>Ga0197143_1000542_pt1 | contig 39601 bp, 36 predicted proteins | sample GBS70_MetaG_FD_148603 | JGI IMG/M metagenome (GOLD analysis project Ga0197143, IMG submission 148603) | Sediment microbial communities from Great Boiling Springs, Gerlach, Nevada, United States - GBS 70_MetaG | ecosystem: Environmental > Aquatic > Thermal springs > Hot (42-90C) > Sediment... | reverse complement strand
TGGCGAACCCCAACGCGATTTGAACTCAAGTGCGAATTTGGGGGAGGTTCGCCACTTTTGTAGGGTTGTGCAGCGGGGGCGGGATGGGGCGTTTTTGGGGGCGGTTTTGAGTTCAAAATCGGGCGGCGTTTTGGGGGTGGTGTGGGGTGTGTTTGGGTGTTGAGTTCAGATATTTAGCGTGGCTAAGGAGTTGGCGAAGGTCGGTAGACATATGATCCAAGTTCACGGGGTTGGGAGGTTCGCCAGAAGTTTAGCGTGGCTAAGGGATTGAGGTGGGTTGAGTTCAGCGGTTTGGGGTGTGAAGTTGAAGTATTGGTTGAAGTTTGGGTGTTGGGGGCGGTTTGGCGTGGGGGGTTCGCGCAGTGTTTAGCGTGGCTAAGGATTTGGCGGTGCGGGTTGGCAGGAGTCGCGGCGCGCGCGGTGAACATCTGCACGCGATGAAGACTGCGGTCATCCTGTGCGCAGGGCATGGGGCGCGCTTTTGGCCCTACAACGAGGTGCGCCACAAGGCGGCGACGCCCATTATGAACCGCCCGAATGTGCGCCGACTGGCAGAGTCGCTGCGACAGGCGGGCGTCGAGCGGCTGATTGTGGTCGTCGGCGTGCATGAGGCGTCGGTGCGCGCCGCGCTGCACGACTTTGAGTTGCCCGTCGCGTTTATCCGCCAGAACCCGCCGACGGGCACGGCGTATGGGGTGCTGAGCGCGCTGCCGCTGATTGGCGACGAGCCGTTCCTTGTGGCTTACGGCGACATCGTCACCCCACCTGAAACGGTGCGCCGCTTGGTGGAGGCGTTTCAGGGGTCGGGCGCGCTGGCGGCGGTGGTGGCGCAGCCCTATCTGCCCGAACACGACCCGCGCGACTGGATCGGCGCAATCGTGCAGGGCGGTCGCCTGCGGCGTATCGAGGGGCACAGCGCGGACACAAACTACCGACTCGGCGGGCTGTATGCCTTCCAGCCCCAGATTCGCGACGCGCTGAACGCCCATCCGGGGCTGATGACCAGCGTGCCCGTCGGCGGCATGCCCCCGCTGGAAGCCGAACTCGCCCAAACCCTGCAGACGCTGCTGGAGCAGGGACAGGACATCCCCTTCGTGGAGCCTGCGGGCTTTCTGGTGGACATGGACAAGCCGTGGCACCTGTGGGAGGCGAACGCCCGCTGGCTGGAGTACGAGGCGAGCCGACTGGAGAGCGACCGCATCAGCAAGACCGCCCAGATTGACGACTCCGCCGAAATCTACGGCAAAATCGTGGTGGAAGACGGCGCGGTGATTGGCAAGCGCGTGGTGATCCGCGGCAACTGCTTCATCGGGCGCGAGTCGCACCTGACGAACGGCGCGATGCTGATGGGCACGACGGCGATTGGCGCACGCAGCCACCTGCGCGACTACTGCCACCTGTCGGGCACAACGGTGGTCGGCAACGGCTGTATCGTCGGGCACGGCGCGGAGATGGACGGCGTGATGCTGGACGGCAGCTTCCTGTTCCACTACTGCGAAATTATGGGCGTGGTGGGTCAGCGGGTGGACATCGGCGCGGCGACGGTGTGCGGCACGCTGCGCTTCGACGACGGCGACACGATGCACACCATCCGCGGGCGACGCGAGCGACCCGACTTCGGCGCGAACGGCACCTACTTCGGCGACTTCTCGCGCACAGGCGTCAATGTCATCACCATGCCCGGCGTCAAAATCGGCGCGTACTCGTGCGTCGGCGCAGGCATCGTGGTCTACGAGGACATCCCCAGCCGCAAACTGGTGCTGCTGAAGCAAGAGTTGGTCTACCGCGACTGGGGACCCGAACGGTACGGCTGGTGATGCACCGCTTCCTGCTGGCGCTGGTGGCGACGGGGATTGGGCTGTTCGCGCTTATCAAGCCCGTGCATATCGACGACACGGTTGTGCTGCATGTGGCGGCGAATATTTTGCGCGACCCGTTGCGTCCGTTTGCGGGCGAGTTTTTCTGGCTGGAGGCGCCGCAGCCGCTGGCGAAGGTCACCACGAACCCGCCGCTGGTGAGTTATTGGCTGGCGCCGTGGATTGCGCTGGCGGGCTATCGCGAGTGGGTGTTGCACCTGTCGTTTGCGCCGTTTGTCGCGCTGCTGATGTGGGGCATGCATCGGTTGGCGACGCGCTGGCTGGGGGCGGAATGGGCGTGGTGGGCGGTCGGCTGGCTGATGCTGTCGCCTGCCGTGCTGCCAGGGATGAACCTGATGCGCGATGTGCCTGCGCTGGCGTTGTTGGTGGGCGGGCTGGCGTGCTGGGTGGAGGGTCTGGAGCGGCGGCAGGCAAGGTGGCTGGCGGCGGGCGCGCTGCTGGTCGGGCTGGCGGGGCTGGCGAAATACACCGCGCTGATTGGGCTGCCGCTGGTCGCGCTGTATACTGTGCTGCGGCGGGCGTATGGCGCGTTGGGCTGGCTGACGCTTGCGCTTGCGCCGATTGCGGGCTGGTCGGCGTTGAACCTGTGGGCGGACGGCGAGGTACATCTGCTGTATCTGTGGCAGGAGCGTCGGGGCAGCGCACCGCTGGGCGCGAAGTTGTTGCCGGGTATCGTCGGGCTGGGCGCAAGCACGCTACTGTGGCTGGGCGTCGGGTGGTGGTTCAAAGCCGCGCTGGGCGACGGCTGGCGGTGGAAGGTCGCGCTGCTGGCGTTGGCGGTTGCGGGCGTGGTGGGGTGGTATCGCCTGCAGTTCGCGGGTCAGCCGATGTACCTGCAGTCGCTGCTGTGGCTGGTCGCGGGCGTGAGCGTGTTGGGGTTGGCGGCAGGTGTGGGGGTGAATATAGAGTCTCCCCCCTCCTTAAGGTTCCCCCCGCTTCGCGAGGGGAACCATGCGGGGGCGAGTTCAAACCCGCTTCGCAAGGGGAACCAAACGGGCGAGAACTCGGTTCCCCCTGCGGGCAGGGGGAACCTTAAGGAGGGGGTTCCAGCAAGCCAGCACATTGCCCCCTTCCTCCGCCTCTGGCTGCTGATTGCGTTGGCGGCGGCGGTGTGGGGCGTGCCGTTTCAGGCGATGCGCCATCTGCTGTACGCGCTGCCGCCGCTGATCCTGATCCTCACGCCGTGGGCGGGCAGGAACGCGCCGTTGCTGTTCGCGCAGGGCGTGCTGTGTCTGGCGGTCATCGCAGCGGACTACGACTACGCGGTGCGCTACAAACAGAGCGCAGCGGTGTATGCCGAACGGTTCGCGGGCGAGCGGGTCTGGTACGCGGGGTCGTGGGGCTGGATGTTCTACGCCGAGCGACGTGGCTTCCGCAAACTGTTGCCCGACGGCGCGGGTCTGCAGCGCGGCGATATTGTTATCATCCCCGAGCGCGTCTACAAGGGCAAGATGCCCCCAGACCTGCACAAGCACCTGGTGCTACTGGACGAGACGCCTTACTACCCGCTGATGCCGCTGCGCACGATGGACTTTCGCGGAGCCGCCTACTACGCGCTAATTCGCACGAACGCGCCGTTCCGCTTCACCTTGCCGTGGGACGAGCCACTTGAGACTTGCCGCGCCTACCGATGGATGCCCCCACGCTGAGCCTGATTGTGCCGTTGCACAACGAAGCGCCGAACCTGCCGCGCCTGCTGGAGGCGTGCACCGATGCACTGGAGCGCACGGGCGAATCGTGGGAGATTCTGCTAATCGACGACGGTAGCGACGACAGCAGCTGGGCGGTCATTCAGGACGCGATGAAGGCGGATCGGCGTGTGCGCGGGCTGCGCCACCCGCAGCGGCTGGGCAAGACGCAGGCGTATGCGACGGGCTTTCGCGCCGCGCGCGGGCAGTACCTGTTCACCATCGACGCCGACCTGCAGGAAGACCCTGCGGCAATCGCTGCGATGCTGCAGCGGTTGCGCACAGACGCCGACATAGTGGTCGGTTGGCGCAGGCGGCGGCGCGACCCGTTCCTAAAGGTGCTGGCGTCGTGGCTGTTCAACGCCGTCTTGCGCTGGGGCTGGGGGCTGCCCCTGCACGATGCGAACTGCGGTTTCAAGGGCATGCGCCGCGCGGTCGCCGACGCGCTGCTGCCCCACTTGGAGCGCGACTTCCATCGCTACCTTGCGCTGATGGCGCATCGGCTGGGCTTTCGCGTGGCGGAGGTGGTCGTGGCGCATCGCCCGCGCGCCTATGGGCGTTCCCGCTACGGGCTGGAGCGGTACGGGCGCGCACTGGCGGACCTATGGGCGTTGCGCCGACGGCTATAATATGGGGTGTCGATGTGGGACGCGCTGAACGCGCAGATAGTCGCTTGCACGCGGTGCCCGCGCTTAGTCGCCTACCGCGAGCAGGTCGCCCAGCAGAAGCGAGCGCAGTACCGTGATTGGGACTACTGGGGCAAGCCTGTGCCGAACTTTGGCGAGCCGACGGCGCGACTGCTGATTGTCGGGTTGGCGCCTGCTGCGCACGGGGGCAATCGCACAGGGCGCATCTTCACAGGCGACGCTTCGGGCGATTTCCTGTTCGCGGCGCTGCACCAGACGGGCTTCTGCAACCAGCCGACCTCCGTGCATCGCGACGACGGGCTACAGTTGTACGATGTCGCCATCACTGCCGCTGTTCACTGCGCTCCGCCCGACAACATGCCGACGCCCGAGGAGCAGCGGGCGTGCTTCCCCTACCTGCAGGCGACCTATCGGCTGATGCCGAACCTGCGCGGGCTGCTCGCGCTGGGGCAGATAGCCTTCAACGCCTGCGTGCGCTTGGCGCGCGCGGAGAATCTGCTGCTCGACGGCGTGCGCCCCCACTTTCGGCACGGCGCGATCTACCCTCTTGCAGGCGGGCGGTTCCTCGCGGCAAGCTACCACCCCAGCGCACGCAACACCTACACGAAACTGCTCACGCGCGAGATGATGACCGACCTGCTACAGCAGATACGCGCACGGCTGGAGGCGGACGCTACCGCGACGCCAGCCGATTCTGGGGCTTGAGCTGCGCGAGGCGGTTGTCGTACACGGTGTAATCTTCGTAGACCACCAGCAGGTTCGTGAGCTTGCGCTTGGGCAGCACTTTGACCGCGCGGCGGTAGTACAAGCAAGTCGAGCCGCCGCCGTCGAGAGCGATAGCGTCCGTTGCGCCCAGTGCGCGCATCACCCACGCGAGCTGACGCAGCGTGATGGGACGCACCACCACGACCATCAGCAGTTTGTTGTGCTTGGTGACGCCGACCGCCACGCGCTTGCCTCGCGCGTAGACGCGCCTGTCGCGGAAGCCCTCGCCTGGCGGATAGAGCGCGACCTTGCCCCCCTGCAGCAGGCGCGGACCCGCGCCCAGCACCAGGCGATAGTCGCTCCAGTCGCGCTGGCGATGCAGCTTCTGGCGGATAAAGCGCACCTGATTGTCGTAGGTGATGCACAGCGCGGTGCCGACCCCGCCGAAATGCACCCGCTCGCCCTCAATCACGATGTCGCCCACAGGCAACTTGCTGGTGGTGCTGAAGTAAGTGCCCGTGACGGCAGCGGTCGGCTGCGAACGCGCCAGCAAGTCCCAGATCGATTCGTCCCGACCGAGCCGCCGCGCTGTCACGACCCCCACCCGCACATATGGGTTATTCAAATCGACGACCACATAACGCACGGGAATGCCGTTCACCTTGCGGTATAGCAGCTGCACAGAGTTGCCTGAAGCTTGTCTCGGCGGTGCAGCCGCGTGCGCTGACACCAGCGTCGGCTCAACCCAGCAGCCCTGATACAGCAGCGACCCCAGAAGACCAATCAGCAGCAGCGTTAGTCGCACTAAGCGTCACCTACCCGACTCTGCCCTACCCTGACTCTCCCTGCGCGCAAAGGAGAACCGTTTGCTTTCCCCGCCGACGGAAGAGGTTTCGAGGGGGCAAACCTACCCTTAAATACGCCTCCCGCGCCCAATTCCTACCTGAAAAATCTAACAGTTTCGCCCGACGGGTATACTTTCACCGTATCTCAACGCAGGTTTCACCGAACTATGGAGGCGACGCTATGGCATACCGCGACTTTCAGGAGTTTTTGCTGCGCCTGGAGCAGGAGGGCGAGCTGAAGCGTATCCGCTACCCGTTAGACCCCTACTTGGAGATTACCGAAGTTGCCGACCGCGTGATGAAGTCGGGCGGTCCCGCGCTGCTGATTGAGCGTCCCAAGGGCTACGATATTGCCGTCGCCATCAACACGATGGGTTCCAAGCGGCGGATGAGCCTCGCGCTGGGCGTTGAGGACTACGAGACGATTGCGCAGGAAATCGACGCGCTGCTTAAGCCCGAACTGCCGCCGTTGGAGGGCGGGCTGCTGGGCAAGCTGCGCGCCCTACCCGAACTGATGCCCCAACTCGGCAGGCTGCTGCAGGTTGCCCGCAGCGTCCCGCCCACCACCGTCAAGGAGGGCATCTCGCAAGAGGTGGTCAAAACGGGCGACAAGGTTGACCTGTTCGAGTTCCCGATTTTGCACTGCTGGCCGCAAGACGGCGGGCGGTACATCACCCTGCCGCTGGTGTTCACGCACGACCCCAACACAGGCAAGCGCAATGTCGGCATGTACCGCATTCAGGTGCTGGACAAGCGCACAACGGCGATGCACTGGCAGATCCACAAAGTGGGCGCGGAGCATTATCAGCACGCGGAGAAGCGCGGCGAGCCGATACAGGTCGCCGTCGTGCTGGGCGACGACCCCGCGCTGACCTTCAGTGCGATTGCCCCTCTGCCGCCCGCCATCGACGAGCTGATGTTCGCAGGCTTCCTGCGCAAAAAACCTGTCGAACTCGTGCCCGCCAAAACGGTGGACATCAAGGTGCCCGCCAACGCCGAAATCGTAATCGAGGGCTACATCAACCCTGGCGAGCGGTGCTTGGAGGGACCCTTCGGCGACCACACGGGCTACTACAGCCTCGCCGACTACTACCCCGTGTTCCATGTGACAGCAATTACGCACCGCGCCAAGCCCGTCTACCCTGCCACGATTGTGGGCATCCCGCCGATGGAGGACGGCTGGATGGGCAAAGCGGTGGAGCGCATCTTCCTGCCACTGGTGCGCCTGACCGTGCCCGAAATCGTGGACATGAACCTGCCCGTCGAGGGCGTGTTCCACAACTTCTGCTTCGTGAGCATCCGCAAACGCTATCCTGGGCACGCCTTCAAGGTGATGAACGCCATCTGGGGGCTGGGGCAACTGATGTTCAGCAAGTTCATCGTGGTCTTCGATGAGGATGTGAATGTGCACGACTTGAGCGAAGTGCTATGGCGCTGGGGCGCAAATGTTGATCCCGAACGCGACACGCTGATTGTCAAGGGTCCCGTCGATGTGCTGGATCATGCCAGCCCGTATGTCGGCTACGGCAGCAAAATCGGCTTCGATGCGACCACTAAGTGGAAGGAAGAGGGCTTCACGCGCGAATGGCCCGATGTGATTCGCATGTCGCCCGAAGTGAAAGCGAAAATCGACGCGATTTGGGACGAGTTGGGGCTGTAGCAGTACGGGCAACTTTAGATACGGGCGGCTGGCTTGCTATGCGTCCTGTGCAGCCACTGCCCTTGCTGCCTACGAGGTCGTTGGCGGTATTTAGTATCCCTGTGCCCAATCCATCAGCGCACGCAAAGGCGATGGAGACACCACTGGGTGCCTCAGCGACTACACCCATCGTGTCCATCTCCCTCTTACCTCGCACACCGTGATGGAGATTGGCTTTGCGGGCTCTCGGGCGACTCAGCGCAGCGCTTTAGCGATAGCTTCATAGGTTTGGCAGGTTTTGCAGTTAGAGGCGCCAGCAGGTGGGGTAGGTTGCGAGAGGATTGCCCACGCGCGTGCGAGCAACTCGTCAATCCAGGCATCGCGCCGCGGGATGGGTACCCAGTGCGCATGGAACTCCATCAGGAAGCCGCGCATGTTGATCTTGTCGGGGCGGTCGACTTCCGTGAGCGGGTCGTAATACATCAGCCCCAGCGTCCGCACGCGGCAGGGGAAGGGGTAGCCATCGCGCGGCGCAAGGTTCTCCGCAATCCGCGCGTAGACATTCAGCTGCACCTCGTACAGCGGGCGTAAATGGTCCTTGGGGTTATAGCGTGCAGTCTTGTAATCGATGATGATGAGGCTGCCGTCGGGCGCCCGTAGAATCTCGTCTGGTGTTCCTGAGAGTTGGAGTGAGCCGTGCCCTGTAGCGATTTTGAACCAGCTGTGATGGGGTACGGGCAACGGCTCACCGTTCAGCTCGAACTGCTCGAACCAGTGGGGCAGGCGCTGGGCATGCTGCATCGCCGCTTGCAGCACTTTCTTGGAGTAGGAGTCGATGCTGCTGAAGATGCCGGGGAACGGGGTCTGCGGCGCGCCGATGCGTTGATGGAGCCAGAAGCACCGCTCGCAGGCGTTGGGCAGCGCAAGCGCGCCGAGCGTCCGTGCGTTGAGCATGTTCCAATGCTTGCGCATAGTGTGGTGTGAATACGCTACGGAGCCTCCGATTCCTGCCGCCGTTGCTCGCGCAGCACGCGCCATGCGAAGCTGGGCAGATTGCGCACTTTTTTGATTTTCCGCGGGTCTTGCAGTAGTCGCCAGAGCCACTCACAGCCGATGCGCTGGAGCCATTTGGGGGCGCGTTTGACCACTCCGCCGTACACATCGAAGCTGCCTCCCACGCCAATCATTACGCGTGCGCCGAGCTGGTCTCGGTGTCGCCATGCCCACTTCTCTTGGCGGGGCATCCCCATTCCGACCAGCAGCACATCGGGCTGCGCAGCGGCGACCTGCGCGACGATGGCAGGCTCGTCGGCAGGTGTGAAGTAGCCGTGCTGCACGCCGACAATCTGTGCGTTGGGGTAGCGGGCAAGCAGGTTCTGCGCAGCACGCTCGGCGACGCCGGGCGCTGCGCCCAGTAGGTAGAGCCGATAGCCCTTCTTATGGCTCAGATGTGTTAGTCGCTCCACCAAGTCCACGCCTGACACGCGCTCAGGGAACGGCTGCCCTAACCGTCTGCCTGCCCACAGCAGCCCGAAGCCATCGGGGGTCACCAGCGCGGCAGTCTCCATCAATGCGCGAAACTCGGCGTCCTCCAGCGCGATTAACACTGCATTCGCGTCAGCGGTAATCACCAAGCTCGGCTCCGCGCGGCGGATGAGCCATTCGATGTGCTGCAGCGCATCGTCCATCCTAACGCGGTGCACACGCACGCCTAAAATGCGCGCTTCCAGCAGCGGGGTCGCTCTCTCCTCCTGCAACGCACGCTCCATGTGCCCTATAAGATACCCGTCCGCTGGGCAAATGTGCTATAATAGAGAGGGCTCGCCCCGAAAGGAGCTTGACTATGCGGACGATTAGCGGAGTGATAGTGGGTTTTGCGTTGACGGTTTCGGTTTATGGGCAAGCATTTGTCCATCAGAAGTTAGGCGAAGGCTTTACGCAGATCGGTACGGGCATTTTGACCGAGGAAGGGCTGCCGTTCTGGTCGGCAGTCGCTTTGGGCAGCAACCTGGACATCTTTCGGATTACGGGCAACGCTAACTTTACGGCGGCGATTTTAGGGAGCAACCGAATTGCGTCTCCTGTAGCATACCACCCGACGGCAGGGCTGCTCTGGGAAGGGCAGGGCAGCGCACTGGGCAGCGGGAATATAGATGTGTTTGTGGAGACGACCAACCTTAGCGCGTCGGTGCTGGGGTCGGGACGCACGGCATTCGGCTTCGGGTTCACCAGCGCAGGGCAACCTGTGTGGTACGGTTCGGGCAGCGCAAACGGTGGCAATCTGGATATCTTTCTCGGTAGCACGAACATAACGGCTTCGGTGCTGGGCAGTGGTTCGCGTGATGCGGTTCCGATGTCGCTTGTAAACGACCGCCTGCTCTGGGACGGCGCGGGACCGAACACGGGCGTCAACCGCGATGTGTTCCGCACCGACTTGGCGAGCCTAACTACGACGAATATCTCCCAGTCGCCGCTGGGCAGCAACCGCTTCGCCATCGCCGTTGCGCTGAATGCGAACGGTGACGCGGTCTGGTATGGCAGCGGCTCGGCAACAGGCGATTACAACGATGTGTTCTTCAACAGCACCAATGTTAGCTTCCCCGTGATTGGCGGGGGGAACATCAACAACCCGCGCGATGCAGTTGCCTTCGATGTGAGCGGCAACAACCTTATCTGGCAGGGACGCAGCGCGACCACGAGCCAGTTCTTCGACTCGTTCGTAACCACCATCAGCGGCGGCACGGTGAACATGAGTCAGTCGCCGTTAGGTGCAGGACGCGACAGTCAGCCTATTGATGTGGAAGGTGTGTCCGTGTTGTGGAGCGGTATCGGCGATAACACGGGCAATTTCGATGTGTTCGTGACCCGTCCGGGTACAACGCGCAACCTGAGCCAGCTGCGCTTCGGCGGGGGCAACACGCCAAATGTGCGTCAGGGCGACGGAATCGCTGTGTTCGCCAACGGCAATGCCTTCTGGCTGGGCAAGCACAGCTCCACCAACGAGAAGGTACACCTGTTCCACTACAACTGGAACAGCAACAGCAGCACAAACCTCGTGCAGGAGGCGGTGAATCGCGACGCCAACGCGACCTACCTTGCGCACAACAGCGCGGAACAGGTGCTGTGGGCAATTCCCACCAACGGCGGCAGCTACGAGGTCTACCTCTCCACACCGAACATCGCGACCAGGCTACAGGGCACGGTGACCATCGCAGGGTTTGTCGGCAACACGAACCAGATCGTGCTTACTATCCGCCAGATTGACCCCTACACGGGGACTGTGGCGGCGACCCACACGGGCAACATGAACAGCGGGTTCACCTACTCAATTCCCGTGACGCCAGGCTTGTATGATGGGCTGCGGATTACCGCGCCGCGCTGTCTGGCACGGAACATTCCTGGGCTGCGCCGCTTGCTGGGTGCGACGACGGTGGACTTCAGCCTGACGCTGGGCGATGTGAACGGCGACAACATCATCGACGATGCTGACCTGCTGGAGGTGCTGTTCAACTTTGGCAATAGCACCACCGCGCCCGTCGACCTGAACGGCGACGGCATCGTGGACGACGCTGATCTGCTAATTGTGCTGTTCAACTTCGGCGCGCAGGGAGACTAACGATGCGCATTAGCTGCGCTGCCTACTCGTTCCGAGAGGCTCTGACCAAGCGCGAGATGAGCCTCTCGGACTTCATTCGTCTGTGTGCGGAGCTTGGGCTGGACGGGGTGGAACTCACGGGCTACTACTTCCCCGACACGACCCGCGCCACGCTGAACGCGCTCAAGCGCGAATGCTTCCGCTACGGGCTGGCAGTTTCGGGCACGGCGACGCGCAACCACTTCACCCATCCCGACGCCGACTTCCGCAAGGCGCAGGTGGAGCATGTCAAGCAGTGGGTGGACATTGCGGTTGCGCTGGGCGCGCCGATGCTGCGCATCTTTGCGGATCAGGGGATTCCGCAGGGCTATTCGGAGACGCAAGCGTATGAGTGGTCGCGCGCATGTATCGAGCAGGTGTTGCCGTACGCAGAAGCGCAAGGTGTCGTGTTGGCGCTAGAGACTCACTGGGGGCTGACCGCCGACGCCGAACGCACGCTGCGATTCGTGCGCGACCTCAAAAGCGACTACTTCGGCATCCTGCTGGACGGCGCAAACACCCGCGAGAACCACTACGAGATGATCGAAAAACTCGCCCCCTATGCCGTGAGCGTCCATGCGAAAACGCACTCGCGCAACACGCGCGACGAGTTTTTCGAACTGGACTACGAGCGCATCTTCCGCATCCTTCGGGCAGCGAACTTCAAGGGCTATGTCGCCATCGAATACGAATACACGGAGCCTGCCCTGCCCGCGGTGAGCCGATTCGCCAAGAAGCTCCTCGTTTTGCGCGACCGCCTGCGCTAAAACGGTAGGAACTTGGAGCGCTGCGTCGAAGCCTACCGCAGGAGGCTATCTATGCGAGTATGGATGACGCTTGGCGTGATTGCGCTGCTGTGTGTGGGTCTGCTGGCGCAGCAGAAGCCCGCGCCGAACCCGATCAAGACAACGGTCGCCGCGCTCCTTGAGAACCCCGACAAGTTCCACCGCAAGATGGTGCAGGTGGAGGGTGAGGTGGACGACCTGAAAAAGAAAACCTCGCGTATCGGCAATCCCTACACCACCTTCAAGCTGGACAGCGGCGGCAAGCAGGTGGTGGTCTTCTCCTACGGACACCTCAACATCCGAGAAGGCGATACCGTGGTCGTCATAGGCAAGTTCTACAAGGAGCGGCGCGTCGGACGCAGCACCTTCAAAAACGAAATCGACGCCAGCCCGAAAGAGGGGGGAAGTGTACGAAAAAAGGAGTAACGCCCACGAGTCAGGAGTACCGCCAGCAGGAGGCGTTCCACCGCCTCACCGACATCTTGCGGTGCAAGTGGACGGTGGCGATACTGGACGCGCTGGGTCAGGGCGTCAACCGCCCTGGACAACTGCTGCGCGCCCTGCCAGGTCTCACGACGAAGGTGCTGTACGAGCGTGTCCATAAGCTGGAACGCTACGGCTTGGTCGTGCGCCACTCCTATCCCGAAGTCCCGCCGCGCGTTGAATATGAGTTGACAGAGCGCGGACAGCGGCTTATTCAACTTATACGACAGATGCGGGCGTTCGCCCAAGAGTGGGTTGACGAATCCGACACGGAGACGATAATTACCGAAAAGTGAATATTTTCTTTTCGGTAAACCTCTTGCGCTGCGACACATCGGTCGGGTAGAAATCTTCGCAGGAGGTGATGACCATGCGAGGATTTCTCTTTGGGATTGCGCTGTGCATCGTGTTAGGCGTTGTGGCGTTCGCTGGACAGTCCAAGGTGCCCACTCCTGATAAACTGCCCGCGGGGTGGCGCAACTGGACTCACATCACGACGGGCGTCATCTATAGCGAGAAGCATCCGCTGTTTGGCGCGTTCGGCGGTGTGCACCATATCTATGCGAACGCGACGGCAGCGGAGGTGTACCGCAGAAACGGCACGAAGTATCCCGATGGCAGCCAGATTGTGTTCGTCTTGTACGAGGCGAAGGATGTCAACGGGATGTATGTTGCGGGCAAAAGGAAGGTCACCGCGCTGATGGTCAAAGACAGCCGCAAGTACCGTCAATCGGGCGGCTGGGGCTGGCAAGCGTGGGACGCCAACGGTAAGGCACTCGTTACCGATCCCGTCGGGCAATGCATGGGCTGCCACCAGTCTTCGCCGAACCGCGACTTGGTGATTAGCAAGTGGACGCCGTAGCGCGTTGGCTGGGGCGGCGCGCCGCCCCAGCCCTTATACCAACTGCGTTGCCAAAGTTTGTGAATGCGCAGAACCCCAATCTCCCCTCACCCCGACCCTCTCTCCCCTTGACAAGGGGGGAAAGGGCAGGGAGTGGGGGGGATTCTGCACGCGCGGCATTTTGTGAGCTCTGGCTCGGCGATTGGTATTACACAGGTTCAAAATGGCAGCTGAAGTGGCGCAGAAACGGCGTCTGCCAAGTGATGCGGTAGCCGCGTAGCTGCTCACGCCGACGGTAGACCTCCAGAATCACCTCCACCACATAGTCTATATGGCTCTGGGTGTAGACGCGACGCGGGATGGCAAGGCGCACCAATTCGTGCGGCGCAGGCCGTTCCGCACCCGTGTCAGGGTCGCGCTGGGCGAACATCACGGAGCCAATCTCGCAGCTGCGCACTCCGCCCAGCCGATACAGCTCCACCACCACCGACTGCCCCGGATACTGCAGCGGCGGAATGTGAGGCAGCATGCGCCCCGCGTCGATGTAGATGGCGTGCCCACCTGGAGGCTGCACGATGGGCACGCCTTCCCGCGCGATATGCTCACCCAAGTATTGGGTGGAGCGAATACGGTACTGCAGGTAGTGCTCGTCCAGCACCTCACGCAGCCCGATTGCCATCGCCTCCAAGTCGCGCCCCGCCAACCCGCCGTAGGTGGGGAAGCCCTCCGTTAGAATAAGCAGTTCGCGCTCCTGCTGGGCAAGCGCGTCGTCGTTGGTGCAAAGAAAACCGCCGATGTTCGCTAAGCCATCTTTTTTCGCCGACATGGTGCAACCGTCGGCGTAGGAAAACATCTCGCGGGCAATCTCCAGCGGTGTTTTGTGGGCGTAGCCCGGCTCGCGCAGCTTGATGAAGTAGGCGTTTTCGGCGAAACGGCAGGCGTCGATGTAGAAGGGGATACCGTGCTTGCGGCAGATTTGGCTCACGGCGCGAATGTTCGCCATTGAGGCTGGCTGTCCGCCGCCGGAGTTGTTGGTAAGCGTCATCATCACGAGCGGGATGTTCTCTGCGCCGACCTCTGCAATCAGTCGCTCCAGCGCGTCAGTGTCCATGTTTCCCTTGAAGGGGTGAGGCGTTGTGGTGTCGCGCAGTTCAGGGCAGGGGAGGTCTACCGCGCGCCCGCCGAGATACTCAATATTCGCGCGAGTGGTGTCGAAGTGGGTGTTGTTGGGGATGACGCAGCCCGGCTTGCACACCAGCGAGAACAGGATTCGCTCCGCCGCGCGTCCTTGATGCACGGGTATCACATGCCGAAAGCCGAAAATCTCGCGCACGGTCTCCTCGAAAAAGTAGTAGCTGCGGCTACCTGCGTACGACTCGTCGCCACGCATCACGCCCGCCCACTGTTCGGAACTCATCGCCGAAGTACCCGAATCGGTCAAGAGGTCAATAATCACATCGTCGGCGCGCACGAGGAACAGATTGTAGTGCGCTTGGCACAGGATGGCTTCGCGTTCTGCCTGCGTGGTGAGGCGGATGGGTTCCACAACTTTGATTCGGAACGGCTCGATGATGGTTCGAAATTGCATCGGTAGCCCTCCGAAGTGGGATTGTACCTTCACCAGTCCCATTTGGACACCACCGCGCTGTCCGTCAACCCCAACATATGGCGAATTCCCACCCAAATTACCCCAATTTTAGGGCTAAGTGGGGCTTCAGCCCTTGACAAATCGTTGACGATGCGCTATAATATATCTCAGTGGAGACCCAGTGGTAGCTGAGTGGAGACTCAGTGGTAATCGCGGTGGAGACCGATGGCGATCTTGCAGGGCGGTAGTACAATAGCGGTGGACGACAAGGGGCGCGTGGTAATCCCCATGCGCTTTCGCGCCAACCTCGGCGAGCGGTTCATTATGACCCGCGGGTTCGAGGGGTGCGTGCTGGTGTTCACCCTGGACCGCTGGCAAGAGCTGAGCCAGAAGTTCGAAAACGGTGCGACCTTCGATCGGCAAAAGATGCAGTTGCAGCGATTTCTGTACAGTGCGGCGACAGAGGTTGCCCCCGATAGTCAAGGGCGCGTAGCGATTCCGCAGGAGCTGCGTGAGTGGGCGGGGATTGAGCCGAACTCGGAAGTGGCTATCGTCGGGTGTTCGAACCGCGTGGAGATTTGGGAGAAACTCGCCTTCTATGACCATCTGCGCGAGATAAAGAACGCTCCGGACTTGATCGATTACGCGAGGGACTTGGGGATCTAAGATGCACAAGCCTGTAATGGTGCGTGAGGTGCTGGAGTATCTGAACCCGCCGGTTGGCGGTATCGTGGTGGACGCTACCGTTGGGACAGGGGGGCATGCGCGCGCCCTTGCTGAGCGGATAGGGCGCGAGGGGCTACTCATCGCCCTCGACCGCGACACACAAATGCTCGCACTCGCCCAGCAAAACCTCGCTGATATCGCTTGCATGGCGCACTATATCCATGCCGACTACCGAAATTTACCTGAAGTATTGCAGGAATTGCAAATAGACGCTGTGGACGCGATCTTGGTGGATATGGGTGTTTGCAGTGCGCAATTGGACGATCCTGAGCGCGGGCTAGCGTTCCGCTACGACGCGCCACTGGACATGCGTCTTGACAGGGAACAGCCCACCACTGCCTACCACCTGCTGCAACGCATTCGGTTACCTGAGCTGGTGCGAATTCTGCGCGAGTACGGGGGCGAGCAGTGGGCAAAGCCGATTGCTCGGGCAATCATTCGTAGGCGCGACCAGGGGCGCATGAACACCACAGGCGACCTTGCCGCCGCCGTGCTGGAAGCCATTCCGAAAAAGTTCCAAGAGAAGCGCATTCACCCCGCCACGCGCACGTTTCAGGCGATACGGATTGCCGTCAATCGCGAGTTGGACGACCTACAGCCCGCGTTCGAGGCGATGGCGGGCTGTCTACGGGTGGGAGGCACGATCTGCGTGCTGGCGTACCACTCGCTGGAAGATCGTGCGGTCAAGCACGCTTTTCGGAACCTAAGCCAGCGAGTCCGCGCGCCCGTCGGAGCGGGCGCGCCAATGCCCCCAAGCGACCGACCTGTGCTGGAGATTTTGACTCCAAAACCGTTAGAGCCGAGCGAAGCGGAGATTCAGGACAATCCCCGCGCACGGAGCGCGAAGCTGCGTGCTGCCCGCCGCGTGGGGTAGGGAAGGAGGATGACCATGCGAGCAGCCACGAAACCCAGAACAGCGCAGCAGAGGCGACAAACGCTATCAGCGCGCATAGCATCGCCAACAGCACAGCCCGTGCGCTCGCGTCGCAAAAGGCGCTCGCGCCGGTTGCCCCTGCTGCCGTTAGCGATTATCGCCGCGTCGCTAACGAGCCATATGACCGCCGTTGCGATGCTGAACTACGAGTACGCGCGGCAGGCGAGCGTGACCCGCGAGATTGACCGCACGCAATTGAACATCGATCGGTTGCGCGGGCAGATTGCTGCGCACACCGACGAGATCGCCCTGCGCCGATGGGCGGAGCAAGCGGGCATGGTGCGTGTAGATGAGCTGCCTGAGCTGACAGTGGTCGGACTGGACGCGCCTGAAGCGCCGACCGTCGAGCCTGTGACGATAAGCGATTCAAGCCTGTGAGGGACCCATGGCAAACGCGCGCCCGATGTATCAGCATACGACCGTGCGCTTAAAATCGCAGGAGCTGCGACGGATGGGGTGCGTTGGCACAGCGCTGGCACTCGGCGGCGTGCTGGTGACAGCGCGGGTGGTGCAACTGCAGGTGTTCCAGCACAGCACGCTGTACGAGGAAGGGTTGCGCCGCCGACTGCGTCGTCGCCCGCTGCTGGCAAAGCGGGGCGCGATTCTGGATCGGCACGGGAAGCCGTTAGCGCAAACCCAAATCTGCTGCCATATTGCAATTGACCCCATGAGCGTGCGTGAGCCCGAAACGACGGCGCGTATCCTCGCCAGACGACTAAACTGCGACCCCACCGAGCTACAGGCGCAGATTGTGCAAGCCCAACAGTCGGGACGCCGCTACCTGCGGGTGGCGATACGAGCACCGATGGAGTGCTACCAACTCCTGCGCGCCGACCTTGAGCGTGCGTTCCGCCACCTTGGGCGCGACGAGCGACCCGTGTTGACGCGCGAACAGGTACCCACACGCGCCTATCCACAAGGCTCAATCGCCCCCCAGGTAATTGGACTAACGCAGCTACAGGAAGATAACCTTTTGGGGAACAGGTTGGTTGCCGTAAGCGGCATCGAGAAGAGCTACGATGCGGTGCTTTCGGGCAAAAACGGCGTTGAGGAAGGCGAGATTGCGCCAGGTGGGCTACTGATTCCCGAAACCATCCGCCGGCGCGTACTGCCTACCGACGGCGCCCCTGTGCGCCTAACGCTGGATACAGCCATCCAGACGGTCGCTGAAGACGCAGTGGAGCAACTCTGGCGTAGGCATCGCCCCAAAGGCGCGCTGATTCTGGTACTGGAGCCGCACACGGGCGACATTCTGGCGATTGCGAACCGCCCGACTTTTGATCCTGCCACACGCAAGGGGCTGCAGTCACCTCGCAACGACACGCCTGCCGAGCGCAACCGTGTGATGGAGCCGCTGCGCAACCGCGCAGTGGAGTTCCTGTACGAGCCAGGCTCCACGGTCAAACCGCTGGTGGTCGCGTCGCTGTTGGCAGAAGGCGTGATTAGCCCCACGAGCCGCTACTTCTGTCAAGGCGTGTTTCGCGTGGGCAAGAAGCCCATCCGTTGCGTTGTGCAAGGACGAGGCAGAGGTCACGGGATGCAGACGCTGGAGGAGGTGCTGTGTCATTCGTGCAATGTGGCGATGGCGCAGATGGGGCTGCGGGTCGGGTTGGAGGGTGTGTACCGCGCGCTGCAGCGGTTCCACCTCTTTGAACTGATGGAGGCAGGCTTGGCAGGCGAGCTGGTCGGGCGCACAACCCCGCCTGACAAGATGCGCTGGGGCAGGGAGTTGCGTGCCACGAACCTTGCGTTCGGGCAAGGGCTTCTGGTGACGCCGCTGGCGTTGGCGGCGGCATACGGTGCGCTGGCGAACGATGGGCGATGGGTCGCCCCGCGCATCGTGCTGGAGCCTGCGCTTGCACGCCGCGAACCCGAGCCCGTCGTTCCGCCCGAACACGCACGCCTGGTGATTCGCGGGCTGACGCAAGCGGTGGAGGAGGGCACAGGCAAACTCGCGCAGCTGGAGGGCTACTGGGTAGCGGGAAAAACGGGCACAGCGCAAAAAGCGTTGGAGGGCGGGCGCGGCTATGCGCAGGGCAAGTATGTCGCTTCGTTCGTGGGGATAGTACCTGCAGACGCGCCCCGCGCAGTGATTTTGGTGCTGGCGGACGAGCCGCAAAACGGCTACTATGGCGGCGAGGTTGCCGCACCCGCGTTTCGCCAAGTGGCGCAATACCTGATGTGGTACTGGCGCATCCCACCATCCCGACGCGGAACGACCCGCACCTCGCCAACGATTTTCAATCCGCGCACACGGGCAGGGTGAAGCGATGCGACTGAGCGAGTTGCTGCAAGGTCTGCCGATTCAAGAGGCGCACGGCGACGCCGAGGTTAGAGGCGTCTGCGTCGATTCGCGGCGCGTGCAGCCTGGCGACCTATTCGTCGCGCTGGTTGGTCGGCGGCAGGATGGGCATCGCTTTGTCAGCGACGCTCTTCAGCGGGGCGCGGCGGCGGTGCTACTGCAACGCGACGCCGACACGCTGCCACCGAACACCCCCTATGCCCGCGTGCCCGACACCCGCGAAGCGCTCTGGCGGGTCGCGCAGCGACTGTACGGCGACCCGACCCAGCACATGCTGACCATCGGCGTCACGGGGACAAACGGCAAGACCACTACCACCCACATGCTGCAGAAGATACTGGTCGCTTGGGGCAAACCAACGGTGCTTATCGGCACGCTGGGCGCATGGATTGAGTATCCCGACGGTCAGCGCGAGACGCTGGCGGGCGAAGGCGAGTTCACCACGCCCGAAGTCTACCAGGTGCAGTCGCTGCTGCAGCGGGCGCGTGTGCTGGGCGCACAGGCAGCGGTGATGGAGGTCTCGTCGCACGCCTTAGACCAGCGACGCGCGGATGGCGTCCGCTTCGATGTCGGCGTGTTCACGAACCTGACGCAAGACCACCTGGACTACCACGGTACGATGGACGCCTATGCTGCGGCGAAACTGCGCCTGTTCACCGACTTGGCGGAGCAGGGAGGCAAACCGTACCGTGCGGTTATCAACATCGACGACGAGTGGGGCAGGCAGTTCGCAGCGAAGGCGAAGGGCACAGTCTACACCTACGGCGAGTGCGAAAGCGCGCTGGTCAGAGCCGTGCGTGTGGAGTACGGGCACGATGCGCTGCGCTTCTGGGTGCGAACGGAATTGGCGAGGCAGGCTACAGACGAATACCTGCTCCACACCCCGCTGATTGCCCCCTACAACTTATACAACGCGCTGGCAGCGACAACCGCAGGGCTGGCGCTGGGCATTCCGTTGGCAGTGATACAACAGGGGCTAACAAGCCTGTCGCGAGTACCGGGGCGGTTCGAACGCGCGCCGATAGACGCCGATTTTACCGTAATCGTGGACTTCGCACATACGCCTGACGCGCTGGCACGGGTGCTTCAGGCAGGGCGGCTACTGAACCCGACGCGCCTAACAGTGCTGTTCGGTTGCGGTGGCGACCGCGACGCGACCAAGCGTCCCACGATGGGCAGAATCGCCGCCGAACTTGCCGATCGCGTAATCCTAACTTCCGATAACCCCCGCACGGAAGACCCGAACCGAATTCTGCAGCAGATTCTCGCGGGCGTGCCCGACGAACTGCGCCACAAAGTCGCGCTGGTGGAGCCTGACCGACGACGCGCCATCGAGTACACCTTGCACACAGCACAGGCAGGCGAGCTGATCCTGCTGGCGGGCAAGGGGCACGAGCCATACCAGATTATCGGCACGGAGAAGCACCCATTCAGCGACATGGAGGTCGCGAAGGAGGTAGCACAAGCGAAGCGATGAGACGAGCCATGCGACTCTCTGAGGTCATCGAGGCGACAGGCGCCAAGCCTGTGAACATCCACGCGCCCGAAACAGTTGCCATCACGGGCGTGTGCATTGACAGCCGCGTCGCTGAAGCGGGCGACCTATTCGTCGCGCTGCGCGGCAACCGCACCGACGGACACCACTACCTGCAAGAGGTGTTTGATAAGGGCGCAGTTGCTGCGCTGGTGGAGTATGTGCCGCTGGGTGCGGAGGAGATGCCCCTGCTGCGCACGCCGAACACTGTTCACGCGCTGGGGCAACTCGCGCGGCACTATCGCAGACAGTTCGACACGACTGTCATCGGCGTAACGGGTAGCACGGGTAAGACCACCACCAAAGAGATGATCGCCACCGCGCTGGAGGCGGGCTACCCAAATGCTGTGCAAAAAAGCACAGGCAACCTAAACACGGAACTTGGCGTACCGCTGTCGCTGTTCGAGCTGGACGCCGACTACCGATACATGGTGCAGGAGATGGCGATGCGCGGACGCGGGCAAATCGCCTATCTTGCGGAGATTGCCGAGCCGCGCGTTGGAGTGATTACGCAGATCGGCTGGTCGCACATTGAGCAGCTGGGCAGTCGTGAAGCGATTGCCGAGGCGAAATCGGAGCTGGTGCAGGCGTTGCCACGCGACGGGATTGCAATCCTGCCGCGCGATGACAAGTTCTACGAGTTCCTACGAACTCGATGCGCCTGTGAGACAGTCTACACCTTCGGGCGTCATCCTGAAGCACACGCACGCCTGACGGAAGTGCAGCTGGGCGAAGATCACACGGCGGGCGTTGTGGTATTGAACTTGCCACAGGTGCAGGCACAGGTGTGGGTGGAGCTGCCCTATCTGGGCGAGCATCTGCTGATGAACGCGACGGCTGCGCTGTTGACGGCGGTCGTGCTGGGCGTCGCGCCCGAGGTGGCGGCTCGCGCCCTACGCCACACCCATCTGCCCGAGATGCGCATGACGGTGCAGCGGCAGCCCGAAGGATGGACACTCATCAACGACGCCTACAATGCGAATCCCGACTCGATGCGCGCCGCGTTGCAGGTGCTGATTCACCAAATCCCTGCGCGGCGGCGGATTGTTGTGCTGGGCGATATGAAGGAACTCGGCGCATATAGCATGCGGTTGCACTGGAGCTTAGGACGCTGGCTGGCAACACAACCGTTGGACTATGTGGTTTTGGTTGGAAGCGAAGTGCTATGGACGGCGGCTGCCGCCAGGGAGGGCGGATTTCCCCCCAGCCGGCTGCTGCACTTCGAGACGCCTCAGCAAGCGCGCGCGTGGCTGCTGCGCAATGTGCAGAAGGGAGACTGCGTGCTGCTCAAAGGCTCGCGTGCGCTGGGGCTGGAGCAGGCGGTGATGCGATGACCGACGCGCTGGTGTTCTTAACGGCGGCGCTCGTTGCCTTGCTGCTGGGCAAGCCTATGGTCGGCTGGCTGGCGAGCATCCGTGCGCGCCAGACCATCTATGCCTACGCGCCCGAAACGCACCGCGCCAAAGAGGGCACGCCCACGATGGGCGGTCTGCTGATAATGCTGGGGGTCGTCGTGGGGCTGGTGGTATGGGCGGCAACCACGCGCGAGTCACTGATTCCTGTACTGGTAATTTTTGCAGGCGCGGCGTGGTTTGCGCTCATCGGGCTGCTGGACGACTATTGGATTCGTCGCTGGACGGGGCAGCGCGGGCTAGAGTGGAAACAGAAACTCGCACTGCAACTGGTCGCGGGGAGCGTGAGCATCTATGTGCTGTGGCTGGCAGCGTCGGGCGTTGCCGAGCCGTTTCTCGGGGGGGCGGATGCGGGCAGAGCGCAACTGCCGCTGACCCCTGCAACCTTCGCACTTGGAGTGTTTTGGCTGGTCAGCTGGGTGAATGCGTTCAACCTGACGGATGGATTAGACGGACTGGCAGCAGGGCTGACCGCGCTGGCGATGCTGGGCGTGTACGCCATCAGCGCGGGGCAGGGGAGCTGGGTCGCTTACGCGCTGATGGTCGCAGGCGGATGTGTGGGGTACTTGTGGTGGAATGTGTATCCTGCGCGGGTATTTATGGGCGATACTGGTTCGATGTTTTTGGGCGCGAGTTTCGGACTGCTAACGCTTCGTAGCTTGCTGGATGTGCCCGCGTTGCGGCACTGGGGCGCGTTCGCGGTGGTCGGACTGGTGTTCGCGGTGGAGATTCTCAGCGTGGTCGTGCAGCTGAGTTCGGTCAAGCTGCGTGGAGGCAAGCGCATATTTCGGGCGACGCCAATCCACCACCACTTCGAGCTACTGGGCTGGGCAGAGCCGACGATTGTGATGCGGTTCTGGCTGGCGGGGGCAATGGCGGCAGCAGGTGGCGTCGCTATCAGCCGATGGTGAGGCAACGATGAACGAGTTCGCGAGCAAACGGGTAGCGGTGATTGGCGCAGGGCGCAGCGGCGTCGCGGCGGCAGGCGCACTAACGCGACGCGGCGCGCGAGTAGAGGTTTTTGACCGAAAGTTGCATGCTGAGTTGCCTTTCGCGGACGCACTGACCGAGCTGGGCGTTGCCCTACACACGGGAACCGACGCGCCCCAAAGCCTGCACGGATACGACCTTGTGGTGGTCAGCCCAGGGTTGCCGCCAAGCCATCCGATTTTCGTGCAGGCAGAGGCGGCAGGTGTGCCCGTGTGGAGCGAGATCGAGCTGGGCTACCGAATTGCACGCGCTCCCATAATCGCCATTACCGGCACGAACGGCAAAACCACCACCACGCTGCTGATTCACCACATTCTGCGCACGATGGGGCTGCATGCGCATTTGTGCGGCAACATCGCGGGGGTCAACGGCGAGCAGACGCTTACAGAAGCTGCTGAACGCGCTACGCCCGACGAGTGGCTTGTCGCTGAAGTCAGTTCGTTCCAGCTGCTGCACACGCATACCTTTCGCCCCAGAATAGCTGTCATCACCAACATACGGAGCGACCATCTGGACTATCACGGCACTTGGGAAGCCTACGCCTTGGCGAAAGCGAAGATTCTGGTGAACCAGACGCCCGACGACTGGGCGGTGCTGAATGGCGAGGATGCGGGGGTGGGATGGGTGTTGGACTATTTGGGTTTGCCCCCCTCCTTAAGGTTCCCCCCGCTTCGCGAGGGGAGCTGTGACCGCTTGATTCCTCCTGCGAGCGGGGAGGACCTCAAGGAGGAGGGGGTGACTAACGCAGCTGAGCAATCGGCAAGAGGTGCGGGTAGGACACTTGTTTTTACCAAGTCGGCACCTATAGTAAAACTTTCGGACGAAAACCTAAATATTGCTGAGTTGCCCAAACCCGCCCTTTGGGGCACACACGGCTTGGAGAATGCACTCGCGGCGGCAACGGTTGCCAGTATTCTGGGTTGCACGAGCAACCAGTTGCGTGAAGCGTTAGCGAGTTTCGCGGGTGTGCCCCATCGCATGGAGTTCGTTGGTGTGTGGGACGGTGTGCAATACATCAACAACTCGATGTGTACGAACGCTGACGCGCTGGAGAAATCGCTGCAGGCAACGCCGAAGCCCTGCATCGTGATTGCCGGGGGGGTGGACAAAAACGAGAGTGTCGCGGAATTGGCAGAGTCACTGGCGCGCCACGCAGCGCAGGTGTTTCTGATTGGGCAGGACGGCGAAGCAATCGGCGCAGAGCTTGACTCGCTTGGCTATGCCCACTGGCAGTATGTGGGCGACCTGGCACACGCAGTCGCGGCAGTTCGTCGCGTTGCTCGCGCCGGCGATACGGTTATCCTTGCGCCTGGGTGTGCAAGCTTCGACCAGTTCCGCAACTTTGCAGAACGCGGAGAGCAGTTCAAACGCTTGGTACGGGAGGTGCATGGATGCGGCAGTCCTCCGTCCTAAGAGACGCTCGCCGTCCGATAGAGCCGCTTCGCCAGACACCTGTGCAACGGAGCGCAAGCGCGGTGCGGGTACATCCTGCGCTGCTGTGGGCGCCATTTGCGCTTGCACTGGTAGGGCTGCTGTTTCAGGGCAGTGTTGCAATCAGCGAGCTGAACCGCCTGACGCGCGACGGCTTCGTCCCTGACCCGCTTACTACGCTGCGCCCTGTGCTGATGCAGGCGTTGTGGTTGTTGGTGGGCGCGGGCGTGCTTTGGGGATGCAGTCGCACTCGTGGGCGGTTTTGGCTGGCAAGCGCGTGGCTGTGGTTGCTGCTGAGTTGGGGTGCGCTGCTATGGCTTGCGCTCAAACTGCCCGGCACGCTCACGCTCAACGGCGCAACGCGCTGGCTCGGCGTGCCCATCCCCGCGTTGAAGGGGATGACTCTGCAGCCAGCTGAGTTCTACAAACTGGCGACGCTCCTTTGGCTGACGGCAGTGTGGAGCGCACCGTGCAGGCGTCCTACGCTTGGCGTATGGGTGTGTCTGCTAATCTGGCTCTCTGGAGTCGGGCTGATTGTGTTGCAGCCCGACAAGGACACGGCGGTTTTAGTATTCCTGTTGGGCTTCGGTGTCAGTTTCGTGGGTGGAATGCGTGCACAGTTGGTGCTGTTAGGGGGACTTACTATGGCGTTTCTTGTGGGCGCAGTGGTCGCGACGCCGCTGGTGCTTGGCGCGCTACGCGATCAGCCTTGGGAGACCCAGCCAGGCGCATATGTTGTCAAGCGGATACAAGCCGCCATGAACCCGTGGGCACATGAACGGGATGCAGGCTACCAGATGATACGCGCACAGATCGCTGTCGGTAGTGGCGGGCTGTTCGGCGTCGGTTTGGGTGTTGGACGCGAGAAGCGCAATCTGCCTGCTGTGGAGAGCGACTATATCTTCGCGGCGATCGCCGAGGAGGCTGGGCTGGTTGGCAGTCTGGGCGTCATTGTGCTGCTGGGGGTGCTGGTGTGGGCGTGTTTTCAGAGTGCAGCGCGCGCTCCAACACGCGCAGGCAGGCTTTACTTAGCAGGGCTGGGCGTGTGGATTGGGCTGGGCGCATTGATGAACCTGAGCATGGCAGTGGGGCTGATGCCCACGATGGGGTTACCGCTGCCGTTCGTAAGCGCGGGTGGCTCTGCGCTGGTGAGCTTGATGACTGCCGTTGGGATCGGGGTTGCGTTGGCAAGGGAGACGCCATGAGGGTCGCAATCGCAGGTGGGATCACAGGTGGGCATCTGTTCCCTGCGCTGGCAGTGGCACAAGCGTTGCAAGCGCGTGGGCACGCTGTGCTGTACTTGGGGGCGCGGCACGGCATCGAGGGACGCCTACCACTGCCCGTCCCACACGCGCTGCTGGAGATGAGTGGGCTGCGCTCCACGCGACGCACGCCGTGGTCGGTCGCGCTGACCCTGTGGCGGGCGCGGCGCGAAGCGCGTCAGCACTTGCAAGCGTTCGGCGCGGAGGTGATGTTCACCACAGGCGGCTACGCCTCCGTGCCGATTGCGATCGGGTTCCTGCGTCTAAGCCGACGCTTGGTGCTGCTGGAGCCTGACGCGCTGCCTGGCAAGGCGAACCGCTGGCTGGCGCGGCGGGCGATGCGGATATGCGTCAACTTCGAGGAAGCCGCGCAGGCGTTCGGCGGGACACAGACCATACGCACTGGGCTGCCCGTGCGCCCCGAAGTGTACCTGCCCGAAGTGGAGCCTGCCGACGCACGCGACCACTTCGGGCTGAAGCGCGACAAGTTCTGCGTGCTGGTGGTCGGGGGCAGTCAAGGTGCGCAGGCATTGAACGAAGCCGTGCTGAATACTGTGCAGTACCTGCCGTCAGGCGAACTGCAATGGCTGCACCTGACGGGTGAGGCACACTTCGAATTGGTACGCAGCACAGCGGAGCGGCTGGGGCTGAACGGCAACTATCATCCGCGGGCGTTTCTGACAGGGCGCGAGATGGGGCTGGCATACCGGGCAGCAGATGTGGTTGTTGGGCGTGGCGGGGCAGGCAGCCTGACCGAGTTCGCACTCAACGGCTTACCGATGGTGCTCGTCCCTTATCCCCACGCAGCGGGGGGGCATCAGCGGTATAATTGCGCCGCGTTGGCGAAACGGGGCGCAGCGGAGGTGATTGACCAAGCCGCGCTTTCACCCCAGCGACTCGCGGAAACACTGCTCCAGCTGCGCGATTGCCCGCAACGGCGCGCTCAGATGCAAGCGGCTGGGCGAGCTTGGGCGATCCCGAACGCCGCCGAACGCATCGTGCAACTGCTGGAGGAGGTTGGGTCGTGTACACACCTACAGGCATCCGTCTGACGACAAATCGGGAGCCAAGCCTATCGATGCGGTTCCACTTTGTTGGAATCGGCGGTGCGGGGATGTCTGCACTCGCGCGCTGGCTGCGCTACAAGGGCGCGACGGTCAGCGGCTCAGACCTTGTAGAGTCGCCTACGCTACACGCCCTGCGTGCGATTGGCGCAGACGCCTATGCCGCACACGACGCCCGCCGTATGGGGCAGCCCGACTGGGTCGTGGTCTCCGACGCCGTCCACCCCGATAACCCCGAAGTCATCGAGGCGATGCGGCGCGAAATCCCCATTTGGCGACGCTCGCAACTAATGGGCTGGCTGCTGCGCGACTACAAGGTAATCGCCATTGCAGGCACGCACGGCAAGTCCACCACGACCGCAATGACCGCCGCGATTTTGGAAGCCGCAGGGTACGACCCAACCGTGCTCATCGGTGCAGAGGTGCCCCTGCCAGAGCCATGGCAAGGCAACCTGCGGCTGGGCAAGGGTGAATGGGCAATCGTGGAGGCGTGCGAGGCATACGAGTCATTTCTGGACATTCAGCCGCACATCGCACTGATCACCAACATTGAGGCGGACCACCTGGACTATCACGGCACCTACGAGCGATTACTGAAAAGTTTCGTGAATTTCGCGAAGCGTGTGCCGCGCGAGGGCTACCTGATTGCCTGCGGGGACAGCCCAGGCGTGCGCGAGATGCTCAAGATGCTGCACAGCACCGGTGGGCACGAGCAACCACCGGTACTGTACGGGCTGGCATCGCACAACGACCTGCACGCAGAGATTACCGAGCGCACGCCGACCTATACCGTGTTCCGCGTCTACAACAGCCGCTGGTTTTCGGACACTGAGCTAACACTGCGCATCCCGTACTTGGGCGAGCATAATGTGCAGAACGCACTGGGGGCGACCTGCATCGCGCTATTGTTTGGTGTGCCAACTGAGGTGATCGCGGGCGCGCTGGCGAAATTCCGAGGGGTCAAACGCAGGCAGGAAATCGTCGGTGAGGCGATGGGCATCACGGTTGTGGACGACTACGCGCACCACCCGACCGAGATCCGCGCCGCGCTCAGCGCGTTGCGCCAGCGATTTCCCAATCGTCGTCTGGTGGTGGTCTACCAACCGCACTTGTATAGCCGCACGCGCGACCAGCTGCACGGGCTGATTGACAGCCTTAGCACAGCCGATTTCGTGGTCATTACCGACATCTACCCCGCACGCGAGCAGCCAATTCCAGGCGTGAGTGCGGCGCTGATTGCCGATGGGCTGCTGGAACGCGAGAGACCGCCCACGCTCTATGTGCCCGTCAAGGAGCAGATCCCGTCGCGCTTGATCCCGCATCTGCAGCCCAGCGATGTCGTGGTGGTGATGGGTGCGGGAGACATCGAGAAGGTCGCACCGATGCTCCTGCATCGGTTGGAGGCGTGCGGACAGGTACGACGGCTCACGGTCGCTGTGCTGATGGGCGGCGACTCTCCCGAACGGGATGTGTCGCTGTTGTCGGGACTGCGTGTGATGCAGGCGTTGAACCCCGATAAGTACGATGTCGTTGCCGTGGACCCTGCCCTGACAACGGGCAAAGAGGGCTACTGGGGTTTGCAGGAACTGTTGACGCGCAAGCGACCCGATGTAGCCTTTATTGCGTTGCACGGTAGGCACGGCGAAGACGGCGCGGTGCAGGGGCTTCTGGAGTTGCTCGGCATTCCGTACACCGGCTCAGGCGTGCTGCCCAGCGCACTGGCGATGAACAAGTATGTCGCCAAGATTGTGTTCCGCGAGGCGGGACTGACCACGCCGAACGCGCTGCTGCTGAGCGATGCGGACGAAGAGAGCCTCGAGCGCGTGCGGCGGCACCTGCGCCTGCCGCTCATCGTCAAGCCGAATCAGGGCGGCTCGACGCTGGGCACCACGCGCGTATTCGAATGGGACGCGCTACCACGCGCTTTGCGCAAGGCGTTCGCCTACGACGAGAGCGCGCTCGTGGAGGAGCTTGTCGAGGGGGTGGAGGTCTCTGTACCTGTGCTGGGCAAGCGCGAGCCGTATGCGCTGCCCCCGGTGGAAATCGCCCCTAAAAGCGGCTATTATGATTTCCGCGCCAAGTACGTGCCCGGCGAGACCGAAGAGATTGTGCCTGCTCGGTTGCCTGCTGAGGTGTTGCAGCTGCTGCAGCAGACGGCGATTACGGCGCATCTTGCGCTCGGCTGTCGGGGCATGAGCCGCGTGGATATGATCGTGCGCGGGACAACCCCATATGTGCTGGAGGTGAACACGATACCGGGCTTGACGCCGACTTCGTTGTTGCCGCGCAGTGCAGAGGCAGCAGGGCTGAGTTTCGCTGAACTGGTGGAGCGCATCCTGCGTGACGCGCTGGAGGAGGTGTAGGGATGCGATTACGAGAACGCGGCAAGCGGGTACGGATACGGAGCCAAGCGGCGTCTTCGCGCCTTGTACCTGTACTGGAGCCGACGGGCAACTTCTTTTTGCCTTCGCGTGCGGCGGGGCATGTGCGTCCGAAGCGTCGCGTACAGTATGCGCCCACGGTTTGGAGTTGGCTCTGGCGCAATGCAGAACCACTCTTGTGGGGTGCGGTGGTGAGTGCGCTGGCGCTGAGCCTGTGGTTCTCGCCACGCACGCAACTGACCCACTTAGAGGTGGTGGGCGCGCCCCTGGAAGCACGCGCCGAACTGTATGCGCTGCTTAGCCCGCGCTTGCAGCCACCTATCGCATTGCGCGATACACCCCGCCGCATTGAGCGCGCTGTGCAATCATTGGACTGGGTGCAGCAAGCACGCTGGCAGCCGACAGGCGTGGGGCGCGCGCGGCTGACTATCACTCCGCGCACACCGTTTGCTGCAATTCGGGGCACAGATAGCGACCGTCTGTTCGCCGATCCCACAGGAGTTTTGTTCCGCCCGCCGAATCGTAATCTGCAGCCAACTTCGGGCGTGATTCGCCTTGCGCAGGACGACCTGTGCCTTCGCATGGGTAGCTATGTAGAGGGCGAGATGGAAGCAGCACTGACGATATTGCACGCGGTTAGCCATCGCGCGGATGTCCTTCGCCCGTGCGTGCAAGTGTCTCACACGCATGGCATACGACTCTTCGCGCAAATCCAGCGGGGGTCGGAGCCACCCGTCGCTGTGCAGTTACGCTTCGGCGACGCAAGTGCGCTCGAGCAGCAACTCCTCACGATGCACCGCCTACTCGATTTGCCACTTGACGACCTGCGCCAGTGGGAATATGTGGACATTAGCGCGCCGGGGTCGGAGGCAGTCAAACCGCGCACGACGGTGGGGGGTAAGCGATGAGCGAGAGCAAACTGAAGCAGATGACCGTCTTCTTCGCGATCTGGCTGGTGGTAGGGCTGCTGCTGGGCATGGCGTTCAAGGAGCAGACACGCATCCGCACAGCAGAACTGCCCAGCGCACGCCTGCCTGACTTGGCGCGCGCTTATGTGCAGGAGAAACGCTCCAACGCTATGCTGGAAGAGGAAATCCGCCAGCTACGCCAGCGCATCAACGAACTGGAGAGTGCGTTCATTAGCGGCACTAAACAAGCGCAAGTGCTGAGCCAGAGCCTTCAGGAAGCGAAAATGCTCGCAGGTTTGTTGGAAGTGGAAGGACCGGGCATAGAGTTGATCCTACAAGACAGCAAGAAGCGTCCATCGAGCGACTCGCCAGAGCTGTTGCCTGAACTCTACACGATTCACGACTATGACCTGCTACGCGTGGTGAACGAGCTGCGTCAGGCGGGCGCAGAGGCGATAAGCATCAACGGGCAGCGCATCGTTGCCTCAACGGCTATCCGCTGCACGGGACCTGTGGTGTTCATCAACGATGTGAAAATGGCTTCGCCGTTCGTGGTGCTGGCGATAGGCGATCCGAAGACGCTGATTGGCGCGTTGGAGATGCCTGGCGGCGCGTTGGCGGATCTCAAAAGTGTCGACCCAGAAATGGTGAAGATTCGCCGACTGGACACTGTACGCATTCCTGCTTACAGCGGCTCGACACAGTTTCGCTATGCGCGTCCTGTGACAACGGAGGAAGAGAGGAGGCCATGATAGCAGTTGGCTTTGTTGGCTTGTTGTTGGGCGTTGTGATCGCCTCGCTTGCGCTGGATATCCCGCTCCCCGAAGAGTGGGCGGCGTATCTGTCGCTGGCGGCGTTGGCGGGGCTCGACACGGCGTTCGGGGGTTGGCGCGCCGCGCTGGAGGGACGCTTCCACACTGATGTGTTCGTGTCGGGCTTTATTGTGAATGCGCTGCTGGCGGCAATGCTCGCCTACTTAGGCGACCGCATTGGGGTGGATCTGTTTCTCGCAGCAGTAGTGACGCTCGGCGGGCGCATGTTCTTGAATCTCTCGCTCATTCGTCGTTATTACCTCAATCAGCTGGCGCTGAGGCGGCAACGAGGATGACACTGATTACAGGGCTCGATATCGGCACGACGAAGGTGTGTTGCTTCGCAGTGAAGCGGGGTGCGGATGGCACGCTGCAGCCCGCGGGCTACGGTGTCGCACCTTGCCGCGGGCTTAAGCAGGGACAAGTGGTCGATATGGAGCAGACCGTGAACGCAATTCAGCAAGCCGTTCACGAAGCGCAGACGATGGGCGAACTGAACATCACGGGCGTCGTGCTGGGCGTCACGGGCGCACACATTGAATCGATACAGCGACGCGCCGAAATCACCATTACGCGCCCCGACCGCGAGGTCACCCACGAAGACCTTGAGCGACTGCGCAACAACCTGCAGCAGATCCACTTGCCGCCCGACCGCGAACTCATCCATACGCTAATTCGGCAATACATTCTCGATGGGCAGACAGGTATCCTTAACCCTCTTGGCATGAGCGCGTCGCACTTACAGGCAGAGGCAACGCTCGTGACAGGTGGGCTAACCTTCCTGCAGAATCTGCGCCGCTGTGTGGAGCGCGCGGGGCTGGAAGTGCAAGCAATGGCGCTGGAGCCGCTGGCTTCAGGCTTGGCAACGCTGACCCCTGAAGAGCGCGAGATCGGCGTTGCGCTCATCGACATCGGCGGCGGCACGACTGATGTGGCGATTTTTATGGATGGCGCGCTGGTCTACACCAGTGTGGTACCTTACGGCGGGAATCAGGTCACCCGCGATGTATATATCATGTTTCGCTTGGCGGACCCACAGGAAGCCGAGCGATTGAAACACGAATTCGGGAGCGCGCTGGCATCGCGTGTGCCCGAAACCGAGCGGGTATCCTATCGGGAAATGGGAACCAACGAGGAGCGTCGGGTACCACGACGGCTGTTCACGGAGGTTATTGAGGAGAGGATGCGCGAGATCTTAGAGCTTGCCCGCGAAGAGCTGGAGCGCTCTGGGCTGTACGACCGTCTGGCAGCAGGAGTCGTGTTGACTGGGGGCGGCTCGTGCTTGCCATGCACCACCGAGCTGGGGCGGCAGGTGTTCGACGCGCTGCCTGTGCGTCTGGGGACGCCGCAGCCGCGCGAGATGGCTCTGCCCAGTGCGCTACAAAAGCCTGCTTACGCCACCGCGGTCGGACTCGCGCTCTACGGTGCACAAATCCTCCCCGAAACCGACAGCCCGATGGCACCCAGCCGACTATGGAAACAGCTCATGCGAACCGTACAACGCTGGTTGCACCGCAATCGATAACCTCATCGTTTCAGGAGACTCGTCATGGCAAAGGAACGCACAACTCATCGGGAGAATGAACTGCCAGAAGTGCAAGCCGTGTTGAAAGTCGTTGGCGTTGGCGGTGGCGGCGGAAACGCCGTGAACCGCATGATCGAAGTCGGTGTGCAAGGCGTGGAGTTCATCGCCATGAACACCGATGCGCAGGTGCTGAACAAGTCGCGCGCGCCGATCAAGCTGCAACTCGGCGTCGGAATTACCCGCGGGCTGGGAGCAGGGGGCAACCCCGAAGCGGGTAGGAGCGCCGCCGAAGAGAGCCGCCACGAAATCCGTAAGGTACTCGAAGGCGCGGACCTTGTGTTCATCACCGCTGGACTGGGCGGCGGCACAGGCACAGGCGCTGCGCCCATCATCGCCGAAATCGCCAAGGAACTGGGCGCACTCACCATCGCTGTCGTTACCAAGCCTTTTAGGTTCGAAGGACCTCGACGCTGGAAGGTTGCTGAAGAAGGTGCGCAACTGCTGCGCAAACATGTGGACGCGATGATCGTGGTGCATAACGACCGCCTCATCGATGTGTCGGAACGCACCACCACCATGACCGAGGCGTTTCGGATGGCGGACGATGTGCTGCGCAGCGGTGTGCAGGGCATCTCCGACATCATCAACTACGCAGGCGAGATTAATGTAGACTTCGCCGATGTGCGCACTATCTTCGAAAACGCGGGTACCGCGCTAATGGGCATCGGCAAAGGCACAGGCGAGAACCGTATGATCCAAGCCGTGCAGGAGGCGTCCACCAGCAAGTTGCTTGAGTCGTCAATCTACGGTGCGCGCCGACTGCTGGTGAACATCACGACAGGCGAGGACATCGGCATCTTCGAGGTGCAGGAGGCGATGAACCTGCTGTACCAGATGACCGACCCCGAAGAGGCGAACATTATCTTCGGGCATGTCATCAAGCCGGGCATGACCGATGTGGTGCAGGTGACGGTGCTGGCGACAGGCTTCCCCGAGGAGCCTGTACAGCACCAGGAGGCGGTGGTTCATCTCAAGCCGCAGCCTGAACCGCACCCGCTGGACATCGCCCGCGCACGGGCGGACATCCCAACCCCGCCGCGCACGTCCACACCCGAACCGCCCCGCGCGGCAAGCCCGACGCCTGAACGCACAAAACCCGAACCGCGCCCCTCGCGCGAAGACCTTGACATCCCAACCTTTTTGCGCAGGCGAGGACTATAGACTTTACCACAACCGACACACCGAGCCACAAAGCCCCCGAAACTCTTCGGGGGCTTTGCTATTACGCAGTTGGGGTACAATACGGCGGGGAGCGATGTCCAAAAACGGTACGACGGACACGAAAGCGCACGCCGAGCAACTGATGCGCGAGGCGGTCGCGCTGTTTGAGCAGGGGCGGTTGGAGGAGGCGCTGCTGGCGTGCGAAGGCGCGCTGGCGCTGGACGAGACCTACGCGCCTGCACTGTCGCTGAAGGGGCTGATTCACGAGCGGCGGGGGCAGGTCGCAGAGGCGATAGCGGCTTACGAGCGCGTGCAGGCGGTGAACCCGCTGAGCGTTGCGGAGCGGGCGCGGCTGGACGCCCTGCGCCGTCAGGCGCGTGCGGTGGTGCGCCCTGCGCCCGCGCGCCCGCTGTGGGCGGAGACGCTGCCCGTTGCGCTGGCGTTTCTGGGTGTCGGGCTGGTGTTGCTCATCGGTTTCGCGCTCGTCTTGCGCTGGAGTGCGCCCCCTGCGCCTGCGCCGAGCCAACCTGTGGCGTCTACGGCTGAGAGCGTTCCCCCGCCTGTCAGCCCGCCGCCCAGCGCAACAGTCCCTGCGCCACCCGCCGAGACGCCCTCGCCCAACCCGCCACAGGCAGTCGTGCCCCCCGTGATGATCGACCCGTCGCGCCTCGCGCTTGCGCCCGCGCAGTCCAATCCCCCGCGCGGCGAGATTCCGACCCTGCCCGCCCCTGAACCCGAAGCGAAACCCGCGCCTAAGAGCGAAACACCTGAGCCAGACAGCAACAGCCCTCGCGACTCTGAGGTGATGCCCGATGTGAAAGTCGAGGAGACCCAGCGCGGCGTGTACGAAATCCGCGTCGAGCGCGCGCCGTCGCAAGTGCCGAATCGTAGCGCGCCTCGCGCTTCCGACGCGCTAACGCAGGCGCAGGACCTGCAACGCGCGGGCAACTACCGCGAGGCAATCCAAGCGTACCTGCAGGCGTTGCCTACCGCGCCGAACCCCGCCGAAGTGCATCAGCAAATCGCCACCTGCTACCTGCGCATCGGCGATAAGGCGAACGCGCGCACCCACTTCCTGCAAGCCATCGCCGAATACGAACGGCAGATTCAAGCGGGGCGCGAGGTGGAAGCCGCGCGTCAGGGCATCGCTGCGTGCCAGAACGGGCTGCTGCTATGCAACGAGTAGCCGTGCTGCTTGGGATCGCGCTCCTGTTCCTCGCAGGCGGTTGGGCGCAGCCGACCTTGCTGATATTTGCAGACCCCGCGCCCCCAGTGCAGCACGACGGCAAGCCCTATGACCCCAATATCGACCTCAAGCCGCACCTAACGCCCTTTTTGCAGGAGCTGCGCAAGGTGCGCGTGGAGTGGTACAGCCCGACGCACCCGATTGCCCAGCAGTTCGCCCAGCAGCGAGGGCTAAGCGCGGAACAACTCGCCAGCCCGACGCCCGCCCTGCGGGGGCAACTCGCGCGTGCGTGGGGTGCGGAGTATGTGATGACGGTGCGTTGCACCCGCGCCCCTGAACAGAACAGCTTCGAGTACACCATCAAGGTCTGGCGGCTGGGCGCGCGTGCGCCCGTGTGGGAGACCGAAGGCTTCCAGCAGGTCGCCTCGCGGCAGGGCAAGTCGGACGATATAACCGCGCTGCATACGCTGGGACGCACCGTCGCGCTGCGCTTAGACGCGGAGCTATGGAACACCCTACCGCGTCTTGCCGAGCAGCTACAGACGCCCACGCCCTTTCCTCCGCGCACGCAGTCGCCCCAACGGGTTGAGCCACGCCCGCTTGCCGAGCACCTGCTGCGCGAGGGTAAGCACGCCGAAGCGCTGCCCTACCTGCGTGCCGCCGTGAACACGCAGCCTGACGATGCCAACCTGCGCATGGCGTTAATCCGCCTGTACCGTCGGCTGAATCTCGGCGAGCTGGCGCAACGCGAGCTGACCCGCGCCGTACAGCTGTACCCCAACGACGAGCGGTTCGCGTTGGAGTGGGCAGCACTGCTCCAAGCGGAAGGCAAGCCTGCCGAAGCGATGAGCCGTCTCCAGACCGCGCTGCAGGCACAGCCCAACTCGGTTGCCCTGCGCCTCGCGCTGTTCGACGCGCTACTGATGCAAGGGGATGCGCCCGCTGCCGCGCGCATACTGCAGCCAATTGCCGAGCAGAACGGCGCGGAGGTCGCCTACCGACGCTATCTGCTGTTAGGCGCGACCCGCGCGCTGGAGAGCCTGCCCGACGGCAGCTATGAACTCACCGACGCGCGCGCCGCGCTGTGGCTGCAGGTCGCCAGCGGGCTGCTTACCGACCTCGTAGGCGAGCTGCTGGACTTGCGTCGCCTCGCCAGCGCCCCCAGCCCAAACTGGAGCGCGCTGCGCACGCGCGGGGAACAAGCCGTGCTGCACGCGCTGCGCATCGGACAGTGGCTCGAACGCGCCGAGCCGACCGATTCCACGCGCCGCACCGTCGCCCACGCACGCTTCGCCAGCCAGATGCTTGTCCAAGCCGCGCAGCAAATGGCACGATACTTGCTGTCGCGCAACCCGGAGGAGGAAGCGCGCGCCAGCCTACTGCGCATCGAAGCCATCCGCGAGCTGGAAGCCGCACGGAACGCGCTTCCGAAACTTGCGCCATGACCGACTGGACTGCGTTGGGAATCGGGTTGGGATTCGCCCTGCTGGGAGGCATGCTGATTGCGCTGGGGAGCCGCCGCTGGAGCCTGTGCCCACTGCGGGAGTGCCCGGCGCTGGAGGTGGGGCAGCGTGTGGAGTTCACCGTCGCGGGCAAGCGATACACCACTGTGCTAATAGGTGTGGACGGCGACGCCTTGCGCCTTGCACCGCCGCTGGAGCGCGGGCTGCCCGTCGCGTTCGAGGCAGGAACCTTCGCCGAGTTGCGCCTGACAACCTCCGCAGGCGTCCACGAGGCGACGGTACAGTTCATCGGACGCCAGACGCGCCCACAGCCGTGCCTGATTGTCCGTCTCGCCTCGCGCTGGCGACACACCCAACGCCGCCGCTACGAACGCATCGTGCTGCCCGACGAGGTGAATGTCGCGCTGCGCTTCGCGAACGACTACTGGATTGCGTGGGCGCACGACGCCAGTCAGGGCGGACTGCGCCTGTACGCGCCTGCGCCCGTGCCCCTGAACGCCCACCTGCGCGTGGAGATGCCGCCGACCCTGCGCGGCATCACTTGCTGCGACGGGGAGTGCCGCGCCCGCGTCGTCGCCTGCGAACGCGCCCCGACCCGACACGGCTACGCCTACCAAATCCGCCTCGCCTTCCTCGATGGGCACAACGCCTGATGTCTCGGTCATCATCGTCAGCTACAACACGCGCGAACTGCTGCGTGAGTGCATCGAATCAATCCTGTGCGAGCAGGGGGACAGGCTTGCGGTGGAGGTCATCGTCGTGGACAACGCCTCCGCCGACGGCAGCGCGGCGATGGTCGCCGAGCGGTTCCCCCAAGCGCGCCTGATTGCGAACCCCGACAATCGCGGCTTCGGCGCGGCGTGCAATCAGGGGCTGGAGATTGCACGGGGACGCTATGCGCTGATCCTGAACGCCGACATCCGCGCCCAGCCCGGCGCGCTACAGCGGCTGGTGGGGTTTATGGACGCCCACCCCGACGCGGCTATTTGCGGCGGGCAGTTGCGCTACCCCGACGGGCGCATCCAGCCCTCCTGCGCCCGCGACCTCACGCTGTGGTGGGTCTTCTGCGAGCAGAGCATGCTGGCGAAACTGTTCCCGCGCACGCGCCTGTTCGGGGGCTACTGGCGCACCCACTGGGACTTCAGCGCGACCATCGAGACCGAGCAGGTGATGGGCGCGTGCATGATGCTGCGACGCCCGTTCCCGCGCTTCGACGAGGACTACTTTCTGTATTGCGAGGACACCGACCTGTGCTACCGCGTGCGCCAAGCAGGGGGCAAGATTTACTATGTGCATGATGCCGTGTTTGTGCATCACTTGGGCGCGAGCGGCGAGCCGCAGCGAGCGCAGATGGTGATCTACTACAATCGCGGCAAGGAGCGGTACTTTCGCAAGTTTCACGGCGCGTGGCAGGCGCGGGTGTGCCGCTGGATGAACAAGGGCGGCGCGCTGCTGCGCGTGCTGCTGGGGCTGGGGGGCGTCGTGCTTACGCTGGGCAGGCACGCGGGATTTCGGCGCTACGCAGTGACCTTCTGGCAGGTGTGGCGTGAGATTCCCAAGTAGTTGGCAGGAATCCCCCTATGGAAGGCGAATACAGGCACTCGCTCAGGGAATTATTCGTAGCGATCGAACGATAGGGAGTGAATCAGCGATGCGTGGTATAGCTCGATTTGGGTTCAGGTTTATGGCTCTTCTGGGAGCAGCGGTTGCAGTTGGTTGCGCAAGCCTGTTTTTCACTTGTCCAGCAGAGGTACTTGCTGCCCAACAGGACTTGCCGCCACCCCTGATTAGACCTGTGAAACTCTTCAGTGTCTTCTATGGCGAAGAAGAGAATCAATTAGACGATAGAGCATATCAGGGATATCAAGGTTATGGGACTGATTGCTCTGGTCTTGTGAGCGCGTGCGCTAAGCTGGCGGGCTTCAACTGGGGAGGAGAGGCGGGCTTCAGACGAAATGCGAATGCAATGTACTACAGAGTAAATGGCATAACTGCGATTCAGACCCCACAAAATCTGGGGTCGGGCGACCTCGTGTGCTGGGTAACGAAGGATGAGGAAGGGAGACTCATATCTACGCACGTGGCAATTGTCTACAGGATAGAGGAGCGTATAGTGGGAAGAGAGTCTGGCAAAGTAGTCAGCCTTCGTGTGTCTTACCTTGATGCAAGTGGAGGTGGAGTTAGGAATGCAGTTGCTATTCGCACTCCCACGTACAGGGTAAGAGGGCAAGACGGAAGGACAAGGATTGTCAGAGGCGAACAGCTCATAGAGAGAGGCAGGGTGAAGTGGCGTAGAGCATTGCGCACGCCTGTTCCGAGAAATTCGCAATAAACAGACAATTGAGGAGGATCAAATCATGCGCACAGGTAAGCTCGGTTGGTTGATGATGACTCTTGGCATAATCGCTGGCTTCGCCTTTGGTACCTGGCGGATGCACGGCTCTGCTGCGACCGCTTCCACACTCGCGACACAACAGCAAGCGGAGCCAACGCCTGCACCACGCAAGCTCTTCTCCATCCCATATGGAGGAGAAAAACTGGAACATATCGGCGTTGTCTCTCCCGACTCACCGCCTGAAGCAGAAGAAGGGCAAGAAGCTATCGGCGACGAGATTACAGGGAGTTGCCCGTTGTACTTTTGCGTGAGCAGAGATGGACAACGCTTCTACTTTTTGGACACCAGTCCCCAAAGCAAATGTAAACCTGATGACCTGGACGAGCGCACGGAAGAGACCGACTGCTGGTGGATCAAGGTGTTCGACAGGCACGGACGCCTTGTACAAGCTATCCCATACGAGCAAGGACGGTTTGAGAGTTTGACAGTAGACGATCAGGGACGCTTGTATGCGATTGGCGACCAGATACTGGTCTTTGACAGGCAAGGCCAACTGGACAAGGAGCGTAGCAGGCGGTTGACAGCCCAGTGGGAAGAGATACTGAAACGGATTGAAGAGTTGGAGGAGAATGACCCTCCCTCTGGCGTGCGGAGCAGCTTGACGGTGCGCTATCTAACTGTGGACAGGACAGGCAACCTTCATGTTGACTTTGTGAGGTTAGAGGGTGAGCTGTACACTTTGCGCCTAAACGCGGACGGGACGGGACCGAGACTGTTGCCGTTTGGGGTTCCAGACTGGCAGGGTAATGTGTGGGAGATTGTGATGGATACGCCATATGAGACAGCAACGGAGCGTGTTTATTACTTTGACGGCACGGTTTTGTCTGAGACAGAAGTCCCTTTGTGCAAACCGCGCACGGTGACGGTGTATGATAAGGACGCAAATGTTGTGCGTTCATTCAGGATGCCGACACCCGAGTTGAGAGGGTATGAACGACGAATTTCTTATGATACCGACAGAAAAATCGACGGTCGCGGCCATTTCTATGTGGTCGTGTTGCCTTTGGAGATTCGAGTAGAGTTGCGCGGGGACGTAGCAGTGGAGGGTCCGCTTTTTATTGTGGAGTACGATAGCGAGGGTCATTTGGTGGGGAAGCGAGCAACGATACGCTCACCCTCCTTCGACTCTTACTGGAGTTTTGAGAACGAGTGGGATGTAGACCACGCAGGGAACTTGTATTATCTGGAGTTCCAGAAAGATCGGGTGGATGTGATGATGGTGCCACCTGCACCCGTTGTTAGTCGTTAGGGCGGAATGTTTCCCGTGAATGCTTGGCGAGCAGCCGCGCGCATTGCATCTACAGGCGCAGGGCTGCCCGTCCA
>Ga0197143_1000540_pt1 | contig 39731 bp, 40 predicted proteins | sample GBS70_MetaG_FD_148603 | JGI IMG/M metagenome (GOLD analysis project Ga0197143, IMG submission 148603) | Sediment microbial communities from Great Boiling Springs, Gerlach, Nevada, United States - GBS 70_MetaG | ecosystem: Environmental > Aquatic > Thermal springs > Hot (42-90C) > Sediment... | reverse complement strand
TGGCGGTGACGAACTGAAAGCCATTTATTTTCAATGCGGTTGCGAACTGCCAAGGGAGTATTGGGACGAACTACTGGAGCAACTTGAACCGCTTGATTCATGACTTGCGCAACACGAGGATGAACTCGTGAGGATAGGCAATATAGTCGGCTTCGGAGACCTTAGCGAACTTGCCCGTCTTTTGGTCGCGAGTTCTAGGCAAAATCTTGGAAGGGATTTCCCTTAGGATGATCTCGTGCAACTCAAAGCCTAACGAAAGCATTTGCTCAACGAAAACTTGAGCGTTCAAAATTTCCACCCCGCAAAGGCGGGTGTTGCCGATGACAATGCAAGCATATCCCCCTCGTTTGAGCACCCGCCACATTTCAATAAAGCATTCCCGCATCTCCGTGAAGTAAACTGCTACTTCGTGGGCTTTCTTTTTGTTTCGCTCCTCCAATGCCGTCACAATTGCCTCGGCAATTTGGCTGCCCGTGAACACAGGTTTCCCATCGCAAGATGCTGTCCCGATGAACTGACGGCGGAACTCTCGCGAGTCTGTCGCTGTCCGATACCAAAGCACGGTCAATTGATGCAAGTCCGCATATTCGTAGGAGGTTACATAAGGCGGAGAGGTGATGATGAGTTGGGCTGACTCACTTGGCAAAGGCGGTTGGCGGGCATCAGCACAATATGGTTTCGCAGGCACATCCAATGCATTATTTCTCCGCAACAAATCCCAAAACTGCTGATTACCTGACTCCATTCGGCGGACATGTTGGAAAAAAGTTTGAATTGGCGAAGGGATGCGCTTTTTGAAGTCCCGGGTCGGCTTAACGCTGCGGTTGAGCCACCAAGAGCAGGGCTTAAGAATATGGGAAAGGGCGCAGCGGAAGAAATACCGAAGGTCTTCATCTGGTAGGTTTTCAATGGCGCCATGAAGCCGTATCAATTCCGACTTGACATTGGGCGGAAACCAGTAATCAAGGCGTTGCTCCACAAGTGTCTCCTCTAATCGCTCCCGCAGGATAAAGAGGGACGGTTGCTCATGTTCCCTCAAAGATTTCTCCAAGGAGGCAATGGCGCTTCTTAAACGAACTGGTTCAATTGGGGTGACTTTTGCTTTTGTGACCAGATAAGCGACAGGGTTAATGTCCACTCCCACAGACGGTCGTCGGTGTAACTTTGCTTCCACCAAAGCCGTCCCCGAACCCATGAAGGGATCAACAACGAGAGCACCTTCGGCAGAGAAATCAGAGATCAGGCGGGCGGCTAATTGGGGGATGAATTTGGCGGGATAGCGGTGATAGCCGTGGGTGGCGTAATTAGTTTGGCGTTGAGTTAGCCCCGCAAAACTCCAAGATGGGTCGGGCGTTAGAGCCTCAAAATGCTTTAGGATGCTTTCTGCTGTCCATTTCTCCTGCACCACCGCCTTCACTTCAAAGCACCTCCAACCATTTCGCTAAGTCATCGGCGATATTGTTGATGGGCTGAAAAACGGAAGTCCCATGATGCAATTCTTCCATCGTGAAAAGGTAAACGCGGTCATAAAGCGCCATCGCTAACCGCACACTTTTGCTGGCTTCGCCGTCATGAAGGGCATAGCGTATAAAAACTTCATCCAAAGTGATGAAGCAAAAACGAATGCCCCGTCCCCTTAAGCGCTCTGCCCAGAACAAATCTTGCTGGTAGCGCTCCGCCGCCGACGACTTGCAACTGTAGGCGGCTATCACCCTGCGAATGTCTTCCCCGTCAACCTGAAGGGCGACCATGTCCACCTGAGAAGGGGCGATGACAGGTTGCCGCAATTCCCCCTTCTGCCAGACTCGCTCAGCAAGGATGCCCTCTTTCAACCAATTCTCCAATTCACCCCAACGCTTTATCGTCACTTGCCCTTTCAGTTGCTGGTTAGCATCCACAAGTTGCTGGACATATTTTTGAGCGATGTGTTCAAAAGCGGCGCCGCTGGCGGATTTCCAACTTTGCTCCGAATAGCCTTGTTGAAGCCACCAGTCATGAACTGCCTGCCACGCTTGTCCGGGGTTACCAAGGTCTTGCAGATTTCGCCAAAAAGCGTCGGCGAGGAGTTGCCATTGCTTACCCTTTGCCATCCGCTTTATCACCCCGCTCCATTTTGTCACACACACTTTTCATCGTTGTCATGGGACTATGCCATTTCGCTTTGCGCCTGACGACGGAAATTAGCGTTCCAAAAAGTCACTGACGGGAGCAAAACTTTTTCGGTGGATAGGGCAAGGACCGAATTGGCGCAAGGCAGCAAGATGCTGTCGGGTCGGGTAGCCTTTGTGCTGGGCGAAGCCATACTGGGGGTAGCGGCGATCGTAGGCGAGCATCAGGCGATCTCGGACGACTTTGGCGATGATGCTGGCGGCGCTGATAAGCGGGCAAATTTCGTCACCATCCACGAGGAACAAGGTAGGAACGCCCAAGTCACCGAGGCAGTCACCGTCCACCAAGGCTAAGTCTATGCGAGTAGCGAGGGGCAAGGAGCGAGGAGTAAGCCTGTTGAGGGCGCGGCGCATGGCTAAGAGGGTGGCTTGGCGGATGTTGAGGCGGTCAATTTCCGCTGGCGAGGCTTTGCCGACGGCAAAAAGGGCACCACTTTGGCACAACAGGCGAAATAATTGCTCTCGTTGCTCTGGCGAGAGTTGTTTGCTGTCACGCAAAAGGGGCGGTTCAGCCAAGAGGAGTTCATGCAGTCCTGTCCTTTGTCTCGTGCCCTTTGTCCCGTGCGGCGGCAAGAGGATAGCCGCAGCGACAACAGGTCCAGCCAACGGACCGCGCCCTGCTTCGTCTATGCCCACCAAAGTCCAACCCATTGTCAGCCATTGTTGCAACCGTTTCCGCGCTTCCTCAGGCGTCCATCGCTCCCCTCGCATCGCCAAACGACCTCACTTTCCACCTGTCCAAGAAGCGCTCACGGAACAACCGTCAAGGGCACTTTCAGTGTCAGTTCGGCGGGCGCCAAGCAGCGTCGGTCATCACAGGCTTGGAACCGCAACCGCAAGGTCAACACATCGTCGCCTTGCGCATCGGATTTGGCGCGCAACCAAACGATGAAGGTGACCGTCCCTTCGTAAACCCGCAAGGGCGCATCGGCGAAGGATAAGTGGACTTCTTTTGCGGTGGGCGCTTCTACCCGCTCTACCGTCACCAAACGGCTTTCGCCCGAAAGGGTCGTCGGTTGCAAGTTGGGTTGCGGTTCCACGCTGTTGATGTGCCAACCCTTTGCGAGGGCGAGGTGCACTTTGAGCGACACTGTTTCACCTGCTCGCAAGCGCAACTTTTCAGGTTCTGTCCAGATGCGTTCAATGGGGCGCTCCGTTGGGGCGATGGCTTCCTTGCGGCTTCTTTGCCATTCGTCCAAGGCGATCAGGAGCGTCATTGCCCCACGCGGGACGCGCACCATCAAACCGCCGAACGCTGAAAGCGTCCGTTGAGCGATTTGGGCATAACGGTCTTCTTTTGTCACATTTGCCAGTCGTAACAGACCAAGGGCAGCCATCCCGTTGGGCGAAGGCTCTGAGCCATCAATGGCAGGTTTGCTGCGGGCGAGCAAATCCTTCCGCTGCGTCGTGAACCAGAAACCGCCTTCATTGTCGTCCCAGAAAAGGCGTAACATCGTGTCGGCGACGACTTTGGCGCGTTCCAACCATTTGTTTTCGCCCGTCGCTTCGTGCAATTCCAACAACGCCACAAGTAGGAAGGCATAGTCGTCCAACATCCCGTCCACTTTTGCGACGCCGTTGCGGTAACTGTGCCAAAGCGTCCCATCGGGTCGGTGCATCGTCGCCCATAAAAATTCGGCAGTGCGTTCGGCAGCGTGCCGATAAGTTGCGTCGCCGAGGAAGCGGTAGCCCAAAGCGCAACTGCGCACCATCAAGGCGTTCCAACTTGTCAGCACTTTATCGTCGCAATGGGGTCTTGGTCTTTTGTTTCGCGCTTCCAGCAACTTTGCCCGCCATTCATCTACTTTCACCCAAAGTTCGTCGGTGCTCATGCCCAGCGTCTTCGCCCAGTTCCCCACAGGCGCTCGCAGCAAATTGGGGATGCAACCGTTGTAACCCGTGTGGGGGTTGACAAAGTTAGGTTCGTCGCTGATGCCGTAAACCTTGCAGAACAAGTCGCCCTCCTTTTCGCCCAAAACTGCCTTCACTTCGTCGGGATGCCAAAGGTAGAAAGCGCCTTCTTCTTTGGACGGGACGGGGGACGAGGGACGAGGGGCGGGTGGGAGGCTTTCGGCGTCCAATGCGGAGTAGAAGGCGCCATCGGGGGAAGTCATTTCCCGCAGGACGAAAGCGTAAGTCTCTTGGGCGATGCGTCGGAAAAAGCCATCGCCGCTCAGGTGAAACGCCCACGCGTAAACCTGCGCCAGTTGGGCGTTGTCATAGAGCATCTTCTCAAAGTGGGGCACGAGCCATTTTTCGTCCACGCTGTAGCGATGGAAGCCGCCGCCGATGTGGTCGTAGATGCCGCCATGCGCCATCTTACGCAAAGTCAAATCAATGGCTTCCCACAACGGCAGCCGACGGGTCGCTTCGTAACGGCGGAGCAAAAATTCTAAGGCTTGATGGGGCGGGAATTTGGGGGCGCTGCTGAAACCGCCGTGCGTTTTGTCTAACGAGCGCAACAATGCGTCTTCCGCCGCCTTGAGCACCGTCTCCATCGTGCGGGCGTCCAGCGGTTGAGCGACGGGCACGGTCATTGACAATTCGGTAGCGATGGCGCGGGCAACTTCGTCGGCGGCTTGCAAAACCTTTTGGCGTTCCTCCCGCCACAATCGGGCGATTTCCAGCAAGATGCGTTTGAACTGTTCGGGCGGGAAGTAAGTGCCGCCGAAAAAGGGTTTGCCATCGGGCGTTAGGAAAACGGACATCGGCCAGCCACCGTGACCGTTGGTGAAAATCAGGACGGCGCGCATGTAAATTTCGTCCACATCGGGGCGTTCTTCACGGTCTACTTTGATGCTGACGAAGTGCTCGTTGAGGATGGCAGCGATTTCGTCGTTTTCAAAACTTTCCCGCTCCATCACATGGCACCAGTGACAAGTGGAGTAGCCGACGGACAGGAAAATCGGCTTGTCTTCCCTGCAGGCTTTCTCAAAGGCTTCATCACTCCAAGGGAACCAGTCCACCGGGTTGTCGGCGTGTTGCAGCAAATACGGGCTCGTCTCGTTGGCGAGGCGATTGAGGCGGCGCTTTTGGTGCATGGCGATCCCTCCGAGCACAAGGATGACGACAGCGACGACGGAAAGCAAGCCGACGGTCAAAGTGAGGCGGGAAAACTTTTTCAGGCGCATCGTTCCTCGCCGCCCTTTCTGTCAAGCCGCCAAAGTATGTCGGACGGTCAAAAAGGTGAGGAGCAAGACAGCGAAACCGATGATGATGAGCCAATGCAACGCCGCCGCTTCCCAACGCTTCACCCATCGGGCGTGCAAGTAGGCGGCGAAAATCGCCCAAGTGATCAGCGACGCCAAGACCTTTGGGTCTGCGCCGATGGGACGCCCTTCCCATTTCGCCCAGATGACGCCGACCATCATGCCCAGCGTCAGCAAGGGCAATCCGATCAAAACCCAACGGCTGGCAAGGTGCTCTGTTGCCTCTAAGGGCGGTAACTTTCGCAAAAACGCCAGAGAGCGTTTTCGTTTGAGCGACCAGAGGGTGAGCAGGTGAGCGACAGCGGCACCGAAGGAAAGCATCAGGGCAAAGTAACCTGCCATCAACAAGCCGACATGCACGAGCAACAAATCGCGGCGCAAGTGGGGAGACAGCCGAACGGGTTCGCCGATGGCGCTGAAAGTCAACAAGACGGCGCTGAGGGGCAAAAGGAACGCCGCAGGCACTTCCATCCGCTGCACTTTCCACTGCCATAGCCCTCCCGCAACGATCAACCCGCTCAGTAACGCAGCGACCGCTTCGGGCGTGTTCAGGCGAAGCCAGCCCGTCACGATGCCTTCGGCGATGAAGAGGGCATGGCAGACGGCACCGAAGAGGCATAAGGAAAAGGGCGCAAAAGGCAACCGATAATGAGGTCGCCACAAAGTCAGCAACACCGACCCTGCCGAAACGAAGTAACTGAGTGCTGCGAACCAACCGAAAAGTGCCCAAACGAATTGCAACGACTTTCACCTCGTTCGGGCTAAAAGACCTCACGACCCAGAAGTTGTCGCAGGACTTCAGCGGCTTTGGGGCGACGGGGCGAAAAGAGCCACTCTACCCTCACCCAAAAGCCCTTGAGGACCGACGACCGCATTACGCCTTCCGTCAGAACTTCTTCCCGATAACTTCTCCCTCGTTTGCGCAACACCCGCAGCCGCTTATTGGGCAAGTCCACGAACCAAATTTCCCGCACGCCGATGCTTCGGTAGTCCAATTTCCGAGCGAGGATATCGGAGGGGCGGTCGGTCGGCGAAAGGATTTCAATGACGAGGTCAGGCGCTCCATAGACGCCCTTTTGCCGAACGATAGACCGACGCGATAAGCGGACAAAAAGCAAATCAGGCAATCGGGCGCGATAGGCGTGGATGCGGACGGCTGTCCGTGGGCCTCGCACAATGCCTAAGTTTGTCGCTTCTACAAACATGCTCACGATGACATAAAGCCAGCCGAACAAATCTTCATGGATGTCTTGGGCTGCCATCTTAGCAATCACTATCCCGTCCACGAGTTCCACATCGTCGTCTTCTCCGAACATGTCCACGAACTCCTCAAAGGTCAAAGGTCGGGGTGGGATGAAAGCGACCCATCGTTCCCGAACTTGCCGCAAGTTTTCAAGGCTCAATACCATCGTCGCTCCCTCCATCGGTTGGCGGTGCGGCTCACTGCGCCTTGAGGGCTTCCTCTATCGCCTTCTTAAGCCCCGCTTCGTTAAAGCCCGCTTGCAGGTAGCGGATTTTGCCGTCTTTTCCGATGACGACATTTGTCGGGACGCCCTCCACGCCGTAAAGTTGGGCGACTTTGCCGTCCTCGCTGGCGTCCACCAAGACGGTGTAAGTGAGTTTGTGTTTGTTGACGAACTCGCGGGCGCGTTGGAAGGCATCGCCTTCCGCCCAAACTGCCACGCCAATGACGACGACACCCTTGCCCTTGTAAGCCTGCCAAAAGTCCTTCTCCAAACGCGGAGCCTCCGCGTTGCACGGTCCTCACCAGTGGGCGAAGAAGTTGAGGACGACGACTTTGCCCTTTAAGTCGCTGAGTTTGACCTTGCGTTTGCCGTCAACGGTCGGCAACTCAAAGTCGGGGGCGGGTTGACCAATGGCGGCACCTTGTTTCTCCACTTGCTCCAGTCTTTGCCGCACGGATTGAACGATCCGAAGCCAAGTTTGCAGGTAGGCGAGATAGGGGCTGTCTTTAAACTGCCGCTGAAATTCGGCGATGGCGTTCTCGGCGGCATCCAACCCTTCTTTGGTCGGGTTTTGGAGCAAGTTGATGCCAAGTTTCTGCTGGACGGCTTTGATGGCTTGCAACTCCTTGAGGCGCTGGGCGAAAGTCGCTTCGTCTAACGGATTGACACTTTGCAAGTCCAACTGAATGGTGGCGGTCAGGACGCCTTGGGGCAGTTGGAGCGTTCCTTCCCGCTTCAACCGCACGACTAAGCCCGTTTGAGCGTTGACCCAGAGGGAATCAGCGATTTTGGCGAATTGCACCCCTTCCATCTTTGGCACGGGCACGGGTTTTGGGAGGGAACGAGTCACCAACCAACAGGCAGTGTCACCCACCTTCTCCTGCCCCTGCACTTGGTAACGCACCTCCCCGTCCACTTCTGGGCGCAGCAGCAAGCGCTCTTTCGTCACCCACTCTTTCCCCACTTGCAAACGATCAAGGGGCACAAAGTAGACAGGAAGCACCCGCAAAAAGTTGGCGAGGAAAGGAAAGGGAGGCGATTCAGCGACGACCTGCTCAAAGGGCACCATCGCTTCTTCGCCACTGACGCCGATGTCCAGAAACCGCAGGGCGGCTTCGGGCGGAATGGGGCGGTCAGGAATTTGCGGTTGAAAGACCCGAAGGCTGGCGACGGTTGCTTGCCCTTTCTCCGCCACTTCCGTCACCAAGTCAATGACCTGAACCGAAGCGGTGATACTTTGCTGCCCTTGCTGCAATTTCGCCTCGCCGCTGTAGCGTAACTCCATCCCACGCTTGAGGGGCGTTTGTGCTGCGGCGAGAAAACTAAACCCGACGACCAACGCCAGCACCCAACGCATACTTCCTCGCCTCCTTGCTGAATTGGCTTACGGCGATAAGTTTGCGTCTTCTGCTTCCGTTTCGCCGAACAACTGGGATGCCACATTTAAGGCGCCATCGGAATGCGCCAAGCGTTTCAGTTGCGTCAAGGGACGATGGAGCAGGCGCATCGCCAATGCCCGCATCTTGGCGGCGATGGCTTGTCGCTCCCGATCGGAAAGGTGGGGCAGTTCGTCAAAAAGTTCCTGTGCGGCGACCTTGGCTTGCTCGTGGGCTTGTTGCACCAAAGAGACGATCAAGGGTTTAGCGCGTCGCTCGCCTAACCAAGTGGCGAAATGGCTCAGTTCGGTCTCAATGAGGGCTTCCACTTTCGGCACTTCCTTCCGCCGCTCTTCCAGATACTCGCGGACGACTTGCTCCAAGTCGTCAATGTCAAAGAGGAAAACGCTATCCAAGTCGCCGACGCTCGGTTCAATGTTTCGGGGGACGGCGATGTCAATGAGGAAAAGGGGGCGGTAACGGCGCTGGCGCATCGCTTCAGCGACCATCGGGCGCGTCAGGACAAAGTTTGAAGCACTGGTGGACGCAATCACGATGTCGGCATGGGAGAGTTGCTCGGTCAACTGTTCAAAAGGCACGACTTGCCCACCTAACTTTTGCGCCAACTCTTGGGCGCGGGCGAGGGTGCGGTTGCAGACGAGCAAACTTTTCGCCCCCGCTTGGACGAGGGCTTTGGTGGTGTCGGCGCCCATTTTTCCCGCCCCGACCAGCAAGACGGTGCAAGTGCGCAAATCGGCGAAGATGCGACGGGCTAATTCCACAGCGGCGCCGCCGACGGACATCGCCCCTTTGCTGATTGCCGTTTCCGTTCGGGCGCGCTTACCGACTTTGATGGCGCGGCGAAACAGTTCGCCCAAGTAAGTGCCGACCGCTGCCAATTGCTCAGCCACTTCTAAGGCTTCCTTGACTTGCCCCAAAATTTGCGTCTCGCCCAGCATCATGGAGTCTAAGCCGCAGGCGACGCGGAAAAGGTGACGAGCGACTTCGCTGTCTCGGTAGGCGTAAGAGCGTCCCTGAAGTTCGTTCACTTCTATCCCGAAAAATTCCGCCCACCAATGGACGACTTTCCGTTCCGAAAGGGGCATTGCTGTCGCCAAGTAAATTTCGCTGCGGTTGCAAGTGGACAGCAAAACGACCTCGCCTCCGCTTTGTCGCCGAAAATGCTCGTAGGCGTCCGCCAATCGTTCGTCAGCGAACGCCACCTTTTCCCGCACTTCCACCGGCGCAACTTTGTGATTAGTGCCGACGACCAACAGGTGCATAAGGGTCATCTCCGTTCGTCCCTACAATCCTTGCTCCCGCGCCTCCCGTTCGGTGAAGGGAAGGACACGGAAACGGAATTGCTCTTCGGGCGTTAGCGCCTCCTCTTCTACTTTCCGCAGGAAGGCTAAGCGCCGAACAAGTCCCTTGCCGCGAAAGAAATCGGAAATGACCAAAATGTCCCAGATACTGTCCTGCCATGTTGGAAACGCCCGAAGGCGAAAGGCGTAGCGGTCAGGGATATGCGCCCGCAAGACCTTTCTCAGCCGTCCCATCACCTTGCGAATGACCGCATTTTTTGCTCCAGCCATTCTTCCAACCTCCCGAGGGCATCAAAGAAGTTTTCGGATTCCCGGCGACCGTAAGGCTTGGAGGTATAGCGCATTTCCACGCTCCAAATCTTGTCCACTATCTGAAAGGCACCCCAAGCCCCTCTGTCCTGTGCCATTGCCTGTTCCCACCCCGTCGCATGCAACAACGCCCGCAAGTCATGGGTTTGATATTCAGGCGGCAAAGTCGCCAAACCTTTCACCCGACAAATCGCCGCCTTCAGCCGACATTCTACGGCGTAGCCCGCCAGATAGATGGCGCTGTGCCATCGTCGGTGGCGAAGCAAAAAGCGGGCGTTCGCCAACACCCGCCTCGCCACCTGCTCAAACGCCGTCCCCTTCATCCGCTTCCGCTTCATCCTTGCTGTCCCTCAAAGACCCCGTTCCTGTGCTTCCCGTTGGGTGAAAGGGACGATGACGATGCCAAAAGTCATGTCCATGCGTTTTGGGATGGGCAAAGTTTCGTCCAACGCCCTGTCAATGAACGCCCAGCGCTTGGCATAGTTTTTCCCGCGAAAGTAATCGGTGATGACGATGACATCGGCATGCTCATCATCGCCTCTGGGCACGACCCGCAACCGCAGCCCATACTTGGGCGGGATGCGAGGGCGTAAGATTTTCCGCAGCAGACGCGCTACCGCTTTTCCCTTTGAGCGATCGCCTCTAACCATGCGATAACCCTCCTTAGGGCATCAAAGAAATCAACGGCTTCCGAGCGCCCGTAAGGCTTGGGCGCATAGCGAATTTCTGTGCCCCAAATCCTCGTTACCCGCTCAAAGGCTTTGAAGATGTCAGGGTCACGGCGTATCCGCTCAACTAACCCTGCGCCTTTCAAGAGCCGCCAAAGGTCATGGGTTTCGTATTCGGGCGGCAGAGTCGTTAAACCTTTGATTCGGCAAAGGATCGCCTTCAGCCGACATTCTACGGCATAGCCCGCCAGATAGATGGCGCTGTGCCATCGTCGGTGGCGAAGCAAAAAGCGGGCGTTCGCCAACACCCGCCTCGCCACCTGCTCAAACGCCGTCCCCTTCATCCGCTTCCGCTTCATCCTTGCCACCTTGTGCGGCGGTCATCGCCAGACATACCCTCAAACTTTCCCGCGCCGCTGGCAAATTGCCGTCCCGCAAATGCTGCCAAATTTCGCTTCCCCAAACCCTTTGCACGAATCGGCGGCGGGCTTCTATCGTCGGCAACTTTTGGCGCACTTCACCTTTCAACTCGCCCAACAATGCTGTCAGCGTCCCGAACTCGTCGCCGAGGACGCTCTCCAAAAAGAGCCGAACTTGGCGGGCAAAGGCAGGGCTGTTGCCCGAAGTGGAGACAGCGACAATCAATTCGCCCCGCCGAAGGATGGAGGGCATGAAAAAGGAGCAAAGGTCAGGCACATCCACGACATTGCACCAAAGGCGGCGCGCCTCGCAATCAGCGAACACTTGACGGTTAACGGCGTTATCGTCAGTGCAGGCGAAGACAAGGAACGCCCCGTCCAACACCGACGCCTCGTAAGGTTGCGGAAGCCAACAAACTTGCCCCCTTTGCGCCAGTGCCTTCAGTTCGTCATTCACCTGCGGGCTGACGATAACGACCTCAGCGCCACATTCCAACAATTGCTGCACCTTTTGTGCTGCCACTTCTCCCCCGCCGATGACGACGCAGCGTTTCCCTTGCACTTTGAGCATGACAGGCAACAAGCGTTCCGCCATCGCCATCACCACCATCGCCGCACCAACGGTTCTGTGTCGTGGCTGATAGCCATCACGGTTGGTAGATGTCGTGCCTGGCAGCCACTCCGACATGGGAGACGGGACGAGGGAAGGGTCAAGCGGCGACTTTGCGCGAGCCCTTGCCCTTCAGTTTTCTAACAGGGACGGCTTGCATCGCTTTCACCACTTCACGGATGCGACGGATGCCCGAAAGCAATGCTCCCAACAGCACCATCGCCACGCCCAGCCAAACCAAGTTGACGCCCGGCTTGCGTTGGATGTTGACGACCAAAAAGCCGTTGTGCCCTTGCAGCCCTTCAATGCCATGAATGTGCAAAGTGACCGTCCGCTCCTCAGCGTTGATGCGTTTAATGCCGACTTCAATGTTGCGGTCGGCAATTTTGTCCGTGCCTTCAGCGATGCCGTCTGCCTGCAGCCGCCAGAAGGGTTTCAGGGTGTAAGTGCGTTGACCGTCACTCATCGTCACGACTGCCGTGATTTTTTCTGGCATCCCCATAATGGGTTTGCCGCTCAGTTCAAACCGCTCAAAGCGAATTTGAAAGTTGCCGACTTGCGCCGCTTCACCCCGCGCAAGGGTTACCGTCCCCGCTTCCTGTGGCGGCTGAAACTCTACGGGCTCAATGTAGATGTCGTGGGTTAGGTAGCGTTTGATGAACGGTTCGCGCACCCGTCCAAAGTTGGTGTCCCAGAAAATCGGGTTGGCGGTGAAGGCGGGTTGAGAGTGCTCGCTGTCCATCCGATAGGCTGGCAATTGCGCTTCCAGTTTGCCATCAGGGCGAGGTTTTAAACCCGTGAAAGTGAAGAGGTAGCCGAAGGCGGCTCGGTGTTCGCCTGTCGGGATGACCAACTGGCGGGTGCTGTCGCGCAACTCCGACCCGACAACGCCCAAAAGGAAAACGCCCAAGCCCAAATGCGCCAGGTAAGCGCCGACCGTCAAGGGGCTTTGTTTCGCCCGCAGGTAAAGCGCCCAAAGGTTGCCGACGATGCAAACGGACGCCACTGCCACCAACGCCAACGAGACGGGTTGGCGGATGCCGAATAGGAACGCCACCAACGCCGTGAACAAAGCGATGTTGATAATCAGCCACGGCACGGAGGCTTTCCAAAGTCGCCATGCCTCTGCGTCTTTGGGACGGGCAATGACAAGTAAAGGCATGAACGCCAAAAGCAGGCACATCACCGACGCAATGGGGAAACTGGCTCGGTCGTAAAAAATCCGCTCCACGCCGATGTCCTTGAGGTGCTTGAACCCGACGGCTTTGCCGATGACCGTCACCCAAGGCAGCGACAAACCGATGAAGACGATGAGGGCAAAGACTATCAACACCCAAGTGCCCGCATAAGCGAAGAAGGCGAGGGAAGTCGTGTCGGTGACGACGGGGGGTTTGTCGGCAGAGGTCAACTCTTTTCGCCGTCGGAAGAAGAGGGCAAAACTGGCGACGGTCAGGAAGGTCAGGATGCCCAGCACCCACCAAGTGATCGCCGTCGTCGTGAAATTGTGGACGGATTGGATGAAACCGCTGCGGGTGACGAAAGTGGCGTAGTAAGCCGTCAGGAAAGTCGTCAGCGCCAAAAAAGCCGTCAGTTGCAACGCCCCTTTGGTGATGCGGTGGGCGATCAGGCAATGCATCAAGGCGGCGCAACTCAGCCAAGGGATGAACGACGCATTTTCAACGGGGTCCCACGCCCAATAGCCGCCCCAACCCAGCACTTCATACGACCAGACGCCGCCCAAAGTGATGCCCAAGCCCAGTTGGAAAGTGCCTAAGGCAGCGGCAGGCAAGGCATAGCGCGTCCAACCTTGCCAATCCCGCCGCCACAAACCTGCTACCGCCAACGCAAAGGGAAGTGCCATCGCCGAGTAACCTGCGAACATGTTAGGCGGATGGACTGCCATCCAAGGGTTTTGCAAAAGCGGGTTAAGCCCTCGCCCATCCGACGGAGGGGGCGAAAGGACGAGGAAAGGGTCTTCCATTGCCGTGTTCAAAATCGGCTTGAGCCGCACGCCCGCCTCCGCCAACGCCGCCGCAACGCCAGGGACGCCGACGGGAAGCAGAAGCAGAAAATTCAGCCCACTCAAAATCGCCAGCGTCGCCGTCTCGTAAGGTTGGGCGAACTTGCGCAGGAGCAACCCCCAAAGCATCGTGAACAACGCCCAAATCAACCAAGTGCCTGCCTGCCCGCCCCACAAAGCGGCGATGCGATAGAGGGTCGGCAACTCGCGGTTGGTGTAGTCGTGCACATACGCCACTTCGTAACGCTGCGTCAAGATGAGCCACCAAAGATACGCCGTCGCAGCGGCGATGGTGATGCCCATCAGCAGATACCAACGACGCGCTTTGCCCAGCATTCCGCCTTCGCCCATCCCCTTGCCATCCCGCTCTTCCGTCCCTCGTCCCGCGTCCCTCGTCCCGTGCCGCTGTGTCTCTGCCCGCCAGTAATGCCAAGCCGCCATAAGCGCCGTCAACATCGCCATCCAGACAAAAATTCGTCCGAGCCACATTGTCGTTGCCTCCTTATGCGCTAATTTGCGGCGCTGCTGCGTGTCGCCTATTTGCCCTTGCCCGTTTCGGGATGCCCTTCATACTTGGACGGGCACTTGATGAAAAGGCGGTCGGCTTCAAAGACGCCATCCCGATAGCGCCCGATGACGACCGCCATCGGCGTCTGCTCAAAACCGCCAGGCGGGACGAAGTTGGGATTGAGCCGCACCAAGCATCGGTTGCCCTTCGTGTCCCTCGCCTCAAATTCCATCGCACCCGTCTCGTGGTCATAACGGCGCGTTTGATGGTTGACAAAGACGGCGACCCGAACCGTCCCCGTTAACCGTTTCGCTTGGTCAAAGGTGACATAAGGCTGCATCGCACCCCGCAGGGAAAATGCCCCGTAAGCGAGTAACCCGATGGCAGCGACGGCAGCCCAAAGTTGCCACCGACCTTGATGCTTCATCGTCGCTGACACCTCCGTGCATCGTCATTCGTCGGGAAGTTGCTCCCGCTCCATCGCTCGCCAGCGCGTTTCCAGCCGCCAAAGGTAAGCCATCAACGCCAGCCAAGTGATCAGCCATGCTAAGAAAAACGGCAGCGCTTCAGGCATCGTTCCCGACCTCCGATTTAGCGGGATGCCACTATCAACCGCCGCTCCGCCAATTCCAAAGTTGCCCGCAGCCGAACGAGTTGGACGAACAGCAAGCCCATGCCCAATGTGGAAAGCAACAGCACTGACCGATAGGACGCATCCAGCCCGCCCCGTGCGATGATGCCTGACGGATGCAGGCTCACTTGTTGAATGGCGGGCAAGTAAGGGACGACCCAATACAGCATCAATGAAGCGCCAGCACCCAAAATGGCATAGACGGCGCTGACGGATGCCCGTCGCTCCTCGTCCACCGCTCCCCGCACCAGCAAGTAAGCCGTGTAAGTCAGCAAGACCATGAACATCGTCGTCTGGCGTGGGTCCCAGTTCCACCAAGCGCCCCAAGCCAGTCGGGCAAACCAAGCCCCCGTCACCGTCGCCAGCACAGCATATAGCCATGCCACTTCAATCGTCGCCGCCCCCAAAGCATCCCAAAGCAACCGTCGCGTGCGCAAATAGGCGACCCCGAAACCTGCAGCGACGACGAAGGCGATGAAGGAGACAATCGCTAAGGGGACATGGACGAAGACGATTTTGGCGATGTGCCCGTTGCCGTAAAGGCGTTGGAATTCGGCGGCGGGCGGCACCCAGAAGAAGGCTAAGGCGAACGCTCCAAGCAACAAAATGCCTGCGATGGCGGTCAACATCTGTCCTCGCTGTCGGCGCATCGGTGACGCCTCCTGCGACGGCGTTTGTCGTCACAAAAAGTTTGCCATCTGTCCAAAGGGCGTGTGTCGGGAAATTCCCCGCTACAGGGGCGCTACACTTTGGCTTCAGGGGTGAAGGGAGATGGGCTATGCGACGATGTGGGCGTATATGTGGGACTTTGTGGATGTCGGCATCAGCAAGGCGGTGCGGGAACTGAAGTCGGCAGGGTTGGATGCCGTTTCTGTCGCCGCCAAGTATCACACCGTTGAACATCTCCGTCCTCGCGCCCGACGGGAGCGATGGTTCGTCGCCCGCCACGCTGCCTGTTATTTCCGACCGACGCCCCACCTTTACCGCACCACGCCCCTCAAACCCGTCGCCTCGCCGTTGCTGAAGGACGGCGATTGGTTCGGGCAAATTTGCGAGGCTGCCCAAAAGGTTGGGTTGCAGGTCATCGCTTGGACGGTGTTTTTGCACGACACCCGCTTGGGCTTGACACATCCTGATGCCTGCATGGTCAACTGCTTCGGCGATGTCTACACTTCCAACCTTTGCCCTGCCAACCCTGCAGTGCGCGAGTTTTGCAAGGCGTTGGTGCGTGACTTATCGCGCTACCCGTTGATGGCGATTGAAGCGGAAAGTTTGCACTACGGAGGTATCGGTCACTTCCATGCCCACGAGAAAATCGGCGTCGTCTTGGGGGAAGCGGGCAACTTCCTTTTGGGTCTGTGCTTTTGTCGCCATTGTCAAGCCCAAGCGAAGCGCAACGGCGTGAACGTTGCGAGTTTGCGCCGCACCGTCACCAAACTTTTGCAGCCAACCTTTGAAACGGGCAAACCGCCCGCCGAAAGCACCGACGAACTTTTAGACCGCCATCCCGATTTGCGCGCCTTCGCCGACGCACGGGAACGGGTCGTCGCCGATTTGGTCGCCGAGGTGGCGACGGAAAGCAAAGTCCCGCTTTCCTTCATCCTGATGGGTTTGCGTTGGGACATCGGCGCTTCCGCCAATTCGCTGAACGGCAGCGTCGCTCGCTTTGAAATCCTCGCCTACACCTCGTCCTCGCGGGAAGTGGCGCAACGGACGAAAGCGACGCTGCGAGAAGTCAAAGATGGCGAACGACTGGTCGTCGGGTTGCAAACTTATCCGCCTGCCGCTCCCGATGCAGCGACGCTGAAAGCCAATGTGCAAGCGGCGTGGCAAGCAGGGGCTCGTTGCCTTTCGTTCTACCACTACGGCATCATGCCGCCGGCGAATTTGGCGTGGGTCGCCGAAGCGTTGGCTTCGGTTCGGTCATAAGTCGTCACGCCATCAGGGACGACGAAGCGGGGGCGACGGCAGGCAGGGATTGAGGAAAGCCTTGCAAGGCGACGGGCAACACTTCGTCCATGTGGCGGACGAAGACAAGTTGTAACTCGCGGGTGATTTTCGGCGGCAAATCGTGCAAGTCCTTCTCGTTCTCTTTGGGCAAGATGACGACTTTCAAACCCGCTCGGTGTGCTCCCAGCAACTTCTCTTTGATGCCCCCGACAGGCAGGACTTTCCCCCGCAAAGTGATTTCGCCTGTCATGCCCACTTCGTGGCGGACGGGCAAGCCCGTTAATGCCGAAACGAGAGCGACAGCGATAGTCACGCCCGCAGAGGGTCCGTCTTTGGGAATTGCTCCTGCCGGGACATGGATGTGCACATCGGTCTTTTCGGTGAACCGATCCCGCAAACCCAGTCGGGCGATGACGGAGCGGGCGTAAGTGAGGGCGGCTTTGGCGGACTCTTGCATGATTTCGCCCATCTGCCCCGTCAAGACCAACTTTCCGCTTCCTTCCAACAACGCCACTTCCACCGAAAGGACATCGCCACCGACGCCCGTCCACGCCAAAGCGGTTGCGACACCAATCTCGTCCTGTTCCTCCTTTTCCCCCAATCGGAACTTAGGCGGTCCGAGAAACTTCGTCAAGGAAGATGGCGAAACGCGCACGGAAACCTCTTTGCCACGGGCGACTTGCACGGCGACTTTTCGCATGACGCCTTGAATTTGTCGCTCCAAGTTCCGCACGCCTGCCTCTTGCGTGTAGTGGCGGATGAGGTGCTGAAGGGCGGTTTCCGTGAAAGTCAAGTGTTGGGGCTTCAGCCCGTGACTCTCCAAATTTTTGGGGATGAGATGGCGCAGGGCGATTTGCACCTTCTCGTCCTCGGTGTAGCCAGGGAAGTGGATGATTTCCAGACGGTCGCGCAAAGCGGGCGGGATGGTGTCGGTCACATTGCCTGTCAGGATGAAGAGCACCTCGCTCAGGTCAAAAGGGACTTCAATGTAGTGGTCGCTGAAGGCGTTGTTTTGCTCTGGGTCTAAGGCTTCCAACAAGGCGGCGGCAGGATCACCTCGCCAGTCCACACCCAGTTTGTCAATCTCGTCCAGCATGAAGACAGGATTTTTCGTCCCCGCTTGCCGCATGCCTTGAATGATGCGCCCGGGCAACGCGCCGACATAAGTGCGCCGATGCCCCCGAATTTCCGCCTCGTCGCGGATGCCGCCCAAACTCATGCGGATGAACTTGCGCCCCATCGCCCTTGCGATGGATTTGCCGATGCTCGTCTTGCCGACGCCAGGCGGACCGATGAAGCACAAAATCGGCCCCTTCGTCTTGTCGGTGAGTTTGCGGACTGCCAAAAACTCCAAGATGCGCTCCTTGACATCTTTTAGCCCGTAGTGGTCTTCGTCCAAGATTTGCTGGGCTCGGTCAATGTCCAAGTTGTCCCGTGTGCGTTTCGTCCAGGGCAAACTTAAAAGCCAGTCAAGATAGGTGCGGATGACGCCTGTCTCTGGCGACATCGGCGGCATCTTTTCCAACCGCTCAATCTCTTTCAGGGCGCGCTCTCTGGCGGGTTCGGGCAACTTCAGTTGCTCCACCTTTTCCCGCAGTTCCTCCACCTCGGCGATGAAGATGTCCCGCTCGCCCAATTCCTCTTGGATGGCTTTCAACCGCTCCCGCAAGATGAATTCCCGTTGGGAAGCGCTGACGCCCTCTTTGACGCGGCTTTCAATGCGCCGTTCCAGTTCAGCGATTTGCAACTCCCTCTCCAAAAGGGCGACGAGTTTGCGCAACCGTTCTTTAGGCGACAAGGTTTCCAATAACTCTTGGCGCTCTTGCGTCTTCAAGTCATTGCAGAAGGCGGCGATGATGTCGGCGACCCGACCAGGTTTGTCCGCCGTCGCTAAAGGCATCAACGCGTCGGGCGGGATGGAACGGTCTGTTTGCACCAACTGCTCAAACTTCTGCCGAGCCAATCGCTCCAACGCCTCCACTTCCACATCCGTTTCCTCGGGCTCCCTCAACTCTTCCACGATCGCCAAGTAAAAAGGCTCGGAGCGGGCGATTTCCAAAAGGCGTGCCCGAAAGCGTCCTTGCGCTAAAACACGCATGTTGCCGTCGGGCAATCGCATCGGTTGCAAGAGGTCGGCGACCGTCCCGACGCTGTGCAACTCCTCCTTCGTCGGCTCGTTGATGTTAGGGCTGCGTTGCAGCACCATGAAGATGGGCAGGTCATTTTGGAAGGCTTCCTCTATCGCCCGCAAGGACTTTTGCCGTCCGATCAGGACAGGCGTGGGCGCTCCAGGGAAAATCACCAAATCGGGCAAAGGGATCATCGGCAAGGCATAAGTCGCCTTTTGCCCTTCGGTCATTGTCGGTTCTGCCTTTGCGTTCGCCATCTTTGCCATCATGCGCCGCATCGCCGTCACGCTCCTTTTCAAAAGGCAACGGTTCGGTTGGCTTCCTTCATCGCCACGCGTTAAGGACATGAAACTCGTCGGCGAAAGATATTCCTGCCCCCGATAATCGCTCAATGGCTTGCACCACTTTCGCTCTCAAACCAACGACACAAGGTGAGACGCCTTGGATGCCCTTTCAGCGATCTTTGCCGTTGATTCTTGGGGGCTATCTCCCTTCACCTGCCTTAGCGCCTCACGCCGTTTCCTGTCGTTCCCAGTGCTCGCCTTCGCTGAGCAGCAAGGGTTTTTTGCGCGTTCGGACGATTTCTTCGGTGATGACGCATTGTCGGATGCCTTCCAAGGAGGGCAACTCAAACATCACATCCAGCATGATCTCCTCAATGATGCTCTTAAGGGCGCGGGCGCCTGTCTTGCGCCGCAGCGCCTCTTCGGCGACGGCGTTCAGGGCTTCAGGGGTCACGACCAACTCTACGCCCTCGGCAGCCAGCAGGGCTTGATACTGCTTGACGATGGCGTTTTTGGGTTCGGTCAAAATGCGCACCAAATCGTCTTTGGTGAGCGGGTCTACGACGGCAATAACAGGCAGCCGTCCGATGAACTCAGGGATGAAGCCATACTTGAGCAGGTCTTCGGGCATCACATAGTTAAGCAAATTGCCCCGCTCCTCTTTGCTTTTTATGCGGGCGCCAAAGCCCATGCTGTTTTCCTTCAGGCGCGCCTCAATGATTTTGTCCAGCCCGTCAAACGCCCCGCCGCAAATGAACAGGATGCCTGTCGTGTCCAGTTGGATGAACTCTTGATGGGGATGCTTGCGCCCCCCTTGGGGCGGGACATTGGCGACGGTGCCTTCCAAGATTTTCAGCAACGCCTGCTGGACGCCTTCCCCTGACACATCGCGGGTGATGGACGGGTTGTCGGCGGACTTGCGGGCAATCTTGTCAATCTCGTCAATGTAGACGATGCCCCGCTTCGCCGCTTCCAAATCCCAATTCGCTGCCTGAATGAGCCGAAGCAGGATGTTCTCCACATCCTCGCCGACATAGCCCGCTTCTGTCAAACTCGTGGCATCAGCGATGGCGAAAGGCACATCCAGCATCTTCGCCAGCGTCCGTGCCAACAGCGTCTTGCCCGAACCCGTCGGACCGATGAGCAAAATGTTGCTCTTTTCCACCTCCACGCCTTCCGTCGGCATCTGGATGCGCTTGTAGTGGTTGTAGACGGCGACGGCAAGGATTTTTTTGGCACGCTCTTGCCCGACGACATACTGGTTCAAAAACTCGTAAATCTCGGCGGGCTTGGGCAAGCGCAAGGGGCGGAAGGACGACGACGCCGCATGCCGATAGCCACGCCGCTCTGTCCCCGACAAGCCCAACATGTCATAGCAAGTCTGCACGCAGTCGGCACAGATGTTCACACCGCCTGGTCCCATGATCATGCTGGGCACTTCTTCCCGCCGCCGAAAGCAGAAGGAACAGCGGGGGTTGCTTCGGTCTTCGCCGCCAAACAAGGGCATCCTTCATCGCCTCCTTGCTCGCTGACGCTCAATCGCCACGCCGCTCCAAAACATGGTCTACCAAGCCATACTCCCGCGCCTCATAGGCGTCCATGAAAAAGTCCCGTTCGGTGTCCCGCTCAATGCGTTCCAAGGGTTGCCCCGTGTGTTGGGCAAGGATGCGGTTGATGGTGTTCTTCACCTTCAGGATTTCGCGGGCGTAAACTTCCACATCGGCTGCCTTCCCTTGCACGCCGCCCCAAGGTTGGTGAATCATGATGCGGGCGTGGGGCAAGGCGTAGCGTTTGCCTTTCGCCCCCGCTGCCAAAAGGACGGCAGCCATGCTGTAAGCGTGCCCGATGCAGTAAGTCGCCACATCGGGTTTGATGAACTGCATCGCATCGTAAATCGCCAAGCCCGCATCCACCGAACCGCCGGGGCTGTTGATGTAAAGGTCAATGGTCAAGTCGGGGTCTTCCTTCTCCAAAAAGAGCAGTTGTGCCACGACGACATTCGCCACCTGGTCAGTGATCTCGCCGCCCAAGAAGACGATGCGGTTTTTCAGCAGGCGCGAATAGATGTCGTAAGCCCGTTCGCCTCTCGGCGTCTCCTCAATGACCCAAGGGATGAGCATCGTCTCTTCGCCTCCTTTTTGCCCGTCAACAATTTGGCACGGCTTTGGCGACGATGGATTGAAGGCTCAGTCAGGCGATCTAACGACCTATCCATTGGCGCAGCCTGTCATGCCCTTTCGCCTTCCTCGTTGGCTTCTTCCCATTGCGCCGTCGTCAGCACCAACTCCATCACCCGTTGCTCCAACAATTGGTGGCGCAAAGATGCCAACCGCTCCTCATCCGCTTCTTCGCCCTGCACCATTTGCTGGACTTCTTCGTCGGTGACAGTGATGCCTTCTCGTTCGGCGATGGCTTCCAAGATAAAGCGCAACTTCAAAGTTCGCTCGGCTTCTTGGCGCACTTCGTTGCGATACTCGTCCAGCGTTTTGCCTTGCGATTGCAGCCATCGTTCCAAACTCATCCGTTGCTGTCGCAGCGACGCTTCCGTCTCCGCAAGCAATTGGTCGGTCAAGCGGTTGGTCAACGGAGTGGGCACAGTGACCGAGCAAGTTTGGAGTAGCGCCTCTTCGGCTTGCTGGCGTTCGGCGGCGCGAGCCGTTCGGCGCAAACGCATCTCTAATTCACGGCGCACTTCCTCTTTGAGCGCTTCCACACTCTCCATCCCTAACTCTTGCCGCACCACTTCATCGGTCAATTCAGGCAAATGGCGGCGCAAGACGGCTTCCACGACAAACCGCACCCGCACCGTTTTGCCCGCCAATTCGGCATTCGGATAATCGGCAGGGTAAGTGTAGGTGAACTCGCCTTCGTCGCCTTTTTTGTGCCCGACCAACCGTTCGGGCAAAGGCGGCACCCAACCTTCTGCGCCTGCCATGAAAGTGCCGCTCTGCCAGTCGTCGCTCGGCTCTTCATTCTCGCCAAGCACCTGATAGCGCACCCGCACGCGGTCTTGGGGTTGCGCTGGTTCTTCCGTCGGCTCATAGCGGGCAAGGTCTTGCCGAACTTCCTCTAAGGCTTGCTGGAGCATTTCATCGGTGACGGTAACTTTCACCCGCTGGAGTTTCAAGCCCTTGTATTCGCCCAGTTGCACCGCAGGCTTGGTGATGACCTCGGCGACGAAGCGCAAGGGGGCATCTTCGGCAAACTCCACATCTCGCCATTCAGGGGCAACGATCGGTCGCAACGCCTTTTGTTCCATCGCCTCAGCGAGGGCATTAGGCAGCAAGTCCTCCAAAATCTGCCGACGGATTTGCTCCTCGCCGACCCAACGCTTGATGATGCCGGGGGGAATGTGCCCAGGGCGAAAACCAGGCACCCGCAAACTTCGGCTGAGTTGGCGAAAGAGCCGTTCCGTCGCCCGCTTCACCTCTTCGGGTGCTACCTCCACGACCAACTCCCAAACATTCGGTTCCTTCTCATCCGCCTGCACTTTTGCCAGTTGCATCCTTTCCGTCACCTCATTGGCAGGTGTCCTGTTGACCATAGCCGCAGTGAAGGGGGAATGGCTGCGGTCACACAAAAAATTTTGGAGCGGGCGACGGGACTTGAACCCGCGACTTCCACCTCGGCAAGGTGGCGCTCTACCTCTGAGCTACGCCCGCTCCGTCGGTGCGCCCATAAGTATAGCACGCTTTGCCTTATTGTCACCCTCTCAACCGTTCCGTCAGTTGCGCCAGTTCCGTCAGCATCAGGGTCTCGCCCCGCCGCTCAGGGTCAATCCCACAATCGCGCAAAATTTGGCTGGCTCGTTCCTTCGGGACGCCTAACCGATGATGCAAAGCATTGGCGACCGTTTTGCGCCGATGCGCCAGCACCGCCTCCGCCACGCGAAAAAAGAACCGTTCGTCGGCGACGGGAACTCTGGGCGCTGGCAAGAAAGTCAACTTCACGACCGCCGACCAAACTTCAGGTTCAGGGTAAAAACTCGTCGGCGACACCGTTGCGACGATGCGAGCGTCGGCGTAAAGTTGGACGGCGACAGAAAGGATGCTGTAATTGTCTTGCCCCGCTTGCGCTACCATCCGTTGGGCGACCTCCCGCTGCACCGTCACCGTCGCATCGGCGAACAAGTGGCGCTCCCGTAACAACTTCATCAGCAACGGCTTGCTGATGGCGTAGGGCAAATTGGCGACGAACTTCCAACGGGCGACAAAGTGGGTGTTGAGCAACTCCGACCAATGGGCGGTCAGGGCGTCAGTTTGGTGAACAACGATGTTGGGAAAGGGCGAAAGGAGTTTTCGGGCGATGTCCGCCAACCGCTTGTCCTTTTCCAGCGACACGACCTGCCGACATTGCGTTGCCAACGCTGCCGTCAGCGTCCCAAAGCCTGTCCCGACTTCAAAAGCGCCATCGTCAGGTTGTAACTCCGCTGCCTGAACGATTTTCGCCAACACCGTTCGGTTGACCAAAAAACTTTGCCCCATCGCTTTGGACGGGCGGATTTGATGCTCTAACAGCAACCGCCGCACCGTCCCGACGGAGCAAAGACGCAACGGGTCTAACGCCCGCTCCTTTCCTTCCGCCACGCACAACCCTCCTTTGGAGGCAAGATGATTGCCCGCTACAATTTAGCAGCGGAGGTGACGACGATGACGACGGAGTTTATCGTGACGGTGACCGAACACACCCTTCCCAACGGGCTGAAAGTTTTGCTGGTGCCCGCCCACCATGCGCCTGTCGTGAGCGTCTGGGCGTTTTATCGCGTTGGCTCCCGCCACGAGCAAATCGGCATCACGGGCATCAGCCACTGGGTGGAACACATGCTGTTCAAAGGCACGCCCAAATTCCCTAAAGGGCAAATCGCCCGCCTCATCCAAAAACACGGCGGGACGCTCAACGGTCACACGACCTACGACCACACCGCCTACTTTGAGACCTTGCCCAAAGAGAACTGGCTCATCGGCTTGGACATTGAAGCCGACCGCATGACCAACGCCCTCTTTGACCCGCAGGAGACGGAATTAGAACGAGGCGTCATCTTGAGCGAGTTGGAGATGTATGAGAACCACCCCGAACATCGCCTCTTCACCGAATTGATGGCGACGGCTTTCCAAGTCCATCCTTACCGCAACCCCATCATCGGTTGGCGAAGCGACTTAGAACGAATGACCCGTGATGACCTTTACGAACACTATCGCCGCTTCTATGCGCCCAACAATGTCTTCCTCGTCCTCAGCGGCGACCTGACACCTGAAGAAGCCTTGTCCGAAGTGGAACGGCGCTTTGGCGACTTGACGCCCAGAGAGTTACCTGTTTTGCCCGAAGTCAAAGAGCCACCCCAACGCAGCGAACGGCGCATTCGCGTGAAAGGGCACGGCGAATTGCCCCTGCTGGCGATGACCTTTCACGCCCCGACTTACCAATTGAATGGCGACGAAACGACCCGCCTCGTCCCCTATGCTTTGCACATTTTGGCGGATGTCCTCGGTCACGGGCGCACCTCCCGCCTTTATCGGCAACTCGTGGAGACCCAAAAAGCCCTCAGCGTTTGGGTGGGCAATTCCATCCACAAGGAAGCCGCCCTCTTTTCCGTCTTCGTCACCTTGACTGGTCAGACGGAGTTGGCGGAAGTGGAAGACATCATTTGGACAGAATTCTGCCGCTTGACGGAAGAGCCACCGACGCCCGAAGAGTTGGAGCGGACGCTCCATCGCGAAGAAGCCGACTTTCTGCGTTCTTTGGACGGCGTGACGGAACGCGCCTACCATGTCGGCGCCCACGAAATCTTGGGCGACTGGAAGTTGCTCAACGCCTACCTGCCCAACCTCAGATCCGTCACGCCTGACCTTCTTTTGACCGCTGCCCGCCAAACCTTCACCGACACCAACCGCACCGTCGGCTGGTTTGAACCGACCAAAGGACAGTGACTTCCCGCCATTTCGTATTCTGGCTTCCCTTTCATCGCAACGGGACGGGCGCTTGCGGTCGGAAACACCGCATGTCATCCGACAGCGACGGGAGACAACTTAGGGGGTGACGCTCTACCTCATCGCAACGGCTTTTTGACCCGCTTCCGATTCGGCAGGGTTGGTGGTTGGTGCGCCTGCTGCCCGTCCGTCGGCGAAGTGCCATAGAGCAAATGGCGCAGGTAGCGGATTTGATCTCGCAATTCGGCAGCCCGCTCAAACTCCAACCGTTTGGCTGCTTCCTGCATCTCCCGCTCCAACCGCTTGATGACAAATGGCAACTCGTCCAACGACACCATCTCACCCGTCCCCCGTCCCTCGCCCCCCGTCCCAACCTGATACATCGCTCGTCGTTCCATCACTGACGGCACGGGCAAATAGGCATCCACGACAGGTTTCTGGACGCTTTGGGGTGTGATGTCGTGACGGCGGTTGAACTCTTCCTGAATGCGTCGGCGTCGGTTGGTCTCCTCAATGGCTTTTCGCATGCTTTCGGTGATGGTGTCGGCATACATGATGACCTTGCCCTCAATATGCCTTGCAGCCCGTCCCATGATTTGGATGAGCGAAGTGTAGGAACGCAAAAAGCCTTCCTTGTCGGCATCTAAGATGGCGACGAGACTGACTTCGGGTAAGTCCAAACCTTCTCGCAAAAGGTTGATGCCGACCAAGACATCGTAGTTGCCCAACCTCAAATCCCGCAAAATCTCGGTGCGCTCAATGGCTTCAATGTCGTGGTGAAGATAGTGGGCTTTGATGCCCAACTCGGTCAAAAATGCTGTCAAGTCCTCGGCAGTTTTCTTTGTCAGCGTCGTGACCAAGACCCGCTGCCCTTTCGCAACCCGCTTTTTGATTTCACCGACCAAGTCCTCAATTTGCCCTTTCGTCGGTCTGACTTCAACTTCAGGGTCAAGCAAACCTGTCGGTCGGACGATTTGCTCAACGACTTGCTGGCTGGCGGAAAGTTCCCATTCGCTCGGCGTCGCTGACATGAAGATGCACTGGTTAATGCGCTCCAAAAACTCTTCAAACTTAAGCGGGCGGTGGTCATAAGCGCTCGGCAACCTCCAACCGAACTCCACCAAGTTTCGCTTTCGGCTCATCTCGCCCTCATACATCGCCCGAAGTTGTGGGACAGTCTGGTGGCTCTCGTCAATGATGAGCAAAAAGTCTTTCGGGAAGTAGTCAATGAGCGTGTATGGTGGCTCACCTGGTTTGCGACCGTCAAAGTGGCGGGAGTAGTTTTCAATGCCCTTGCAGTAGCCCGTCTCACGCAACAACTCTAAGTCGTAGCGGACTCGCTGTTCCAGCCGTTGCGCTTCCAGCAATTTGCCTTCCCTGCGGAACTTTTCAAGTTGCTCTTGCAACTCCTGCTCAATGGACTTGAGTGCTCGTTCCAACCGCTCACGGGTGCAGACATAGTGGCTTGCCGGGTAGATGACGACTTTCTCCTTGCGTTCCAAAACTTCTCCCGTCAGCGGGTCAATGACTGTGATGTTGTCAACCTCGTCACCGAAGAACTCAATGCGATAGACCATTTCCTCGTAAGCAGGGCGAACTTCAAGAACATCTCCCCTCAACCGGAAAGTCCCTCGCTCCAGTTCGTAATCGTTGCGGGCGAAGTAAAGGTCAACAAGTTTGTGGAGCACCCACCTCAAGTCATAAGATTTGCCTCGCTCCAAAGTCAGCGTCATTTCCTGATACAGTTCCGGCGAACCCAAGCCGTAAATGCACGAAACTGTCGCAACGACGATGACATCGCGGCGAGTTGAAACGGCTTGAGTCGCAGCGTGTCTGAGCCGGTCAATTTCGTCGTTGATGTCACAATCCTTCTCAATGTAGGTGTCAGTCTGCGGGATGTAGGCTTCGGGTTGATAGTAGTCGTAGAAACTGACGAAGTATTCAACGGCGTTGTTTGGGAACAGTTGGCGCAATTCAGCGCACAATTGTGCAGCCAGCGTCTTGTTGTGGCATATGATGAGAGTCGGTCTGTTCCACTGGGCGATGACATTAGCGATGGTGAAGGTCTTGCCAGAGCCCGTCACACCAACCAGAGTTTGGAAGCGATAGCCCTTTTTCAGCCCCTCCACCAAATGCCTGATGGCTTTCGGTTGATCACCCTTGGGCGTCAAGTCGGTGACGGGTTGGAAATTAGTCATCGCAACTCACCGACCCCAAATTTTAACGAACGGCTATGCTGACACTTCAATCGGCTGCCCCGTTTTAGCGGAGCGGTAGCCTGCGTCAATGATTGCCATGTCGTGCAGACCGTCGTCAGCGCTCAGGGGCTCTTCTCGTCCTTGCAACGCACCTTGCACGAAGGCGCAGACGCCTTCTCGGATCGTCTCTTCCCACCAATTGCGCCCGCTCATCGTCGGTGGCGGCAAAACGACTTGCGGTTCTCCGCCTTTGTGATGCCAGATAAGTCCGCGCCCTGTCATTTCGTAGTAAACGCTGCCCTCCGTGCCCGTGACGACAAAGAGCGGGGTGACGGGCGTGCCAGGCATCCCGAAACTGGTGACCAAATGCCCTGTCGCGCCGCTTTCGTAAATCAGGTGCAAGATGGCGGTGTCTTCGCCTTCAATTTCGGTGACGGTTTTTCGGTGGGTGCTGGCAAAGACCGTTTTCACCCGCCCGCCCAACATGACCGCCAAGTCCACATAGTGGTGTCCGACATCAATGAGGGAGCCACCGCCTGAAGATTCCAGCGGTTGCCGCCAACCCTGCGGCACATAGTAGGCAAAATGGTTGACCTGCACGAAGAAAGGTTCGCCGATAGCACCTTCACGGATAAGTTGTTGTGCCCGAACGCAGTGGGCGTAAGTGCGCATGTTTTCGGCGACGGCGAGCAATTTGCCCTGCTGCCGTGCCGCTCGCACCATTTGGCGGGCTTCGTCCAAAGTGCGCGCCATCGGCTTTTCCGTCAAGACATGCTTGCCTGCCTCAAAGGCTTTGAGGGCGTAAGGCAAGTGCAGGTCGTGAGGCAAGCAGATGTCCACGATTTGCACCCGTTCGTCGTTAAGGACGGGTTCGTAATCGGTGAACCAAGCGACAGCGCCGAAGCGGTCGGCAAACTCGCAGGCTTTCTCGGCATTGCGGCTGCAGACGAACAAATCCACCTGTTCGCGCAGGGACGCCAACGCCTCGCAATGCACTCGTCCCATCCAACCCAAACCGACGACGCAAATGCCCAACCGTGTCGCCATCCCCTTGCCTCCTTTCGCTTTTGACGAAAATGGGCGTCAACATTTTAGCAGTTGGGAAAATTTTTGCGTGGGGTGAAAGAGACGATGCGATGGTTGGGATGGCTGATGGTGATTTTGATAGTGCGGTCGGCGTTGGCGCAAACGGGGTTTAGTGTCAAGACGCCGCAAGGGGAATGGCTCACTCATGCCCTCAATCCGTCCCCGTTGGCGTTAGGGGTGACAGGGAAAACGGTTTGGCTGCCGGGCGATCGCGAGCGTTGGCAGGGATGGGCAAACAATGCCTCTCCCGCCCGTGCCTTGCTCACTTGGTGGACGAGCGAAGATGGGCATCAAGCCTTTGCCAGCCGTCCGCCTCGGTGGAGTTGGTCATTGTCTGGGCGGGAATTTATCGCTCGGCAGTTGGGGCAACGGACGACTTGGGAGCGTTTTGATGCCCTCACCCTCACTTATCAACCCGATGACCGCTGGGGCGCAATGGTGCGGTGGCGCGCCCGTGACTTCTTGCCACTGGCGGACACCCGTCCCGTTCCTTCGTTGGAAGTGGCGACGGTGCGCGGGTTCATCGGCAGCACCGTGTGGGAGTTCGGGCGCAACTATCACCGATGGGGTCCTGGCTTTTGGGGCACGCCGCTGCTTTCTGACGCAGGCTACCCGTTGGACGGCATCACGGTCAGTTTTCAACTCAAGTTGCCACTGATCGGGCGCTGGCGGGTGCGGCAGTTGATGGCGTATCTACACGGGGATCGCCAAAGCCGCTTCCTGCTCGTGCGCCGTTGGGAAAAGATGAGCAAGGCGTGGCGGATCGGTGGGACCGAATGCCACATCTCCCCTTCCTTCCCGCCACCGACGACCATCTTTTTGCCCTTCTACCCCGCATCACGGTTGGCGGTGAGGGCAGGTTGGCGGGCGGAAAACACTGACCAAGTGATCGTCAGTGCCGATGTGACTTGGCTAAAGGGACCGTGGACGGCTTACGGGGCTGTCGTGGTGGACGACATCCGTTTGCCTTTCTCCAAAAAAATTCGCGTGACGCAGAAGTTGGGTTGGATTTTCGGGGCGCAGTGGGAACGCCCCCGAGCGACCTTGGGTGCTGAGTTCGCTCACTTTGACCCGTTCACCTACACCCAAGCGCTCCCTGTCAACTTTTACGACTACCACGGGTTGGGCTTAGGCTACCCGACAGGACCAGACTCGCGGCTGATATCGGGGTGGCTACGATGGCAATTGCATCCCCGTTGGCAACTCAGCGGCGTCATCGCCCAAAGTTTTTTAAATCGCCACAACCTTGCCCTGCGCGACCGAGAAGGCTATTTTGCTTTCAGTTTGCAATGGCGGATGAACCATGCCACCTTGCTGGCGTTGCATTGGACGCGGGGCTTCCCACCCATTTGGGGGCTCAACGGCGGTTGGGCGACAAATCAGGAGCGCCAGCGCTTTTTGCTGTTAGAACTGCGATGGCACGGTCTGGGCATCCTGCGTTGACGCCTCGCTGGGAGCGAACGATTCGGCGGGGCTTGCACTAACTTCGGTGGCTACCGCCGACGCAGGCGTCGCCGTTGGGACAGGTTCAGCCGCCGTCGGTGTTGTCGTCACAGTAGTTTCCGCTGCTTGTCGTTGCTGCTCCAACTTCCGAAGGCGGGCTTCCAAGATGGCTTGTTTGATGCGTTGCTTTTTGCGCTTTAGGTAGCGATGGCGTCTTCGGCGCAATTCCTTCTCGCGCAAACGGCTTTTCGCCACAATCACGCACCTCCGCTGTAGCGAGTTTTGGGGCGGGAAAATTTTATCGCCATCGCTCCCGAAATTTCAGCACCATCACCCATTGCCGACCATCATCAGCATCGCCGATAATTTCAAAGCCGACCTTGCGATACAAGGCGATCGCCCGACGGTTGTGCTTGAAGACATGCAACTCCAACCCATCCATCCCTCGCAGTCGGGCAGCCTCTATGAGCAACTCCATCAGCGCCCGTCCCAACCCCAAGCCTTGATATTCGTCGGCGACGGCGATGCTCAACAAGGGCAGTTTGGGCTTGAAGATTTGCGGACGCCAATAGGCGTAACCGATGATGGCATCGTCTTTGAAGGCGACCAGCCGAATGACATCAGGCGCATCCGCTTCGCTGACGACCCATTCCACCAAGTTGCGGTCTAAGGGTTGCAAGGAGTAGAGCCGTTGGCTTTCGGGCGAAAGGCGTTGGGTGAAGAACTCGTAGAGGGCATCGCCGTCGGTGCGGCGAAACCGTCGGATGAATGCCTGCTCGCCATTTCGTAGCGTCACCCAAACGCCTAACTCCAGTTCCAACAGGGTCTGCATCTTGATTGCCTCCCTCACGACTTCCTGCTTGCTGCCTTTCGGCGGTCACGCACTTGAAAACGAAGGACTTCCACCTGGATAGGGGTGCGATGATGTCCCGTGATGGCGTGAGAAAGTCGTCCCGTCACTGCCACGCGCTTACCCACCACCTTTTTCAGCCTTCTCCAAACTCGCGAACGCCCCTCTGGCACCCACGATTGCACTTGGCGAATGTCCCGCACTGTCGGATAAAGCCCTTCAGGGTCGGGCACTTTTCCCTTGACCGAAATCGGGCGATCCAAGAAAAGCAGCAAGACCCTCTCAGGTCGGTCGCCCTTTTTGACATCCTCATAGTCGGGCGGACCTGGGAAGGTCTTTGCGACGACTTTCCCGACAAGGGTCACCACTTTTGGCTCGTATTCCAGCCAAGTTTCGTAAGTTGTGGGATAAAGGTTTGCCGCCATCGGCAAAAGTAAAACCATGATGAAGGCATTTGCCCCAATCCACTTCCACATCTCGTTCACCTTCTTTATGCCCCTTCCGCAGGCGTCTGGCTCGCTGCCTCCAAGTCGCTAATGAACTGGGCAACCCGTTGCCTTTGTCGCTCAAATTCTGCCTCAATGTCCAAGGGCAATTCCCGCCGATAAAAAATCGCCACATGCAAGTCGTAGATGATGGCGCGGAAGCGCTGGTCAAAAGGGTCGGGCAAGCCGTCTGCTAAAATGCCCCATCGGGTTTCTTCCGTCAGCAAAAACGCCATCGCAGCCAACCGCGCCGCATCAAACAGAGAATTGAAGGCATTGCGGTAATGGGCTTCCCTTCGGACAGGATTGGGCTCTTGAGTTGCGATTTGTAGATAAGTGCACCCGACTTCCAAAACCTGTCGCGCCTCATCAAAAGTTGGCACAGGCATCTCTTTCGTCACCCCCCGCACTACTTCCTCGTCGCCGAACACCAATCGCCCGAAGGCGCGCACGGCAGCGCTCAGAAAACCCAACCGCTCGCCCCGTTCCACGACGACGACATCCACCCAGAAAGGTTGCCCGGCACTCCAAACGGCGTTCCAATAAACGCCATCGTCTTTTTTGCGCTTCGTGATGACGAGCAAGTCCAAATCCAACGCCAATTCGGGGGCGTAGACAGACGAGCCGAATTGGACGACGGCGAGGATATCGGGGTCGGCACGCAACAACGCCTCGCAAATTTGGGGAAGCCACTGAGCGATGAGTTCGGCTCGGTCGGTTTGGGTCGTCGGCATCATCGTTGCCCTCCGCTACAAGCCCAGCAACTCTTTGGCTTTGGCGATGGGGTCGGGACTGCGCACTAAAGTTTCCCCGACTAAAATGGCGTCAATGCCCGCTTCTCCTAACACTCGCACTTGCTCGCGGGTCTCAATGCCACTCTCGCTGACGATGACGCAACCATCGGGGATGAGAGGGCGCAACCGCAAAGTTGTCGCCAAGTCAACGGCGAAAGTTTGCAGGTTTCGGTTGTTGATGCCGATGAGGGTGGCGCCTACCGACAAAGCCGTCTCCAATTCAACTTCTGTGTGGACTTCCACGAGGGCGTCCATGCCCAGTTCCCGCGCAAGGGCGAGCAAATCCCGCAAAGCCTCTTTTGTCAAGGCGGCGACGATGAGCAACACGGCGTCCGCCCCGTTTACCCGCGCCTCGTAAAGTTGGTAGGCGTCAATCAAAAAGTCTTTGCGCAACAACGGTTTCGTCGTCCGTCGGCGCGCCAATCGTAGGGCATCAAGGCTGCCTTGAAAGAACGGTTCGTCGGTTAAGATGGACAAAGCGGAGGCAGGCGAATTTTCGTAGGCGCACAGCAACGCTTCGGGGTCAAAGTCGCTGCGAAAGACGCCTTTGGACGGCGACGCCTTTTTCAGTTCGGCGATGAGATGAAGGCGCTCATGGGGACGACGCTTCAGCGCTTGAGCGAACGGGCGCACGGAAGGCGCATCGGCGAGTCGTTGGCGTAAAACGCTCAACGGCGTTTGCCGCTGACGCTCTGCAACTTCCGCTCGTTTCGCTTCCACGATGCGCTGCAAGATGCTCATGGATGACCCTCCGCCTAAACCTTTTGCGAGAAAGCGATCAAGGCGTCCAATTTCTGCAAGGCAGCCCCGCTTTTCAGCGACTCTTCCGCGATGGGAAGAGCGTCTTTGATCGTTTCAGCCTTGTTGGCGGAGGCGATGGCGGCGGCAGCGTTGAGCAACACGACATCTCGCTTGGCGCCTTCCACTTCGTCGCTCAGGATGGCTCGGAGCAATCGGGCGTTTTCCTCAGGCGTTCCGCCTTCCAGTTCACGGGAATCAGCGCGTCGGAAACCGAAGTCTTCGGGAAAGAAGGCGTAGGTGTGGACTTCGCCATCCCGCACCTCGCTCACTTGCGTCGCTGCCGTCACCGACAACTCGTCCATTCCATCCATGCTGTGAACGACGAAGGCGCGTCGGACGCCCAAGTTCGCCAGCACCCGTGCGACCGTCGGCGTCAATGCCCCGTCGTAAACGCCCATGACTTGTCCGTCCAGACGGCACGGGTTGACCATCGGTCCGAGCAAGTTGAACACCGTCCGCAAGCCGATTTCCCGTCGCGGTCCTAAGGCGTGCTTCATGGCGGGATGGAAAGCGGGCGCAAACAAAAAGGCGATGCCGATTTCGTCCAATGCCTGCTTGGCGCGTTCGGGTGGCATTTGCAGGTTGAACCCTAACGCCTCCAAGACATCGGCGCTGCCCGCTTTGCTCGTGACGGAGCGGTTGCCGTGTTTGGCGACGGTGATGCCCGCGCCTGCCACGACGAAAGCGGCGACGGTGGAGATGTTGAAAGTTTTGAGGCGGTCGCCGCCTGTCCCGCAGGTGTCCACGACGGGGCGGCGTTTGGTGTCCACTTTGATGGCGCTTTCCCGCATCGCTTCGGCGAACCCGAAAATTTCGGCGACTGTCTCGCCCTTCATCCGCATGGCGACTAAAAAGGCGGCGATTTGGGCGGGCGTCGCCTCGCCCCGCATGATGGCGCCCATCGCCGCCTTCGCCTCTTCCTGTGTCAAGTTCTCACGGTTGACGACTTTCCGCAAGGCATCCAGCAAGGCACTCATTGCCCATCACTCCCCGAACGCCTTTCATCAAGGGCTTTCAGTTTGGCGATGTTGTCGGCTTCCGTCGGGTCAATCTCGGTGACGGAAAGCCAAGCGTCCAGAATTTCACGGGCGACTTCTGCCGTGACGAGCCGACCGCTCATCGCCAAGATGTTGGCGTCGTTCCATTTGCGGGCGCCTTCGGCGGTTTTAGCGTCGTTGCAGAGGGCGGCGCGGGCGCCCCGAACTTTGTTGGCAGCGATGGACACGCCCGTCCCCGTGTAGCAAACGACGACGCCGAAATCCGCTTCCCCTTGCACCACCCGTTTCGCCACTTCCATCGCCACATCTGTCCAAGGCTCCACCTTGCCCGTGACCAATGAGCCGATGGGGATGACTTCAAAGCCTTTCTCCCGCAAGTAATCGCACGCCGCTTGGGCGGCGGGATACCCATCGTCGGCGCCGACGATGACCTTGCGGTTTTCTGTCGCCATTTCGTTCACCGCCTTCCGTTGCGCCAATCTTGACGCGGCACCGTTGTCGGGAAAGGAGGTCGCTGAGATGGACTTGGGTCTTGCCAATAAGGTTGCCGTCGTCACGGGGGGCACGAAAGGGATCGGGCGGGCAACGGTGGAGTGGCTCGCCCGCGAAGGCGCTCAAGTCGCTTTCTGCTCCCGCACGGACAACGACTTGGCACGGGTCGCCGACGAAATCGCCAAAGCAACGGGACGACAACCTTTTGCGATGACTTGCGATGTCACGGACGACGAGCAAGTGAACCGCTTTTTCGCCGCCGTGTTGGAACGCTTTGGGACGGTGCACATCCTCGTCAACAACGCAGGGCGGGCGCAACCTGGTCGCTTTGACGAATTGACTTGGCGGCATTGGCAGGACGACTTGAATGTGAAACTTTACGCCCACATCCGTTGTATCAAAGCCGTCTTGCCCGTAATGAAAGCGCAGCGATGGGGGCGCATCATCAACATGAACAGCATCTTGGGCAAACAGCCCAGCGCGGCGACGATTTGCACCAGCACTTGGCGAGCCGCTTGCATCGCTTTCACGAAAGCGTTGGCAGAGGAATTGGCGCCTTACAACATCACCGTCAACAGCGTCAACTTGGGGACGATTGTCAGTGACCAGTTGGAGCGGCGACGGCAGCGGGAAGCGCCGCACTTGAGTTTGGATGAGTTTGCCGACAAGGTGGCGAAGGAAATGAGCATCCCGATGGGGAGATTGGGTCATCCTGAAGAGGTGGCGGCACTCGTTTGCTTTTTGGCGTCGGAGCATGCCAGTTACATCACGGGAGCGGCGATCAACATAGATGGCGGGGCGGCGCGGTTTTTCTAAACCGTCAGACCGCCCCGCCGCTTTTGTCAAGCCCTCAACTGCCCTCACCGTAGCGCTCTTCATACATCTGCTTGAGTTGCTGGACAACGGTTGGGTCGGCAAGGGTCGTCGTGTCGCCCAAGATGCGCCCTTCAGCAATGTCTCGCAGCAGTCGGCGCATGATTTTGCCCGAACGGGTCTTGGGCAATTCGGCAGTGAAGAAAATATCGGCAGGTCGTGCAATAGCGCCGATGCGCTTAGCGACATAATCCTTCAGTTCCTGCACCAGTTGCTCGTTTGTTGAGATGCCTTCCCGAACGGTTACGAAGGCGACAGGGACTTGCCCTTTGATTTCGTCGCTTCGCCCGATGACAGCGGCTTCGGCAACGGCAGGATGCTCAACCAATATACTCTCCATCTCCATCGTGCTGATGCGGTGTCCAGCGACATTGAGCACATCGTCCACTCGCCCCAGCAGCCAGAAGTAGCCATCATCGTCCTTGACAGATGCATCGCCCGTGAAGTAAACGCCTGGGAAGCGTGCCCAGTAGGTTTGGATGTAGCGTTCGGGGTCACCCCAAAGGGTGCGAGACATTGCTGGCCAAGGCTTGGTCAGCACCAAGTAACCTTGCACGCGCGGTGGGCAGGGATTTCCATTTTCGTCAACGACTTCGGCGAAAAAGCCCGGGAGAGGTCGGGTCGCCGAACCAGGTTTAAGGGGCGTGATGCCAGGCAGTGGCGAGATGATAATACAACCCGTTTCCGTCTGCCACCAAGTGTCCACGACGGGGCATCGTTTGCCTCCAATATGCTCCCAATACCAAAGCCATGCTTCAGGGTTGATAGGTTCGCCAACGGTGCCCAACAAGCGCAGTGACGATAGGTCGTGGCGTTTGGGATACTCTTCACCCCACTTGATGAAGGTGCGGATAGCGGTCGGGGCGGTGTAGAGGATGTTGACGCGATACTTCTCCACGATAGCCCACCATCGGTCGCGATCGGGATAATCAGGTGCTCCTTCATACATGACGATGGTCGCTCCATTGGAGAGCGGACCGTAGACGATGTAACTGTGCCCTGTCACCCAACCGATGTCGGCAGTGCACCAATAGATGTCTTCATCGCGCAGGTCAAAGACCCATTTGGTCGTAGCAGTAACGCTGACAAGGTAACCGCCTTGGACATGGAGTTGCCCTTTCGGCTTGCCCGTTGTGCCGCTGGTGTAGAGGATGTAGAGTGGGTCTTCGCTGTCCATCTCCTCACAAGGACACTCAAGAGGTGCTTTTTCCATTAGCCGATGCCACCAAAGGTCGCGACCTTCCACCATCGGCACATGGGTGGCATCCATAACGCCCCGATGGACAACGATGACTTTTTCAACAGTCGGGCAATCCTTCAAGGCTTCGTCGGCGTTGCGTTTGAGCGGGACGATGTTGCCCCGCCTCCAACCGCCATCGGCGGTGATGAGGAGTTTACTTTGCGAGTCGTTAATGCGCTCGCGCAACGCTTCGGCAGAAAAGCCGCCAAAAACAACACTGTGGATTGCTCCGATACGGGCGCACGCTAACATGGCGATGGGCAATTCGGGAATCATCGGCAGGTAAATCGTCACTCGGTCGCCCTTCTTGATGCCCAGCGATTTGAGGACATTGGCGAACTTCTGGACTTCGCGGTGAAGGTCTTGATATGTCAACACCCGCTCATCGCCGGGCTCGCCTTCCCAGATAATGGCTGCTTTCGTCCGCCGCCAAGTCTTAACATGGCGGTCAACGCAGTTGTAGCAGACATTGAGTTTTCCACCAACGAACCATTTCACCCAAGGCGGTTGAGTGCCGGGCTGTGGGGGTGTCCATTCCAGCACCTTGTCCCATTTGCGGAACCAAGTGACCATCTCTTCCGCAACCCGTGCCCAGAAGGCTTCAAAGTCGCGGGCAGCCTCGTCATAGATAGCGGGGTCACGCACAACGGCACGCTCACGGAATTCGGGATGAGGTTCAATGACGCGCTCTTGCGAAAGGAGTGCCTCTACTGTTGTCGCCACCATTGTCATCGTCACGCACCTCCTTTTGCGGCTGTTCGTCACTTTTGTCGTGGCTGATAGCCACTCCAACCGACTATCTCCGACCTGCCTGCCGTTTAATTTTGTAGGTGCGCAAGGCGCAAGGAAAGGCGTTCCAGTCACCCCGCAGGGCGGACACCCAAAGCCCGATAGCAAACCCGCTTCATCAGAGTCACCAACTCTGAGGGGACGGCGATACCGAGGCATAAGGCTAAAGCGCGCTCGTTGGTGTAAACGAGCATCGGGACGCCATCTACGATGCGACAGCCTCTTTGTTTCGCTTCCCGAAGCAAGCGGGTTCGGACGGGGTTGTAAACGATGTCCAAAACGGTCAAGCCCTGACGAAGCCCATCGGCAGGCACGGGCGTTTCGTCCTCGTTGGGATGCATCCCGACGGAAGTGGCATTGACAAGCAAATCGCAATCGCTCAGTTGCTCTTTCAGGGTTTGAGGCTCAAGGGGGAAAACGCTGACGGCTGTGAATTGCAGTTTGCGCCGCAACTCTTGGGCTAAGCGTCGGGCGCGCTGAAGGGTGCGATTGAAAAGGCGTAACTCGGCGGCGCCGTCCAAAGCGAACTGAAACGCCAATGCCCGCCCCGCTCCGCCTGTGCCGATGAGGGCGATGCGCTTGCCTCGCAAATCAATCCCCGCCTCCTTCAGGCTTCGGCTAGCGGCGTAACCGTCCGTGCTGTAGGCAGTGGCGCGCACTTCGCCGTTCTCATCGGGGCGCAAGACGAGCAAATTGGCACTGCCCATCAATTGGGCGAACTCATCGGCGTCATCGGCAAGGCGGAAAGCAACTTCCTTATGCGGGATGGTGACCATCACGCCCAAGGCCCCGATGGCTTTGAAACCTTGCAAGGCATCCCGCAAGTTTTCAGGGGTGACACGAAAGGCGAGGTTGCGGACATTGACGCCCAAGCGTTGCAGCGCCGCATTTTGGATGCGGGGTGTGAGGGAATGCTCAACGGGGTCGCCGATGAGGGCGATCAAGCGCGTCTTAGCGTCAATCTCCCACTGCACCCTTCCACCAACCTCCGAACCTTTTCGGCTCACTCCGTTTTGGCGGATTTGCCCTTCGGCGCTTCCTCAGCGGACGGTTGGCTGCTTTCTTCCTCGTCCTCGCGCATCGCCTTCTTGAATTCCTTGATGCCCTTGCCCAGTGAGCCAAAGAATTCGGGGACTTTTTTGGCGCCGAAGAGCAAGACGACGATGCCCCCGATGATCAGCAACTCAGGCACACCCAATCCGAACGGCATGGTGCTCGCCTCCTTAGGCAATCGGCGCTTCTGCGACCCGCACGCAATTGCGCCCATCTTGCTTGGCTCGGTAAAGGGCAGCGTCGGCGGCTGCCACCAAGTCGCTCTCATTTTGCCCATGCTCAGGGAAAACCGCAACCCCGACGCTGATGGTCAAGGGGATAGATAACTCGTCGTTGACTTGAATCGGCTCACGGGCGATAGCCTGACGCAACCGTTCGGCGAGGACTTTCGCCGCTTCCAACGCCGTTTGGGGTGCGATGATGCCAAACTCTTCCCCCCCATATCGGGCAAGGAAATCGGTGCGCCGCAAAGTGCTCCGCAGTCGCTCAGCGACTTGCCGAAGGACTTCATCCCCGACCTGATGCCCGTGCGCGTCGTTAACCCGCTTGAAATGGTCAATGTCCACCATGAGGACGGCCACAGGGTAGCGGTAGCGTTGGGCGCGAGCGATTTCTTCCGCGAGGCGCCAATCCCAATGGCGTCGGTTAGCAATACCTGTCAAGGCATCGGTGACGGAAAGGGTCTGAAGGGTGGCGATGAACTTAATGCGGCTCAAAGCCAGCGAAACCTGAGCGGCGATCACCTCCAAGAACTGTCGGTCATCGGGCTCAAAGGGCGTGGAGCGAACCAGCCGCAAGACTGCCATCACTTGCCCATCGGAAAGGACAGGGACGACAGCTTCCTGCGGTGATGCGTTGCGGAAACCACTGAGGTCTGCCCAAGGGCATTTGGGGCGGATTGCCTCGGTTTGCCCCTCCTGCACCGACACTTGCCCCTCCCGCCAATGCCAAAGACCGTAAAGGATGGGTTCGTTGAATAGGATGCCTTCAACGGTCTCGGCACGGAAAAAGAGCCCCAACTCACTCAACAACACCGTCAAGATTTCCCTCTGATGGGCGGCGCTAACAAACCGCTGCATCAACCGCACCAGCAAACCCAGTTGGTCGCGCTGGCGGAGCAATTGTTGCAGGGAGTGCTGGGTCGCTTGCCATTCCTGCGTCAATTCCTGCAAGCGTTCCCGCTGGGACGCTGCCATCGCCATCTGGCGGAACAGTAAGATAGCGGTGGTGGCAAATAGCCCTGCCGACCCTATCAGGGCGGCGACGAGGGTGCCCAACCAACCCTGTCGGGTTTCCAGCGCCACTTGCCAACCGACGATGGCGCTCCCGAAAAGCCAAAAAAGGCTAAAAAGGATGGCGAATTTCCGAAGCGTCGTCACTTGCCCTTCCCCCTTGCGAGCGTCCCTGCTTGACAATCGGACGAACAACCCTAAAATTAATCACGCCTTTCGCCGCGGTGGCGGAACTTGGCAGACGCGCTGGCCTCAGGAGCCAGTGGGCTTTAAGCCCGTGCGGGTTCAAATCCCGCCCGCGGCACCAATTCTCTTTTGCCCTTCCTTTCCTTGCTCTTTCCCGCACCCACCTTTTAAATCCCTTCGTTTTCCCCCCCCAAAAAAGGCTTGCGCGTCTTTCG
>Ga0197143_1000539_pt1 | contig 39845 bp, 38 predicted proteins | sample GBS70_MetaG_FD_148603 | JGI IMG/M metagenome (GOLD analysis project Ga0197143, IMG submission 148603) | Sediment microbial communities from Great Boiling Springs, Gerlach, Nevada, United States - GBS 70_MetaG | ecosystem: Environmental > Aquatic > Thermal springs > Hot (42-90C) > Sediment... | reverse complement strand
TTCCAAGAAAGACCAGCTGCATTATATCTTCTTTTTTCTCTACAGCCGTTGCAGTAGTCGGTGTAGTTTCAATCACCATTGGAGTGAACGGATCCCTTAAAACTTCCTTTGAAAAAACCTCAAAACTGGTTTCCAGGAAAAAGTTGTTTTGAGATGGTTTGCTAACTCTGGACTCTTCTTGAGAAGATGAAGCTGTAGTTGAAGACGTAATTTCTGTCGTACCCTCAGTTTCAGCCTCTGTTTGCTGGGCCGGCATTGTTCCTGTGGGTGTGGCAAAAAAGGTTCTGTAAGTAACAAAAAATGCAACAGCAGCAATTAGTAAAGTTGACCCGATAACAATAGCCTTACCTACAGTGGTTTCAGCAAACTTATTTAGAGCTTCCATCATCCCTTTCATGATCTCACCTACTGTCCCTGTTGCGTTGTCACAGTCTGAGTCGTCTGGGGCTGCGGCTTTGCCTGTGGTGATTCTGCAGTTGCTGTGCCTGTTTGAGTATCCAAACCTACCAGGCTAAAGGTGCTCATTTTTAAGCTTACTGTCAGAAGATTTTTTTTGTCATCCTGCCTGACAATGTTTAAAGATTCAATACGGGTTAATCTTGGCATCTTTTCGAGTAAATAAAGAAATTCGATCAAACTTCCACCCAGCTGCGGAAGATCGTTAAACTTGCCGGTAACCGAAATTTCTACAGGTATTTTGGTATAGTTGTTTTCTCCGGTAGGTTGTGAGGGCTTGAAGGAATTGATTTTTATGCCGGTTCTTTCAGCTAGATCGTTTATCATGACAAGGTATGAAGCCAGCTCTGGTTTTGTAGGAAGACTGGCAAGAATATTTACAATCGATGCTTCCATTTTTGCTGATTCCTGACGTAATTCAGCCAGCCGCATTAACGTTAATTTGTTCTCGTTAATCTTTTTTATAATCTGCTGCTGTTGACTTCTGAGGCTATTTATTTCACGTATCGCAGGCTGATAACCGAGAAACCAGAAAGCAACAAAACCAAGCACTAATATCAGCACGGCAGCTGCAATTGCTTCTGTTTTACCAAGCCTGAACTCCATTATTGTGCTCCTTTAGAAACAAAGGTTGCTTTAATCGTAAAGCTAATTCTGCCGTTATTAATGTTTAAAGAATCAAGCCAGGTATCCTCAAGCTCAATTAGCTCTTCCAGGCGTATTAGGTAATCTGCAATCGCCTGCATTTGCAAGCTTTCTCCCTGGATTTCAACGTTATGATCGTCAGCATTTATATTTTTTAAGCTGATCTGCTCTGGAGTTATAAGGGCAATTTCCACAAGGAATCTGTACCAGGAGATTCGGCTATTTTCGAGTGCTTCGTAAATTGATTTCAGACGGAGATAGCTTTCTTTCTTTTGCTCGAATTCCCTGAAGTTAGCTATCTGCGCTTCAAGAGCCGCATTCTGGGCGTTCAGAGCATCAAGCTTTGCTCTTTCCGACGCAATCCCGATCCTGACATATGCCGAGATGACAATGAAGATAGTCGCCAGAACAACGGTATAGATTAAAAGGATCTTCAGATTCTTTTCTGTTTCTCTTTTTGCCTTTATTTCAGGTGGTATAAGGTTGATGGAAATATTTCTAACCATTAGCTTTCAAATCCCCTCAGTGCAAGGCCTACCGCAATGGTAAAAGATCCCCTATCTTCTGCTTTTAACTGTTCTTTAAGCCTGGGTGGTACGGTTATACCGGCAAATGGATCGATACGTTCGACAACCACATCCAAGCCTTTCTCTAAATAACTAGCTAAGTTTTTAAGCGAGGAGGCACCCCCGGAAAAAATAACGCGAGTAATGCGGTTGCCCCCTGATTGAGATACATAATACTCAAAGGACCGCCTTAGCTCACCAATGAACCTGATTACTTCTCTTTCAAGAATTGAAAAAACCCTTTCTGCTTTATCAAGATATTCGCCCGGTACGTCAAGATATCTGTCCCCGGTCAACGGCGGAAGACCTACTTTTATTTTAAGTTCCTCAGCCTCATCATAGGATTCGCCTAAAAACTCAACGATTGCCTGGGTCCAGTCGTTTCCACCAATTCCGATCAGCCTTACAAATCTAACTGCTTCATCTTCAACAACACAAAGGTTAGTAATTTCCGCACCAATATCAACGAAGGCAACAACCTCTTTCTGATCTTCCCCTGCTTCAGTCAAACCTGCTCCATCTGCAATTCCTGGAGGACCGGTATCATCTTCATCAAAGAATGCCGATTCATCAATTTCCTTTAACCCGTTATCCTGTTCTATTTGAACATTTTTAAGATTGTTTTCAGGTTCAGGCTCTGGTTGCTCTTCCATTACACTGACATTGCCCGTAATCCTAGCTTCCTGACCTCCCGGGTAGGTTTGATCTGTTGAAAAAAGATTTTCCTTGCTGTTATCAAATTCATCAACCACAACCTCAAGACTTCCAGAATTTTCAGCCGAACCGGCATCAGACGGTGTCAATGATTCTTTTTGTTCGCCCTGAAGATCTGTTTCCCCTGCGTCATCACTTTTAAAATTCTCCTCTTCAGCAAACCCTGTTGTCTCAATGCCGGGCTGATGACTTTCAGGTAAGGCTGCTCCTTCCGATAAACTTTTAGCCCGTGCAAGAGCCCTTACAACGGCAAACGCATTTACGTCAATAATCTCGGGCTTTAAACCACCTCTTTCAACTGCATCAATAAGCATTGAAATCATACCTTTATGAGCTGCTATCAACATCACCTGTAAAAATCTTTCTCCTTCTTCATTAAAGTAATCGCCAACAACCTGGTAATCGAGGATGGCATCCTCTACCGGAATGGGAACAAAATCCTGAGCCTGAAAGCGAATTGCATTTGCCAGCTCTTTTTCTTCAATGTAAGGAATGTCAATAAATCGGACAACTACCCTCTGATTACCGACTCCAAGAACCACGTTTTTATCTTTAAGTCCAATTCTTTTAACCAGATTCTGGACAGCTTCGGCAACGGCTTGGGAATCTATAATCTCGCCACCTGAAACAGCACCTTTGGGTAAGGAAATACTTCCAATCAAGGATAAAACAGGCTTATCTGCACTACCTGTAAGTTTTACAAGGCGGACAGCGCTTGAGCCTATGTCTACACCAATTGACTGACTTTTTCTCGGGCGAAACATTTCATACTTCCTTTCGCGCTGCGTTTTCTGCTGATACTTTTTTTATCGTCTCTTGCTGTATAAACTTTAATATTAGCAAAAAAATTGTACATTAAAATCCTTCCGGCACAGGTATTTCTTTCCAGCCAGTAATAGTCACAATGTTTGATTCTGATGCAGGCAGGGAAGGCGGAAGATTGTCAGGAAGTGCCTCAGCAAGTTCCAGTGTTATATTTTGTGCAGATGTCATGTCTATAAAACCGGCAATCAGAGCACCGAAATACCTGGTATTGTTACCGGTAAAAATAACATCGCCTTCTGTAAACAGTGCAATCTGAATATCATCGTTATCGTCGTTAGCTGATCCAACATTAAAATAACTGTCACCTTTAACTGCAAGTCCAAGAGCATTTATCTGGGGATAATCACCGCTAGCAAGCAACGTATTGTTTAAATTGAAGTTTCCGTTCACCACGAAGGTACCTTTACCATAATATTTTACCGGTCCGTTGATTGTAAGGTTGCCATCAATAAAAACGGTACCGTTAATAATCAATACTTTGGGATTGGAGGAACCATCAAAAGCAAACTCAAGGTAAGGGTAGTCAACACTGTTTATATATCCATCACCGTTGGCATCTACAAAGCCAAATCTCTGGTTGTCAAGGACTAGAGTACCCAGCGAACCATCTATGTTGCTGTTGTTATCAATAACCTTATAGGCTTCAAGCAACGGAATGTTCAATTTCGTCCTGAATTCAGATGTCAGCGAATTCTCGTTGAAATAAACTTTGGGTGCCGCCTCAGGATATGAAGGAAGCTTACCGTCTGTTGCTTCATCTAAAGCCTGTTGTCTCTTTTTCTGCAGCTCTTCAAAAGTTAAAGCGGGAAATTCAATATCAGGCACCTTCCTCGATAAACTGCTTATGTAGACATTAAAATCCGGCGACCAGGGATCAATGGGAACAATTTGGGTGCCCGAACGCCTGAAAACTGCACCATATTCGTTTCCCTCTATATAAGCCTTTATGGGTTCCGCTGAGGTTCCGACATAGCCAGCCGTACTTTGTTTGACTAAGATTCCATTCTTTATGAATAACGGACCTTCGTATATATCGAATGTTCCTGAAAGATTTGGCAGTCCACCTCTAACAAACAAAGGACCAATTACAGCACCATTTCCCTCAATTCCACCTGATCCCCCTGGTCTTCTGTCAGGGTTTTGATTTCCTGCTGATAGCAAAAGATCCCAGATGTTCATAGTAAAGATATTAACCTTTATTGCCTTTTTATAACCATTAGGTGTTATGCCGACACTATAGATTACTTTCTCAAACCCAAGTGAGCCTTCCTTCACCATAAATTTACAAATTCCTTCGCTACCAAAGTTCAGGGCGATGATGTTGTTATAATAGTTTTCAGGAACAGCATCGTTTTTGTAAAGCCAGGTAACATGATCTATGCCTGCATCAGCCAAATTCAAGGCTTTCTGATACTGCCTGTATTCATACACTTTCTGTAGGGTATTGTTGACAAAAACAATAAGCCCAAAACCCAATATAGCAAGCAAGATGATCGCACCGGCTACCGATATTAAAGCTATACCATCTTCCTTTGAGATCCTCATTTTCCAACCACCTAAAGGTTAAAGTTACGTAAAAAAACCTGAGAATTGAGATAGATTCCTGCAGGATCTTTGCCCAGATCATCGTCCAGGTAAAGGTTAATCTTAATAATCTTTGTTTTTGATTTCCTTAAACTTATTTCCGCGATCTCGCTTCCATTTTCGTCTATATAAACAAATAGCGGCATATTTTTCTCAATGTTTCTCACGTTTTCTGCAAGCCTTCTTTCGCGTCCATTTATTCTTTGATAAAGAGTCCCATTATAGACGTAATATTCAACTGTTATATGACTGTTTGCCGTTCCAGTTTCTGTTAAAATCTTTATATAATACGGTTCTAATTCAGAAAGAATCATTGCCTGCCTTAAATTCTTTTCCATAAGTCGTAAAGCTGCTGTTCCCTGGTCAATAAAAAGAGACACCTTTGAAGTGGATACTGAAGTCTTCATTCCCACTTGAAGGGCACCAAAAACAGAAGCAAGCAAAATAACCACCAGTAGCACAGCCCACATTAACTCAACAAGAGTAAAACCGTTTTCTTCATTTTCTTTCAGAAAACTACTTAACCACAACATAGTCAGATTCATTCACGTAATTGTTTCCTGAATAATTGAAAAAGGCTTTAACCTTAAGTACTAATGGGAGACTATGCTTTCTGACTGTAAAAGAGTAGCTTGATTGAAGCGGGTTGAATATTTCAGCAATAAGAACATCCTGGGTATTTGTTCTCCGCCAAACCTGATATTTGCTTACATCTACCTGAGCAGGTTTTCTGGTCCAGTTTAAAGTTATATTTGCGTTAGCTCCGCTTATGCTTACAACGTAGGTTAGTTCAAGTTTTGTCCTGGCCTCAACCGCATTGCTGGAAGGGCCGTAACTTCCGTACGAAAAGCCTCTTGTGGATATGGAGTAAAAACCCCAAGGACTGAGAACGCTAAGAGTCCTCGTGACCTCGTTCAAATTGCTCTCAGATGGTCCTAAGGTAATCGTGGTAACAATAGATTCATTACGGTAATAATCATAGAGTCTAAATTCATAAGTCTGAACCGTTTCGTATCCGTCTTTAATTGTGGTCCATGAAAGCACAGCATCATTAACTCCTACAGAGACAAGGTTTAGCTGTGGGGACTCATTAGGAGGCGAGTTATCAACATAATAATACCAGTTCCTGTAGCTTGTTCCTCCCCTAGCTTCATATGCAAGTGCTGTTATTTCGTAGCGACCGTCCTCAAATAAGGTTGTATCCCAATAATATGTGATTTCTTTAGATGAGGAGGGAGGTTGAATATTTACTTTCTGTCCGGCAAGGTTGTTGCCAATTCTTATTTCCAGAGCTGAGAAAAGCATCGTTGGCTCATCAATACGTACAACAATTGGTATGCTGCCCCTGACAACGCTGTATGCAGGAGGCGAAGGAGGAACAATCAGTTCCGGTGGTGGCGGCACGATTATTCTTCCAGGAGCTCTCCTTGATGCCTGGGATATATAGGTTACCAGATAATACCTACCAGGTCGGGGTTTTTTCCAGGAAACAATAATTCTAACTTTTTTATAATCATGAGTTTCATTGGTTGTATTAGGATCATTAATCCACTCAATTTCATATCTTAATTCGTAAGTGGTAAGTGCAGTTTGAGTTGTCAATTCTCGCTGAAGAATCCCATATGGTTCATTGCCGGTAGCATCAGGAAATCCTATTGCATCAAAGTCAAGATTCCTCAGCCTTTCAGCCTCTTTTGCAGCCAGCGCAGCTGCTTCCTTGCTTACCTTTGCTTGTGAAGTAAGTATTGCAGTTGAGCTGATCAAATAAAGAAGTCCCGAAAGAGTAACCGAAGCAAGAAGAATGGCTATCATTACTTCAATTAAGGTGAAACCGGCTTCTTTCTTCATCCAACCACCATAAATATTTATCGGCTAATTTTTATAAATTCTTAAAACAATGCTTTTAAGTACCATTCAATCAGTGCTTCACCTGCAAAAACAGTAAGCACAGCACCAGCTGAAAGAAAGGGGCCGAAGGGAAGATATCCATCTCTGACGTGGGGTTTGACCAGAGGATATAAAAAGGCCATCAGTAAATATCCAAAAAGCGGTGCAAGAAATGAATAATTACCGGTGTAAATCCCGATACTTAACCCTAACTTGATGTCCCCTGCTCCTATGCCCTGTTTTTTAAATGCCAATCTAGATAGTGTATCCACTAAAAGGAAAAATGCAAGCAGCATAGTAGAGCCTGAAAGACCGGCCATGATTCCCTTTTTCCCAACAAGTGGCAATAGTCCCGGAAATAAAAAACCGCTGCTTAGAAGCAGGGCAGATGAAAATACAAGAAATGTAAGACTCAATGCATCAGGAATAATAAAATGTCTGGCATCTATAATGCTGGCGACCATCAAGAAGTAAAAAAAGATCGCCGCTATCATAGCTGCAATTAAGCGATCATAATAAATAGCTGACATTAAAAATATCAACGCTGAAAAAAGTTCAACCAGAAAATACCTTACAGATATTTTTTTTTGACAGTATCTGCATCGACCTTTAAGCAATACATAAGAAATTAGAGGAATGTTATCAATCCATTGTAACGATGTTTTGCAGGTCGGGCAATGCGAACCGGGATAAACTATGCTTTTCTTTCTCGGTAACCTGTAGATAAGAACATTTGCAAATGAGCCCAGGACTGCTCCAAAAATAAAAAAAGCTAAGTGAACGAAGAAGCGCATAATCAATATAATAATAAAACAGGCCCCTCATTAAAAGAGGGGCCTGTTGCCTTGCAGATCTCGATCAGGATTTAATAGGTATGGTTTGGATAGCCACCAGGGCATACTGCATTGATACCCTGCGGGTTGGTAATTTCACCTTCCAGCCTGTAGTACTGTCCGGGACCGTTTTCAGATCTAGCCTTTGGGCATTCAGGTGCTCTTTTGAGGAATCCGCCCTGAATAAGCGGATGGTTGTCATCCACCGTAGCAGGCGAAAAGCCCGCTGGCAGGGAATCGTATGAGGCATAGTAGCTCTGAACGGCACCGTCAATCGTTCTTAAGTTGGACTGGCAGGTTCTTCTCCATGCACTTTCACGAGCAGATGAAAAAACTGGCACAGCTATAGCCACAAGGATTGCAATAATAAGGACGACTACCATGAGTTCAATCAATGTAAAACCGGCTTCTTTCCTGTTCATTTTAATTTCACCTCCTTTCCAGTAAAACTTGCTCCTCTAATTTTTTTATCGTGAAATTTGGTGCAAACTTTAGCATTTTTTCTTCGTTTTTTATCCTTGCTGGTTTAGTACAGAGATAATGGAGAACATGGGCAGATAAAGGGCAATAACAATGCCGCCTATTACAATTCCCAGGAATATCATCAATAGAGGCTCAAGCAGTGAGGTTAAGGAATCGACCATTGCGGCAACTTCTTCATCGTAGAAGTCCGCGATTTTCTTAAGCATTGTATCTAAAGCACCTGTTTCTTCGCCAACTGCAATCATTTGAACCACCATCGGGGGAAAGACAGAAAATTTAGAAAGTGGCTTTGAGATTGTCTCACCTTCCTTTATGCTTGCCCTCGTTTCCCTTAAAGCTCTGGCCACAACTTCATTGCCAGCTGTATCAGCAACGATATCCATTGCCTGCAATATGGGAACTCCGGAAGCAACCAGTGTAGAAAACGTTCTGGCAAACTTACTAATGGCCATTTTCTTTATCAGTCCTCCAAAAACTGGAAGTCGCAGCTTTAAATTATCAAAAAAGTATTTGCCCTTATCTGTTTTATTGAGTGCTCTGTAACTGTAAACAAGCAAAACGATTGAACCGATGATTAAATACCACTTTGAGCGCATAAAATTTGAGAGATTAACCAGCATCATTGTTGCCGCCGGAAGATTCCCACCAAGAGACTCAAACATGTTCATAAAGGTAGGAACTACAAAAATAATCATTGCTGTAGCAATAAAAAGCGAAAAGACAAGTACCGCAACGGGGTAAGTCAAAGCAGATTTTACCCTGGCCTTAATGGCTGCATCTTTTTCAAAATGTTCTGCAAGCCTTAGAAGGGTCTCGTCCAGAACACCACCAGCTTCCCCGGCTCTTACCATATTAATAAATATTGGAGGGAAGATCTTTCGCTGTTTGGCAAGCGCTTCTGAAAGTGATAGCCCTGCTTCAACGTCTTTGCGCAGCTGTTTTATTACTTCTGCCAGAGTCGGGTTTTCCGTTTGCTCGGCCAGAATAGCAAGGGCCCTTGTTATGGAGACACCTGAATTAATCATGGTAGCAAACTGTCTTGAAAACACTGTAAGATCTTTTTGCGTTATTTTCCTTCGGAAAGATAAGGAAAAGGATAGCGCCTCCTTTTTTTCCTGAATTTCTAGGACAACATAACCCATTGATCGTAACTTCGAAGCAACAGCCTGTGCAGACTCTGCTTCAATAGCCCCGGAAATTATCTTTCCCTGACGATCTCTTACCTTGTAGGCATAAGTTGCTGGCATCTTAAACACCCCTGATAAGCTGTTTTAATACTTGAGGATCCTGACACTTTTCTAATGCAGTATCATAGGTTATCCAGCCTCTTCTTACAAGGTCAGCAAGAGCCATATCCAGTGTTTGCATACCATATTTTTGTCCGGTCTGAATTGCAGTATAAATCTGGTGAGTTTTGCCTTCGCGTATTAGATTTCTAATGCCAGCTGTTGCAACAAGTATTTCACAAGCAACTACCCTGCCCTTTCCATCCGCTGTAGGCAGCAGCTGCTGAGATATTATGCCCTGAAGACATCCGGCCAGTTGAATTCTGACCTGCTGCTGCTGATGGGGCGGAAAAACGTCAATGATGCGGTCAATTGTCTGAGGAGCATCAACGGTATGAAGAGTTGCAAATACAAGATGGCCCGTTTCAGCAGCTGTGAGAGCTGTCTGAATGGTCTCAAGGTCTCTCATTTCGCCTATCAAAATCACATCAGGATCTTGCCTCAGAGCATACTTTAGAGCATTGGCAAACGAACGGGTGTCGGTGCCAACTTCCCTTTGATTAATTACTGACTTTTTATGCGGGTGCAAGAACTCAATTGGGTCTTCAATGGTGATGATATGGCAGCTTCTTGTTTCGTTGATAATATTAATGAGGGCCGCAAGTGTTGTAGATTTACCGGATCCTGTAGGACCGGTAACAAGCACAAACCCTCTTGGTTTCATTGCAAATTCCTGCACCACAGGAGGAAGCCTTAATTCTTCTATGGTTGGAACTTTTGCTGGAATTGTCCGGAAGGCAGCTGCAACCGAGCCGCGCTGATAGTAAACATTGACTCTGAATCTACCCTTTCCGGGTATAGAATATGAAAAATCATATTCCCAGTTCCGCTCAAAAACATCTCTTTGTTCCTGTGTCATGATTGAATATATAAGTTCACGGGTGTCATTTGGAAGTAACTTCGGATAATCTAAAGCCCGAAGTTCGCCGTGTAGCCTTATTACAGGAGGCAAGCCAGTCGTAATATGAAGATCAGATGCATTGAGTTCAAGAGTCTTTAAAAGAAGCTCGTCAATTGAAATTTTTGCCCGGGTATGCATAATACACCTCCCCTACTTTTATCGGCAAAGTACTCCCTGCGCTTAACATTTAAACAGTTACCCTCAGTACCTCTTCCACAGAAGTGATGCCCAGTCTAACTTTTAAAAGTCCGTCCTGCCTCAAGGTTCTCATGCCATTTCTCAGAGCTGCTTCTCTTATGCGTTCTGCTGGAGCTTTTTTTGCAGCCAGCATTTCTATTTCGTCGTTTACCTCCATGATCTCGTAAATACCAATCCTCCCTTTGTAACCTGTATTATTGCACCTGGAACACCCACGAGCACGATAAAGGACTGTTACCTCATCCATATCCGGGAAGTTAAGTTCTTCCAGCCAATCTCTTCTGGGAGTATAGGGTTCCTTGCATTCCGGACAGAGCCGTCTGGCAAGTCTTTGCGCCTGAACGCATCTTACGGCCGATGAAACCAGAAAAGGTTCAACTCCCATTTCAATAAGACGTGATATGGCAGAAGGGGCATCGTTTGTATGAAGCGTGCTTAGCACGAGATGCCCGGTCAAAGCAGCTTCAACGGCGATTTTGGCCGTCTCTCTGTCTCTTATTTCACCCACCATTATTATATCCGGACCGGCCCTTAATATTGACCTGAGTACCCTTGCAAAGGTAAGCCCGGCCTTGGGGTTAATCTGAATCTGATTGATGCCTTTTAACCTGTATTCAACAGGATCCTCTATGGTAACAATATTTTTTTCGGGCGTGTTGAGAACGTTTAAAGTTGCATAAAGAGTCGTTGACTTACCCGAGCCCGTAGGTCCTGTAATTAGAATTGCACCGTATGATTTTTTATAGTTGCGGGTGTAAATTTCAAGCGAGTCTTCAAGAAAACCAAGGTCTTCCAGCCTTAACAAAATGCTTTCCTTTTCCAGTACCCTGAGAACAACCCTTTCTCCGTATATTGTCGGGAGGGTTGCCACTCTAAAGTCATAAACTTTACCACTAATATTTACTGCACAATGGCCGTCCTGGGGTTTTCTTCTTTCTGCTATGTCAAGGTTGGCCATGATTTTAAATCTCGATATAAGTGCAGATTGAAGTCTCTTCGGTGAACGCATTATCTCTTGAAGAACCCCATCCACACGGTACCTTATCCTTACATCTTTTTCCATGGGCTCTATATGAATGTCAGAAGCTTTTGATTTAACGGCTTTTGAAATAATGTGATTGACAAGCTTTACAATAGGCGCTTCGTCTGTGATTACCGAAATTTCGCTTAACCTATCACCTTCTCCTTCCTCTCCAATAAGGCTTTCGATTTCCTCACCTACTTCAATTACCTCTGCCATTTTATAAAAGCGATTAATGGCCTCTTCTATTTGATCTGCCTCCGCCTTTACAGGTCTGATATCAAACCCGGTTATGACTGAAATGGTGTCTGCAGCAACAACATCTTCAGGATTAACCATAGCTACTACCAGCTCGCCACCATCAAAAGCGATCGGAATTGCTTTATATTTCCTAGCAATTTCCTCAGTTAGCGTTACAACCGCATTGGGGTCAATATTAAACTTTGAAAGATCGACCTTTTCTATGACTGCAGTTTGAATTGGACCCTGAAAAATTTCCTCTTCAGCAGATTTTTGCTGCACTTCATCGCTTTCTTCAACCAGCGGACGGTAGTAAAGATCGATAGCGGTATCAATTTCTTCTTTAATTGCTACAGCAGGTTTAACCTCAAGACCGGTTACAGTTTTAATTTCTTCAATGGCAATAATATCGCGGGGGTTTGCCATAGCTACGATAATGCTGTTTTTCTCGATCTGGACAGGAAAAACAGAATATTTGCGAGCCAGTTCTTCCGGTAAAGTCGATATTGCTATTGGGTCCGGAGTGAAAGATTCAAAATCTATAAAAGGCAGACCAATCTGTTCAGCAATTTTTCGAGCAAGATCCTTTTGGGCAATAAAACCCAGATAAACAAGCGCAGAGCTCAGTGGAAGACCCATTTTTCTTCTGAGCTCTTCGGCTTCCCTGAGCTGCTCTTCAGTAATTAAACCTGATTCAAGAAGTATTTGCGCAAGTGTTTTCTTAGCCATTTCTTTTTTTCTTTATCGTCAAGCATTTCAATAGCTTAAGAACCTGATTATTTTTTTAAATAAAATTTCAAGGGCACGCTTGACATCTATTTTTTTTCGGGGATCGACGGTGATTATATCTTCTGGCAGGATTTCAAGCGCACCTGCTATCTGAAAGATGAAAGCTGATTCTGTCTTAGCTATGTCGCTTTTTGTAACTCCCACAATATGCGGTAGTTGGGCAATTTTCTTAATGGCAAGGTAGTTGGTGGTAATTTCCATGGGATCACTGCCCACCGCTGGCACCAGGTAAATATATCCAAGGGCGCCTTTTTTAACTATCTCCCAGATAAATGAAAACCTGTCTTGACCCGGTAAACCATAAACATGGATTTCCCGTCTATCATCAAGTTTTAGCAAGCCAAAATCAAACGCCACCGTGGTAGACCGATTTGTAGTACGAACGTCTGTAAGAAGAGGCTTTATTTCGCTGATTGTTTTTACAAATGTAGTTTTTCCGGCATCAGGAGGACCGGCAACAAAAAACTTAAAGACCTTCTTCATGCAATTAATTTTAAGATATCCTGTCTGAACTTATCAGAAGTGTAACTTACAGGTTCTTAAGAGTCTTTAAGATTTCCTCCAGTTCTTTTCTAGTAGTATCATTAGTATTTTTACCAGTTGAACCCGTTATAGCTGCCAGCTCATTAATCAGACTATCTGAATCCAGCTGTTCTTCAATTTCTTCCTCGGAGGTTTCAATGGTTATTTCACTCTCCTTTTCTGCTTCCTTCTTTATCCTTTCCACCACTTCATTTTCCGGAAGTTCTTTTTCATCTGTAACTTTCTTTTCATCTCCAGCGATTAAAAGACCTTTTTCAAGAAGGCAGGTAGCAATACTGACCGATAAAAGAAGTGAAAGCCCAGCAGCTTTGGCAACCTGTTCCACCGTCATACCATCTTTTAAATAGCTTAAAAACAGCCATTCCTTTCCTGATATGATTATGTCCTCATCAGTCGGTATGTTCCGGTTTAAGAGAAGTCTGGTTTTTAAGGTTTTAGCATGTTCCGAAAATTTCTTAATAACTTCGCTGTGTTTTTTAACCTTTTCAAGAAACCGAACGGGCTCAACAAAGACGCCCCAATCTTCTCCAGTTCGTTTTTCGTTATTTTTAAATTCAAATGTGCCTTCATCCCAGGTAAATACATCAGCCGCAAGTTCTACAAGTTGATTAATAAGAATTTCCTTTATCTTTTGTTTCTGTTCGTCATTTAAAGGTGCAGTGCTTGGAGGAAAGACTTTACCGGACTTGATATTCTTAACAATATTTTCGTCCAGTATTCCTTCAGTCAGAATTTTACCCGATATTGAAACAGGGTTATTGGAGCGCTGTATAAAGTATAGTCCTCCATTTTTGAAAAAGAAAACCGCAGTTTCTCCACCTTTCTTAATCTCCAGTGCACCTGTTTTCTTTCCTGCTTCTATAAACCTTATGATCTCTTCGAGTTGAAAATCCCTGAGATTTCCCTTTAGAGACATAATACAGCTCTCCGTTCAAACTTATTCAAACATCGCACTTAAAGATTTCTTTAAGGCTGAAAGCTCGTAAAAGACCAGACCGAGCTTTGCGTACTTGTTCGTGCTAACCACAAGAAGAGCTTCAGTTGTAAGCGACGAAAGTAATACATATCCCTTTTCACCTTCGACAAAAACCGTTTCCATTTTGCCCTTTTCAAGTTCTAATGCAGCTCTTTCACCCAGAGACAGGATAGCTGCCGACATAGCTCCCAGTCTGTTTTCATCTATATTGTCCGGCAACACAGAAGCAATAACAAAACCATCGGCAGAAACTATAGCTGCAGCTTCGAAGTCAGGAGAAATTTCAAGAAAGCTTTTCAGTAATTTTTCGAGATCTTCCTGCTTGAATTTGGTTACCATTTTTATTTCCTCCTTTTTAATATTTTCTTCTTTCAGATGCATTTGATCGGTAGTTGTATCGCTAAAAACAACCTGCTTGTCGAGCATTTCGTTTTCCATGCTGATCTTGTTTGATTTTTCTTCAGAGTGCCGTTCAACCGTTTGCTCTTCGCCTATTTCAGCTTCTGTTTCTTTAGCTGCAGCTTCTCTCTCAGGCTGATAATAGTCACTATCCTTTTCAACAGCAACCTCTTCTAACACAGTTTCTTCTTTTTCAATTTTTTCTTCGACTATCGTTGATGGTTCTATTACCTCACCCTCATGGATCTCGGGATCGTTTTCAAGAATGCTTTCAAACTCAGGTTTCTGCGTTTTATTTATGATTTCCTGCTTATCTTCCAGGTCAACGAATTCAAAATCGGCATTGTCCAGAATATCGATGTCATCAATCAGGTCGAATTCTCCCCCAACCTCAGGAAGGTCCCAATCATTTTTTCCAGCCATTATAACCACCCACCCAAAATTATGATACCACTCTAAACACTTCTTCGATGGATGTTTCTCCAGCCATAACTTTTTTAAGCCCGCATTCAACCATTGTTATCATGCCTTCCCGGCATGCCTGTTCCATAATTTCATCTGTTGAAGCTTTATTGAGAATAAGCTCTTTCACTGATTCTGAGTTGACAAGAATCTCGTAAAGTCCAGTCCTCCCCTTGAACCCCGTTTTTGCACAATAATCACAGCCTCTTGGTCGATATAAAACATCAATCCTATCAATATCATCGTCAGTAAAACCTACGGACTTGAGGAAATCCTTATCTGGTTTATAAGGTTCCTTGCAGTGAGGACAAAGTTTTCTGGCAAGCCTTTGTGCCACGGCACAATCTATCGCAGAAGAAACAAGAAAAGGTTCAAGCCCCATTTCTATTAGCCTTGTAAATACTGAAGCTGCATTATTTGTATGAAGAGTGCTGAGAACAAGATGTCCTGTGAGTGCTGACTCAATAGCAATAAGGGCTGTTTCCACATCTCTGATTTCGCCAATCATGACAATATCCGGGTCATTTCTTAAAATAGAACGCAAAGCACTTGCAAATGTAAGACCTGCCCGTGGATTGACCTGAACTTGATTTATACCTTCCAATCTGTATTCAACCGGATCCTCAACGGTAATAATGTTTTTTTCAACAGAGTTAATCATGTTCAAGGCTGAATAAAGAGTTGTTGTCTTGCCGCAACCGGTCGGACCGGTCACAAGAATGGCACCCCACGGTCTGGTTATAGATTCTTTAAAAATTTTCAGTTGCTCGGGGAGAAAACCGAGCTCTTCAAGACTTAAAGATATGCTTCCCTTCTCAAGAACGCGCAAGACAGCTGCTTCTCCATAAATGGTTGGAAAAGTAGCGACGCGAAAGTCAACGGGTTTACCATCTATAAGAAGACTTATACGTCCATCTTGAGGCACTCTTTTTTCAGCAATATCAAGATTTGCCATTATTTTTATTCTGGTAACAATGCCAAGCTGCGTTGATTTTGCCAGTTTCATAACTTCATGGTAAACACCATCAATCCTGTATCTTACCCGCACCTCATCTTCCTGCGGTTCCACAGTAATATCCGAAGCACGCGCCCTTACACCTTCAGTTAAAATCGCATTGACAAGCTTTACTATGGGCGCATCTTCTGATTCTACCTCTTCTCTTAGCCTTGATTCTTCTTCATAGGTTTCCTCGGTTCCTAAACTTTCGAGTTCTTTTACATCTGTATCAAGCCTTGAAAACTGTTCAATTGCATTTAAGATTTCCGTTTCAGCAGCAACATATGGTTCAACTTCATAACCTGTAATGACTTTTATGTCATCAATTGCAACAACGTTTGAAGGATCGGCAATAGCTACCTTTAATTTTTCATCCTCGAACGCAAATGGTATTGCCAGGTGCTTTCTCTGCAGATCCTCAGGAACAAGAGCAATAGCAGCAGGATCGATTTTAGCGGCTGAAAGATCAATATATTCATAACCCATTGCCTCAGCTAGCGCTTTTGCTATAGCAGTTTCCGATGCAAAACCCTTTTCGGCAATTGCCCTGATAAGCGATTTTCCATCAAGCTCCTTTAACACTTCATTTAATTGTTCGCTGGAAATGACACCTAGCCTTACAAGCTCCTTGCCTAGAGTTTTAGCTCTCCTTGCCATAATCTTTCATTATCCTTTTCAAAACGTTAATTTCGTTTATTTCTATATCGGATACATTCATAAAAGACTTTACTGCCTGAAGAACAAGCATTTCAAGGCCATTCATTGTCTTGAAACCCTTAATTTTTGCTTCTTTTAAGAGTTTTGTTTCAGGAGGATTGTAAATTAAATCATAAACAAGCCCATGAGGGCCCAGACAGCTTATCAGCTCTGCTCCAAAAGGAAGAACTTCTGTATGCGGGTACATTCCAGCCGGGGAAGCGTTGACAATTAAGTCAATTTCGTCTCTGAACTCATCTACCCTGCTGATAATTCTTATTGTTCCATCACTTAAAAAATCCTTAAGCCTGTCTTTTGCTCTTTCGACATTTCTAGCTATGACGTAAATTTCCTTATAATCAAGATCCTTAAGTGCACAGATTACGGTACGGGCAGACCCTCCGTAACCGATGACAGCAGCCTTTTGAGCCTTAAATGAAAGAAGGTTTTTAACCGAGTTTAAAAAACCATAATAATCCGTATTATCAGCCGTTAACCTGTTATTTTTAAGGAAAAGAAAATTAGCATTCTTTACCCTTGTGGCAATTTCCGTTTTATCCTCAGCAAGATAATAAGCGTCTATCTTGTAGGGAATCGTAACATTCAACCCTACATAGCCGTCCTTTAGCGCATCCGAGGCAAAAGCGTAAAACAATCTCCTGTTTGGTATTTCAACTAAATAGTAGGAACCTTTTACCCCGGCTTCATTAAATATTTCCCTGAAAATTTCCGGCGAAAGCGAATGACCAAGTGGATATCCCAGCAACGCAAACTTCATTTGTTGCTCCTGACGAACTTTACATTATTTTTCTTTTTCCATTTTAAGAGAAACAGCCTTTCGATTGCTCTCAAAATTCTTGTGTGCAACGGATCACCACCAGAAAGAGGCATTACCCAAATGGAACTTATACCAAGGCGCCTGCTCAGATAGATATCGGTAAAAAGCTGGTCACCTATGAAAACCGCTGATTCACAGGGAATGCGGTTAGTTTTTAAAAACCTTTTTATCCTAAATAAAAAAGGTTTTCCCGCCGGTGCAATAAAACCGCTTACCTCAAGAACGTCAGCTAATTCACGGGCTCTTTTATGTAAACTGTTCGAAACAATGTAAACTCTGATGCCTGCTTTTTTAAGCTCGCCAAGCCATTTCTTTACACCTTCTTCAACCTTGAAACTATTTCTTGGAACGAGTGTGTTATCTAAATCAATCAATACATATAGGGCACCAATTTCCTGTAAAAAATCAGGCGTAATTTCTAGCAGTTCTTCTGCAACAAAATCCGGTTTAATCTTCAACCCGCCTAGTTAACTCCTCTCTTTGATTTAACCTTTAAAAATTCCTGATAAGTTTCAGCAAAGTAGTGCTTTCCTGAATCATCGATAAGGACAAAATAAAGGTAGTTTGTCTGCGCCGGATTCAGAGCTGCCTTTAATGAGGAAAGACCTGGATTGCATATTGGACCTGGTGGAAGTCCCGAATAAAGATAGGTATTGTAAGGTGAATCTATTTTCAGGTCTTCGTTTGAAAGTCTGGGCTTTGAAAAACCAAGGATATACTCAACGGTTGCACAGCTTTGAAGCTTCATACCCTTTTTTAGACGGTTGTAAAAAACTGATGCTATGAGTGGTCTTTCATCCTCGAGTTTAGCTTCTTTTTCAACGATGGAAGCCATAGTAACTATTTGATGGATTCCTTTTTCATTTTTCTGATTATTCAGAAGACCGATAGAGGTTGCTCTACGGGCAAAATTTTCCAGCATCCTGCTAATTATAACTTCAACGCTTTCGTCTTTCCGAAAGTAATATGTATCCGGAAACAGATACCCTTCAAGCGAATTAACAGGAACATTTTTAAGGAAAGAAAACTGATCAACAAAGACAGGCTTTCCAGTGTTGGCAAGCTTAAGAAATCTCTCTTTTTCCACACCCAAAACCTCTTCCATTCTGGAAGCAATCTGTTGATTTGAAAAACCTTCAGGAATTACAACCTTTACAAGCTCTACCTGTGGACCGTGTTCAATTATTTTGAGAACCTCTTCATAATCAGAACCAGTCTTGAAAACATACTTTCCTGGAGAAAGCTTGCGATCAACACCCTTTGTGGATGCAAGCTGTCTTAAAACAAAAGCGGATTTTACAACCTCTTTTTCCTCAAGCATCAGAGAAAAGGAATAGAAGCTTGTACCGGGCTTTACTTCCACCGTAATAACTTTCCCCGAGGGTACAGCCCGGCTCTGGTTCTGGTAGATGAAAAAAGCAATTAAAACAAGCCCTAAAACCCCTATTAAAACGATGGCCCTTGTTACAAGGTTATCTGTCATTAATGTGTTCCCCTCTTTTAAGAAAGCTTTCAAGAATAAGCCAGGCTGCTATTTCGTTAAGTTTTTTCTTTTTTTGGGACGAACGCCCCAGTTCCCGCCATATTTTTTGAGCTTCCACGGTTGTCAATCTCTCATCAAACTCGAACACCTGAATTCCAATAGTCTCTTTAAGATTGTTTATCAGGTGCCTTACCCTTTCTGTCTGGATTGAATAAGACCCTTTAAGTGTTACAGGAAGTCCGACTACAACTTTTTCTATGTTGTATGACTGAACCATCTCCTTGATTTTTTGCGGTAGCTCATCAATTGAAGCTTCAATAACTCCACTTCTAACAGGCATGCTTCCGGTTGGATCTGTAATTGCATAGCCCGTATATTTGCTTCCAATGTCAAAAGCGGCTATTCTCAATTGGAGTTTAATTTTTTACGTATTATATCAACTGCATAATCAAGCGCATCCTTAAGCTTATCAGGATTTCTTCCACCAGCATCAGCAACAAGTGGACTACCTCCTCCGCCACCACCAACGATACGAGCAGCTTCACGTGCAATTTCTCCGGCATTTAACCCTCTTTCAATGAGAGATTTTGACAGCGCGATAAAGAATAAAGGTCTACCGTTGCTAACCGTACCTATTGCCGCAGCAAAAGCTTTTTCCTTCTCTTTTAAGATGTCAACTGCTCGTTTCAGCTCTTTCAACTCATAACCTTCAACTATTCCCCGAACGATCAAAACATCAGCATACCTTTCGCCTTCAGTAATCATCCTATCAACGAGTGCATAGAATTCCTGCTCCCTGATTTTTTCGAGCTCAGCTTCGAGTTTCTTCTTTTCTTCAATCAACTGCAAAAGAGTTTCCGGGATCTGATCGAAAGGCGTATTTAAAACCCGGGATGCTTTTCTTGAAAACCAGATACGCTGCAACGCATAGTCAAGTCCTGCTTTACCGGTCAGAGCTTCAATTCTTCTCAAACCGCTTCCAATGCTGTGTTCTGATTTAATTACAAATATCGAGATATCAGCCGTATTTTTTACGTGCGTACCGCCGCATAGCTCACGGCTGAAATCACCGCATTCTATCACTCTTACAAATTCGCCATATTTTTCGCCGAAAAGAGCAATTGCACCTATCTCGCGTGCATATTCAATGGTTGTTTCGTACTTTCGCACCGGGTGTGCTTCAGCAATTTTCTGGTTTACTAGCTTTTCTATTTTTTGTATTTCCTCGTCTGTCAGGGGACGTTCGTAAGGAAAGTCAAACCTCAAATATTCTGGACCAACAAAAGAGCCGGACTGCTTGACACCCTCACCTAAAGTTATCCTTAAAGCCCAGTGTAAAAGGTGTGTAGCGGTATGATTTCTTTCAATGTTTCTCCGTCTGAACCTGTCAATATAGGCTTTGACCCGAGTACCTTCTTTAGCGGTTCCCTTAACCACCTTTCCGCGGTGTACTATGAGCTTTTCGAACGGTTGCTGTGTATCTTCAACCTCGATTTCAAAACTTCCATCAACTGCAACAATCCTTCCTTTATCACCTATCTGTCCGCCTCCCTCAGGATAAAAGGGGGTGTTTGAAAGTACCACCTCTACGTGATCGCCTTCTGAGGCAAACGGGGACAGTCCATCCTCTTTCAAAATAGCGTTAAGGTCAGCTTCGTCCTCATCTTTTATGTAACCAGTAAATTCTACGGGCCCAGTTCTATCCAGAACCTGAACATAAAGACCGGCATCAAAAGTGTACTTCTTGGATTTCCAGCTTGAACGTGCTTTTTTGCGACTCTCCTCCACCAGCAGGTGAAAACCTTCTACATCAACTTCAAATCCTTCGTCAGCCACATATTCCATGGTCAGTTCAAGCGGAAATCCATAGGTATCGTAAAGACGAAAAGCCGCTTCCGCAGGAAATACTTTTTTACCCTCAGCTTTTACCTTGTCCAGCATCTCTTCTAGAAGCGCCAAACCCCTCTCAATCACCTGCAGAAAACGCTTTTCCTCAGCAGCAAGCATGGAAAGAATAAAATCACTGTTGTCAGTAAGCTCAGGATAGATGCTGCCAAATTGTTCGATTACCTTTTCTCCTATAAAGCTCACGAATGGTTTTTCATAGCCCAACTTTCTTGCATGACTTAAACTTCTCCTTACTAATCTTCTCAGCACGTAACCCCTTCCCTCATTTGAAGGGACAACTCCATCTGCAAGGAGAAAGGTCGAAGCTTTAAGGTGATCAGAAATTATCTTTAAAGATCTGTCACTTAGAGGTGATTTTCCGTAATCTGTTCCTGTTATTTCTGCTACCCGGCTGAGTATGGGGTAAAGAAGGTCGGTTTCAAAAACATTTTCAACGCCCTGCATAACAAGCGATATACGTTCAAGCCCCATACCCGTATCTATGTTTTTTTTAGGAAGCGGCGTTAACGAACCATCTTCGTTTTTATTAAACTCCATAAAGACAAGGTTCCAGATTTCAAGAAAACGATCGCAATCGCAGCCTGGTTTACAATCGCTCCTTCCGCAACCGTAGTTTTCACCACGGTCAATTATTAGCTCGGAACAGGGACCGCAGGGACCTACCGGACCGGCCTCCCAGAAATTGTCCTCCTTACCTAGTCTTACAATTTTTTCTTCGGGAAACCCGTATTCTTTGGACCAGATTTCATAAGCTTCATCGTCTTCAACGTAAACGGTAACCCAAAATCTTTCACGATCCAAACCAAGCACATCAAAAAGAAACTCAACAGCAAAACATATTGCTTCCCTTTTGTAGTAGTCGCCAAAACTAAAGTTACCCAGCATTTCAAAAAAAGTTAGATGTCTGGCAGTTTCGCCAACCCTATCAATGTCGCTGGTGCGGACACATTTTTGCACCGTGCTTATCCTGGTATGTGGTGGAGAAGCAAGGTTTAAAAAGTAAGGTTTAAACTGTACCATCCCTGCTGCCGTCAACAAAAGAGTGGGGTCGTCCGGTACTAAAGAGGAAGACGGCAGTATTAAGTGGTCTTTAGTTTTGAAGAACTGTAAAAACTTATTCCTGATTTCGCTGCTCTTCAAGCTGACCTCCTGATTGTAATAGATTTATTTCAATCCAGTATTTAATAATTCCTGCCGCGGGAACGGCTAGAATAATGCCAAGGATGTTAAAGAGCGTTCCACCTAAAAGTAAGGCGAGCAAAACCGTCAGAGGATGTATCTGAGCATTTCTACCGATTATCATTGGTACCAGTAGCAACCCTTCGAGCTGTTGCATGACAACAAAGACCACCAATGTCCAGATGGCAAGAGCCGGTGAGATTGAAAGAGCCAAAAGAATTCCTGCAGTTCCAGCTACAATTGGTCCAAAATAAGGGACAAGATCAAAAATAGCTACTAAAATACCTAAAAAACCAGCAAGTGGCACCCCTAGAATTGAAAGTGTAAGGCCGGTAGCAACACCTGTTATTGCAGCTACTGTCAGCTGTCCCCGGATGAACATTGCTACTCTACGGTTGCTTTCTTTTAAAAACTCAACTGCTTTTTGCCCCCACACAGCGCTTATGATCATTTTTATATTCTTGCTTATCAAAGACCAGTCTTTCAACAAAAATACCGAAATCACAAGGCCAAGTACAACCTCAAAAATAAAATTAATGACCGAAAAACCAAGAGTGGAAATTGACCTTGTTAACGTGCTAAAGATTGTTGACAGATTTCCTATGTTATTCGTGATGAACTGATCAATTTGAGCACCATAAGTAGAGCGCTCGAGAAAAACCCTGTAATCGGAATAGAGATCAATTATTCCAAGCTGTATTTTAGGAAGATACTGCAGAAATTCTTTGAACTGAGCTATCAATAGAGGAATAAAAACGCCAAAAAAAACTCCGAAGAAAACAAAAAAAATCAGGTAAGTTAGTAGAAGCGAAACAGATCTGGGAAACCTCCAGCTTCTAAAAGCAAGATAAACAGGTCTGAGGATGTAAGTAATTAAAAGCGCAATAACAAAGGGAGTTATGACAGGACGCAGATAATTTAACAGCTGATATGCTATGTATAGAGAGACAGCAATCAGGATAAAGTTTTTTGCCTGTTCAGCTAGTTGAGATACCCTATTTTCCGTGTTCATAGCTTTCCAGTTCTTTTTGAAAAGTAATCACTGCAAATTTTATTTTTTCATACAGATTTTCAAAAAAACAAATTGCAGCATTAGCATATTTTTTGGCTTTCACTATCTTAAAAAACTTTAAAAAAATAAAAAAAAGCAGAAATAGCTTTATTGCTTTTCTCATATCACCTGTTTTTAATGACAAGCCCAATTGCTTTTCTGGTAGCTTCGTATAAGGTTGCAACTCTCCCCAATCCTGGTTTAACAAGTGCTTCCGCTTTCCTTGAAAATTCTTGAACGGAAGACGATAGCCTTTCTATCTTTTCAAATGCTTTTTCTACACGCTCAAGTTCTGAGTTTACATTTTTTATTGTTTGCTCCAGCTCATTTATTACGGGAACTATTTCGTTAACAAAGGTATCAACTGCTCTTTTCAAGCTTGAAAAGAGCAAACCCAACCAGATGAGTGCAAAAGAAGCGGCTATACCAAGCAATAACCAGATTAAAAAGTAAAGGAACTCCACTTTAATCACTTCCTTTTTTCTTTATTAATTTGCGCCATTCATCTAGACGCTGTTTTATTTTCTTTTCAAATCCCTGCTCGCCTGGCTGATAGTATATTTTACCCTTTAATTCCTCAGGCATAAGGCTTTCCGGATAAAAATGTCCGGGATAATCATGAGGATATCTGTAACCACTTCCATGAGCCAGAACTTGTGCTCCGCTGTAGTGTGAATCCCTGAGCTTTAAAGGTATGGTTATTTTTGGAATCTGTCTAGCATCTTCAGCTGCCTTTTTATAAGCAACATATGAGGCATTACTCTTTGGAGCTGTAGCCAGATAGGTTACAGCCTGACTTAAGTTTATTATGCATTCAGGTAGCCCGACTTTTTCCACAGCTTCAAAAGCTGCTACGGCTATTAAAAGCGCCAGAGGATCGGCGTTGCCGATGTCTTCTGAAGCAAAAATTATCAACCTTCGGGCAATAAACTTCGGATCCTCTCCGCCTTCGATCATTCGTACCAGGTAGGCTAGTGAAGCATCGGGATCAGAAGCTCTCAAACTTTTAATCAAGGCAGAAATGAAATCATAATGCAGGTCAGCACCTTTGTCGTATAAAAATACGGTTGTTTGCAGGACCTTTTTTATATCATCAATGCCGATTATGCTTCTTCTATCGCAACCAGCTATTTCCGCGGCACTTTCAAGTATGTTTAAAGCTCTTCGGGCATCTCCGCCTGACTGCTGTACAAGGTAAGAAAGAGCTTCTTTTTCGAGCTGAAATTTTCCTTTTAAACCCTGTTCATGTACCAGCGACCTTAAAACTATCTCCTTTATATCATCGTTAGAAAGAGGCTCCATCACCATAAGCAGGCATCTGGACAGCAACGGTCTGATAATTTCAAAAAAAGGATTTTCTGTAGTAGCTCCTATGAGTACTAGCTTTCCACTTTCAACTGCAGGAAGAAGGGCATCCTGTTGTGCTTTGTTGAACCTGTGAATTTCATCTATGAAAAGAATAGTTTTCTTGCCTTTTTCGAAATTATCCTCTGCCTTCTCAATAACTTTTCGTACATCTTTAACCCCTGAATCAACTGCTGATAGTTGATAAAAATCGGCCTTTACTTCATTTGCAATTATGTGGGCAAGTGTTGTTTTCCCGCAGCCCGGTGGACCATATAAAATCAGAGAGGGCAGCCTGCCCGAACGCAAAGCAATCATTAGGGGGGAATCTTGAGCCAGTATTTTTTTCTGACCGACAAACTCATCCAGCGATTTAGGTCGAACCCTAAAAGCAAGTGGCTGGGAAGTTAACCTGAAATCTTCTTCCACAATTTAAATTTTAACAGGTTGGACTAGCGGCGCACTCTTTTTTTGGGCAGGGTAACTGTATGACCAGCTCCATCGGTCACCTTAAGCGATACAAAGGATGTATTATTATCAGCAATTTCGATTTCAACCCAGCCTTCTGGTTTGGGTTCAGAGTAACTTCTTACCTGCCCGCTGGCATCGTATGCATAGATGGTAGCAAACAATGGTTCTGATGCATAGAACTCACATACCACTTTTTGTCCATTTGAAAAAACACTTCTGTATTTTGGTCTGGGCGGAGTGTTGTCTTTGATACCATAAAACTCAACCACAATTGGTTTAACATAAAATTTACGCGGTCCTTTTCCGAGTATTCTCAGCCAAATTTCTTTGGTAAAGGGATTTATACCATAAAACGGAATAAATTCGTTGCTAACTTTATCATTTACCCACTCTCCGGTAATTTTATACGGATCGAAACTGTATCTTTCATAATCCTTTTCTGGAAATGTTTGGGGTTCCTGTCCAACAGGCAAAATATATAACGGGTTCCTATCAAAGTTCTTCAACCCGTAGTTGTAAAAACGAAGCTCAACCGGATCCTGATTTTGGTAAGCTGCATCAACAGCTTTAAAGTCTACACGGGCAAGCAGGATATTTAAATCAGTATCAATCTTTCTTTTAAAATCAACATAGAAGGTTGTGCTGCTGGTATAAGAGGAAAACATGGCCACCTCTACGGATGCGTTTTCAGGTGGGTAATAGGAATTTACATACGAGTAAGGAATGTTTCCACTTGTAGGCCTCCAGGGATAAATGACAAAAGACCCCTTAACAACGTTATAAAACTTGATGCTGTCCTGATCCTTATAATTGCCGCTTTTTGCAACCACTTTTAAATTATGTTCCGATTTTGAATGGGCCTCGGGATTGAACGAGAACGCGTACGGTGGGGAAGAAAGCTTTGCTACTTCTACGCCATCAAGGTAAAAGGTAACGCTATCAATCTTTCCGGACTCTGAAAAGGCAGAAGCTACAAAGTTAATTTCACGATCTATGAGGCTGTATCGCTCAGGGTAAATAATTTTTACACTGACCGGACCTCCGGTTTCCTTTTTTTCGTCTTCGATAGCCTTAGGTTTTTTAGCGCTGAGAAAAGCAAGAACATCATCGAGCGAATAAGGTGTCCAAGTAGTGGTTAAAACTGTCGAAGTTTCCTGCAACACTTCATTTAAAGAAAGTTCTTTTACTTCTGCCTTTTTAACGGGCACCTTTACACCAGGTTCTTCTATTTCTCTACCCGCACAGCCAGAAAACATTAATGCCATCAATAAAAGAACTGCGATCAATATCTTGATTCTTAAAAGTGCTTGCCCGGACAACACCATCTCAATCTCTCCCTAAGGTACTGTTGTTTCAGTCGTTGATGATAGCTCTATGGTTCCTCCTGTAAGGTCATAAACTGCCTGCATAAGGGTTTTTTCATCAACGTAACCGGAAAATTCCCTAACAATCATTCCCTTTTCATCAATCAAAGCAACAAAGGGAACCGAAGTAACCATAAGGCTGTCAACAATACCCGTCATATGTGCTGGATCTTCAGAATTTAGGGCCATAAATATCACTTTGTTTGCCTCAGGTAGCAAAAGTGCTTTTTTAATGTTTTGTTTTACAGCCTCTGAAAGTTTGTCGTTATGTCTGTAGATGAAAATTAAAATAGGTTGCTTCTTGCTTAAAGCTTCACTTAAGAACTTTGGGGTTGACTTATCCACTTTTAATGGTGCTGGCAATTGCAGCGGTGTACGAACCGGTCCACTACTCTGGGTAGCAGTTTGTGTTGTTTGACTGGCTGGTGAAAGGGCTGTTTGAGAAATCTCTTCAGCAGAAGGAGAGCCTCCGCATCCACCAAGGTAGAGGCTAATAAGCATTATTGCCGCGATTATTGCCGCGTTTTTAATTGTTTTTTTCAAACTTCTTCCCCCAAACAATGATAACATATCAGGCTATCGTTAAATATTTTTTCGTCCTTAACGTAAAATAACTTTAATGGTTTCTTTTGCAGATTACTATCAGACACGTGAATTATTGCAAGCAGCCGCAATATACTTTAAATCAATAAACATACTTGCCACCCTCATTGCTATTTTTGGTTTTTTGAAAAATTCTAAAAAACTGTTTGTTTTCTTCCTTATGACTATCTTTTTCGGCTATGCATTAAGTTTTTTTCTTCTGATTTTTTTTCATGTCTCAATATATAACAGCGTTTATTTGACTGCTCCTTTTTTGCCGTCACCATTAAGAGTTTTTCCTCCTTTCTGGATAGAAACCGAAAAGCTTTTTTTCTGGACTTTTTTGCTGTTGATTTTCTTTGCAGCTGGATTTATCAAAAGAAAAAATCTAGACAACGCAATAAAGCTCCAGGCAATAACAGTCGTGCTTTTTCTGTTGCTCAATACTTTAATAGACCCTTTCAGCAATCCACTACCCAATCTGCATGATGAAATAAAAAATCTTGAAGCAGCTGCCAGTTCAGGGCTTTCACAAGCATCCATTGGTTACATCATGAATTTTTATTTCCGTGTGAAGCATTTTTATCATTCTGCTTTTATGTGGACACATCCCCCCCTTCTTTTTCTCTCCTACGCACTTTTTACACTGGCTTTGCCCCTTAATTTTGCACTCATGATTGGAAGGGAAAACAACAACCTTGAAACTCTGGCATATCGCCTGATATCGTCTGGTTATTTTTTCTTAACTCTTGGAATGCTTATAGGATATCCATGGGCTGTTGAAGCCTGGTATGGAGAATCATGGTGGTGGAGTCCTAAAATAAACGTGTCTATAATGATGTGGCTTTTCTATACCGCTTATTTACATGGCAGGCTTTATCCGGTAAGCAAGCTAGGCCGATACAGCCACTTACTGGCTATTCTATCTTTTGCTGCCCTGGTTTTTACCTATCTGTCAAGTTATATATTGCCGGGGATTCACAGTTATGGTTAAGCTAAAAAAGCAGGTTCCATTTAACTACTTGATGGTTGTTTTGACCACAGTTATTTTTGCTTTATTTGCTTTGCTGTTTCTGTATGCAACCTTTTATGTCTGGTTTCTTTCGGTAAAAATCCCTGACTATGAATCGAGCCTTGAATATGCCCTCTATATCAAAACTTTAAATTATCTGGCGACCATGCCAGCTGTAGCAATTGTTCTTTTGCTGGTTTTATGCCTTGAAAAGAGAACAGAAAAGCATGTTCTTACTGGAATCTACATTGCTTTAACAGTTGCAGCTTTTTCTGCAATATTGCTTTTTGCAGGTGGAAAAGCTGCAGTTGGCGTTGCATCAGGGAGTGCCATATTATACCAGCTTTATCTGCTTTTTCAGCTTTACCTTAAAAATGAAGTGGTTTCAGAAAAAACACTTAAGATTGAAAAGGCGGGTTCCTTAATCATGCATATTGGCTTTTCAACCCTAGTTCTTTCATGGGTAACCTTTAATTCAACACCTTATGAATTACCAGTTTTCTGGCTGGCAACCTTTATGGTTGCATCGGGTTCCCTGCTTACCTTTTTTGGTAGGGATATCGACCTGCTGTTACGCCACTTAATCGATCCTGATTCTTAACTCTTTTAACTGTTCCTGTTTGACATAATCCGGCGCCCCGGTAAGGAGGCAGGTACCACTCTGTGTCTTAGGGAATGCAATAACATCGCGTATTGTGCTGAGACCAAGCATGATCATTATGAGTCTGTCAAACCCAAACGCAATTCCTCCGTGAGGAGGAGCCCCATATTCAAATGCTTCAAGCAAGAAACCAAACTTTTCCCTTGCTTCATCCTCTGATATTCCAAGAAAATCAAAAATTTTCTGCTGGATATCTGTTTTGTAAATTCTTAGCGACCCACCACCGACCTCAACTCCGTTGATGACAAGGTCGTACGCATGTGCTTTGACTTTTTCAGGCTCATTTTCAAGATAAGCAAGGGTATCTTCCCTTGGGCGGGTAAAGGGGTGATGTTTTGCCTTAAAGCGATTTTCTTCCTCGCTCCACTCAAACATAGGAAAGTCTGTTACCCAAAGAACACTCAGTCTCCCCTCTTCTATCAGCCCTGAATCCTCCGCAATCTTTAGCCTAAGCCTGCCCAGAATTTCAAGCGTTTTCTCACGGGGACCGGCAAGAACAAAGAGAGTTGAATTGTCTTTCATTAAATCAGATAAAGCTTTCTTTTCTAATTCACTTGTATACTTTAAAAGAGGCGATTTCAGGTTCCCGTTTTCCTTTACGAACCATGCCAGTCCTTTTGCTCCTTCGCTTCTGGCAAATTCAGTTAAAATATCGATTTCCCTGCGAGAATAGATCTTTTCAGGATTCAGACCCGCGACAATTCCGCCTTTTTCAACCCTAAAAACGCCAATCTCGGTGCCGGCAAAAACATCTGAAAGGTTAACTATTTCCAGCCCAAACCTGAGGTCAGGTTTGTCTGAACCGTATTTTTCCATCGCCTCGTCGTAGGAAATCCTTCTAAAGGGCTTTTGAAGTTCTATTCCTGCAAAACTAAATAAATGGCAGATAAGGTCTTCGCTCAATGAAAATACGTGCTCCTCGTCAACAAAAGACATTTCTATATCTATCTGAGTATGTTCAGGTTGCCTGTCTGCTCTTAAGTCCTCGTCTCTAAAACAACGGGCAAGCTGAAAGTACTTCTCAAATCCGGCAACCATTAAAATTTGCTTAAAAAGCTGGGGCGACTGAGGGAGTGCATAAAACTTTCCGGGATGAAGGCGGCTTGGAACCAAAAAATCTCTTGCCCCTTCAGGTGTGCTCTTGGTTAGATAAGGGGTCTCAATCTCAATAAAACCTCTTTCAGATAAAAACTTTCTTGTCTCTAAAGCTAACGTATGCCTGAATACAAGATTTTTCATCATCGAAGAACGCCTCAGATCAAGATACCGGTAACGCAAGCGCAGGCGTTCGTCAACCTCAATATCATCGTCAATCTCAAACGGTGTCGTTTTTGAAGTACTCATTACTTCGGCTTCTAGAACCAGTACTTCAACCATCCCTGTAGCCATTTTGGGATTTTCTGTGCCTTCAGGCCGCCTTCTTACCCTCCCCCTTACTTTAAGCACCCATTCTGGCTTAACCTCTGAAAGGACAGTAAAAGATGGAAGGTTTGGCTCGGCGACAAGCTGAACTATTCCTGAACGATCGCGAAGATCTACAAAAACCAGCCCACCATGATCCCGTAAAGAGTCTACCCACCCGCAAAGAATGACTTCTATGTCAATTTCCCTTTCACTAAGTTCTCCACAACCATGTGTCTTAAAGGAATACATAGCTATGCTCATTTCAACACTCCCTATATTATCTTTTTCTTTATTTTCTGGAGCAGATCCTCAACTTTTACAAGTTCTTCTTCCCCGCTTGCCATGTTTCTCAGTCTGACGGCACCCTTTGCATCCTCCTCAGGAGCAATGATCAGGGCTATTTTGGCTTCGAGTTTATCAGCCTGCCTGAACTGTGTCTTCATTGACCGCCCGAGATAATCAAATTCTGTTTTGAATCCTGCAAGCCGGAGCATGTTCGCAATTTCAAAAGCTTTATCCTGAAAACCCTTATAGCTGACGATGTATACGTCAATCCCGGTTTTAACTTCGGGTAACAACTTTTCCTCTTCAAGCTGCAAAAGAAGTCTCTCAACACCAATGGCAAAACCCAAACCATGCGTCGGGCTGCCACCACACTCCTCAATTAAAGGGTCGTATCGACCTCCGCCGCCGATAGCCGACTGCGCACCCAAAAGGGGACTTTTGACTTCAAAGGTTGTTTTTTCATAGTAGTCAAGGCCCCTCACCAGCCTTTTGTTTACGGTAAAGTTTATGCTCAGCTTATCGAGATAACTTTTTACACCTTCAAAATGCATCCTGCATTTATCACAGACATGGTCCGTTATTAGCGGTGCTTCATCAAGCAGCAGATTACAACTCTCCTGCTTGCAATCAAAGACTCTCAAAGGGTTGGTTAAGTAACGCTGTCTGCAATTTTCACAAAATCTATCAATATGACCTGCTATATAACCCTTTAAAGCCTTCAGATACACGGGTCGGCATTCCCTGCAACCAATCGTATTTATTTCGGTCACAAAATTACTCAGCCCTAGACGCTTGAAAAACTCAACCATTAAGAAGATAATCTCACTATCCACGTCAGGGCCTGGGGCACCAAAAACTTCAACTCCAATTTGCCAGAACTCTCGCAACCTTCCTTTCTGCGGGCGTTCATATCTATACATCGGAAGAATATAGTAAAGTTTGGCAGGGTTTCTCCAGTCCTTGAGATTATTCTCCAGATAAGCCCGAACGACTGGAGCTGTTCCCTCTGGTCTTAGCGTCAAACTCCGGCCAGAACGGTCAGAAAAGGTATACATTTCTTTTTGAACGATATCAGAAGCTTCACCGATACTCCTAACAAAAAGCTCCGTCATCTCAAATACGGGAGTTATTATGGGCAAAAAGCCGAATGATTCAAAAAGATCTCTGGCCTTTCTATAAATAAATTCACGCTGTTTAAATTCCTCTGGAAGTATATCTCTTGTGCCTTTTATCTTCCTGTAATTCAATCCTACCACCCTACAGAGCTGAAAAATACGGGTTATATTGCTTTTCTATTTCAATGGTTGTGCTCATTCCATGCCCCGGATAAACGACTACATCATCAGGAAGTGAGGACAGTTTTTTAAGCGATTGCTGCATCTTTTCCGGCTCACTGCACGGAAGATCGACTCTTCCTATAGAACCCCTGAAAAGCACATCACCGGAAAAGAGAATTTTTTTATCAGGAAAATAAAAACAGCATGAACCCCTGGAGTGACCGGGCGTATGGATGACCTCAAAGGAAAATTCCTCTATGGTCATTGATCCTTCAGTTAATAATTCGTCGACATAAGTACCATAGTCTTTTAAAAAAGGAAAATCTTTAAAGGTGCATTCATACGGGTCGTTAACATATGGTCTGTCAAGCTCGTGGACATATATTTTGACACCGAATTCATCTCTGAGAGCAGCTGAGGCACCAAAATGATCCCAATGTCCATGAGTAAGAAGAATTGCCCGGGGCAAAAAACCTGAAGCATAAATCAAGGAGCTAATTTTTTCAGCTTCATCACCAGGATCTATAATCAATATAGCTTTGTCCTTTATCAGTAAATAACAGTTGGTCTTTAAGATTCCCACAACAGCCTTTTTAACTTCCATCTTTACCTGTCTTCACCTGCTTTTTAAAATAAAAGTTGCCGGACCTTCGTTTTCAAGGGAAACCAGCATTTTAGCACCGAAAATGCCTGTACTCACACGGATGCCGTTTTGAGTCAGAAATTTTACCACAAGATTAAAAAGTTCTTTTGCCTTATCCGGTGCTTCAGCATTATCAAAACCGGGTCTCAATCCTTTATTTAAATTTGCAGCTAGCGTAAACTGTGAAACAAGCAGAATTTCCCCGCCGATATCTTTCAGCGAAAGATTCATTTTGCCATTGCTATCCTCATAGATCCTGAGTCTGGGCAACCTATCTGCAATGTAAGCTGCGTCTGATTCTGTGTCGCCTTTTTCAATGCCAAGCAAGCAAAGCATTCCACTACCAATTGAAGCAACAACTTTCCCTTCAACTTCAACTTTTGAACTTCTCACACGCTGAATTAAAGCAATCATGATTAAACTCGATAGGCATCAAAAACGTTATCGATAGATTTTAAATTCTGAAAAATTTTATCAAGGATTGAGGTATTTCCTATCTCAAAAGTAAAGTTAAATATGGCAACTCCTTCGTCAGTCGTTTTCAAACTGGCAGAAACAATGTTGACTCCAGCGTCTGAAAGAATAGCGGTTATATCTTTCATCAAGCCAGGTCTATCAATTCCAAGGACCCTGATCTGGACCTTAAATGCCGTAGACGGTTTACCTGCCCAGCTCACCTCGACTATGGCATCTTTATTTGCCTTTACAAGCTCTTTAAAATTTTTACAATCTTTGCGATGAATTGAAATGCCCCTTCCGCGCGTAATATAACCACCAATAGAATCACCGGGCACCGGCGTACAGCAACGGGCAAAGCGTATGAGGACATCGCCAACACCCTTAACAACAACAGCGCTTTGAGCCTTTAATTCAAGCTCTTCATCCTTTTCAGCAGTTATAACAGCTGAACCAGCCTGCTGTTTTGTCTCTTCTAATGTTTCGTTTAATTTCTTGATAAGTCGGGTTACAGCTTGTTTGGCCGAAATGTTCCCAATTCCAATTTGTGCAAAGAAATCTTCGATAGTTTTCTGGTTATATTCAGCGGCAAGCTCTTTGATCTCATTAGAATCAAGCGTAATCTCCCCATAGAGCCCATTTTTCTTGAGTGTCTTAATAAATTCTTCCCTTCCTTTTGAAATCCTTTCGAGCCTTTCTTCTCTGGAAAACCATGCTCTTATCTTACTTTTTGCCCTAGAGGTACGTGCGATTTCAAGCCAGTCACGACTGGGTCCGGTGTTTTTGCTGCTCGTTAAAATCTTTACCTGATCACCACTTTTGAGCTCATAATCCAGTGGCACAATTTTTCCATTAACTATCGCACCTGTACAGCGATGTCCAACCTCGGTATGGATGGCATAGGCAAAATCAATAGGGGTTGACCCCTTTGGTAAGCTAACAATGTCGCCCTTCGGTGTAAACACATAAACTTCATCCGTAAGTATGTCCATTTTTAAAGCTTTAAGAAAATCGCGAGAATCTTTGTATTCTGATTCGAGCTCAATTATCTGCCGCAACCATCCCAGCCTTTCCTCGAATTCATCGGCTCTGCGGGCACCCTCTTTGTATCGCCAGTGAGCAGCGACACCGTACTCAGCTGTTCTGTGCATCTCCCAGGTTCTTATCTGAATTTCAAGCTGTTTACCCTGAGGACCGATAACAGTTGTATGGAGCGATTGATACATGTTGAACTTGGGAACAGCAATATAATCTTTGAATCTTCCAGGAACCGGCTTCCAGCGGGCATGAACTACTCCCAATGCCGCGTAACAATCTCGAACTGTATCTGTGATTATGCGGACAGCGGCAAGGTCGTGAATTTCACCAAAATCCTTTCCCTTTTTTTTCATCTTCTGGTAAATGGAGTAGAGATGTTTAATTCTCCCTGTGACCTCAGCTTTAATACCAGCTTTATCAAGTTCCCCTTTAATTGCGGTAACAGCGTCATTAATATAATCCTCAGTCTGGGCCATGGACTCGTTAACTAACCTCTGAATAAGGTTGTATTTTTCAGGCTCAAGCACCTTAAAAGCGAGGTCTTCGAGTTCCGCTTTAATTCGATAGATTCCAAGGCGGTGAGCAATTGGTGCATATATTTCAAGTGTTTCAATTGCTTTTTGTTTTTGCTTTTCAGGAGACAAGTGTTCGATTGTCCGCATGTTATGAAGGCGGTCTGCCAGCTTGATAATAACAACTCTTAAATCTTTCGCCATAGCAACAAACATCTTGCGAAAATTCTCTGGCTGGCTTTCACGACCGGAGAACCTGATCTTTTCCAGCTTGGTTACGCTATCTACAAGTTCTGCAATTTCCGTATTAAATTCTTTCACTAAATCTTCTTTTTTTACTCCGGTATCTTCAAGCACATCATGCAGAAGTGCTGCGGCGATTGTTTCGGTATCCATTTTAAGTTCGGTAAGGATTCGGGCCGTTTCAAATGGGTGAATAAAGAAGCTTTCACCTGATTTTCTCTTTTGGTTTCTGTGTGCTTTAAAAGAAAAATTAACCGCTTCTTTTATTAGAGCCAGATTTGCATCTGGATTATATTCAAGTATTAACTTACTTAACTCCTCAAATGCTTTGCTAAGTGTTATCTGTTCCTGCATGGTTGCCTCTTTTTCTATAAACCTGGAAGAAAATTATAGTTTACCTTTATCTTTTTAAAAAGAGACGCAAAAAGAGAAGGATTAGCAGGATTCCCAGCAATACAAAAAACGCAACCGAAATGAGAAAAGTAACAAGCCTGCCGGTCTGCAAACTCAAAGAGACGATGGCGAGTCCGATCGCAACGAAAGAGCTCAAGAAAGCAGCTGCAATTAGAAAGGCTGATTCCTTAATGGTGCGGTTTAAGTCTTTAATGGCCTCAATCTGATTCAGACGCTGCTGTTCAGCACCTTCAATAACGTTAATCAAGCTATCAATTTTTCCCGGAAGCTTCAAAAGAATATAAAAATCTTCTATTGCGGTGTCAACTAACTCTCTGAAAACATTTGACGGAGGATAATACTTTTTAATGAGCTCTTCAACATAGGGCTTGCTGATCTCAAAAACATTGATTTGAGGATATAACGTGCGGGCAACACCCTCAACCGTTATCAGGGCTTTCACAAGCAGGGCATAATTCTTGGGAATTTTGATTCTATGGCGATGAAGAAGCATCACAAACTCTTTTCCAATAACATCAATCCGTATTTCACCGAGGGTTTTACCATAGTAACGGTCCAGTATTGACCTGAACTCCTTTTTTAAAACAGGTAGCTTTGCACGAGGTATTTCAGCTCCAAGTGCTTCTGCCTGCACGAGTATCTCATCAACATCCTTCATGATCTGTGCATAAAGCATTCTTGCTATAGCCCGGCGTCCGTCTTCCGGTATAAATCCAACCATTCCAAAGTCAAGATAAACAATTTTACCTTCAGGTGTGATTATCAGGTTGGCAGGATGTAGATCAGCATGAAAAACACCGAACTCAAGCACCTGCTTCATGAAAGCCCTAGCACCGTAAACAGCCAGCTCCTCAAGGTCCACCCAGGTATATTCTTCCCTTATTCTTTTAATTTCGCTTAGCATGTAACCCTCAACATAATCAAGAGTTAGAACTCTATGGGTGGTGTAGTCCCAGAAAACCCCTGGTATCCGTATAATTTCGTCCTGCTCAAACAGGCGTCTAAAAAGCTCTACATTTCCAGCTTCAATCATGAAATCAAGTTCATTTCTTAAAGTGGTCGCCAGTTCTTCCCATAAACCAACGAGATCAACCGTTTCAATCCTTGGTCTTAAAATTTCCGCCAGATATAGGAGGATGCGGAGGTCGCTTTCTATGATCAAAGCTGCTTCCGGCCTCTGAACTTTAACCACAACTTCTTCTCCTGTTTTTAACCGAGCTTTATGAACCTGAGCAATAGAGGCTGCAGCAACTGGTTCGGTTTCAAAACTTTCAAAAACATCTTCGAGTTTTTTTTGAATCTCAAACTCTACAATTCGTCTAACTTCACTGAAAGGAAACGGGTTTACCGAGTCCTGAAGTTTCTCAAGTTCTTCTATGTAATCAAGCGGCAAAATATCGGGTCTAACAGAAAGAGCCTGACCAATTTTCACAAAGGTCGGACCAAGTTCTTCAAGAAGTTCACGAAATTGCCGTGGAAGATCTTTTTTGCTGGATACAAGCACTTCAAGGCGGCGGTAAGCTCTCGGCAAAAAGCGTTCAAGACCAAATTCAGTAATAAAAAAGCCAAAACCGTGAGCAGCCGCCTTTGTAGTAATCTCTATCAGGCGCCTGTATTCCTGCCGGCGTAATTTAAGGGGCAAAGCTAACGCCTCTTTTGCCTGTTTTTCAGCTTCTTCAGCAAATTCTCAACTTCTTTGAGTTCTTTTTTAGTTGCCAGACCGAGCTCTTCGGCTATTCTAACTATAAAACTTTTAACCTTTTCCTCTGAGGTATGCGTCAGCTCTAGAAACCCACAAGAATAGCCTTTGCTTTTCTTAACGCTACGGGCATGAATTACTCTGTCAGCTAAATCATGAGCAAGAAGCCAGCATCCCAAAACAAGATCAATCAAATTCAAATCTTTTTTATTTTCAGGCAGGCTGCTGTCCGTATTTCTTTTTGAGGCTGGCATAATAAGGCTCCCTTTCCTTCCAGATCACCAGCAATGGCGAAGCTATAAAAAGCGAAGAGTAAGCTCCCGAAATGACACCTACAAGCAGCGCAAAGGCAAAGTCGGTAAGTGTTTCTCCGCCAAACAAAAAGATGCTGGCAATGGGTATGATTGTTGTCAGAAGGGTGTTGACCCAGCGCATAAACACCTGGTGGATTGAATCGTTTGCCATCCGTGCGTAAGTCCTTTTGCCTATCATTTTTGAATTTTCTTTGATGCGATGAAAAATGACGATCGTGTCATAAAGCGAATATCCAAGCAACGTTAAAATGGCCGATACGGTTGCTGGAGTAATCTCGCGTCCGATAAGAATATAAACAGAAAGCGTAACCAGAACATCATGGACCAGGGCAATGAGCGCAACTATACCCATCTTAAACTCAAGTCGAATGGTTATATAAAGGAGAATAATTATGAAAGCAACCACCATAGCTCTTAATGAGCTATGGGTGATCTGACTTCCCCACGTGGGTGAAACCGTTTTTACAGCCTTTACTTCTTTCACACCGAATTCATTCCCAAGCTGTTTTAACAGTTCCTGCTCTTTTTCTTTAGAAAGCGTTTTTGTTTTGATTAAAAATTCGTTTTCTCCGGTCTCAACCGGTTGAACCACAGAATCTGCAATTCCCTTGCTTTCAAGAAAACTCCTCAAATCCTTTACTGACGCTTCTTTTTCAAGCACTATATTTATGGCCGTACCGCCTACAAAGTCAATACCGTATCTCGGACCTTTTACAAAAAAGGCTGCTACTCCAGCCACAATAATTAAAAGAGAAACTAAAAACCATATCCAGTAAGGAGTTATAAAGTCAAACTTTCTCATCTGGTTGCAACCTCCCTGAAGCCCAGAAGTATGGGATGCTTTATCCATTTAGCTTTCAGCAGTAGGGCAACTGCTGGTCGGGTAAAAGTGTAGGTTACAAAAAGGTCAATGATAATTCCCGAAGCCAGAGAAACAGCAAATCCTTTTACGGGTCCTACCCCTAGAAATATAAGAGTTAAAGCAACCAAAAAGGTGACGAGATCTGCGTCAAGGATGGTAACAATTGAATGAACAAAACCTGATTCACCAGCAACGTGTATTTTTTTGCCCGCCCTTACCTCTTCCTTAACTCGCTCAAATATCACCACACAGGAATCAGCTGCGATACCTATCATCAGGATTACTCCTGCCATTCCAGGTAAGCTAAGGGGCCAGCCCCAGGGAGTAAGCCTGTTAATGGCTGCAATTACTCCCCAGAGTAGAATTCCGAACACAACTAGAGAAAGAGATGCAACGACACCAAGCGAACGGTAGTAAAGAATCATGTAAATAGAAACCAGAATAAGACCTGCAATAGCTGCGTAAAGAGCCTGCAGAAGCGATTCTTTGCCAAGCGTCGGGCCAACAACCTGTTTTTCTTGAATTTCGAGGTTAACCGGAAGCGCACCGGTTTGCAAAACAATGGAAAGCTTTTTTGCTTCTTCAATAGTAAAATTCCCTGTAATTTCTGCCCTACCACCGGATATTTTCTCAATTACTCGAGGAGTTGACATTACTTCCCCGTCCAGAACTATGGCAATTTGTTTGCCAACATATTTTGCAGTAATTTCCTCAAACTTTTTTGCACCCTCTTCAGTGAACTCAATATCTACCTTGGGCTTTCCAAACTGGTCAAATGAAACCTGGGCATTTTTCAGATATTTACCTGTCAGAAGAGTTTTTCCGAGCTTAGGGTTTCCCTTTTCGTCAGTACCAAGGACTTCCTTAAACTCAAGCAAAGCAACCTTACCAAGCACATCAAGTGCTTCCTGAGGATTTTTAATTCCTGGAAGCTCGATAACGATATTATCGGGTTCCTGAACGGTTATCTGAACTTCAGCCACGCCAAGCTTATCTACACGCTGATTAAGGACAAACTTAGCTCGATCAAGAGCCTCTCTCGTAACCGGGGTACCCGGCGCAGGTTTTGCTTCAAAGATAACACGCATTCCGCCCTTGAGGTCAAGACCAAGTCTGGTTGACTTGTTTATGGGAAAAATCAAAAACAGAGAAACTACCGTAAGGATCAGGCAAACTGTAAGGGCAACTATGTGTTTGGTACTTTGGTTCATCCTTACCTCCAGTCAATCATATTTTTGTCAGGTTCCAAAAAATAAAAGTCAGAAATCACAATGAATAATCATATAGCTAATGGCTAATCTTCTCCATAAAAATTTAAAAATTCACCTGCAAATTCAGAAAACCTGCCTGAAACTATTGCTTGCCTTATTCTTTCCATAAGCTTTTTCATGAAATAAAGATTGTGATAGGTAAGAAGCCTAAGAGCCAGCGTTTCCTCAGAAAGATAAAGATGCCGGATATACCCGACTGCAAAGTTGGTACAGGTATAGCAACCACAGTTTACGTCCAATGATTCTTCCTTTCCTTTATAGACTTTGTTCCTGATGTTTTTACTTCCATAATAAGTGTAGAAACTTCCACCTCTGGCTATCCTTGTTGCCAGAGCAGAATCGAACATGTCGTATCCCTGCGCAACTGCCCTCACAATAGATGGTGGATCTCCGAGTCCCATAAAATAACGAGGTTTTGCCTCCGGCAAATCTGACACGACAATAGCTGACATTTCAAACATAATTTCCTTTGGTTCTCCAACGGACAACCCACCTACAGCATAGCCATCAAAATCGAGTTCAGCCAGATACTGTGCAGCTCTTTTTCTCAGGTCAGCATAAAAATTCCCCTGCACTATGCCAAAGATCTTTCGACCTTGAGTATCTTTAGACCTCCAGAAAACAATTGAGCGCCTGGCCCAATTTTCGGTTAGTTTTAGTGCTTCCTCAGCCTTTGATTTATCTATGTCAAAAGGAGTGCAAACATCCAGAACCATTGCTATATCGCTACCGATTACCGTTTGCCAGTCAAGGACCGCTTCGGGAGTAGCCTTTATCAGCCTTCCGTCTATCAGAGACCGGAAAATAACGCCTTCCTCATTAATCTTTACCAGCTTGTGAAGACTGAATACCTGGTATCCGCCTGAATCAGTTAGAATCGGTCTGTTCCACGACATATAACGGTGGAGCCCTCCAAATTTTTCAAGCTCATCCAAACCCGGTTTTTCTACCAGATGATAGGTATTTGAAAGAATGATCTCGTATCCGATTTCTATGAGCTCATGAGGACTTAAAGTTTTTACGGCAGCTTTGG
>Ga0197143_1000538_pt1 | contig 39873 bp, 37 predicted proteins | sample GBS70_MetaG_FD_148603 | JGI IMG/M metagenome (GOLD analysis project Ga0197143, IMG submission 148603) | Sediment microbial communities from Great Boiling Springs, Gerlach, Nevada, United States - GBS 70_MetaG | ecosystem: Environmental > Aquatic > Thermal springs > Hot (42-90C) > Sediment... | reverse complement strand
AATAACCTCAAAAAACTTTAAGGAAGAGCTAAAAGGGGAAAATAAGGGGATTAAAGTTTTTTGGAGAAATGCCGAAAACTCTGGAGCCGGGAAGGGGATTCGAACCCCCGACCAGCTGATTACGAATCAGCTGCTCTACCGCTGAGCTATCCCGGCTTAAATTTATTTTAGCAGATTCATGAATATCTTGACTAAAACTCCTTTCGAACCTTACAATTGTTACCATGTTTTATTCTAAACTTTTTATCCCAACATTAAGAGAAGTAGGGCAGGAGGTTGAGTCTATAAGCCACAGGCTTCTCCTGAGGGGTGGTTTTGTAAGACAGCTTGCCTCAGGTCTTTATATCTATCTGCCCCTTGGCTGGAGGGTAATGCAGAGGATAATAAAGATACTGAGAGAGGAGATGGATGCCATAGGTGCACAGGAGATTACCTGTCCTGTACTCCATCCTTCTGAGATATGGGAGGCTACAGGCAGATGGTTTGAGATAAAGGATGAGATGTTCAGGCTGAAGGACAGGGGCGGAAGGGATATGTGCCTTGGCATGACCCATGAAGAGGTTATGGCATGGCTTGCAGCAAAGGAGATAAGGTCTTACAGGGAACTCCCCCAGATCTGGTATCAGATACAGGTGAAATTGAGGGATGAGGCAAGACCAAAGGCAGGTATAATGAGGACAAGGGAATTCATAATGAAGGATAGTTATAGCTTTGATGTTGATGAAGAAGGTCTTGACCGTAGTTACGAGATTCACAGACAGGCCTATCACAGGATATTCGAAAGATGTGGCCTGAGATTTTATGAGGTAGAGTCAGACCCAGGGATGATGGGTGGTGCCCAGTCTCATGAATTTATGGCACCTTCTGAGGCTGGAGAGGATGAGATAGTCCTTTGTGATAAATGTGGTTATGCCGCCAATATAGAGGTTGCTGATTCCATACCTCCTGGAGGAGGGCTTCCTCATTCTCAGGGTCTTGAAGAGGTCTTTACACCAGATATGAAGACTGTTCAAGATGTTGCACGATTTCTTGGTCTTAGTGAAGATAAGTTTATAAAAACCCTTGCCCTGATGGCTCCAGAGGGGATGGTTCTTGTCCTTTTAAGAGGTGACCAGCAACTTCATGAAAAGAAGCTCCAGAGACTTGTAGGACCATTCAGGCAGGCTATCCGCGAAGAGATAGTGGAAAGACTCGGCACAGAGCCAGGGTTTATCGGTCCACAGGGGCATAATATCAGGATAATAGCAGACCCTGTCCTCAAAAAAGGCTCGTATGTCAGTGGTGCAAATAAAAAGGATTATCACATAAAGGGTCTTATGGCTGAAAGGGATTTCAGTGCTGAGTGGCATAGCATTCATTTGGTTAAAGAAGGTGAGGCATGTCCAAAGTGTAATGCCCCTTTAAGGATCGAGAAGGCAATAGAGATCGGCAATATATTCAAGCTTGGAACAAAATATTCCATTCCCTTAAAGGCCTTTTATCTTGATAGTTCAGGTCAGCAGAGACCTATTATAATGGGCAGTTATGGCATAGGACCTGCAAGGATAATGGCTGCAGCAGTTGAGCAGAATAATGACCCTGACGGAATCATCTGGCCAAAGAGCATAGCTCCTTTTGATGTAGAGATTTTACCATTAAGCTTGAGTAACGAAGTTATGGAGATTGCACTGGGTATATACAATAGGTTAAAGGAGAGGGGTCTTGATATATTAATTGATGACAGGAATGTCAGACCTGGTGTAAAATTTAAAGATGCAGACCTTATAGGTATCCCCTATCAGATAATAATTGGTGAAAGAGGTATTAGGGAAGGTTACGTTGAGCTCAAGGACAGAAGAACAAAGGCCATCACAAAACTCTCACCTGATAGCCTCCATAGATACGGGTTCTAATACAATAAGACTTCTTATTGGATCCATTAAGGCTGGAAAGATCGAAAGACTTTTCAGTGATCGGAGGATAACAAGGCTTGGTGAATCCATTAAGACCTCAGGTGAAATGGAGACCTCAAGGATGTACGACAGTATTAATTGCCTTGCAGACTTTAAGGAAAAGGCGTTGAGACTGGGTGCTGAGAGGATTGCAACTGTTGGTACTGCTGCTCTACGGGAGGCAAGGAATTCTTATGAATTTGTCAAAATGGTTAAGGATAAGGTTGGTCTTGATATAGAGATTATCTCACCAGAAGAGGAGGCCCTTTTAACAATTGAGGGTATAAAGGCTGGTATGGAAGTTCCAGGGGATTTTGTTGCTTTCGACCTCGGAGGTGGAAGTACAGAATTTATCTTTGTGGTGAGAAATGATACGCGGTTATGTTCTATCCCCCTTGGTGTACTTAAACTTTCTGACTTGATAAGCTCTTATCCTCCTTCCGAAATACTTATTAACAATACAAGAGAGTCCGTTAGAGAAATCCTTTCATCCATAACATCCTTTGTCACCACGCTCAAACCTTTTAATTACCTTATAGGCACAGGCGGGACAGTCACAACACTTGCCAGTATTGATCTCTCCCTTAAAACTTATAATCCCGCTATGGTACATGGACATAGGCTCTCCTTTAACAGGATTAACGAAATGGTATCAGACCTTTCAGACCTGACTATCGAAGAGATAGCAAAGCTTAATGGAATAGAGAGAGGAAGGGAGGATATAATTCTCCCTGGACTTATCTCTGTCTTAGAGATTATGCATTTATTTTCAAAGGATGAACTTATAGTGAGCGATTATGGTCTGCTGGAGGGTATAATAATAAAAGAGGCTAATAGAGTAAGACAAGGGTGATAGCTGTCCAGAATAAATTAAATTAAAATGGTATTTTAAAGAGGGCATAAGGCCTCAAAAACACAAAAGAAGCGACAGGATTTATTTTTAAATGTAGAATGAGGTTATTCGAGCTTCTGAGAGGTATATTAAGGTCATGAGAGGTTATTTAACAAGCTACATTAAGGAGTCGCCTTTTGTGCTTTTTCGGCCTCATGCCCCTTTAAGATTTATCTTGGACAGGTGTGGACAAGGGTAAAACTTTATGAGCACCAGAGTTTATAACATTTTGGATTGGCTGGATATACCTGTAGCAGTTATAAAGGAGGATATGAGTATCCTCGATTTTAATAATGCCTTTATACTTCTGAGCGGAGTTGGAAAGGCCGTTATAGGGACCGATATAAGGGATCTCCTATTATTCAGAGACATCAGACTTGACTTTACAGAGGCCATTTTACGAAATGATAGAAAAAGGAAGATTTATATTTATCATGGAGATTCTGTTTTTGAATTAAGGATAACCCCACGGCAAGGAGATGAGATTTCAGGAGAGAAGGTATTTATAGTTTATCTATTCGATGTCACAAGATATGTGAATGCCGAAAGGGAACTCCTTAGAAAGAATAAGGAACTCATGGTAGCAAACTCCATATCTAATATCTTTATAGCCTCCTCAGAGACAGAGAAGGTTTATGATCACATCCTTGAGAAATGCATGCTTGTTGGTGATTTTAACTTTGGTTGCATAGTTATGCCTTCTCAAGATGGTGAAGGTTTACTCGTGAAGGCCCAGAGGGGCCTTTCCCTTGCCTTTCAAAAAGCTATAAATAGCGGTCAGTTGAATAGCATTATAAGATCTACGGAGCCTCCTATGCGTATTATCGAGAGGGAGGAGATAGAGAAAGAGGATCTGTTTATAAAGGAGGGTATAATATTTTCTGTGATAGTACCCCTTGTTAGTGGAGGCAATATCCATGGTTATCTCATCCTCGGCAACAGGAAAGAGAGGATTTTCGATCTTGAACTTGCCTCTGTCATATCCCTTATCGGAAATAATGTCTCTTTTGTCCTTGATAAGATTAGACTTTTTAAAGAGATGGAGAGGCTTTCTATAACAGATCCCCTAACAGGTCTCTTTAATAGGAGATATTTTTACAATGCCCTTGAGAAGGAGATAGAGAGGGTAAAGAGATATAAGTCCTCCTTTTCTATTGTCCTTCTGGATATTGATGACTTTAAAAGAGTCAACGATGAATATGGTCATCTTGCAGGAGATAGGGTTCTTCAGATACTTGCTGATATCTTAAGAAGGACCCTCAGGAAGGTAGACATTATAGCCCGTTATGGCGGTGAGGAGTTTATCCTTCTTCTTCCAAATACAGAAAAGGAAGAGGCAGAGCTTATAGCAAACAGGATAAGGGAAGAAGTTTCGAAGACTGTCTTCGAATACAAGTCTGATAAGGGTGTTGAGGTCCTTTGCCCTATCACGATTAGTGGTGGTATAACTACATGTCCTGACGACTCTATTGAGCTTCATAAACTTCTGAGTGCTGCTGACAGGGCAATGTATGAAGCAAAATCCCTTGGTAAGAACAGGATAGTCTTATTTCATGGAGAACAAGACATATTTGAACATGGGGGTAAGGAATGAAGCAGATATTCTCAAGGCCGAAAAGTCTTAAGGAAGTTCCTTTCAGATATTGTCCCGGTTGTGGTCACAGTATTGCCCACAGGCTCATTGCTGAGTGCATAGACAGACTTGGCATCAGGGAAAAGGTTGTGGGGATAGCACCTGTTGGTTGTGCTGTCTTTGCCTATGACTATTTTGATTTTGATATGGTTGAGGCAGCCCATGGAAGACCCCCAGCAGTTGCAACAGGTCTTAAGAGGGTGATGCCAGACAGGATAATATTCTCCTATCAAGGAGATGGGGACCTTGCCTCAATAGGTATGGCCGAGATTATCCATGCAGGAGCAAGGGGAGAAAATATTACTGTTATATTTGTCAACAATGCCACCTATGGCATGACAGGTGGACAGATGGCTCCAACAACACTAATTGGACAGAAGACAACAACAACCCCATTGGGAAGGGATAAATTAAGACATGGCTATCCCATCAGGGTTTCAGAGATTCTTGCCACCCTTGATGGTGTGAGATTTGTTGCAAGGGGGGTGCTGGATTCTGTTGGAAATATCAAAAAGACCAGGAATTACATCCTCAGGGCCTTTCAGAACCAGATAGAAAACAGGGGTTTTAGCTTTGTCGAGATTCTTTCACCCTGTCCAACAGACTGGGGCATGACCCCCTCTGATGCAAAGAGATGGGTAAAGGATGTTATGACAGGATATTATAAACCCGGAATACTAAAGGATGACCTTGATAAATAGGAGGAGTTTATATGGAAAGATTTAAGAGATGGTTTGTGAGTGAGGAGGACCTTCAGGGACTCAATCCCGTTAAGGCAAGGGACATTATAATAAAATGCTTTTTTGAGGCACAGAAGGAGACCTTCGCAAGGGTAAAAGAGAGTCTTGGAAGAAAGGCTACTGATGAAGAGATACTTGATAGTGTAACGAATGCCTTAAGACTTGTATTTAAGGAAATAGGTGGTTCCTTTGATAATCCAACAAAAGGAAGACCTCTTTAAGATTGTTGAGCGACTTGCCAGCAAGTCAGCCTCGTGGGGAACGCCACAGGATATAATAGAACATCACAGGTCACAGATAGAGAAGGTACTGAAGGCCCTTGGATGAAAGAAACTGGTATTGTAATTGCAGGTTTTGGTGGTCAGGGAATACTCTTTTTGGGTAAGACTATTGCCCATGCTGCCATGGTTTCAGGCAGAGAGGTTACATGGTTTCCATCCTACGGAGCAGAGATGAGGGGTGGAACGGCGAACTGTACTGTTGTTATATCTGAAGAGCTTGTAGGTTCTCCTGTTGTAAGTGAAATAGATATACTTATTGTATTCAATGAGGCATCACTGAAAAAATTCCTTCCGAGGCTTAAACAAAAAGGTATACTCTTTTATGATTCATCAACTATTACAGTTTTGCCACCTGAGATTGAGGATAAACTCTCTTCAGCCTCTAAGGTCTTTAGTGTGCCTGCCACAGAGATTGCTGCCTCCGATGGAGATCCCAGAGGAGCAAATATGGTGATGCTTGGTGCCTTTATTTCTGCTATGAATCTGCTTGAGCCAGAGGCAGTTTACCATACCATTGAGGAGACCGTTCCTCCATCGAGAAAAAAGCTTATAGATATAAATAAAAGACTTATTAATAAAGGGATTGAGTACATTGAAAATAAGAAAGCCCACAATAGCTGATGTACGGCAGATGCAGAGGCTCATTAATGAGTTTGCAAAAAGAGAGGAGATGCTTCCAAGATCCCTTAATGAGCTCTATGAAAATATAAGGGACTTTTACATATGCGAAAACAAAGGTGAGATAATAGGACTCTGTGCCCTTCATATACTGTGGGAAGACCTTGCAGAGATAAGGTCCCTGGCTGTTAAGAGAGAATTTCAGAAAAAAGGCATTGGAAGGAGGCTTTTACGTAGATGTCTTGATGAGGCAAGAAGGCTCGGGATAAAGCGTGTTTTCGCTCTTACATACCATCCAGATTTTTTTGAAAAAAGTGGTTTCAGAAGGGCTGAAAAGTCAGAATTACCCCAGAAGATATGGGGAGATTGTCTTAAATGCCCTAAGTTTCCTGAATGTGATGAGGATGCGGTAATCATTGATTTAGATAATAAATAAGAATGATTTATAGATTAAATTTTTTAATTTGACCAGAGGCTTTCACATATAGTAGCTTTGTATGTTTTAAAAATCTTCAGCTGAGCCTGAGCCAGCTTAAATATATATAAATATAAGGAGGAGTGTCATGAGTGAACTGCCAAAAACACCCTTACTTGATGAACTCGAAAAGGGTCCGTGGCCGAGCTTTGTAACAGAGATCAAGAAGGCCGCAAAGAAAAATCCCATGGCAAAAGACGAGCTTGCCCAGCTTGAGAAGTCTTATGAAGACAAAAGAGGTTACTGGAAGCATGGTGGAATTGTTGGTGTAAGAGGATATGGCTCTGGCGTTATAGGTAGGTATTCTTCCCTTCCTGATATGTTCCCAAATGTTGCAAACTTTCATACAGTAAGAGTCAACTCTATTGCAGGTTTTTTCTATACCTCTGATGCCATTAAGATGATGTGCGATATCTGGGACAAATATGGGAGTGGCCTTACAAACTTTCACGGTTCTACAGGAGATATCATTCTCCTTGGAACAAACACGGAAAATCTCGAGCCTGTTTTTGCCGAGCTTTCATCCCGTGGATGGGACCTTGGTGGTTCTGGCTCTGCCTTCAGGACACCAAGCTGTTGTGTTGGACCAGCAAGATGTGAATGGTCAAACATCGATACCCTTGATATCACCTACAGCATTACACAGGAATTTCAGGATGAGCTCCACAGACCTGCCTTCCCTTATAAGTTTAAAGTCAAGACAGCAGGATGTGCTGTGGACTGCATAGCTTCGATAGCAAGGGCTGACTTATCCATAATCGGAACCTGGAAGGGAAAGATAGAAATAGATCAAGATGCTGTTAAATGGTATGAAAAGAATGGAATGGATATCCAAAAGGAGATTGTAAATTATTGCCCTACAAAATGTATGAGTTATGATGGAAAGACTTTGAAGATAGAAGATGAGGACTGCTCAAGGTGTATGCACTGTATTTCGAAGATGACAAAAGCCCTTAAACCAACAGGTGAAAAAGGAGCCACCATTCTGATTGGTAGCAAGGCACCCTTTGTTATAGGTGCTACCCTTTCATGGGTAATCATCCCATTTATGAAACTTGAGCCACCTTATCAGCCTCTTATAGACTTTGTAAGAAAGAGTCTTGAATACTGGGATGAATACGGAAAGAATAGAGAAAGGATTGGAGAGTTAATCATAAGAAGAGGAATGAGAGAGTATCTCGAGTATGTAGGTCTTCAGCCTGACCCGAGGATGGTTAAGGAGCCAAGAAGAGATCCCTTCTACTTCTGGAAAGAAGAAGAGCTTATTCCAAATTCACAGCTTTAAAAAATAATAAAGTAAAAGGAGGATAAACATGTCACTACCACAGAGAAGAACAGATATCGGACCACCTCATTATAAGGATTTTTTACCACCAGTAATACAGAAAAACTATGGCAACTGGAAATACCATGAGATTCTTGAGCCAGGTGTCATGGTTCATGTGGCTAATAGTGGAGATAAGATATGGTCTGTAAGGGTAGCTTCTCCAAGACTCTTAAGCACCGATACCTTGAGAGACATAGCAGACATAGCAGCAAAGTATTGCGGGGGTTACCTCAGATTTACCACAAGGAATAACATAGAGTTTCTCGTTTCTGATGAGAAGAACCTTAATCCTCTTAAAGAGGAACTCAAGAAAAAAGGCTATATGATGGGTGGAATTGGATACAGGGTTTCTAACATCGTCCATACTCAGGGATGGATTCACTGCCACTCAGCAGCATCTGATGCCTCTGGATTGGTAAAGGTTTTAATGGATGAGTTTGCTGATTACTTTACAAAGAAGGAGCTTCCTAATAAGGTGAGGCTTGCTGTGGCCTGCTGTGTTAACATGTGTGGTGCGGTTCATTGTTCAGATATAGCTATAGTTGCTGTTCACAGGAAACTACCAGTAATTGACCATGAAAAGGTTCCCAACATGTGTGAGATTCCTTCCACAATAGCAGCATGCCCCACAGGTGCCATAAGTCCTGATCCAGCAAAGAAGAGCGTGAAGATTAAAGAAGAAAAGTGCATGTACTGTGGTAATTGCTTTACTGTCTGTCCTCCCATGGAGATCCATGACCCTGAATTTGATGGAGTGGCAATAGTGGCAGGTGGAAAGGTTGGAAACTTGAGAACACCACCAAAATTCTCAAAACTTGTGGTACCATTTATTAAAAATAACCCTCCAAGGTGGCCTGAGGTTGTAGATGCCGTAAAGAAGATACTCAATGCCTATGAAAAAGGTGCTCAGAAGCATGAAAGAGTTGGTGAATGGATAGAGAGGATTGGGTGGGAGAAGTTCTTTAAGATTACAGGTCTACCCTTTACATATCAGCACATTGATGACTTCCTCATCGCAAGGGAGACCTTCAGGACATCAGCAACCTTTAAATGGTAATTATTATCAGGGGGATGGAAATCTCTATCCCCCTGAATAAAAAGGAGGAACGAGATGGATAAGGCAGAACTGAAACAGAAGATATACAGTTTAGTAGAGCAGTCTATGGGAAAGAAGAAGCTCAAACAGTCTGATATAGAAAAAAAGATATCTGAAGAGACTGGTGTTAGCAGACAGGAGGTTAAAGAGGCCCTCAGAGAATTAATGGATGAGGGTAAGCTTATTTACACCTATTTTGGTGGAAGTTTTGTAGAGATACCTCCAAAGCAGTAATCTTAAATCTCATTCTAAAGAAGGCAGTTGCCAGTGTAAAAGTGGTAGCTGCCTTTTTGTCTCTAATCTGTCCAAAATAAATTAACAGAGTAGCATAATTGGTGACAGTCCGGAACTTTATGAGGAATAGATTTTTTCCTCAATCTGCTGTTGCTCTATAGCATAATAACAGGCAAAACTTAGATGAGAAAGTGTATGTATGTTTAGGTGAAATAAAATGAGTAATCACCTTATAAAAAATACCTAAAGTGATATAAGAAGCGTAAGTCCTGAGGAAGAGGTTAGAAGGATTGAAGTAAAGGGAAGAAAAAAAAAGACAAAATGTTAGGCTTACTGTGAACGAATGGCTCAAGGCAAAGCAATTGAAGGAAACTCACTGGCTTTATGTTGTGTGGAATCCTACCGAACCAAATTATGAATTAATAACGATCTCTGACCCTGCAAACAAATTGGAGTATACAGCAAAGGAAATAAAGACGATAAGCCATTATGAGATAGATGGAAAGGAAATTGATAAGTTTGGTGGGCAAGGAGACCCTTAGTTGCATGTCGGGCATCAGTTTATTCAGCACTCGTCCCAGCACCAAAAGAAAAAACGGCAGAAGACCAAAATCAGGATTTATTCAGAGGTTATGTAAATATCCTACGGACCCAAACATTGTAAAACAAGCCATAGAACATATCTATGAAGCTCATGCCCCAAGGCTATCATTTTGCTTGCCACACTCGTCTATCCACAAAAATATGGAGAAAAACTTGTCCTTGAAACCATACTTGAGGAGCTATTTGGTATATCAAGGAAAGGGGTATCCGATATTGACCTATCTACGAGATTTTATGTGCTCTGGAGATACACTTACGGCAAGATGGAAGTTGATGGTGGCGAGGCACTTTTTTGGCATACCCTTAAAATGTTGAACTTGATAGAGCTATGGGACTATCTTCAGGCAAAAATCCTCTTCTTGAGAAAAAGAAAAATAAATACAGATTAAGAGATTATTCAGAGCGAGGAGATGATGAGAAATTCGGACTTGATAGAAAATCAACCATTTAAATTAACAGCCAAGCATTTGCAGAAACAACCCAAAATCACTTGTTGCTAAATCACTGAAAAGTTTGTAAAATTATATAAAGTTATCCAAATCTAAATGCAAAAATAGAAAATAAGATGTTTATAACAGCAATGGACAACATTCAAAAATTTCAGGACCTACTTAAAAAACTTTTTCAGTTTGAAGCTTCTGATCTGGACTTTGGGATTTATCGTATTCTAAACTACAAACGGGATAGAATTGAGAAGTTCATTCAAGAGGAGCTTAAGAACAAGGTAGAAAACGCCTTCGCTAAACACAAAGACGAAAGGCTAACTAACATAGAGCAGAGATTTGAAGAGGTAAAACAAAAGGTTATACAAATTTTTGGGCAAAATGCTCTTACCCCTACTGGCGAACTTAAAGAGGAATTTAAAGACACACCCTTAGGTAAAGAATTTCTTTCAATAAAGGCTCAAAGAGATGAAGCGCAAGCTATTGACGATATCAAATCACAGGTTTTCAACGACCTTTATAACTTCTTCTCCCGCTACTACGAAGAAGGCGATTTTATCCCTCAATACAGGTATTCCATAAAAGGACATAAGTATGCCATCCCTTACAACGGCGAAGAAGTAAAACTCTACTGGGTAAACTCAGATCAGTATTACACAAAAACAGGTCTTCTTTTCCGTGATTACACATTTAAAGCAGGAGATTATAGAGTCATCTTTCGTATCGTTTCCGCAAAAGAAGAACTTGGTTCAAACAAAGCCACCAAGGAAAGGTTTTTCATCCTTGATGATGAGGAACCGCTAACAGTTGAAGATAAGACGTTAATTATTCGCTTTCAGTATAGGGAGCTAACTGAAGAAGAGGTAAAACACTACGATGTAGAAGGTGGAAGTAATACCGCAAAGCAGGAAAAGATTAACCAAAAAAGTTATGATGAGATTTTTAAAGAGATTAAAGATATCACACTAAAAGGCTTTTTAGGACAACTAAAAAATGAAAAACCCCTTCTTCTTTATCATCTAAATAGATTTACTGCTAAAAACACAAAGGATTACTTCATTCACAAAAACCTCAAAAAATTTCTCTCAGAACAGCTGGACTACTTCATCAAATCTGAAGTTTTAGATATTGAAACGCTTGAGAAAGAGAGATTTTTTGACAAACACATAACGCGTGCTAAGGTTGTGCGAGAGATCGGTGAAGATATTATTGACTTTCTTTCCCAGATAGAAGATTTTCAAAAGAAACTGTGGGAGAAAAAGAAGTTTGTTTTAAAGACAGAGTATGTGATAACCACTGATCGAATCCCAGAGGAGTTTTATGAGGAAATATGGAAAAACGAAGAGCAAAGAAAGGAGTGGCAAGATTTAGGATTTGAAATACCAAAGACTAAAGGAGAGCTTAAAAGCAAGAAACTTCCAGTTGATACCCGATACTTTAGCCAGGAATTTAAAGAGAAACTGCTGGAGAAACTCACTAATTCCCCTCTTTCAGAGGGGTGTCCCGAAGGGACGGGGTGTTTAGATGACCTTCTTGATGGTTTGCTAATCAAAAGCGAAAACTGGCAAGCTTTGAACCTGTTATTAGGAAAATATAAAGAGAAAGTGCAGACAATTTACATTGACCCACCGTTTAATAAAGAACAGGATGCGGATTATCTATACAATGTGAAGTATAAAGATTCTACTTGGATTTCTATCTTAGAGAATAGATTACGGCTGGCAAAAGATTTGCTTTCTGACAAGGGAAGCATTTTTGTTAGATGTGATTATAATGGGAACTGGCTTGTTAGACCTTTGATGAACGAGATTTTTGGAAAGGAGAATTTTAGGAATGAGATAGGGATAAACAGGACAAAGAAAATTTTTACTGGTGTTAAAGGTTATAATGTAGCCACAGACAATCTGTTCTTCTATACAAAAAGAGAGGAATTTAAGTTTTGTGCTCAATACAAGCAACGATATCAAGAACAGAAATGGTTAAATATGCATTCTCCCGGAGAAAGAAGACCCCCTGAAAGAATTATATTTGGTAAGCTCCTCTATCCCCCAAAAGGAAGACATTGGACATTCATTCAAGAAACCATAGACAAAATGATTGAGGAAGGAAGGATAAGAATAAAAGAGGATGCGGAATATATAGATTTGAAGGGAAACAAAGTAAAAGGAATGCCACAATACTTAACAGGTGAGGAAGAACTTTTAGACTCTAATTGGACAGATATACCAGGCTATTCTCAAACCCAAGGTTTCCCAACCGAAAACTCCGAAATCCTCTTAAAACGTGTTATAGAATCCACATCCAACGAAGGCGACCTAATAATGGACTTTTTCCTCGGTAGTGGCACAACAACAGCAGTAGCACACAAACTTAAAAGAAAATGGATAGGCATTGAAATGGGAGAGCACTTTTGGACAGTGGTTTTGCCAAGAATGAAGAAAGTTTTGGCTTACGATAAATCTGGAATTTCAAAAGAAAAAGATGTAAAAGAGAAATACAACGAAAAAACAGCAGGTGGCTTCTTCAAATACCAAACCCTTGAACAATACGAAGACACCTTAGATAACATTGAACTAAAGGAAAATCAAAAAGCAATGAAACTTTTCAAAGACGATTACCTTCTGAAATACTTCCTTGATTTTGAGACAAGAGAAAGCCCATATCTTTTGAATATTGACGGTCTCAAAAATCCTTTTGCTTACAAACTTAAAGTCAATCTTTCAGAAGTAGGAGAATCACAGGAAGTAGTGGTTGATATTCCTGAAACTTTTAACTACCTATTAGGTTTGAAGGTGAAAAAAGTAAAAACAAAAACAAGAAAAGACAATAACAAAAAATATCTCTTTATCCTTGGTGAAAAAGAAGGGAAAGACATTGCTATTGTCTGGAGAGAATACGATGAGGGATGGAGTGATGAAGATTTTAAGAAAGACAAGGAGTTTATCATTAAAGAACTTAGTCCCTGGGCACCGCATATTGTTTATATAAATGGGCAAAGTGTTTTAACTCCAAAACTTGGTGAGCAAGCAGTAGAAATCCGTTACATTGAGCCAGAATTTAAAAGGTTTATGGAGAGATAAATATGAAAAAGCTGGAAGAGATTAAAAAAAGGTTGAATACTCTAAATGAAGAAGTAAAAAAGCATTACAAGGCTGAGGTAATAGGGATATTTGGTTCTTATGTTCGGCGTAAACAAAAAAGGAGAAGTGACCTTGATGTACTTGTAAAATTTTATGAAGGAGCAACACTTTTTGAACTCGTTGGTCTTGCCATCTTTCTTGAAGAAAAACTCAGCATTAAAAAAGTTGATGTAGTCCCTTATGATGCTATAAGAGAAGAAATCAGAGATAGGATTTTAGAGGAAACAGTTTATCTATGACCGATAGGGATATAAGGCTTTATCTAAAAGATATCTTAGCGGCAATCCAAGCAATTGAAAAATTTGTTAAAGATATGAATTTTGAACAATTTAGAAATAATGACCTTGTGTCAAGTGCAGTTATCAGAAAATTTGAAATAATTGGAGAAGCAACACGGAATATCCCGCAGGAGATAAAGAAGAAATATCCCGATATACCCTGGAAGACAATGGTTGGTTTTAGAGACAAACTTATCCATTTTTACTTTGGTATCAAATATGATATTGTCTGGGAGACAATTAAATCTAAACTTCCTGAATTGAAAGAAAAAATAAAAAGAGTCCTTGAGGACCTGGAAAAATGACCATTGAGAAATACCTCGTCTTAAACAAATACATACTTTCTCTTTTTGGAGCAAATGAGTTTAGAGATTTACAGCAAAAGTTAAAGGATGTTCGGGAAGGCACTGATAGCGATGGGCGGAGCTATTTTGTAAATACTCTCAGGGCTTTTGAAAATCTAAAAATCAAAGAAGAAGATCTTCTTAGGTATGATGAAAATATCCAATTCTATGTGAGAAAAATAAGCAGAAAACGTGGGGCAATTTCTTTAAAGTACTTCCAGTATCTGGCAGTCCTTTTTACCGAGATTTTCCTTGATAACCTCAAAAATAAAAAAATAGAATTTTTGTATGAACTCAATGAGTTTCTTGAAGATTATAAGCAGGAGCAAAGTATTGAAATCAACCCATTTACCGAGGAAGATTTAAGAAAACTTGCTTTCTGGATGGCAACCGGGTCAGGTAAAACACTTATAATGCATATTAACTATCACCAATTCTTCAAGTATAACTTATTCTCTCCCGATAACATTATCTTGATTACTTCTAATGAAGGGCTTTCAAAGCAACACTATGAAGAACTAACTAAAAGTGGGATTCCTTGTCGGCTTTATAGCGGTAGCCTTAACGGTGGTTTGAGAAGTGATAAAGAAGTCTTAGTTATAGAAATAACCAAACTTGTAGAGGAAAAAAAAGGAGGAGGAGTTACATTACCTGTTGAAGCCTTTGAAGGAAAAAATCTCGTTTTTGTGGATGAAGGGCATAAAGGCAAAAGGTCGGAAGAACAAAGATGGGCAAAACTAAGAGATAAGCTTGCCCATAATGGTTTTGTTTTTGAATACAGTGCTACCTTTGGGCAAGTTTTAAGTGGGAAAAATAAAGAAACGCTTGAAGAGTATGCTAAGTCAATCCTTTTTGACTATTCCTATAAATACTTTTATTTAGACGGATATGGTAAGGACTTTTCTGTTTTGAACATAAAGCTAGGGAAAATTTCTGATGAAGAATTTCAAGAAGCAATGTTTGTAGCTAATCTTTTATCCTTCTACGAGCAAATCTTATTTTATGAAGAAAACAAACCTTCAGCCAAAGAACATAACATTGAAAAGCCTCTTTGGATATTTGTTGGCACTACAGTTACCGGAAAGGAAGAAGAGTCCGATGTTATTCAGATTGTTGAGTTTATAAACAAAGTTATCAAAAAAGAAGACTGGGTTAAGAAGTGGGTGGAAAATATTCTAAATGGCAAAACAGGACTTAAAGATGAAGATGGTAAGGATGTATTCAGCAAAAAATTTGGGTATTTGAGAAATAGAGGAATAGATTTTGATGATCTATACCGAAGAGTCTTTGGAGGAAAAGGAAGCCTTCATATATACGAGTTAAAAAACGCTGAAGGAGAGCTGGGCTTAAAGATTTCTGAGAATGAGTATTTTGGAGTTATAAATATTGGTAATGTCTCTGATTTTAAGAAACAACTTGAGAAAAAGGGATTATCTGTAGGACAGGATGCTATATCAGGTTCTCTTTTTGATGGTATTAAAAAAGAAAACTCTAAGATAAATATACTCATCGGTTCAAAGAAATTTATAGAAGGCTGGGATACATGGCGCGTTTCCTCAATGGGACTTCTAAATATCGGCAAAGGACAGGGGCCTCAGATTATTCAGCTATTTGGAAGGGGAGTAAGGCTAAAAGGAAAAGACATGTCCCTTAAGAGAGGTGGAGAGGTCCCTTACTTAGAGACGCTCAACATCTACGGTATCAAGGCTGATTATCTAAGCAGGTTTTTAGAGGCAATAAGAAGGGAAGAGGTAGAATTTGAGCCGATTGAAATACCTATAATACCTCAGCATGAGGAGAAGTGGAAAGATCTTTATATCCTTGCTAAATCCAAAGATAAAAAGTTTGAAGAGGAAAAAGTTTTAAGACTTGAACTTGCTGATAAAATTAACTTTACGATTGACCTTTTGCCGAAGATCTCGGTATATCAAGCAACTGAAAGAAGGGAGGAAGGTGTTAAGGTAGATCAGATAAAGGGAAAGGTTGAAGGCTTAAAATTCTCAGAAGAAATCGTGGGTTTGCTTGATTGGGAAAGGATATGGCAGGAAGTTTACGAATTTAAGATTACCAAAGGTTATTGGAATCTGGTTTTGGATAGAGACATGCTTAAAAGCTTACTTTTATCAGATAGATACAAAATTGAGGCGCTTCCTGAGTTTCTTGAGGTCAAAAATGGAGATGATTGGCAACGACTGGAAGACATTGCCCTTCTTATCATTAAAAAATATTTGGAGTTATTCTATAGCAAACATGCCAAGCTCTTTGAGACAGAGACCCTTCGTTACGGTAAAGTCGAAAAACAGTTGCCTCTTTTTGTCTTCGAACCAAAGCATAGTTACATAGTCCAGATAGACAAGAATAAAAAGAGTAAAAAGGAGCTGATAGCTAAGATAAGGGATTTGGCAAAAGATTTAAACAAGCTCCTAAAAGACGATGAAGCAACCCTACCAAGGATTTATTTTGATAGGCATCTCTATGTACCAATATTACTTCAGAGTAAGGAAATAGATAGAATTTCCCCAGTTGGACTTGTAGAAAGTGAAAAAAAGTTCATCGTAGATCTGAGAGAATACCTTAAAAACAATAAAGATAAATTTTCAGACATTGAGCTATACCTTTTAAGAAATTATCCCTTTTCTGGTGTAGGTTTTCAGCTTCAGTGGTCAAAATTCTACCCTGATTTTATTATGTGGATAAAAAAAGGTGAGCGACAAATCATTGCGTTTATAGACCCAAAGGGATTAGAACACACAAAAGGATTAGACGACGAAAAGATACAGTTTGCAAAGAACGAAATCAAACAGATTGAACAAAAGCTTAACAAAACAAACATCCGCTTAGAATCCTTTATACTTTCCGCCACTCCTTATGAAAAATTGATACAAGGAAAGACTAATCCACCTTCAAAAGATGAATATGTAGAGCATAACGTATTGTGTTTAGATGATATAGACTGGTCTGAGAAATTATTTGAAAAATTAATTACTCATTTTTAAACCACACCCAATATGAACAAATTGCTTGAGGATGGAGAGAAATTATCTGGCCTCGCTACTGGAATTCGTCAATGAAAAAGACAAAGAAAGAATAGCTTAAAGGTTAATCGCCAACAACTTTACAAATGTTTTAATGTCCTTGGAAACCTTGCTGAAAAATCAGGTGAAATTTGGCTAACAGTGGAAGCGCAAATAAAAGAGGGATTTGATGATGAGTGGCGTAAGTAACAGTTGACGTTATCTCCTCAGAGGTTAGAGAAACTTTAAATCTTAACTGCTTTTGTGCTATCATTTCTTAAACCTCCTTCTGGTTTTTTTCACCTATTGGGTGATATTTTATATCACTCTAAATCCTTTTACCAGAGGAGGTTTTTTAATTTTCAGGATTCTCTATCGGCAAATTAGGGTTATTTGTATTTATTGTTTCAGCATTTATCTTTATGTTATAATGAAAAACTCCATGAATGGGGCGTAGGCAAACGGGCAAGCCAGGAGACTTTGGATCTCCCATGTGGAGGTTCGAATCCTCCCGCCCCAGCCAGTTTAATTTATGATTAGATTTTTGAAAAGGGTAAATTTATGCCTGAAGGTATAAAAATCATAACAGGAAATGCTCATAGAAAACTTGCTGAGGAGGTTGCCAATTATCTCGGAATTCCTCTCACAGACGCTACTGTTACAACCTTCAGTGATGGTGAGATAATGGTTCAGATAAATGAAAATGTAAGGGGAGCCGATGTTTTTGTGATACAGCCTACATGTGCTCCTGTTAACCATAACATTATGGAACTATTATTAATAATTGATGCCCTAAGGAGGGCTTCTGCAAGACGAATAACAGCGGTCATTCCTTACTATGGTTATGCAAGACAGGACAGAAAGGTTCAACCAAGGGTTCCTATATCCTCAAGGCTTGTGGCTGACCTTATTACAGTTGCAGGGGCAAACAGGGTCCTTACGATGGATCTTCACGCTGGACAGATTCAGGGATTTTTTGATATACCCGTTGACCATCTTTATGCCATGCCTGTTTTGCTGGAATACATAAAATCGAACTATGATGCTGAAAACCTTGTAATCGTCTCACCTGATGCAGGTGGTGTTGAAAGGGCAAGGACGTTTGCAAGAAGGCTTGGTGCTGCCCTTGCCATTATAGATAAAAGGCGAGAAAGGGCAAATGTCTCTCAGGTAATGCATGTTATAGGTGATGTTAAGGACAAGGATACTCTTATCCTTGACGATATTATTGATACTGGTGGAACTACAACCCTTGCAGCACAAGCCCTCATTGAGCATGGGGCAAGGTCAGTAAATGCAGCATGCACCCATGCTGTCCTTTCTGGCCCTGCCATAGAAAGATTGAATTCCTCCCCCATTAAAGAGGTAATTGTAACAAACACTATACCTCTGGATAGCAAACAGGAGCTTTGCAAGAAGCTCAAGGTCCTCAGTATCGGTGGCCTCCTTGCAGAGGCAATAAAGAGGATTCATGAGGAAACATCCATTAGTTCACTTTTTGTTTGAGATTAACATTGTGCTTTTGCACTGAATATTAACTTATAAAAAAACAGGAGGCAAGATGGAGAGGGTAACAATTCAGGCATACAGTAGAGAGGCAACAGGTAAGGGAGCTGCACGGTCTTTAAGAAGGAAGGGTGAATTGCCGGCAGTAATATACAGGGCCGGCTTATCAGAGCCTATAAAGGTTCCACGCAAGGAATTTATTAAGCTCCTTAAGAGGACAAGAGGAGAGAATATCCTTGTGAATCTTCAATTTCCCGAAGGAAGCAGGCTTGCCGTGATTAAGGACTATCAGGTTGATCCTGTTACAGGAGAGCTCCTCCATACAGATTTTCAGGAAGTCTTCCTTACTGAAAAGATCAGGGTTACCGTGAAGGTAATTACAACAGGTGTACCAAAGGGTGTAAAGGAACAAGGAGGTATCCTTCAGCATATCCTTAGAGAGATAGAAATAGAGGCCCTTCCTGATAGAATACCTGGCCACATAGAGGTGGATGTCTCCGACCTTTCTGTTGGACAGTCCATTCATGTCTCTGACCTAAGGCTTGAAGAGGGAATAAAGGTTCTCACAGAGCCTGAAGAGGTTATAGCAACTGTTACAGCTCCAGTTGCTGAAGAGACTGCACCAGCTCCAGAGGTAACAGAGCCTGAGGTGATAAAGAAGGGTAAGAAGGAAGAACCTGAGCTAGAAGAGGGCAAGAAGTAATTGTGGCTTATAGTTGGTCTCGGAAATCCCGGCAGGAAATACGAGTTTACGAGGCATAATGTCGGTTTTATGGTTATCGATAGGCTCTGTAGAGACTTCGGGATTCAACTCAAAGAATACGATCTATATATTCTTGGAAGGGCTATTATTAAAGACAGAGATCTGATCTTGCTTAAACCTTTAACTTATATGAACCAGAGTGGTATCGCTGTAAAGAAGGCATGTAATTTTTTTAATCTCCCTCCTGAAAAGGTCCTTGTTATACATGATGATATAGACATGGCATTGGGTAAGATAAGATTTAAAAAGAAGGGTTCATCAGGAGGACACAGGGGAGTTCAATCAATAATTGATGAAATAGGAGAGAATTTTATGAGATTGAAGATAGGGGTGGGAAGGAGTCAAGTGATTCCTCCTGAGGTGTATGTCCTGCAGAGATTTAGTGATGATGAGTTAAAGGTTATTGACGATGCAATAAACAAAACAGTTGAGAGAATCTTTGAGGTAACCAGTAATACTTGATAATAAAAGTCATGGAAGAGAATAAAGAAAAAGATCTTGAGATAACTTTTGAAATTCTTCGTCACAGCACGGCCCATGTAATGGCTCATGCTGTTAAAAGGCTTTTTCCTGATGCAAAGATTGCAATAGGCCCTGCCACAGATAATGGCTTCTATTACGATTTCGATATTGAAAGGCCTCTTACTCCAGAAGACCTTTCAAGGATAGAAGATGAGATGAGGAAAATAATCAAGGAAAATAGCCCCTTTGTTAGAAAGATCCTCAAAAAAGAAGAGGCCCTGAAGCTTTTTGAAAAACTTAACGAGCCCTATAAGATAGAGCTTCTTAGAGATATACCCGATGAGGAGGTTACAGTATATGAGGAAGGAGATTTTGTTGACCTATGTAGAGGTCCTCATGTACCATCTTCAGGTTTCATAAAAGCCTTTAAACTTCTGAGCATTGCTGGTGCCTACTGGAAAGGAGACGAGAAAAACAAGATGCTCCAGAGGATTTATGGAACGGCCTTTTTCAGTGATAAGGAGCTTCAAGAATATCTTAACTTCTTGGAAGAAGTAAAAAGGAGGGATCACAGGAAACTCGGAAAGGAGCTTGACCTCTTCAGCATAAATGAAGAGATTGGTCCAGGCTTGATCCTCTGGCATCCCAATGGAGCAATTGTTAGAAAAATCATAGAGGATTTCTGGAGGGATGAACACCTGAAGGCAGATTATAAGCTTCTTTACACACCTCATATAGCGAGGCTTGACCTCTGGCAAAGGAGTGGTCATCTCGATTATTACAGAGAAAACATGTATGCACCAATGGAGATAGAGGGTATCCTTTATGAGCTTAAACCAATGAATTGTCCATTCCACATAAGTGTTTATAAAAGTCAATTGAGAAGTTACAGGGAGATGCCCCTGAGGTATGCAGAGCTTGGTACTGTTTACAGATATGAAAGGTCAGGGGTATTGCATGGACTTTTCAGGGTGAGGGGCTTCACGCAGGATGATGCCCATATATTCTGCAGAGAGGACCAGATAGAAGATGAGATCCTGCATGTCCTTGATTTCACCCTTTATATCCTTAGAACCTTTGGGTTCAGCGATTACGATATATACCTTTCAACAAGGCCTGACAAATATGTTGGTACCCTTGAAAACTGGGAGCGGTCAACAAAGGCCCTCAAGGAGGCTCTGGAGAAAAAGGGCCTCAATTATACTGAAGATCCTGGAGAGGGAGTTTTTTATGGTCCTAAGATTGACATAAAGATCAAAGATAGCCTCGGAAGGCCCTGGCAGTGTAGCACGATCCAGGTAGATTTTAATAATCCAGAAAGATTTAATCTGACCTATAGAGGAGCTGATGGGAAAGACCATAGACCTATAATGATTCACAGGGCCCTCATGGGTTCCCTTGAGAGATTTTTTGGTATCCTTATTGAACATTATGCTGGTGCCTTTCCATTGTGGCTTGCTCCAGTTCAGGTTGCTATCCTTACGATTGCAGAAAGGCATAATGAATCAGCCATTAATCTTCACAAATATCTTAAAGAAAATGGTATTCGCTCAGACCTCGGAATAGAGAATGAGAAGATAGGTTATAAGATAAGAAAGGTCACTTTAAAGAAGGTGCCTTATATGGTTATAATAGGAGATAAAGAAGTTGCTGAAAATAGATATACGGTGAGAAAAAGAGACGGTGAAAACATCGGCCCCTTTGAGAGAGAGGCCTTGCTGGCACTCCTCAAAGAAGAGATTAATTCAAGGAGGTGAATTTCATACAAAAGGACATCAGAGTAAATGAGGCTATTTTAAGGTCTGAGGTAAGGCTTATTGATGTTGACGGTACAAATCTGGGGATTGTTTCTATAAAGGAGGCCCTCGCCCGTGCCAGAGAGCGGGGACTTGACCTCGTGGAGGTTGCACCGAATGCAAATCCCCCTGTCTGCAGGATTATGGATTATGGAAAATATAAATACCAGATGCAGAAAAGGTCTCACCACAAAAAGACCATTGAGGTGAAGGAGATAAAGCTCAGGCCAAGGATAGATGAACACGACCTTGAACTGAAGGTGAAGAATATAAGGAGATTTCTTGATGATGGAAACAAGGCAAAGGTGACGATGATGCTTCGTGGAAGAGAGGCTACAAGACCCGAATTCGGCATGAAGGTCTTTGAAAAGATTCTCCAGATGCTTGAAGGTAAGTTTATTGTTGAAAGGAAACCAACCCTTGAGGGAAGCAATATAACGATGATTATTGCTCCTCAAAAATGAAGAATTAAGGAGGAAGAAATGCCAAAACTTAAGACCCATAGGGGTGCAAAGAAGAGATTTAAGGTTACTGCAACTGGTAAGATCAAAAGAAGGAGGGCAAACAAGAGCCACCTTCTTACAGGTAAACCTTCAAAGAGGACAAGAAGGCTCAGACAGGCAACTCTCGTCTCAGAGAGTGATTTTAAAAACATTAAGAGACTATTACCTTATTCGTAGAGGAGGATCAATATGCCAAGGGCAAAAGGTGGATTTAAGACAAGGAGAAGACATAAAAAGATTCTCAAACTTGCAAAGGGCTATTATGGTGCAAGGAGTCGTTGCTACAAGGTAGCTGCTCAGGCAGTTGAAAAGGCCCTTTTATATGCCTATCGTGACAGAAGGGCAAAGAAGAGGGAGATGAGGGCCCTCTGGATAATAAGGATTAATGCAGCCTGCAGGGCCCTTGGACTTACCTATAGCAAATTAATTCAGGGTCTTAAAAAGGCAAAGATTGATCTTAACAGAAAGGTCCTTGCAGATATGGCAGTGAACGATCCAGAAGCTTTTAGCAAGGTAGTAGAAACAGCAAAGTCTGCCCTCAGTGCCTGAGAATGATAGAGACAGAAGACCTGAAAAGAGATTTTGAAGAAGAACTTAAGGCCCTTTCCAGTAGAGAGGGCCTTTCTGTATTGAAGGCAAAATATATTGGGAGAAAGGGACTTATTGCAGAGGCAATCAAGGCCCTCCAATCCCTTCCTAAGGAAGAGCGGCCATCCAGAGGAAAGATTCTCAATGAACTCAAGGAATACATTGAAAAAAGACTTTCTGAAAAAGAAAAGGAACTCCTTGAGAAAGAATATAAAGATAGGGCATTAAGGGAACAGATTGACATAACAGTGCCAGGAAGGCTTCAGAAACTCGGCAGTGAGCATCCTGTGTCAAAGACCCTTAAAGAGATAATAGATATCTTTTCTTCAATGGGTTTTTCCGTAGAAGAAGGTCCTGAGGTTGAACTTGACTATTATAATTTCGAGGCCCTAAACATCCCAAAAGATCATCCTGCAAGGGATATGCAGGACACATTTTACATAACCGATGAGGTCCTTTTAAGAACCCATACCTCACCTGTTCAGGTCAGGGTGATGGAGAGAAGGAAGCCACCCCTTAGGATGATTGCTCCTGGAAAGGTTTACAGATGTGATGCTGATGCTACCCACAGCCCCATGTTCCATCAGGTTGAAGGTCTCATGGTTGGAGAGGATGTTTCGATGGCAAACCTTAAAGCAGTTCTTATAGAATTTCTTCACAGCCTTTTTGGTCCAGATACACCTGTGAGATTCAGGCCAAGCTATTTCCCTTTTACAGAGCCATCAGCAGAGGTTGATATAGGCTGTCTCTTCTGCAGTCAGAAAGGCTGCAGAATTTGTAAATCTTCTGGCTGGCTTGAGATCCTCGGTGCAGGTATGGTTCATCCAAAGGTTTTTGAGATGGCTGGTGTTGATCCTGATAGATATACGGGATTTGCCTTTGGTCTTGGAGTGGAGAGGATTACGATGCTCCGTTACAGGATTGATGATATAAGGCTTTTTTATGAAAATAACCTTATGTTTTTAAATCAATTCTGATAGGCTGAAGACAGACTTCAGAAGTTTTTCTAATTTCCTGTAACTTAATTGCTGTCGAGGATAAATTAACAAGACTATTTTTAACAGATATAGGGTCTAATTGGCCTGATCTGAGCATACAGTTTATTTTGGTCAGAGATGCTTTAGTCTGGTTTTAAATGAGGTGAATAGTGAGAGTTCCTTTAAACTGGTTAAGAGAGTTTGTTACATTTGATATTGCACCTGAAGAGATAGCCTCAGGTCTTACCAGGCTTGGCCTGGAGGTGGAGGCTATAGAACAGACTACTGATGACACGATTTTTGATATAAGCATAACTCCTAACAGGCCTGACTGCCTTTCTATTTCAGGGATTGCGAGGGAGCTGGCTATTGCCCTGAGGAAGGGATTCAGGGAGCCTTTGATTAATGTTAGGAGTTCCACTCCATCAGGCTTCAGGATAATAATAGATAATGAAGAGCTCTGCCCGAGATACGCTGGAAGAATTATAAGGAATATTAAGATAAAAGACTCACCAGATTGGCTTAAAAAAAGGCTTGAGCAGTGTGGCTTTAGATCTATAAATAATGTTGTGGACATAACAAACTATGTCCTCCTTGAACTCGGCCATCCCCTTCACGCCTTTGACCTTGATACATTAAAGGGAAACACAATAAGGGTAGCCTTAGCTGGTAAGAACCAGAAGATTAAGACTCTTGACAGCATTGAAAGGAAAGTCCCTGATGAGACCCTCCTTATCTGGGATAGTGAAAGGCCCATTGCAATAGCAGGTATAATGGGTGCCCTTGATACTGAGGTGAGACCTGATACAAAAAATATATTCCTTGAGGGAGCCTATTTTTCACCCCTATCTATTAGAAGGTCTTCAAAAAGCCTTGGGCTTAAAACAGAATCATCCTATAGGTTTGAAAGAGGCACAGACATAGAAGGTCTTATCTATTCTGTTGATAGGGCTGTTGATCTGGTACTTGATATATGTGGTGGTGAATTGACGGATGTTCTTGATGAATATCCCTCTAAATTTAAAAGCTCGGAGATTATCTTAAGGCCTCAGCGAGTTAAAGATGTTATTGGTGATGAGGTTTCCCATGAGGAGATAAAGGAAATCCTTACGAGGCTTGGCTTTCCTTTCACCTTTAAAGACGGAGATTTTATTGTAAAGACTATTTCGAGAAGATCTGATGTGAATTTGGAGATTGACCTTATTGAGGAGATAGCAAGGGTGAGGGGTTACGAGAAGATCCCTGCAAAGATGCCTGTTGTTGAACTGAGCTTTGAGATTAATAAAAAATTGAAGGATATTGAATTGATTAAGACTATCCTTAGAGCCAGAGGTTTTTCTGAGGCTATAAATTTCAGTTTTATGGATATTAACAGTTTAAAGGCCCTCGAGATCCCCGAGGAAGATGAACGATTCTGCCTTGTTGAGATAAAAAATCCCCTAAGAAAAGAGGACTCTTTTCTGAGGACAACCCTGTTACCTTCTCTCCTTGAGAATCTAAGGACAAATATAAGATTTGGCATAAAAGACCTCATGCTTTTTGAGATTGCAAGGGTTTTTTTAAAGAAAGACCAGGGTCTTCCTCAAGAAAGGCTTTCTCTTGGAATCATCAAATGGCATGATTCAAGGCCTGTTCTGTGGAGGGATAACCTGAATCCCTTTTATATCCTGAGAGAGGTTATGGATGGAATAGCCTCTGAATTTATGGTAAAAGAGGTCGTCTATAGACCATCTGAAGAGCCTTTTCTTCATAAAGGCCAATCATCAGATCTATTTATCAGGTTTAATGGTAATGATATTAAGATAGGATATATGGGAATCGTCTCTCAGAAGGTCCTTGACAGGCTTGACATAAAGACTTCCTCGCCAGTAGCTCTCCTCGAGATGGACCTTGATACCTTCCTTTCAGCCAGAGGTTCCTCTCCTGTGTATAAAGCCCTTCCAAGATTTCCCTACATTGAGAGAGATATATCAGTGATTGTGGACAACACGATACCTGCTGAGGAGTTGAGAAAACTTGTGATAACTTATCCTTCTGATATAATCGAATCAGTTTCTATCTTCGATTATTACAGAGGTGGGAATATTCCTCCAGATAAAAAGAGTATAGGTCTGAGAATCCTTTACAGGTCAAGGGAAAGAACACTCACGGAAGAAGAGGTTGAGAAGGTTCATAATGAGATTATAAACTCTCTTCTTCAAAAGACAGGAGGGTCCATCAGGTTTTAAGAAAAACTTATCTATTCCAGTTGCACCACCCTGTAACCTGCTTTTGTAATAGCCTCAATAAGGTCTTCTTTTTTACAATCTGTGCATTCTACCTTTGCAGAACCTATCTCAACTTCTGCAGACTTTACACCCTTAACACTTTCCAGGGCCTTCCTTACCCTCATCACACAGTGCTGACAGCTCATGCCCTCAATCTTAAAAGTCAATTCCATAAATATCCTCCTTATTTATGTTCCTCATTTATTCCACCTAAACATAAATACACCATATCATCTAAGTTCTCTCTATTATATGCCTGAATTCAAGTTCTTTCAAGTAATACACAAAATTCTTCTTGCTTACTCCACTCTTTCTTACATCTATGGCATCTGAAAAAGTTTCTGAGGATGCTATTTTTACAAGCTCTGTTAAGTTCATAGTTTCCACCTCACGAATGAATTATAACACAGGTGGAATATTTTGAGTAATCACAGGTTGTAGAAGGAGTTAAAACATCCTCAAAAAAGAATTTGAAAATTTGTAATTTTTTATTTCTCAATAAAAATTTTCACTTCTCCTTCTTTTTTTATTATGTTTACAACCACATCATCTCCATATCTTTTAAGATAAAGATCTACTTTGCCATTTTTTAATGGAAGATCTTTTATCCATAATTCTTCGAGGAATTGCGGAAGCATAGGATATTTAAAAATTATCTCATTTTTCTCAACAGAAAGCCCGAGACATCCTTGAAGAATTAAAAACACAGCCCCAGAAGACCAAACCTGTGGATGACAAGCAACCGGATAATGAGTAGGACCTTCATTAGATCTTCTTTCAAATCCACAAAAAAGTTCTGGAATTCTATGAAGTTTAAAAAAAGTACTAGCTTCGAAAAGAGCTTTCAGTATTTTTAGAGCTTCCTCTTTAAATCCATACAAAGAAAGACCAAAGGCAATAAGTGCATTATCATGGGGCCATACGGAACCATTATGATAAGATAAAGGATTATAACGAATCTCTAAAGAGGATAAAGTTCTTATTCCCCATCCAGAAAAAAAGTGTTTTTCAAAAAATAGAGAAGCAAGTATACGAGCTTTAGAAGGAGTGATAGCCTTGCTAAAAAGTAAATGTCCCGCGTTACTTGTTCTTACTTTACATTGTCTTTTATCTCCATCTAAAGCCAAAACAAAACAATTAATTTCATCACACCAAAACTTTTCTTCAATAAGTTCTTTTATTCTTTCTGCAGATTTTTCCCATTTTAAAGCTAATTCTTTTTCTCCAAGAATTCTTGCTAATTTAGAGGCTTCTCTTTTCGCTTTATAAACATATCCTTGAACCTCAACTAAAGCAATGGGTGGTTTAACTAATGTACCATCTTCGTAGAAAATGCTGTCTCCAGAGTCTTTCCATCCTTTATTAGACAAACCTTTTTTAGAAGGAAAATACTCTACAAATCCATCTCTATCTACATCTCCGTAATTATCTATCCAAGAAACTGCCGACACTATATTTCCCCAAATACTTTTTATAAAATCTATATCTCCTGTTCTTTCAAAATACTTACTGGCTAAGATTACAAAAAGAGGAGTTGCATCAATACTCCCGTAATATTTAGCGTACGGAATTTCTCCAGTTCTTGCCATTTCTCCTTTTCTTATTTCATGAACAATCTTACCTGGTTCTGCATCTTGTTCTGGATTAAATTCCTTGGCTTGATGATGTGCTAAAAATGCTAAAGTTCCCTTAGCGATAGAAGGATTTATCCATAAACACTCTAAAGCTGTAATAATCCCATCTCTTCCAAAAATAGTGTTAAACCATGGGATACCAGCATAAGGATAAACTCCATATTCTGTAGAAGTAGTAAGCATTACTATATCAGCCCATGATCTTTTAAGCCATTGATTAAATTGTTCGTTAGATGTATGAATCTTACAACTTTTGTTTTCCCAATCTTTTACGCGTCTTTTTATATAATAAAAAGCTTTTTTGTAAGAACATTTCGTTAATTTTTGTTTTTCTATTAAACATTTTATAGTTAAATAAAGAGTATGGCTTTCTTTTGGATTTAATTTAATTTTGTAAGTTCCTTTGGTAGAAAAGATACTGGCAGGAAGCGGAGTAAAAGAGATAATCGTTTCTCTTGTAATATTATCAAGTCCTTCATATACAAACTTTATTTTATCCTTTTTTACTTCTACTGGATAAAACTTCCCTTTTCTTTCTCTCTTATATCCTCTAACTTCAAATATATCTGCAAAGTCATTATTAAAATAAAAATTTAACTCTAATTCCACAGGATAGAGAAAAAAATTTTTGAGATAAATTTTTTCATAACAACAATTCTCGTATAAAAATTTAGTCCTTAAAATGTGAATATTACCTTCAGGGATTATAAATTTTTCATTTTTTATTATGTCTGGATTTGTTAAATCTACTGTTAAAAGAGAATTATCTTCTTTAACTGCTGAACTTAAAAGAATAGGATTTTTATCGAAGAGGTAAAATTTCCAATAGGAAAGGAATCGGGTATCTTTGTAATAGATTCCTTCTTCAGTATTTTCGCCAATATCTATATTTCCATAAGGATCAAAAATTGCAAAACATTCTTCATGTTTTAGAGTATAGCTTTCTTTAAAAAAATTTTTTTTCACCTAAACCTTTATCCAACTTTAAGTAAAATTTCTGTTTTTGTAATTCTTTGGTAAATATGAAGGTATTCTTCGGCCATCCTTCTTGCTGTGAATTTTTCTTCAAATTCTTTTCTGCAAACGTATCTATTAATATTTGTAATCTTATCAAGAGCACGAACTGCTGAATCTATATTATCTACAATAAAACCTGTTTTACCATCTTTTATAATTTCTGGAACAGATCCACAATTCCAAGCAACAACCGGGGTCCCACAAGCAAGAGATTCTATCATGACTAATCCAAAAGGTTCTGGCCAATCTATTGGAAATACTAATGCGTAGGCATTACCTAAAAATTCATTTTTTTCTTTTTCTCCGATTTCTCCAATAAATTCTACCCAAGGACTTTTAAGCATCGGTTTTATCACTTCTTTAAAATAAACCTCATCGGCTTTATCAACTTTGGCTGCAATTTTTAATTTCATACCAAATTTTTCTGCAATTTCAATAGCTCTATCAGGTCTTTTTTCAGGTGAAATTCTCCCAAGAAAAGCTAAATATTTACCTTTTTCAGGATAAAATTTATATAGGTCCTTAGGAAGTCCATGATAAACTGTTGCTTGCCAATTTAACCAGGGAAGCCCTTTTCTTTGCGAATAAGAAATGGAAACAAAAGGAACATCTTTAAATTTTCTAAAAAAAGGCACATACTCTGGAAGATCAAGCCTCCCATGAATAGTAGTAATAAAAGGAATATTATATCGAGTAGCTAAAGGCAAATGTAAATATTCTATATGAAAATGAATTACATCAAAAAGTTTAGGTTTCTTAAAAACTTCTTCTAACATATAAAAATGCCAAATTAAGGGATCTCTACAATTTTTATCAAGTCTTAGAGCATGTGGACAGATAGGAATTAATCGAGCTTTAGTTTGGGAGTCTCCACTGGCAAAAAGAGTAACCTCATAACCCATATTTACAAGTTCTTCTGTTAAATAGAAAACTACTCTTTCACTTCCTCCATAAAGTTTAGGAGGAACACTCTCATAAAGAGGAGCAACTTGCGCTATACGCATATGCTTCTCCTTATGGTGATTCCTCATTTTATTCTACCTAAACATAAATACACCATATCATCTAAGTTCTCTCTATTATTATATTATACCTGAATTCAAGTACTTTCAAGTAATACACAAAATTCTTCCTGCTTACTCCGTGAAACTTAAGAAGTCTCTTTTTTGCATAACTCCAAAATCCTTCTATACAATTTATATATACCTTTCCATTCGCAAACCTTATACTCCTGTTTACTACTTTACCTTGCCTTCCACTCACGAATGAATTATACACAGTGGAATATTTTGAGTAATCACCTTAGATTATATATGCGAAGGAGAAAACTTTTTTGGAGTAAAGAAATCCATATCAAAAGATCTTCTATGTGCTAATTGCAGGGCAAGACCTGTCCCACCAGCGAGATAAAAAGAATTTTTTTTGCTCAGTTATAACATTTTTTGGCTTATTGCCTCAATTTTCATATCCGAGACCCCGTAAAGAGAGAGGGTCTTTTTGGAGATGTTTCTGCATTCCAGTATCCGCTCAATAATAAAAAAAACCAGTCTCTTTCAGGAGAGAGCTGTCTATATCCACATCCCAGAAGAGTATCTTTTTTAATTGATGACATGATAAAGACAGAGGGTGTGCTAAAATAATAATTGAAATTTTAATCTTCTGTCAAGCTAACTCTACTTCCCATAAAATGGTTCGAGACCAGGAAATAGAGCTGAATGAGCAATTTGTGAAGGCCCTTCAATTGATGGAGGAGACCAAAAGACATGTCTTTATAACAGGAAGGGCTGGAACAGGAAAGTCAACCCTTTTGAATTATTTTAGAGAGCGAACAAAAAAGAATATAGCTGTTCTTGCTCCAACTGGAGTTGCTGCTGTAAACATAAAAGGCCAGACAATCCATTCATTTTTTAATTTCAGGCCCGACATTACCCCTCATAATGTAAAGGAAATAAAACCCAGAAACAGAGAGCTCTACAAAAAACTCGACACCATTATCATTGATGAGATCTCAATGGTGAGGGCAGATCTACTTGACTGTATAAATGAATTTTTAAGACTCCACGGGAAAAAGAAGACTATCTTCGGAGGTATTCAAGTCATATTCATAGGTGATCTTTACCAGCTACCACCTGTTGTGACATCAAGGGAGAAGGACCTTTTCAGTGAGCATTACAGAAGTCCCTATTTCTTTGATGCAAGGGTCTTTGAGGATATTGATATGGAATTCATAGAGCTTGAAAAGGTCTATCGCCAGAAGGATGAAAGGTTTTTAAAGATTCTTAATGGCATAAGAAACAATACTATCTCAGAAGAGGAGCTTGAGGAATTGAACCGTAAATACAGACCTGATTTTACACCAGAGGATAAATTCTACATTTATCTTACCACCACCAATGATATTGCGAATAAGATAAACAGGGAAAGACTTAATAGTCTGGATGGTAGGGAATATCTCTACCATGGCTATTATGATGGGAGATTCACAGAGCAGGACCTTCCAGCTCCCCTTGATCTTACCCTGAAGATTGGTGCACAGGTAATGCTTCTCAATAATGACTCTATGGGTAGATGGATCAATGGGAGCATGGGGAAGATAGTTGATATAGAAAAATATAGAGATGAACCAGATATTATCTGGGTGGAGCTTGAAAATGGGGATACGGTAGATGTGACTCCCTATAGATGGGAGATGTATGAGTTTTCTTATGACAGGGGTTCAAAGACAATTATATCAGAGGTAGTGGGAACCTATGAACAGTATCCCTTAAGGCTTGCCTGGGCAATAACGATACATAAGAGTCAGGGACTCACCTTTGATAAAGTAATACTCGATATTGGCAGGGGGACCTTTTCACATGGACAGCTTTATGTGGCCCTCTCAAGATGCAGAAGCCTTGATGGCCTTGTCCTGAGGCAACCTATATCGAGGAGGCACCTATTGATGGACAGAAGGGTGGTAAATTTTATTACAGGATACCAGTACAGACTCTCTGAAAAGGTTCAGCCATTAACAGAAAAACTTTCCATTATAGAGAAGGCGATAAAAGAGGGAAGACCTCTTGATATTGTATATCTCAAGGCAAAGGATGAGAAATCAAGGAGGATAATAATTCCCATTGAATCAGGTGATATGGAGTTCAACGGAAAGACCTTCAAGGGCCTCAGGGCCTTCTGTGTTATGAGAAATGATGAAAGGGTCTTTAATGTAGAAAGGATACTCGAGGTAAGGATCTGTTAAATTCCTGAATTGTCTTTGCCGTTGGTTAGGACATCACTACAAGGGTGAAGTTTTTCTGGAAAGAAGAGCTGGAGATTACAATATCTTACCACTATAATCCGTGAGCCAGAAAAAATTCCCCTACAGCCTCATCTGTTTTTATTATTAGAGCATAGAATTCCTTTTCTATTATCTTGATATTAATAGTGATTGATTCCTGAATATTTAGAAACTGTTTTTCATATAATGGGTGAAATTTGCTTGTTGTTAATAAGCCAATCTCAAGCCTTGAAAGAATCTCAGAACCATTGTTCTTAACAGAGAGTGTGAGTTCATTGTCATTTTGAGAAAACTCAGTTATCTTTAGAGAGTAAATCTTTGGTCTCATAGACCAGCTAAGCTTAACAAGTTTATTAGGCAATAATGAATCAACAAAATACGAAACATGGGGCGCTGCTAAAATCAAAGTAGCTCCATATTTATAAGCAAGTCTTCTCAATCCCTTTGCAACAATTGCTGCCATCTCTGGATTAAGAGTGGAAACAAATTCATCTGCAATCCATATAGGCTTTCTGGAATCGCATAGCTTTGCAATCGCAAATCTATATCTTTGTCCATCAGATAACTGGTGTGGTTTCTTTATATATAGATAAGTTTCTGTAAGCCCAACTGAATTAAGTAGATTAATCGCTTCTTTCGCATCTCTTCCAATCTGGTCAATAAGTGGAAGGTTACTAAAGGAATCAAGCTTTAATACTTCTACCATATCACTTTTTATTTTTGGAAAAACACCTGACCATTCCAAGGAATTTTTCAGTAAATTTCGTGGAGTTGTTAACAATTTAAGTAACGTGCTTTTTCCACTTCCAGAGGCACCTGTAATCAATACTACATCCCCTGGTTCAATCGTTAAAGAGAAGTTCTCTATCACTGGAGAAAAGGCGTGTTCAGAGTCAACAGCAAATACTTCTTTTACGATGTTAGTTCTTTCAGTAGACCCGTTTTTAATCTTATATTTCAATGATAAATTTTCAAACTTTAAAGACATTTTCAGCAGCGGTGATTTAGACATAAATAATATCTTACAAGGCTTTTTATAGAGTTGGAGTTTTTTTTCTATCTCTGATGAGAGTGGGTATATCAGGTAAGGCTTTTCTCGCTGGTTTTCCATGAATCTATATTTAGAGAATTCTCTTGGAGCAAACCCCCCATTACCATATTGTGGTATAATTGCCCTTCCTTTATAACCAGTAGTATATCCAATCTTAATAAATCCAGCTTTCTCAAAAAATCTATGATATTCAGTCATAGCTGCAATTACTTCAATCAAAATAGGAGTATAATGATTTATATCCCAATGGTGCCTTGCATAATTAATAAGATGTTTAGCCATTAAAACTCCCAGATTCAGACCTCTGAATTCAGGATGGATTACTATTCGTGGAATCCGAACTATACGATTAATTAAGCCAGTTTTCATTTGGTCTGTAAAATTAATACCAAGTAGTCTATATCGTGGGGCACATGCAGCGACAGAGGCAGAAAGAACACCAAACCCAACTATTCCAAACCCAGGCATTTCAGCAAGTAAGACTGTTCTTCTTCCAACAATCTTATTTAATCCTTTTCCACGGTAATGGAATTTTTCTAAATCTTTAGCTTTTTCCCAATCGTTTGCATCCTTTCTCTCTCTAAATATCACTTCAAATCTATGCGGTGGAAGGTAAATTATCTCTTTTTCCTCATATGGTGGGTATATCCTGACTTCTTTTACTTCCTTTGTTGCTCTATCTTCAAAGACCTTGTATATACTTGTGTAGTTATCAAAAGAAGGCACAAATTTTAAAACATCATTAGGTTTAAGGTAAAGAAACGGTTTTAATATTATGGTTTTGCCATTATCCAGTTCTACTTTACTAAAATCTCCATTACTGTTGATGTCCTTTACAATAAACTCATCTCCTGTCATAGCGGTTCTGAAAGAACTAGATAGCTAATTTTCCCTTTTCCATTTAGATGATAACGAATTTTGGATGGATAGTGAAGTCTTATCTTATTTAGAATATCTTTCACATCTCTTTTTCTTACTAAGATGTTATTTACCGAAAGCATCTTAATACGACACCAATCAATTAATGCATCTATATCTGCCAACCCAGTGGTTTTGTCACGCATTATTTGATAACCATAAGAAAATGTTTCTTTTAATACCTCATTATGGGTTTCATAAGAATATAATATATACGGTAGATTATAAATTTGTGCGATTAAAGAAAAGTACTCATCCTTATCAAATATATTTTCCATATTTTGGATATTCAATAAATTATTTATTATGATAGGAATAGAATTACCCACTGATGTGTATATTTCACTATCATTTTGCTTTTTTATAATTCCTAAATCTTCTAATGCTTGAATATGAGGTTTTATTTTATGGGATAATGTACTTTGATCATATCGTTCTTTTATTTTGACTAAGTTGTATGTTTCTTTAATTTTAATACGTGACCTAAAATCAGGTGCAATATCCATATACTCTTCAAAAATTTCTTTAAAGATATCTTGAATATTATCTTTAAAATATGAATATGAAACTTTCCCCATTTTTTGAAATTTTTCAGCTAATTTTAGGATTATTGCTCCCTCAGTTTCCAAAAAATATTTTAGATAACAAATCTTCTCAATTAAACTTAATTCATAAAATATATCCAAATCATTGCTTTCCTTTTTATCTATATAACAAAGAACTGTATTTATAACATGGCCTTTCCAACTCCAGATCATATTATCACGAAGAAATCCAAATCCACGATTTTTTAGTGTTGACAATAAAACTGTGAACTTTGCAACAGATTTCTCTTTTATCCATTCTTGGAGTTTTTTAATCACAGCTTCAGGATATGCACTCTTATCGGGATAAGTACATTTAGCTATAAGTATAGAATAATTTCCCGGTCTTAACGCATCAGTGTGTGTTTTTATAATAAAGCGAGGCACCATTAGTATTCTAAACCTCCATGAACAGTTATTCTTGGTCTTATTTTTGCCACAAATACTCTGTTAACTCTATCGTTTGAGATAACTGCATACCCTAAGGGCAAACTCCTAATTAATTGTTCGAAAACTCGTGATGTTACTCTTTCTCTCCCAAATTCAAAAGTGTCGGGGAAAAAGGTATTAAGCATCCCTTCAGCGGTAGATATATCGTCTCTCATACTAATAGAATGAATGATTAAAACATCCGCATTTCGCCTTATTGATGGATCTAATGCTGAAGGATTTTGGGTCGCTACAACTATAGATAATCCAAGATTTCTACCCTCATTCACATATTTCTTTAGTGGTTCACCGGATGGGGTTATGCCTTTCGCAGGAATATAATTATGTGCCTCATCTATAACTAACCAACCTCTTGGTAATCCTTTTTGTGCTTCCTTTACATATTCTTCATATTTCTGATGTTCTTCTTCGGCTTTTTCTTTAATACCTTGCTTTTCTAATGATCTAAAACGCTTTTCATGTATGTTAGAAAGTCTTTCGTACTTATCAGAGATACTTCTAAATTCCATTATTTTCTTCACAAGAATTCCGACTAAAAGGGATCTGACATTTTGTTCTAAGTCTCTAAGAAGAAGAATAGAAATCTGGCCAGGGGAAAAAATTTCTTTCAAGTTAATTCCAGTTTCAGAGAAGATTTGTAATCTTTTAATAGCTCTAAATCTGGCTTTGACAGCACGAATTGTATCCGGATGATAACTATTCTCAATTACCTTACAGTTATCAATGCAATAGAGAAAATCATCTATTGAATAAGCGTCTCTGGGATTTATCCGAGTACCTCTAATATCATTATAACCCTCCAAAACGACTTTTTCATAAACATCAGAGAGTAATTGGCCTATCGGGTCACTATATGTATCAAAACCAAAAAGTGCTGCCCAATCTTCAGCTGATAAATCTGATGGTTTAATAGAAATTTCTCTCGAATTTCCTTCAGGCGGCGGGGGTGTTCCACGAGGATAAAAAAGAATAATATTAAAATCTTCTTTTTTTAATCCCCATCTCTTTAATTCCTCAAGTTGTTTGCTTTCACTACCGTAGACCTCTTCAATATTATGTGGCATTGTGATAAACACATTCATTGTATCAATCATAACAATTGCCTGTTTTTTATTGCCTTGTTTAATCCAATTATTTGAGGCAAGCCCTTCTAAAATAACCCCTAATGTGTAAGTTTTGCCTGACCGCCTTTTCCCCACCACATAAATAGCATGAGCACCTTCGCAATCAAGCCAGATATTTTTACTTCTCCCATATTCAGCTACTTTACCTAAAAAAATTGCATTCAATTCGGAACCACCGGGAAGCCCTCCTATCAAATGATTTTGGGGGTTAAATTCTGGGCATATGAGTTCTTGTTCAAATGTATATCCCGGCTCTATTCTAAAAGTCAAGTTAGGAATCTCATCCATATAATTTATCCTCCTATAATATCTCGTGTTATAACAGGCCTCTTCATCAAGAACGCTTTGCCTGCCGCATCTGACATTCTTTGAGTTATTTCTCGCGGAGTCATTGTTCCTCTTAAAGTTCCTTTTAAGGCTTCAATAGCCTCTTTAGTGAAAGGAAAAAGTTCGGGTACTATACTTTCGTTAGTAGCATCTTTTGCTTGTTTCATTTTAGATTCACTCCTTTCCTTATCTACAGTCCATTCCAAAATTTTGGTAATAAAGTTGTCTACATCAGTTGAGGCTATTTCAGAGATTTGTATTATATTATGACTTCCTATTCTGGAAAGTATAGGTCCTCCTTCTCCCCCAAATACCAATGGTATATCTCTTTGAGTTCTTGCGGAGCAACTCATTATAACTGCAATCTCTTTTTGATTTTCGTCAACTAATCTTCTAAATGCCTCTTCATAAGTAGAGGCACCATATTCATCTGTGACAGCACCGAGTCTATCGAGTTCATCCAGAATTAAAACAAGTGTTTTTTCCCTTATTTTTTTGACCACTCTGCCTATAATTATTAAAATATTTGCCAAACGAGAAGGGATAGCATCCACAAGTGCTTCGGTCAGATTTAACTCAGCCAAATCCCTTGCTGGTACAGTAACGCCCGAAACATATCTCCAGAAAGTAAGTTCTTTCTCGGGACGAGCACCTAATAGACTTGAAACAGCACGAGAAAGTTCTTCATCTTCTAATATTTCCTTAAGCTTAGTGAACAACTCTTCAAATCTTACTGTTCCAACGGAGGCAATCAAATCTTTAAACATTTCCACGATAAATTCCTGTCCCAAACTTGCCATAATCCCATCGTGATAAAGATGTAGAAATGTAGATTTCTTAGGCACACTTGGACATTCAACATAAACTGGGTAAATATTTAAGTGTTTTTCTAATCGTCGAGTTATATGGAAAAGTGTATGTGTTTTACCTCCTCCATAAATTCCCCAAAAGAATCTTTTAGGGGGACGGTCAGTAACTAAATTGACCTGAATTCCTTCCTCTAATTTTGGAATATCTACACCTGTTCTTGGGGCATAAAAATCGGCATCTTTTTTTGGATCTAAAATAAAATTCGGTCTTTTTAAACCAAACCATTCAGCAACATTATTAGCCATAGTTACACCTCCTTTAAAATTTGTGATTTTTGTCTTATTTCATAAAAATATTGATTTAATTTTTTCAATATTTCATTGTCATTTTCGATTTTAATAGCTAACTCTATATTTCCTCTCCCAGTAAGGTTTTCGGAGCCAAAAATAGCATAATGACTCCCACCTACTGGGCCAGGTTCACTCATGTATAATTTTGCATGAAGCCTCGGATTAACTAAAATTTCAGAACCAATTTGTTTTAATGCTTTAATAGTTTCAATTGCTGTACTATCACGATATCGCTCAAGAGGCAAACTAATAATGGATATTTGGAGATTTGGATATAACTTTGATGCTGTAAATATAGCATTTTTAATTTTTTCTATACGATTTTCGTCCAATCTAATCCAAGGAGAACAAATATAAATTCGTATAAAATCAGGTTTATTATAGACACTGTCAATAAAATAATCCGTAATATTTTCAGTAATAAGCTCATAAGGTCTTAAATTTAAATTGGGATATAAATTTGATAACTCATTAAATAACTTATGGATATCAATATCATCATTAATGCCTTTTAGTAAAAGAGTAACTTTTCTCCCGAGCGAGGAAATATAAAACCCACCAGGCGTGCTAATAAAAAGACCTAATTTTGTTAATTCTGAAAATATGTTTTGAGATATATTAGTTTTGTCAATTAGCTCATTTATTTTTGATGATCGGACTATATCCATAATTTCATATGTATGCTTGAGAAAGTAATATACACCTTTTTGTCCCACCACTTCACTGAGTAAAGACATGTTTAGCTCTCCTTTTCTATCAAACTTATCCCTTCTAATACTTTGGTAACAAATTCAGCATTTATTACCTTTATTTCCCCTTTCTCAATAAAAGGTTCTGCTTCTTGGAGAACCATGTTAAAGCTTTGCATTATTGTCCGAGGTTTCGGTTCATCTTCGCGTTTTTTATTTTTAGCCTCATCTTCTATTTTTTTGAGAATAATATGAACAGCCTCCCGATCAAATGGAAAATAATCATCTATATTTGACCCCGGACTTCTGAAATGTTTTAATATATCTTTCACAAAAATTAATGATTCATCTCTTGATAAAGGTGGGAGCAATAAATATCTTCTATCAAGACGGTCTCTTATTTCACGCGACAGCCACTCAGGAAGTTTTTTTTCTGGATATCCCGAAAAGGAAATAATAATGGAAAGCCCATTAGGGCATCTATTAAAAATAGAGTGCAAACAACCATTTATTTCGTCAATCACAGGTCTCCTAAGGTTCTCTATCCGCTGGTACTCGTCTATCATCCACAAAACCCTCTGAATTGTGACAGAAGATGTCCCACCAATATTTATCAATCTAACAAGCCACTCAATGACTTTTGTACAATCTTCGGCTGTCTGAATGGGTTTTAATATTCCAATATTTTTCAAAATTTGCTTCTCTTTTAACTCTGTTCTTAGCCATCTTATTGCTATATCCTGTTCCTGAGGTTTCCCCTGATAAAGGAATGTTAATGCAGATGATAAATCCGGAAAATCACGCTTTAATCGTTTTGGGACTTCCTCTTTTTGTGGATTTGTAAAAGCTTCGTAATATGCCATTTCAATTGTTTCTTTATCAAGCGCTGTAACAAAAGATTTATAAAGTTCAAGAAAACTTTTAATTCCTTTTGGAAACTCCATATATATAGGAATCACTCCGGTAAACTCTGCTTTACATAGGTATTCTATGTGTTTAAGAGTATGTGTTTTACCAGCACCAAACCAAGCCCACATCAAGTGCATAGTTGAAGCTGGCTGGCGAGATAAGCCCCTAAGAAGTGTTTTTATTTCGCTGGCCAAGTTCGTCCTATCAGCCATAAAAGAACGAGAAATTTCATCAGGCACTATCCTGAAAGGCCAATCAGTTAAATGGAGATGAGGATATTTTACTTCCATCTTCATTTCTAATTTTTTATTCCTTGTTTTTTATTCCTTGAATTGTATTTTTCTCTCACGAAACATAATATTCTAATTTTAATATGAATACTCTGAGAATGGAAAATACTTCTATTTGGGCATAATTATCAACACTTGGTGCAATGATTCTCTTTAACAGAAATTTTATAACTAAAGTCATTCGTCACCTCCTCTTTGACTCATCACATATTTTATAGGTAGTTGAAATTTGGCATCTGGAGATTGGGTATAAAGATCTTCGAAAACCATATTAAAGAAAAAAGAGTCGTCCTATGCAAATGCCTATCAATATTATCTCACAAAGCTTTTAGGATTTCAAGAGTTTTTTGTCTTGCCCTAGTGCTGCGTCAAAGTCCATTAACATCTTATATATCAAAGAATTAACCCAAAATTGCTGATAGAAATTTTAAAAATTAGAAACCATACCGAGTATGGAATTAAAAGCACCTCTCAGAGCTTAAATCTCCTCAAAAAGGCCTGTTCATCTAAAAATCTCTCCTCCTTGAGCCCT
>Ga0197143_1000535_pt1 | contig 39973 bp, 37 predicted proteins | sample GBS70_MetaG_FD_148603 | JGI IMG/M metagenome (GOLD analysis project Ga0197143, IMG submission 148603) | Sediment microbial communities from Great Boiling Springs, Gerlach, Nevada, United States - GBS 70_MetaG | ecosystem: Environmental > Aquatic > Thermal springs > Hot (42-90C) > Sediment... | reverse complement strand
GCCGAGTACGTCGCCTGGCTGCAATCGCTAGCCAGCGAGGAGGTCATGCCATGAATCGGGTGCGTGGTGAAGCAGCGGCCCCGGCTCGCCCGCCCTCTCCCGAGGACATCAAGCGGTTCCGGCGAAACCTCCGCGACGAAGTGGACGGCGAGGCCCTGTACCGATCGATGGCCGAAGCGGAGCGAGACCCGCACCTGAAGCTCGTGTACGAGCGTCTGGCCGAAAGCGAGCGGCGGCACCGCCATCTCTGGGAGGAGAAGCTGCGCGAAGCGGGCGAACCCATTCCGTCGTACCGGCCGTCGCTGCGGGTGCGGGTTCTGGGTTGGCTGGCCCGGCACTTCGGCACCAACCTGGTGGCACCGATCGTCGCCGAAATGGAAGTCGCCGCCTACTCCATGTACGACGACCAGCCGGAGGCCGTGGCCCACGGCCTCCCGGCGGACGAGCGTTCCCATGCGCGCGTCTTCCGGGAGATCGCCCGGCAGGGCGTGCGGCGGACGTCGGCCATCGACATCGCCAGGATCGAAGGACGTCACGGGGCAGCGACGGGGAACGCATTGCGGGCGGCCGTGCTCGGTGCGAACGACGGGCTCGTTTCCAACCTTTCGCTGGTGATGGGCGTTGCCGGGGCGAGCCCGGGACCGGAGATCGTGCTCCTTTCGGGGATCGCCGGCCTCCTCGCCGGGTCGCTCAGCATGGCCCTGGGCGAATGGATCAGCGTGCGCAGCGGAGCGGAGCTCATCGAACGACAAGTGCGCATCGAGCTGGACGAGATCCGCCACCTCCCGGACGAGGAGATCGAGGAGCTCACGCTCATCTACATGTCGCGAGGGATCCCCGAGGAGGAGGCGCGCGCAACCGCGCGGCGAATCATCGCCGACCAGAAGGCCGCACTCGAGACGCTCTCCCGCGAAGAGCTGGGAATTTCGCCCGACGATCACGGCCAGAACCCGTGGGTGGCGGCGGCCGCCTCCTTCCTCACCTTCAGCGTGGGAGCCGCGTTCCCGGTGGTCCCCTGGCTCTTCCTCTCCGGATTCGCGGGCGTGGCCGGGAGCGTAGTCGCCAGCACGCTCGGACTGGTGCTTACGGGGGCAATCACGAGCGTGTTCACCGGTCGGGACGTCTGGTTCTCGGCCGCCCGGATGGTGGCCTTCGGGCTTTCGGCCGCGGGTATCACCTTCGGCATCGGCCGGGGAATCGGCGTTTCGACCGGGATCAGTTAGTCGCGGAAGGCGATCTCCACCGCGAGGCGGCCGTCGGCCGTGGCGATAGCCACGACCCGGTAGGGGCGGTCCATGGCAACCTGGTCGAGCCAGCCAGCGAGCTCCCGGCTCATCCCTTCGGCGAGGGCCTGGGCATCCACGAGGCCTGGCAGTCCATCCCGAACGACGGTGAACGCGAGGGCACCGTCGGCGATCTCGGGGTCGAAGGCTGCCGCCCCGGAGGCGATGAGCTGACGGTCATCCCGGACCTCGAGCTCCAGGTCGACGAGGCCCGAGGTTTCGACCACGGCGCGCGCTTCGATTTCGACCCGGCCGGCGACGGGCTCGGCGAGGTCGGCCCCCACGCGCTCGACCAGGGTGGAGACCGCTTCGGCATCCATGACGAGGCGGAGGTTGCCCCCGCCCGAAGTCTCCCCCTCGTCCCCCCGGAAGATGGGGTCGAGGGTGTAGAACATGACCGTGCCGACGATACCGGCAAGGGCGCCGAGGAGGAACCAGGCGAAAGGGCGCATGCAGCGTTCACAATGCCGGGGCTTGCCGGGAGGGACAAGCCGACCGCCGCACGGCGGCCGATCCCGATCCTTGTACGGGCATGACCGCCGGAGTAGGGTTGCCGGTATCCGGAGGCCCGTGCGATGCGGTGGGCGGGGGAACTCCTGGCGATCGCGCTGCTCCTGGGGGCAGCCATCGGGGCGCCGCTGGCGGCCGTTCACATCGCGGATTCGGCCGAAGAGCAGACGTACGAGGCCGAACGGATGTTGGCCCGCGCGCACCAGGCGTTGGCACTGGCAGCGGACGCGAGAGCGTCGGCCCTGGCGTACCTGCTCAGTGGAGGACCGGGGCTTCGAGCAGAGTACGAAGCGGCCACCGCGGCCGCGCGGGAAGAGTTCGCGCATCTCCAGGACCGGGAGCCGGCAGCGGAAGAGGTAGGGCAGGCGTTCGAGCGATGGGTGCGGGAGGGCCCGGCCATCCTCATCGCGATGGCCGAGGCCGGCAACCGGGAGGGCGCGGCGGCGCTCGCCCAAACCGGCCGCTCGGCGGAGCTCTTCTCCGCGTTCGGAGAGGCAGGAGAGGAGCTCGTCGCACGGCTCGAAAGGCACGTCGAAAGCCGCCGCGATGCACAGCTCCGAGCCACGGTCGGCGCGTTCGTGCTCTTCGGGCTAGGGATGGTCGCCCTGGCGGCGACGCTGGCGCTTGCGGCGCGCACCCTCGCGACCATGCGACGCGTACGCCAGGCAGCGCGGGAATCTCGAGAGCTCGCGCTCGCAGCCAGCCGCCTCGCCGAGGAGCGGCGCGAACTGCTCGGCGCGGCCACCAACGAGCTGCGGGGGCCACTGACGGCCCTGGCGCTGGCCGCGGACATGCTTTCGCGAGACCTTCCGGCGAGCGGCGACCCTTCCCTCGCTCCCCTGGCACAGGAGATCGCGCGGAGCGTGCGCCGCCTCACGAGCCTGGTGGAGGACCTCCTCGATTACGCAGCACTCGAGACCGACGGGCTCACCCTGGTACGGGAAGAGGCCGACCTGCGGGCCATCGCCGAGGCTGCGGTAACCGAAGTGCGGGCGGTGCGGAGCGAAGTCACGCCGGTCATCGAGACCACCGGCGGCGACGCCACCGTGTTCGGGGACGTACCGCGCCTGCGCCGGGCCCTGGCCGCGTTCGTGGGCGGGCTGGTACGCCGCGGTTCCGTGCCGGCCCGGCTCAGCATCTCTTCGGAGGGTACGGAGCTGGCCTGCACCATCGAAGGGCCGCCGCCCGCCTCCGACCTTCCGCCGGGTCCGAACATCAGCACGGAGGTAGCAAGGCGCATCGTCGCGCTCCACGGCGGGAGCGTGCTCGAAGAAGCGCCGGGGAGGGTGGTGATTCGGCTGCCGCGAACGAGCAGCGTCTCGGAAGCCTCCGGAGCGGCGAAGTCGGGAGCGTGATACGATCGCGGCGTATGGCGGAGGAATCCGGCGCGTTCTGCCCTCGATTTCACCGTGCCGTCGAACTGATCGGCCGGCGATGGACGGGGGCGATTCTGCGGGCGATGCTGCACGACGCTGTTCGGTTCAGCGAGCTCCGGCAAGCGGTGCCGGGGCTGAGCGACCGCCTGCTCTCGGAGCGGCTGAAGGAGCTCGAGGCGGAGGGCATCGTCGTGCGGGTGGTGCGCCCGGAAACGCCCGTGAGGGTCGAGTATCACCTCACCGAGAAGGGGCGAGCCCTCCAGTCGGTCATCGAGGCGGTGTCGGCGTGGGCGGAGCGGTGGATCGAGTTGCCGAGCGCTTCGCCCGAGTCGTCCCATCCGGAGGAAGCTGCGGCGACCCGGGGCCGATAGGCTCCGCCTCCGCCTCGGCGGCGGCACCGTGGGCCTCCTCGGGAGGCCAGGGCTTGATGGCCCGGAGCCAGATGTGCGCCTCTTCGATGCCGAAGAGGTGCCCCCAGAACCGCTCGCAGTAGTACTGGGCGCGGGGGCTGCGGTTCGCGAGGGCGTCGAGAATGCGACCCAGCACGCGTCGAAAACGGCTCGGCGGCGCGAAGGTGTCCGTGTTCAAGTTAAAGGTGAGGCGCTTGCGGACGATGCGGAAGCGCGCCCGGTGGTAGTAGTGGAAGAGGAACCCGTCCGGCGTGTAGGGGTCGAAGTAGGCGAGCGTGTCGAGGAAGAGGGCTCGCTGGTGAGTCGGGTCCTTCCAGGTGATGTAGTTCGAGGAGCCATGGGGGAAGCGGAAGTGGACGAGCCCCCCGGGCTTGCAGATGCGGTACACCTCGTTGAGGAAGCTCACCAGGTCGTCCAGGTGTTCGAGGACGTGCGAGGCGTGGACCTCGTCGACGGAGGAGTCGCGGAAGGGGAGGGTGCGGGTGATGTCGGCGCGAACGTCCACGCCGGGAAGCGGGGCGATGTCGACGCCGAGGGAGCCCGGGTGCTTGCGGAACCCGCAACCGAGGTCGACGACGATGCGTCCGGGAGTCCGAGCCACGGCGTCCTTGCCCCCAAGGTGTTGACCGCCCCCGAATGGAGCTAGTATCGCCCTCCGCGCGCCAGAGGCAAGCGGGCAATAGCGCGTAGGGCCGCGTACCGTACCATTCGGGCCGTGGCGCGGGGCCGACGCATCCTCATCATCTGTCGGGGGAACGTGGGGCCGCACATGTCGGCGCCGGGGATCCGTGCCTCGGCGCAGGCGCAGGTGCTCGCGGAGCAGGTGCCAGGCGCCGAGGTGACCTTGGCCGGCCAGAACGGCGACGCCTCCGCCCCGCCGGACGCCCCCTATCGCGTCGTGCCCTGGACCTCGAAGAACATCCTCCGCCTGGTGGCGGAGCACGACATCATCATCTCTTCGGGGCTGCCGCCGCAGATAGCACCGTTCTTTTTCCAGAAGCGCTTCGTGGCCGACCTCTTCTCCCAGTACGCGATGGAGTGGATGGAGGTCGGCCTTCAGCACTACCACGGCTTCGGGCGTCGCGCCTGGGTGGAGCGGACGCGCACCTGGCTGGCGATGCAGCTCACGGCGGCAGATTTCGTCATCTGCAACAACGAACGCCAGCGGGACAGCTACCTCGGCACGATGTTCTCCCTCGGTATCGTTTCGAACCGGGCCTACGCTGCCGACCGAACGCTGCGGCGGCTCATCGACTCGGCGCCCCACGGGGTCCGGCGCGAGCCCCCGGATTGGTCCGGCCCGCGAGTGCTGCGCGGCGTGCACCCGGGTTTCCGAGAGAAGGACACGATCCTGGTGTGGAACGGGGGCATCATCCAGTGGTACGACCCCGGGACGCTGCTCGAGGCGCTGCGGCGGTTGGGCCGGGACGACATCAAACTCCTCTTCCTGGGAGCCAGCTACCCGGGGATCGGCGACCTTGGGAAAGGGCCGCGGTTCCAGAACGCGAAGGCCATCGCGGCGGCCAACGGCCAGCTCGGGCGGACGGTGTTCTTCGAGGAGGGCTGGGTTTCGCACGAAGAGGCAGCACGCTACGTGCTGGAGGCCGATATCGGCGTGTGCACGTACTGGGACAACCTCGAGACCCGGTACGCCCACCGCACCCGCTTCCTCGACCTCATCTGGGCCGAGCGGCCGTTCATCTGCACCCACGGGGACATCCTCGCCGAGGAGGTGGAACGCCGCGGGTGGGGCATCGTGGTCCCTCAGCAGGATGCCGAGGCCCTGGCAAGGGCGATCGCGAAGCTCGCCGACGATAAAGCCTTCTGGGAGCGATGCCGGCGCAACCTGGCCGCAGCCAGGGCGGAGCTGCAGTGGGAGGTCACCCAACGGCCACTGATCGAGTTCTGCCGCGACGGCTGGGACCCGATTTCGCCGAAGGCCGAGCGTTTCCCGGGCCTCGTGCAGCGCATCGCAGCCTACCTGGGACGAAGAGCCGTGTACGTCTGGGCGACCAAGCCATGAGCCGTTCGATCCTCGTCATCAGCCGGGCAGCCGTGGGGCCGCGGATGGCGAGCCCGGGCATTCGGGCGTACCAGATCGCAGGCGCCTTGGCGAGGGCGCTCCCCGAGGCGCGGGTCACGCTCGCACGTCCCGCGGGGCAGGACCCGGTGACGCCCCCGGAACCGTCGGTTCGCATCGTCGATTACCGTTCGAACTGGGAGCTGGTGCGCCTGGCGCGACAGCACGACGTCGCCATCGCGCGGAACTTCCCTCCCTACTTCATCGCCCTCATGGGGCGCACGCTTTTGGCGTTCGATGGCTACACGCCGCTCCTCATCGAATGGCTCGAGCTGGCCGAGCGAGACATCGCCCCCCGCTGGCGGAGAGTTTGGTCGGCCAGCAACCGGTGGTACGTGAACCTTCAACTCACGATGGCCGACTACATCTTCTGCGCCGATGAGCGGCAGCGGGACCACTGGATCGGGATGCTGGTGGCGCTGGCCCTCCTCCCGTCGCAGGTGTACGAACGGGACCCGAGCGTGCGGAGCCTGGTCGGGGTCGTCCCCTACGGCGTGCCCCCGACGCCGCTCTCGCCGAACGGTCCGGCGATGCGCGGGGTGGTGCCGGGCATCGGCCCGAACGACCGCATCCTCCTCTGGCACGGCGCGGTCACGGACTGGAACGACCCCATCACCGCCATCGAGGCCGTGCACCGGCTCGGCCAGAAGCGAGGCGACCTCCGGCTGGTCTTCATGGGCGTCGACCACCCCGACTACGTTTTCGGGCCGAACGCGGGGAAGCTGCGGGCAGCGGTCGCAAAGGCGCGCGAGCTCGGTATCGAGGGGAAGTCGGTGTTCTTCCTCCCGGGCTGGGTTCCGTACGACGCGATTGACTCCTACCTGGCCGAGGCCGACGCGGGGATCTGTTTGGGCTACGAGACGGTCGAGAGCCGGTTCGCCTTTCGGACACGGTACGTCGACGCCTTTCGAGCGCAGCTCCCGTTGGTGTGCACGCGCGGGGACGTCCTCGCCGAGCGGGTGGAGCGCGACCCGCTCGGCGTGGCCGTCCCCGAGCGGGATGTCGAGGCGGTGTCGAGGGCCATCGAACGGGTGTTGGACGACGCGGACTTCGCGGCGGAATGCCGACGAAACCTGGCAGCGATCGCCGACGAGCTCTCGTGGGACCGGGTGATCGCGCCCTTGGCCGAGTTCTGCGCCAGGGGGGAATCGAACGCTGCCCCGCTCGCGAAGCGACGGCGGGACGCGATCCTCCGCGCGGCTACGTACTACGTCCTCAAGAAGGCCAACCGGAACGGGCCGCCCCAGCGGTAGGGCAGTCGGCGTTCAGCGCCTTTCGTGAGCTGGCGGGCGCTGCTACGATTCGGGTGGGTCGGGGTGTAGCTCAGCCTGGCCAGAGCGCTGCGTTCGGGACGCAGAGGTCCCCAGTTCAAATCTGGGCACCCCGACCAGCTTTCGTGCTTGCGGCGAGACGGCTCCCTGAGGGCCGGAGCAACCGGAGCCTTCTGGGCGGAGCCACAGCCGATGCAGCCCTGCAAGCGCAGGCGGCCAACGAGCTCGGTCGTCGACGGCGCGAGGGCGCTTGCTCGCCTTTTCAAATACCCGGCTCACTGCGCGTTCGAACAGACGGCCAGACCGGCAAAGGAGGCTCGCGGATTCCGACGTCACGGGCAAGGGCTGGCGTCCTGCCCTGCGGGACGGGCCGGAGCCCCGGAGGGTCGCTGTTCCACCGGCCCGGGCGCGAGGCTGCCGCGTTTCGCGCGGCGCTCCCGAAGGCCGTGGCAAGCAGCGCCGCTCCAACGTCCCGGCCTCGTCCGCGGGCCTGCTCCCCCGGGGGCGGTTCTCGGCAGGAGTCTCTTCCCCGACGCGCGCGGTTTCGGGCGCGCATAGCCGGTCATCTCGGCATCGCCCTGGGAAGGGTCCCGCGTCCGCGGCGGTCAAGCGCAGCCACTCAGCGGTGGCGGCTTTCTGGTTCGACGGCGGGAAAAACGTCGCATCGGCCGGGGCGGAGCTCGGAAGGCGGCCGGCGCCGAGGAGCGGGGGACCACCGAGGGGTCGCTCGGAGGGCCACGTACGGGCCCATCGCCGGCGGGGGTGTGACATCCGACAGAGTTGGCACGGCCGTACCTGGCGCCCGGCGCGCCGACCGCGACGGCCCAAGACCGAACACAGCGGCCTCGGCCCCACCCATCGGACGGGAGCGACCCCGTGCGGCGACGCCGTTGTCGCTCCCGCGCCTGACTCGCGCTCCCGGCCAGCGGGCCGCTGCGATGTCGGGCCGCGCGCGACGGGCCGGAAGTGGTGCGCACCACCGACCTGGGGGCCGCGGCGGTCGCGCAGCTCCTGGCCTCCGGCTGACCGCCCCGATGCTCCATGAGAGATTTTTCATGCGGAAGTCGGGCGCCGCTGCTGTAATGGAAGCGTGCACATCCTGCTCGTCGAAGACGAACGACGGCTGGCGGCTGCGGTCCGGCGTGTCCTCGAAGAGGAGGGGCACGTCGTCGATGTCGTTTACGACGGAGAGGACGGGCTCTACCAAGCGCTCGTGGAGGAGTACGACGCCATCATCCTCGACGTGATGCTGCCCGGGAAAGACGGTTTCAGCGTGGCGCGGGAGCTGCGCGCCAAGGGGCGCACCACCCCCATCCTGATGCTCACGGCGCGGGACGCCATCCCCGACCGGGTTGCCGGGCTGGATGCGGGGGCCGACGACTACCTGGTGAAGCCGTTCGCGCTCTCCGAGCTGCTGGCACGGCTGAGGGCGCTCGACCGTCGGGCGCGCATGTCCGCATCCGAACCCCACGTGTTGCGCGTGGGGGACCTGGAGCTGGATCTGCGCGCCCGCGAGGCTCGCCGGCAGGGGAGACGGATCGAGCTGACGGCGAAGGAGTTCGCCCTGCTGGAGGCGCTCATGCGGCATCCCGGCCAGGTGCTCACCCGCTCGCAGCTGCTCGACATGGTGTGGCATTACGATGCCGCCATCGAGTCGAACATCGTCGACACCTACATCCACTACCTGCGCACGAAGGTCGACAAGGACTTCGAGCCGAAGCTCATCCGCACCGTGCGCGGGGCAGGGTACGCGATTCGAGGCGAGCGTGTTTGAAGCTGCGCGCATTCGGCTCACGGCCTACTACACGGGAGTGCTGGCAGCGATCCTGCTGGTGCTCGGCATCGGTGCGTACGTGCTGCTCGCTCGCTCCATCGACCGGGAGATCGATGACTCGCTCGACCGGGCGCTCGCACAGCTACTTCGGGCACCGGTGCGGGAGGTCATCGCCGAAGGCGTGCCACGGGGGCGCCGGTTCGCCCCGGAGACGGAGTCGGAGGTGCTCTCGACGGACGTGTTCTACGTGCTCGTCGGCCCCGCTGGGAACGTGCTCGCCAACCCGAGCAGGCTAGAAGAGGAGGAGCTGCCGCTCGCGGAGCTGGCGGAGCACCCGGGGTCGGCGCGGGACGTCTCCGTTGACGGAGCGCGCTACCGACTGAAGTCGGCTGCGGCGTCCACTCCCCTGGGCGAGATAACCTTCGTGGCTGGCCGTTCCCTGGAGGCGCGTGACTTCCAGTTGCGCCGCCTGGCCCTCACGTTCGCCCTGGCCGGAGGCGCCGGACTGTTGCTCTCCGCGGCCGGTGGGTTCTGGCTGGCCGGTCGCGCGCTCGTGCCCATCCGCCGGACATTGGAGTCGCAGCGCCGCTTCATTTCCGACGCCTCCCACGAGCTCCGCACGCCTGTGGCCGTCATCAAGGCGAACGCGGAGCTCCTCTTGCGCCACCCCAACCAGACGATCGAGGAGAACATCGACCAGGTCGCTGCGCTTGCCGACGAAGCGACACAGCTGTCACGGCTGGTGGACGATTTGCTCACGCTGGCCCGAGCCGACGAAGACCGGCTGCCCCTCAAGCGGGAGACGTTCGAGCTCCGCCCGTTCCTCGAAGAGCTTCTGCGCGACCGCGAGGCCATCGCCGCCGCGCGCGGGGTCGACATCGCGGCGGAAGCGGAGCCGGGCAGCATCACCGCGGACCGCACGCGCCTGCGCCAACTCGTCGCCATCCTCCTCGACAACGCTCTCAAGTACACGCCGCGGGGCGGCCGTGTGCGGGTGCGTGCCCAGCGCGAAGGGGGGCGATGGGTCGTCGACGTCGACGACAGCGGCCCCGGAATTCCTCCCGAGCTCCGGGAGCGCGTGTTCGAGCGCTTCTACCGGGGACCGGAGGCTCGGGCGTTGCCCGGCACCGGGCTCGGGCTCGCCATCGCGAAGAGCATCGCCGAGGCGCACCGGGGCCGCATCGAGGTCCGCGAGAGCCCGGAAGGCGGGGCGCGATTCGAGGTCACGCTCCCGGCCGCGTAACTCCCTCGCGGCAACGTAGCCGAGAAGCCCCTTCGAACCGGCACGGCGAAGGGCGGCTCCCTTCGAGCCATGAGCTCAGGTAAAGGCCCGGATACGGTGAGAGCCTTCTCATGAAGCTCTCAGGGAAGGCTGAGAGACTGCCTTTACGGTCGAGGGTGCCGGGCGGGCGCCCGGACACCACCGATAGGAGGCTGCATGAACGACCAGAGCGGACCCCTCAGCTCGACAGAGGAGGTACATAGCCTATGACCACGCACCGGAAGTTCCCCGCCCTGCTCGTCGGATTGGCCGCGGCCCTGCTGGCCGTGGTCATCGCCGGCGGCGTCATCACCGTCTTCGCCCAGACCAACGGCAGCGAGACGGACCGCAAGGAGGCGTACCTCCAGAGCCTGGCCAACCGCCTGGGGGTCGACGTCGACACGCTGAAGCAGGCCATCAAGGACACGAACCTCGAGCAGCTCGACCAGCTCGTCCAGGAGGGGGTCATCAGCCAGGAGACCGCCGACGCCATCCGCGAGAAGATCGAGAGCTCCGATACCGTGTGGTTCGGAGTACCGCGCGGGTTCGGCCGCTTCGGCTTCGGTCCCGGCTTGTGCGGAACGAGCCTCGAGGAGCTGGCGACCTTCCTCGGCACCGACGTGGCCACCCTCCGGAGCGAGATTCAGAGTGGGAAGTCGCTGGCGCAGATCGCCGAGGCGCACGGCAAGTCGCGCGACGAGCTGAAGACCTTCCTCACGGACCAGGTCAAGGCGAAGCTCGACGAAGCCGTCGCCAACGGCCGGATTACCCAGGAGGAGGCGGACGCGAAGCTCGAGAGCTTCACCGCGAACCTCGACTCCATCATCGACGCCGTTCCGGCCTTCAAGGGATTCGGCCGCGGGCACCATCGCCACGGATGGTTCGGCAAGCCTGACGATTCGGATTCGGACTCCTCGAGCTCGACGAGCACAACCACTTCGTTCCGCTACTGACGCTGGTTCACGGCTCCATCCGTTGTCGGCGGGCCGGGCCACCAGACCCGGCCCGCCGGCGTTTCGCGCGCACCCGATGCCGTGAGGGACAACGGCTCAGGGACGCGACCGTCGAACGAAGATGCCCCCGAGCGCCCAGGCGCCGAGAAGGAGGCAAGAAATGCCGAAGGCCGAGCGGAGCCCGACGCGCGGCGGTGTGCGGCAGACGCGCCCCTCCTCCGGGCGTATAATGGCGACGGCTTGGCAGGCTAGGGGTGCCCGAATCGAAGGGCTGAGAGCTGGGTCCTTCCCAGCAACCCTCGGAACCTGATCCGGGTAATGCCGGCGGAGGGAAGCCTATGCACGACCCCCCTTCATGGACCTCGCTCCCCCTCTTCGGACCGCACCGGCCGGCTCCCCTCGGAGCAACCCGAACAACGGTCGCCCGCGGAGGGAGCGACGCGTCGGTCGCCGGATTCTCGCGGCCAACGCCCCGAGGACCGCGCTGGACACGCCAGGGGCTCGTCGACCGCACGGAACGCGCCGTTGGCAGAGGGAGGGGGGCGTGGGGCGGGGCGGGCCGATGGCGTGCCAGCTCAGCCGGGGCCCGCGGAAGGCGGACGGCCGCACGAATGCGCCGCTCCCGACCGCCCTCACCTCCGAACGACCGACCGGAGCCGGCGTCCGTCCGACGCGCCGACCGCGTGCCGCTGATGCACGTCCGCTTGCTCCGGCTGCGCGCTGACCGTTCCCCTTCCGGCGACGGAGGCAGGGCCTCCCAGGGGCGGAGGAGCCTCCGCCGTCCCCGGTTCGGGCGGGACAGCAAACCCCGCCTGTTTTCCTCGGCTCTCCGGACCTGCGGCGCGCGGGCGTTCCCCCTTCCCGGGCGAAGGGAAGGCCGGCACCCCCGTCGCGCTCGGAGGTCGGGCAGGGCGCTACTGGTCCCTACACGATGCGAGCGGAACCGCGCTGGCGTTCCCCGTGGCGGGACGCGGCAGCCATTGACCTCTCGGGAGGAAAGGCATGACCCAGCTTGAAGCAGCGAAGCGAGGCATCGTCACCGACGAGATGGCGTACGTGGCCGAACAGGAAGGGGTTTCCCCCGAGTTCGTCCGGGAGAGAGTGGCGGCGGGGCGGATCGTCATCCCGCGGAACCCCAATCACCACACCCTCCGGGACTTCAAGGGCATCGGGGAGGGCCTCTCCGTCAAGGTGAACGCCAATCTCGGGACCTCTTATGACTACGTGAACCCGGAGGAGGAGGTGGAGAAGGCCCGGGTAGCCATCGCGTACGGAGCGGATACGGTGATGGACCTCTCCACGGGGGGCGACCTCAAGGCGGTCAGGCGGCGCATCCTGGAGGTGGCCACCGTCCCCCTGGGTACGGTGCCCATCTACGAGGCGGAGTTCCGGGCCGCCCGACGGAAGAGCTTCTTCGACATGTCCGCGGACGAGCTCTTCGAGGTCATCGAGGAGCACGGACAGGAAGGGGTCGACTACATCACCGTTCACGTCGGCGTGACCCTGAAGAGCTTGGAGGCGTACCGTCACACCTCGCGAACCACGGGCATTGTGAGCCGAGGAGGCGGGCTCATGGCCGCCTGGATGCTCCACCGCGGAGAGGAGAACCCTCTCTACGCCCGCTTCGACGACCTCCTGGACATCGCCCGTACCTACGACATGACCCTCTCCCTCGGGGACGGGCTTCGGCCGGGGTCGTTGGCGGACAGCACCGACCGCGCCCAAGTCGCCGAGCTCCTCACCATCGGGGAGCTGGCGGAGAGGGCCCGGCGGGCAGGGGTCCAGGCCATGGTGGAGGGCCCAGGGCACATCCCCTTGAACGAGATCGCCACCAACGTCCAGGTGCAGAAGAAGCTGACCGGGGGCGCGCCCTTCTACATCCTGGGGATGCTCCCCGTGGACACTGCCGCTGGCTTCGACCACATCGCCGGGGCCATCGGTGGGGCCATGGCAGGGTGGCTGGGGGCGGACATGCTCTGCTACCTCACCCCCGCGGAGCACCTGGGCCTGCCCACGGTGGAGCACGTGAAGGAAGGGGTCATCGCCTTCAAGATCGCCGCCCACGCCGCGGACGTGGCCCGGGGTAACCCTCGAGCGCTGGAGCGGAACCGGCGCATGTCCGAGGCTCGCTACCGCTTGGACTGGGAGGGGCAGTTCGCCCTCTGCCTCTTCCCCGAGGAGGCCCGCCGCCTGAAGGAGGAACGAGGCTCTATGACGAAGGCGTGCAGCATGTGTGGGCCCTTCTGCCCCATGAACCTGGTGGAGGCGGTCCTCCGGAGGGGGGAGAAGGTGGAGCTCGGCGTGCACCGAGGCTCGGGGAGTTGAGGGGACCGCGCCGTCCTTCGGGGCGTGAACCTGGCAACGGTTGCCGCCCATCCGCACCGAGGGCTCACACTCCGAACGGCGCTTGGAGGAGGCTTCCGCGCTAGCCGGTGCGGGCCGAGCCGCTGCCAGCGGACGATGCGGAGACGCGGCGCCGCCAACCCCAGGCGAGGCCGTGGCCCCCGACCGTCGCGAGGGGGACCCGGCGCCGAGCCTCGAGACCTCGCCACCTCCTCCATCCCATCACGGCACCATCGGCCCCGCCGTCCGGGGCCGATCGGCGGTTCGGGGCTTCCCCTGCTCCCCTACGCTGGAGAGCGGAAAGTGTGATTCCCAAGGACGGAGGTGAGCGATGGCGGAACGCGGACTCGAAGGTATCGACGAGACGGTACAACTCACCTACACCTGGATCGACGAAGTGGCGGAGCGGATGGGCTCGGACCGCCACCATGGCTTCCAAGCGCTGCGGACGTTCCTTCAGCTTCTCCGCGACCACCTGCAGGTCGACGAAGCTGCACAGTTGGCGGCGCAGCTCCCGGTCCTACTGCGGGGCTTCTTCTACGAGGGCTGGGACCCAGGACACGACCTGCTCCACGAACGTGGCGGCGACGAATTCGTCGCCCGTTTCATGGAGCGCTGCCCGGTGAAGACCATCGACCCGGAAAAGGCGATCCCCGCCGCATGGGCAGTGCTTCGGAAACACGTTAGCGCTGGCGAAGTGGAAGACGTGTTCCAGTCTCTCCCGAAAGGCGTGCGGGAGCTGCTCGAGCGCGCCTGATGGGGCCCTCGTAGGAATGGCAGACAGGCCGGGAAGCAACCCCGGCCTGTCCTTCCGTGTTGGCGGCCGTCCGGTCTCGGCCACTCAGCCCTTCGCTTGCACCTTGATCGTGCGGGGCTTCGCCTCCGGCTTCCTCGGCAGCCGGAGCGTCAGGATGCCGTTCTCGAAGCTCGCCTCGATCTTGTCGACGTCGACGTCCGGCGGCAGGCGCAGCGCACGCTGCACCGCACCCCAGCGGATCTCGCGGCGGAGATACCGGTCCTCCTTCACCTCCTCCTCCTGCTTCGATTCCGCCTTGATGCGGAGCACGTCGTCGTCGACCGTGATCTCCACGTCCTCGGGCTTGACGCCGGGAACCGCCGCCTTCACGACGTAGCCCCGGTCGTCCTGGTAGACGTCGATGGCCAGACCGGCCGTGCCCTCGAACTCGCCGACCTCCGGCCACTCACCGAAGAGGCGCTGCAGCCGTTCGCGCCAGGCTGCAAGTTCGCGGAAGGGGTCCCACGTGACGACTTCGCGCGCCATTCCGACCTCCTCGCTGTGGGATTCCGATTGCGAGGGTAGCTACCGTCACCGCCGTTCCGAGGGCCGAGCGACCCCAATTTCCAGCCCCGAACGGTCCATCGTTCCCGCTCAGCTCCGGCTGGGGCGCCGGTACCGGTCCCGCCAGCCGAGAGACGAATGCTCGCGGCGCCGCCCCCGCTGCTGTCCGCAAAGCACGTGTCCGCGCGGAGACGTGAAGGTCCCGTCAGCCGCGAAACGAATGCTTGCAGGGCCGCCTCTGCCAGGGCGAGGATGGAGCCGATGGACGACCTAGGGCTGACGCCGAACGCCCTGGCGGTGCTCCGCCACCGCTACCTGCGGAAGGATGCCGAAGGGCGGGTCATCGAGACGCCCGAGGAGCTTTTCCGCCGGGTGGCGGCTGCGGTCGCCCTGGCCGAGGAGCGCTTCCGCCCCCAGGAGCGAACCCGTTGGGAGGCCGCCTTCTACGAAGCGATGGCCGGCCGATGGTTCCTCCCCAACTCTCCGACGCTGATGAACGCCGGCACCGCCATCGGCCAGCTTTCGGCCTGCTTCGTCCTCCCGGTGCCCGACAGCATCCCCGGCATCTTCGGCGCCGTAGCCGAGATGGCGATCATCCATCAGACGGGCGGCGGAACGGGGTTTTCCTTCTCCCGCCTCCGGCCAGCGGGCGACGTGGTGGCGGAGACGGGTGGCGTGGCGTCTGGTCCGGTCTCCTTCATGCGCGTGTTCGACGTTGCCACCGACGTCATCAAGCAGGGCGGACGCCGTCGCGGGGCGAACATGGGCGTCCTCGCCGTGGAACATCCGGACATCGAGACCTTCGTCACCGTGAAGGACGACCGGACCGCGCTGACGAACTTCAACCTCTCCGTGGCGGTGAGCGACGCCTTCATGGAGGCGATCGAACGAGGGACGGAGTTCCCGCTCGTCAACCCCCGCACCGGCGAGCGGGTGAGGACGGTCGACGCCCGCGAGCTGTGGGAGCTCATCTGTCAGGCGGCGTGGCGGAACGGCGACCCGGGGCTGCTCTTCATCGATGAGGTGAACCGGCACAACCCGACGCCGGAGGCTGGCCGAATCGAGGCCACCAATCCCTGCGGCGAACAGCCGCTCCTCCCGTACGAATCGTGCAACCTCGGCTCCATCAACCTCGCCCGGCTGGCGGAAGGGGGCGCCTTCGACTGGCAGCGGCTCGACGAGCTCGTGCAGCTAGCGGTGCGCTTCCTCGACGACGTGATCGAAGTGAACCGTTTCCCCCTCCCGGCCATCGCGGAGATGACGAAGGCGAACCGCAAGATCGGCTTGGGCGTGATGGGTTTCGCCGATGCCCTGATCGAGCTCGGCATCCCGTACGACTCGGACGAGGCGCTCTCGTTTGCGGAACGCCTCATGGAGCGCATCGCCCAGGGAGCTCGGGAGGCATCGGCATTGCTCGCGAGGGAGCGTGGCCCTTTCCCGAACTTCGAGCGGAGCGTGTGGAAGGCGAGGGGCCTACCGCCGCTGCGCAACGCCACGGTGACCACCGTCGCGCCGACCGGGACCATCAGCATCATCGCGGGGACCTCGAGCGGTATCGAGCCGCTCTTCGCCCTGGCCTATCACCGTACCGTGCTCGACGGACAGGACCTCCCCGAAGTCAACCAGCTCTTCGTCCGGGCGCTCCGCCGCGAAGGTCTCGACCCTGAGGCGGTGCTGAAGCGCGTGGAGGCGACCGGCTCCGTGCGCAACGTCGCGGAGGTGCCGGAGCATATCCGTCGGCTCTTCCCGGTCGCGCTCGACTTGGAGCCGGCCTGGCACGTGCGGATGCAAGCCGCCTTCCAGCGGCACACGGACAACGCCGTTTCGAAGACGGTGAACCTGCCCTCCAACGCCTCGGTGGAGGCCGTACGGGAGGTCTTCAGGTTGGCCTACGAGCTGGGCTGCAAGGGGATCACGGTCTTCCGCTACGGGTGCCGGGGTGAGCAGGTGCTCGAGCTGGGGCGCGTGCCCTCGTTCGTGGCCGGCGAACGCGCCGTCGCACATGCGGAGTTCACTGGCGAGTGCCGCATCTGCTCGACGTGACGCTCGGGGGCCCGAAGGGGGAATCCGTTCGGTGTCGACTGGCGCTTGGCAGCGGGGCGGCCATCATGGCAGGGTTAGGGGCACATGCCACACACGTTCGTGCGAGGAGGCGCCTGTGACGAGCGAACGGTCGGAGCCGCGCACCAGCGAGCAGCTTATCGAACGGCTGCGGAACGGCAGCGACACCGAACGGGCCCGTGCTTGCCGGGAGCTGGCGGCCCTGCGGGACCCGGCAGCCATTCCCGCCTTGCTGGATGCGCTGGAAGACGAGGACGGCGGAGTTCGCTGGCTGGCGGCCGTGGCGCTCATCGAACTGCGCGAAGCAGCGGTGATACCCCTGCTCGAGCGGCTCCTGCAGCGGGTGGAGTCTCCCTGGTTCCGTGAAGGCGCGCACCACGTCCTGCGTTCACTCGTCACGCCGACGCTCACGCCGGTGGTGGAAGCGCTTACGAAGCCCTTCCCGGAGGAGAGCGTACCCCTCGCGGTCAACGAGGCCCTGAAGGCGCTGCGGAGCGGCTGAGCCCTACCCCGTCTGCAGCGCTTCCAGTCGACGTTCGAGCTCCTGCATTCGTTTTCGGTTCTCGCGCTCCCGCTGGAACCGCTCGGTGATGTCGCGCACGTGGGCGAGCGCGCCGATGGCCCGCCCGCCTTCCGTGACGATGGAAAAGCTCAGCTCGACGTAGAGGGTGGAGCCGTCGGCCCGATGGGAACGGGTGGGCATGTGACGGCCCTCGTATTTGGTGGAAGCTTCTTCGATGGCCCGACGGTAGCCCCGCCAGTGCGCCTCCCGGAACTGCTCGGGGATGATGAGGTCGAGGCTCTGGCCCACGGCGTGCTCGCGTCGGAAGCCGAAGATCCGCTCGGCGGCGGCGTTCCAGGCGCGGATGACTCCGTCGCGGTCGGCGAAAATGATGCCGTCGGGCGCCTGCTCGAAGAGCAGAGAAGCAAGGGCTGGAGTGAACTCGGCCGCCATGACGCCCCTCCCCGGAGGTCTCGCGGCAAGACTGCCCGATACCGCGGAGCGTGTCGAGAGGGCCTACCGCTGCAGCTCGCGGATGTCGGCGTCCCGACCGGCGACGATCCAGGCATCGCCAGGTTGGACCACCTCGTCCAGCGCCGGGTTGAAGCTCACCTTGTCGCCCCGGATGCGGGCCACCAGGAAAACCTTGTAACGCTTGCCGATGTCCAGCTCTTCGAGCGTGTGGCCATGCGCGCTCACGGGCGCGCGGACACGCGCCAGGCCGTAGTCGCCCACCAGGGCCATGTAGTCGCTCACGGTCCGGGCGCCGAGGGTATGGGCCAAGCGAATGGCCGCCTCCTTCTCCGGATTCGTAACGACGTCCGCCCCTGCCAGCTCCAACGCCCGGGTGTGCTGGTCGTCGCGAGCCTTGGCGACCACGTGGCGGTGGCGGAGGTGCTGCTTCAGCGTGAGGGTTACGAGGACGCTCGTCGCAACGTCGTTGCCGATGGCGACGACCACGGAGTCGTAGCTGTGCAGGCCCAATGACTCCAGAAACTCGACGTCGGCGACGTTCCCCTGGGCGGCGAGGAAGACCTCTTCGACTACCTCGTTGACCCGCTCCTCGTCGCGATCGACCGCGAGGACCTGGACGCCGAGGCGAACGAGCTCTCGGGCGAGCTGGGTGCCGAAGCGCCCGAGGCCAAGGATGGCGACATCCATGGGAACTCCTTATCCGAGGCGAATGCTATCTTCCGGCAGGCGGAAGATCGATTTCCGGCGGACCCGCGTCATTTCGAGGACCATCACCAGGGGACCGAAGCGCCCGAAGAGCATCCCGACGATGAGGATCACCTTCCCTGCCGCGCCCACCGAGGGGGTGATGCCCGTCGAGAGCCCCACGGTCCCCATCGCGCTCTGCACTTCGAAGAGGGTGGCCAAGGAGTCGAAGTCGGTCGTGGCCAAGAGCGCCACCGTGAGCACGAAGAGCATCGCCAGGAAGGTCACCACGATGGCGAGCGCCTGCAAGATGACTCCTCGGTGGACGCGGCGGCCGAAGGCCGACACCTCGTCCCGGCCCAACAGCACCGCCACCACCGCGGCGATGAGGATCGCCAACGTTCCGACCTTGATACCCCCGGCGGTCGACCCGGCCGCGCCACCGATGAACATGAGGCCGAGGAGGAAGAAGAGCGACTCTTCGCTCGCCTTGCCGATGTCGATCGCCGAAAAGCCAGCCGTGCGAGGCGTGACCGCCTGGAAGAAGGCGACATCGATGCGGTGCCACGGCGAGAGGGCGCCGAGCGTCGCCTCGTTGCGCCACTCCGCCGCGGCGATGAAGGCAGTACCGCCCAGGATGAGGCAGGCCGACGTCACGAAGATGAGCCGCGAGTCGAGATTCAGGCGCCGCCACGACCGGCGCTGAAGGGCTGTCAGGACAGGGACCGCTCCCAATCCGCCGAAGACGATGAGGATGGCGTGGGGGATGATGACGTACGGGACGTCGGCAAAGGGGATGAGGTCGACGCCGGTGACGTTGAAGCCGGCGTTGTTGAAGGCCGAAAGGGCGTGGAAGATGCCCCACCAAACGGAGCGGGCCCATCCCACGCCGGCCATGCCGAAGGCGAGGAAGAGGACGAGCGCACCCACCGCTTCGAAGCCGACCGCGTAGAGCACCACGCGTCGGACGAACGTCAACGTTTCGCCCATGGTGGGGGCGCCGTAATAGAGGCGGAGCATGTACTGGTCACGAACGCCCAGCCGGCCGCCGATGATCCAGAGCACCACGCTCGCGCCGGCCATGTAGCCAAGCCCGCCGATTTGGATGAGGGCGAGGATTACGGCCTCGCCGAAGAAGTTCCAGTGGGCCTGGGTATCGACCACCACCAGGCCAGTGACACAGAGGGCCGACGTGGCGGTGAAGAACGCGTCGAGAACCGGCGTCGCATGCCCGGATTCGGTGGACACGGGGAGGGAGAGGAGCAGCGTTCCTACGCCGAGGATGCTCCCGAAGCCGAGCAGAAACTGGACCGAGCCGCTGCCCACCGCCCGCGCAGGCCGGGGAGCCCGCACGGTGGCCACGTGCGTGCCCATCAGGCGCCGGCGAATCGGGCGGCGGACGGTCATGCCTGCGCCCGGCGAGTCGGCTCGTTCGCGGCGTCCACGACGTGGGAGTGTCGCAGCGGTCGCGGGGCCGGTCAATCGGGACCGGACCGAGACGGCTGCGGCATCTTTGTTCGGAGATCCCGCAAGGCCACCCCAGGTGGAGCCGTCCCGAAGCCGCGCCTCCGGCTTCGGCTTCGGCGAGGCAGCGGCCCGCTCCCTGGCCGGCCGCGAACTCCTCCGGGGTTCCGCCCCGGGGAAGCCCACGATGGAATCGCCGGGTCGGTGAGGGCATGGGGAAGCGGTCGAAGGCGCGCAGCGCGGGGAGCCTACGGGAGGGGAACGACACGACCGAGCTCGGTCGGGAGAGCGGGAGAGGGCTCGAGGAGCGGCCACCGCCGCACGCGTTCACCTCCGCCGTCTGCATCGGTAGTGGGAACGCCAACGGCTCGCCGTACCGCGTCGCCCGAGGCGGCAGCCTCTGGTAGCCTTCGCGACGTGCGCCGCTCGGTGTTACTGATTGCCGCTCTCGCCGCCATCGCCGCAGTGGTCGGGGCGTGCGGAGGCTCCGACGGGGGAGGAACGGCGTCGCCGACGCCGACCGAGGACCCGTTCGGACCGCCGCCTTCGCTGGGAGGGAACGTGCTCGCGGTGACTCCGGCTCACGCTTCGCGTGTCTCGCAGGCCGAGACCCGCAGCGACGGCCTCCAGGCACCGCGAGGCGTCTGCGTTCGAGCCAGTTTCGGCGGGCTGCCGGAACGAACCCTCTGGTTCCGGATGGCTGTCGACGGCGTGGAGGTGACGGACCGGCTGGTGTGGTACCTCTCGACGCTGGATTCGCAGGAAGGGACGGCGTGCTACCAGCCGCCCGAGGGCTTGCCGTTGGGGGTCCATGAGGCGGCGGTGGCGGTGCAGAACCCGTTCAACCTGAACGAGCCGCCCCGCCAGCTGGTGAGCTGGGCGTTCGAAGTCACACCGTAGGGGCGCGAACCAGCCGGAACGGCAGCGAGCGGGTCCGCTCGGCTTCCCCTTCCCCCGCGGTGACGAGCACCCGGTACCCGCCGTACCGGGGCAGGGAGAGGCCAAGGACGAGCGCCAGCTTCGCGACCTGCGGGCTTCCCGGCGGCAGATCGGGCGGCCGGCCGACGGAGACGGAGCCCTCGGCGCGAGCGTAGGCCGCACCGTCGTCGTCTTCGACGGTGACGCGGATGGGCACCTGCCGGTTCGTCTCGTCCCATTCGAACCGGACGCCGAGCGCGACGGCGAAGCGGATAGCGGCGGGGACGTTCGGAACGTGGAGGGTGTCCCAACCGCCGCCCATGAGGTAGAGCTTGCCGGCGATCACTTCTGCGTAGTCAGCCACGAGCGCGAAGTCGAGGTCCATGGGGACCATCGTAGCCGAGGGAACGGTACAGCCGCGGCGGCGCTTTCGCGAAGGCGCGGGGCCGAATACATTCGGCACATGCCGCTGTTCGGCCCGCCCGGCGAACGGATCGCGTACTTCGTCTTTCGGGGCGCGGCCGAGGGGCCGCCGATCGTCCTCCTTCACGGCTTCACCGCCAGCAGCGCCTCCTTCGCCGACAACATCGAGGGACTCCGGCAGTACTTCGAGGTCACGACGGTGGAGCTCCTCGGCCATGGTGACTCCGACGCGCCGGACCACCCCGCTGCCTATCGGCCGGAGCGGGCACTGGAACGCCTCCTCGGTCTGTTCGACGAGCTGGGGTATCGCCAGGCCCTCCTCTGCGGCCACTCCCTGGGCGGGGCGCTCGCGCTCCTCTTCGCCCTCGAACATCCGGAGAGGACGGCGGGCGTCATCGTGATCAACTCGAACTCCGCCGCCGGCGATGCGGTCTGGCGCGAAGAGGCGCGGGCCAACCTCGAAGCCCTCGCGGAGCGGGTTCGCCGCGAAGGGACGGCGTTCCTGAAGTCGACGCGGCTGTACCCTGCGCATTCGCGACGCCTGCCCGAGCGCGCGAAGCAGCTCCTTACCGAAGACTTCGACCGGTTGACGCCCCAGGGGATCGCGCACACCGCCGCCGAGCTGGTGGCGAACGTCAACGCGGTCGAGCGGCTGCGCGAGCTGCAGGTGCCGGTGTTGGTGGTCATCGGCGACCGGGACACCGAATTCGTCGAGAACGCTCCGAAGCTCCTGAAAGCGCTGCCGCCAGGCCTCGCGCGAGCCGTCACGCTGGAGGGAGCCGGGCATGCCGCAAACCTGGAATCCCCGGAACGGTTCGAGCGGGCGGTCGTCGAGTTCGCGCGGGAGATCGGCTACCTGCCTCAGGGGGGTCGTGGCGGTGAGCGGGTGAACACCGTGCTCACCGTGCTCGGGGGCTTGCTCGTAGCCGGCGGGCTGGCGTTGGTGGGGGCCTCGTTCCTCACGGGCAACGGCGACTCGTCGCCACCCGCTTCCAGGAGCGGCACCGAGACGCCGGCCCCGACGCACCAGGTCGCTGGGGAACGGACGCCCGGCCCAGCTTCGCCGACGGCGACCGAGACATCGACGCCGACGCCCCGGCCAGCGGGAGCCGCCGCAACCGCCACGGCTGCGACCTCGCCCACGGCGCGGCCCCCGACGCGCGTGCCGGCGACCGCGACGCCAACTCCCGTTCCGCCCACGCCGACACCCACACCCACCTCGACGCCGACCGCCACGCCGACGCCGGCTGACCCGCAAGCACGCATTTCGGGGCCGGCATCGGCCGAGGTGGGCGAACAGGTTACGCTCGTGAACGCCTCAACGGGGCTCGACGGGACAGCGTTCTTGCAAGCGCAGTGGAGCGCGAGCGGCGGACAGTTCCTGGACGCAGGGGAGAGCTCGGCGACGATCGTCTTCGACGCCCCAGGCTGCTACCGCGTGCACATCGTGCTCTACTTCGCCGACCGCGACCCACTCTTCGCTTCGCACGCGATCGCCGTGGGTGGCGCAGCCTGCGACTGAGCGGAGGCGAGGTCGAGGCGAAAGCCCCATTCACGGCTGCGCCAGGGGTCGGGCGCGTACCGGAAGCGGAAACGCCGAAAGCCGAGCCGCTCGTACAAGCGATGCGCATCGGTGAAGGCGATGTCCGAGTAGGCTACCAGGGCGACGCCCCCAAGCTCCCGCGCGCGGGCGACCGCCCAGCGGACGAGGGCCTCGCCGATACCCCGGCGGCGAGCCCTGGCGAGCACGTAGAGCCGGTGCAGTTCGAAGACGCCACCAGGGTTCCCCTCGACGGCGACGCAGCCGACGACGGCGCCCGCCCCGTCCACGGCGACCGCCATACCTCCCCGATCGGGGGGATACCACTGCTCCGGTTCACGGAGGTCGGCATCGTAATCGAAAGCGGCGAACGGGAAGCCGTACTCGTCGAAGACGGCCGCCACCACCTGCCAGGGCCCCTCGGCGTGGCGGGAGCGGTCGTACGGTTCGATGCGCGCGAACGGGGAGGTCACTCGTCGTCGAGCGGCGGCATGCCCATGATGTTGTACCCGGCGTCGACGTAGAGGATTTCGCCGGTGATGGCCGATGCGGCATCGCTGCAGAGGAAGACGGCAGCGTTACCGACATCGTGGATGGTGACCTGCCGCCGGAGAGGAGCTACCGTAGCGAAGGCCTTCTGGAAGGTGCGGAACCCGGAGATCCCGCTGGCGGCGAGGGTGCGGATGGGGCCGGCGCTGATGGCGTTCACCCGGATTCCTTCGGGACCGAGGTCCTCGGCGAGGTACCGCACGGTGGCCTCGAGCGCCGCCTTGGCAACGCCCATCACCTTGTACTTCGGGACCACCTTCACCGCCCCGTAGTACGTGAGGGTGAGCACCGAGCCGCCGCCGTCCATGATGGGGCGCGCGGCACGGGTGAGGGCGATGAGCGAATAGACCGAGATGTCGTGCGCCAACAGGAAGCCATCGCGGCTCGTCTCGACGAAGCGGGCGCGGAGGTCTTCCTGGGGCGCGTAGGCGACCGAGTGGATGAGGATGTCGCAACGACCGAAGCGTTCGGCCGCGGCGGCGAACGTTTCGGCGATGGACTCGTCGGAGCGGATGTCACAGTAGCGGACGAAGTCCGCGCCGAGGCTTTGGGCGAGGGGCACGACACGCTTTTCGAGCGCCTCGACGGTGTAGGCGAAGCCCAGCTCCGCTCCCTCTCGGTGGAAGGCCTGGGCGATGCCCCAAGCGATGGAGTGGTCGTTGGCGACGCCGAAGATGAGGGCCTTCTTGCCTTCGAGGAGTCCCATGGCAACGAAGGGTACCGGCTGGGCGGCCCCGGCGGAAGGTCAGCGGATAACGAAGTACCGCGCCTCGGGATGGTGCACGATGATCGCACTCGTGGTCTGTTCAGGGTGCCACTGGAACGTCTCGCTCAGCTCGACGCCGATCCGCGAGGGGTCGAGGAGCTGGGCGATCTTCGCCTGCTCCTCCAGGTCGGGACAGGCAGGGTAGCCGAACGAGTACCGCGCCCCCTGGTAGCCCTGGGCGAAGAGCTCCCGAATGGTCGGCTTATCCTTGCCGGCGATGCCGAGCTCCTCGCGGACGCGCTTGTGCCAGTACTCGGCCAGCGCCTCGGCCGTCTCGACGGCGAAGCCGTGCCAGTGGAGGTAATCCCGGTACTCGTTCCGTTCGAAGAGCTCGCGGGCGAACTCGCTCGCCCGCGGGCCGACGGTTACGAGCGTGAAGGCGACGGTGTCGTACTCACCGCTCTCGACGTCCCGGAAGAAGTCGGCGATGCAAAGACGCCGGCCGGTGGGCTGGCGGGGGAAATGGAAGCGCACCGGCTCGCCCGCCGGACGGCCGTTCTCCACCCGCGGCCAGACGATGAGGTCGTTCTTGTCGGCCTGGCACATGAAGTAGCCGTACACCACTTGAGGAATGAGGAGCCCCTCGGCGATAGCCCGCTCCTGCCAACGGCGGAAGATGGGGCGCACCTCCTCCTCGATGAACCGCTCGTACTCCTCGTCGCTGCGCTTCCCCTTCTGGTACTGCCACTGACCGCGGAAGAGCGCTACCTCGTTGATGTAGGGGTAGATCTCCCGCAGCGGGATGCCTTTCACGACGCGAACTCCCCAGAAGGGCGGCTTCGGGACCGGGACGTCGCGTCGAACATTGCTGCGGGCGTACTCGAAGGCCTCGGGCGGGAGCGGAGCACCGGGTCCGGACAGCCGCACTGGTTCGTACCCCGTGTCCTCGGACTCGCCCTCGCCTCCAGTCGCTGAGCCGGGCTGGGAGGCAGGCGGCTCCGCCTCGCCGCGGTTACCCAGCAACCGGTCGAGAGTCTGGAGCCCCTCGAAGGCGTCCTGGCAGTAGAACACCTGGCCCTTGTACACCCGCCGCAGCTCCTCTTCGACGTATCTGCGGGTGAGGGCCGCGCCGCCGAGCAGCACCGGGAAGTGGAAGAGCTCGCGCGCGTTCAGCTCTTCCAGGTCTTCCCGCATGACGACGGTGCTCTTCACCAGGAGCCCGCTCAGCCCGATGGCGTCGGCATCGACCTCCAGCGCCTTCTCGATGATGTTCTGAATCGGCTGTTTGATGCCGAGGTTGTAGACCGTGTAGCCGTTATTGCTCAGGATGATGTCGACGAGGTTCTTGCCGATATCGTGGACGTCGCCCTTGACGGTGGCGAGGACAATCTTCCCCTTCGACTTTCCTTCCACGCGCTCCATGCGCGGCTGGAGGTAGGCGACGGCGGCCTTCATCGTTTCCGCACTCTGGAGCACGAAAGGAAGCTGCATCTTGCCGGCCCCGAAGAGGTCGCCGACCACTTTCATCCCCTCGAGGAGGATGTCGTTGATGATGGCGAGCGGGTCGTACCGCTGGAGCGCTTCCTCCAAGTCGGCTTCGAGCCCGCGACGGTCGCCGTCGATGATTCGCTGCTTCAGCCGCTCTTCCACTGGGAGGGAGCTGCGGTCGACCCGTTCGAGGCGCTCGTTTTCGACGCCTTCGAAGAGGGCCATGAAGCGGACGAGGGGGTCGTAGCCGTCGGGCTCCTCGGGGGTGGGAGGCCGCCGCCGGTCGTAGATGAGGTCGAGCGCCGCTTCGACCTGTTCCTCGGGGATGCGGTTGAGGGGCAGAATCTGGCGCGCGTTGACGATGGCGGCATCGAGGCCGGCGCGGCGCGCTTCGTGGAGGAAGACGGAGTTGAGCACCCGGCGGGCGGCCGGCTTGAGCCCGAAGGAGACGTTCGAGACCCCAAGGATAGTGAGGGACTCGGGGTGTTCGAGCTTGAAGGCTCGGATGGCCTCGAGGGTTTCGAGGGCGTCGCGACGAACCTCCTCCTGCCCGGTGCCGATGGGGAAGGTGAGCATATCGAAGAGGAGGTCGCTGGGCTCCATCCCGTACTGGTTGACGGCGATGTCCCAGATGCGGCGGGCAACGCGCAGCTTCCACTCGGCGGTCCGCGCTTGGCCTTCCTCGTCGATGACGAGGGCGACGGCAGCGGCGCCGTGCCGCTTGATGATGGGCAGGAGACGGTGAAGCTTCGCGCCGCCGTCCTCCAGGTTGATGGAGTTGACGATCGCCTTGCCGCCGTAGAGCTTCAGCGCCGCTTCGATCACTGGCGGCTCCGTTGAGTCGAAGACCAAAGGCAGAGTCGTCTGGGTCCGGAGGGCAGCCACGAGCCGTTCCATGTCGGCGACGCCGTCACGACCGACGTAGTCGACCATCACGTCGAGCACGTGCGCACCTTCGGCAGCCTGCTCGCGGGCGAGCGCGACCATTCCGTCGAGGTCGCCAGCGAGCAGCCGTTCGCGGAACGCCTTGGAGCCGGTGGCGTTCATTCGCTCGCCCACCACCAGCACCGAGGCTTCCTGGCGGAAGGGGACGCTCGTGTAGAGCGAGGCGCAGGCAGGTTCGTACACCGGCGAACGCGGCTTCGGCGGCCGGCGGCCGATGGCCCGGATCGCGGCTTCGAAGTGGGCGGGCGTCGTGCCACAACAGCCGGCAGCGATGTTCGTGCCGAACTCCTCGACGAAGATGCGCTGGTATCGGGCGAACTCTTCCGGTGAGAGGGGGTAGCACGCCTGCCCATCAACGATTTGCGGAAGGCCGGCGTTCGGCCCCACGAAGACCGGACGACGGCAGTGCTCGGCAAGGTAGCGGACGTGCTCCACCATCTGCTCGGGGCCGGTGGCGCAGTTGATCCCGATGACATCCACCAGGTCGAGCGCTTCCAGCACGGTGAGGGCGCAAGCGATGTCGGACCCGAGGAGCATCGTCCCCGTCGTCTCGATGGTGACGGAGACGATGACCGGCAGCCTGACCTTCAGATGGTCGAAGGCTTCGGCGATGCCGGCCAACGCCGCCTTCGTCTGGAGGAGGTCCTGGCAGGTTTCGACCTTGAGGACGTCGATGCCGCCCTCGATGAGCCCGATGGCCTGCTCGCGGTAGCTCGGCACGAGCTCGTCCCAGGTGATGTGGCCGAGCGAGGGGAGCTTCGTGCCGGGCCCCATGGTCCCGAAGCTGTAGCGTGGCCACTCCGGGGTCGAGAACTCGTCGCGAACCTTGCCGATCTGCTGGGCTGCAAGGCGGTTGAGTTCGCGAACGCGGTCTTCGAGCCCATACTCCGAGAGGACGACGCGGTTCGCGCCGAAGCTGACGCTGTCGACGGCATCGCAGCCGACGGCGTAGAAGCTGCGCTGGATGCGAGCGACGGCTTCGGGGTCGGAGATGACGAGGTATTCGTTACAGCCGTCCTTCCCGCCGTAGTTCGGTGGCGGGCGCAGAGCGAGGATGGACGAGCCGATGGGGCCCGCCGCGAACAACACCTGCTGCGAGAGCCGCTCGAGGAAGGGGTGGTCGGGCGGTCGGTACGCGAACGGAGCACCTCCGCGAGAGATTGCCCTCGGTCTTTAGGGTAGCAAACGGGAGCCTGCGCGCTTGCCGCCCTCAGGCGCGTTGGGGAAGCTCGGCGAGGAAGCGCTGCCAAAGGCCGCGACGCCGGAAGGCCTCGATGTCCTCGGCGTATTTGAAGATGCAGCCGAGCGTGGCTTCGATCGTCTCCTCGTCGAGCGCGTCGCGATGGAGTGCGACCAGCGCCATCCCCCAGTCGATGGTCTCGGCCACCCCCGGCTTCTTGTAGAAGTCCTCCTGGCGGAGGCGCTGCATGAAGGCGCAGAGCTGCGCAGCCAGACGCTCATCGATGCCGGGAACCTTCGCCCGGACGATAGCCAGCTCCCGTTCGAAGCTGGGGTAGCCGATCCAGAGATAGAGGCAACGGCGCTTCAGGGCGTCGTGAATCTCCCGCGTGCGGTTGCTCGTGAGGACCACGAAGGGCGGCCGATGGGCACGGATCGTGCCGAGCTCGGGGATGGAGATCTGGAAGTCGGCGAGGATTTCGAGGAGGAACGCCTCGAACTCCTCGTCGGCCCGGTCCACCTCGTCGATGAGGAGGACGGGCGGGTTCGGGCCGTCGGCCAGGAGCGCCTGGAGGAGCGGCCGCGGGATGAGGTAGTCGCGGCTGAAGAGCTCACGTTCGACGGCGTGCGCGTCCTCTCCTCCCGCCTCGGCGAGCTTGATGCGGAGGAGCTGCTTCGCGTAGTTCCATTCGTACAGGGCGTGATGGGCGTCGAGCCCCTCGTAACACTGCAGGCGGATGAGGGGCGAGCCCATCCCGGCGGCGAGGGCCTTGGCGATTTCGGTCTTTCCGACGCCGGCTTCACCCTCGAGGAAGATCGGCTTCTGCAGCTTCGCCGCCAGAAAGACGACCGTCGCGATTTCGCGGTCGGCGAAGTAGTTCTGGCCGGCGAGGAGTCGGCGGACGTCGTCGATCGATTCGAACATCTCCCTGTATCGTAGCCTCTCGAACGGCGCGTCACAGCGCACGAGAGGGAGCGATGGAGAACGGAATCCGCATCCTGATGGTTTGGCTTCACGTCCTCGGCGTCGCCCTGTGGGTGGGACCGCAGTTCTTTCTCGCCTTCGCATGGGTGCCCGCCTCGCGGGGGATCGCCGATGTGCCCACGCGGGTGAAGGCGATGCGGACGATCACGCGCCGATTCGGCTACATCGGCGGCGTGGGGCTGGGCCTCATCCTCATCGCGGGCACGTACCTCATCTCCACCTGGCGCGACTATTGGGGCGTAGGCGACGAGGTCGGGTTCCTCGACCTGCGCTACGGGTGGATATTCACCATCAAGATGGCCTTGTTGCTGGTCATGCTGGTGCTGGTGGGATTCCACATCTTCTCCATCGGTCCGCGGCAGCTCGACCTCTTGGAGCGGCAGGCGAACGGGGAGCGGGTGTCGGAGGAAGAGCTTGCCCGGCTTCGGCGGCTTTCGATGACGTTGAGTATGCTCACGCTCCTCATCACGCTCGCCATCATGGCCCTCGGCGTGACGCTGAGCGTGGGAGAGTATTCGCTGCAGGAGATGTGAGGGGCGGCTGGCGCACGGGGTCCGGGTGCGGCAGCCTGAAGGCAGGGTTCGCGAAGGAGGCGCTCATGCGGGCAGCCCGCGCCCTCGTCCTCCTCTTCGCCGCCGCGATGCTGACCCTCCCGGCCTGCGGAGACGGTGGCTCGCAGCCGCCCACGGCAACGCCAGCGTCCACGGCGTCACCGCCGTCAACAAGTCCGACGCCGCCGAGCGCAGCACTGGAGGTCGTCGGGTCGAGCGCGGCCTTCTTCCTCTACCAACCCGCGCCGGAGGAAACGCTCGATGAGGTCGCGCGGCTCTTCGGAGGGACGGGGGGAACGCTGACGCCGGAAGAGCTGGCTATTCGCAACCGACTGAGGAGCACCGCGCCCCCGCTCCCGCTGCTCGCCATCCCGTTGAGCGTCGCCTCGCCCGACGCGCCCTTCCCCGCCGGAGCCTTACGGGCAGCGGTCCGCGGAGGCATCGTCCTGGCAGTGCCCGCACCCGAGGTGTTCGACGGCTACCGGGGGCTCGCGGCGCTGCGACGGGTCGAGCTGGGGCGAGGTCGGCCGGCCGACGGCTACCTGCTGGAGTTCTGGACCACCGACGCGCCAGTGGCGAAAGGGGGCCTCGTCGACCCCGGGGCACGCTTCGACGCGCCGGCGTTCGCCATCGCCGCCGGCAGCTTGGAAGGAGCGGAGCCCTTCCCGAACGGCCGCCGGGCCGAAACCGACGTCGACGGTACGCGCGTCGTCGTGACCGTGCCCGCCGAGAGCCCCGTGGCGCCCGAGACGGTAGCGTCCCTCTTACGGCCCTGGCGCTGACGTCGCGTCCGGAGCTCCCTCCTGCCTGACGGACTCGGGCACGGGGATGGCAGCGGCGAGCCCGGCATGGTCGCTGGCGTAGAGCAGCTTGCCCCCTTCGAGTACGCGCGGCTCCTCGGCGAAGGTGACCACCGCGGAGGCAGGCCACCCGTTGGTGAAGATGTAGTCGGTGCGAACGGAGAGGGGCGGCTGCGGAGTCTCGGAGAGGACGGTGGGTCGGCAGCACGTCGGCAAAGCTCCGAACGGGGCGGCGACGTCGAGATAGCCACGCTCGGTGAAGAGGCGGGCCACGGGGCTGTCGGGCGGCGATTCGAGGCCCAGAAAGAGGAGCACGAGGCCCCGCCCCCGGGTCAGTTCCACCCAGACGAGGAGGTCGCGGGCCTGGGCGAGGCGCGTTTCTTCGTTTCCGGCGAGACGGGCCACGTAGACGTCGAACTCGCCGAGGCTGCCCGGCCCACGGACCACGACGTGGAGGGCAGCGCGGGCCTCGGCTTCCGAAACGCGCGGGTTCAGGGTCTTCCGTTCGGAGCGGAGGATGGCGTAGGGGCTGCGGACGAGGAGGTACTCCCCTTCTTCGAAGCCGACGAGGTCGCGGAGGGCGTCGCTCTCCTCCTCGCTCTGGCCGGGAAACCAGGGCGTTGCCCGTGCGAACGACGACCCCTCCATGGCGAGACCGGCGGCGAGCTTCGCCCAGGCGGAGCCGTGCTGTTTCGTCCAGGTGGCCTCGCTCACGGCGAAGATGTCGGGCGTGACGACGCGGGCCGCGTCGATGACCATCCCCAGACGCTCGGCGAAGGTCTCGCTGGCGACCGGGTCGGTCACATCGACCACGATGGGGCTCATCAGGTTGAGGTAGGCGACGCGCACCTCGGCCGGCGACGCCTCGGGCGTGCCCGCGGGGGCCGTGGCGGCCACGGTCGGGGTGCCCGCCACCGGAGTGGGCGCTGGAGGTTCGCGTTCGCTTCGAGCGCAGGCAGCGGCGAGCGCGACCGCGAGGAGCGCGGCCAGCGGGATACGATGGAGCAGTACCGCCCCGCACCTGTCGGGCCGCGGGCGGTGGCCGTCAAGCCGCGGAGCCATCACCATTTCCTACGTACGTCCCGCGCTCACGTGCGGTCCTGTGGTATCGAAACACCCGGTTGGGGAGGCTGCAATGTTCAGGCCCGTCGACCCGAAAGTCCGCTTTCCCGAGCTGGAAGAGCGGATTCTGGAGTTCTGGCGGCGGGAGGAGATCTTTCGCCGGAGCGTCGAAGAGCGCCCGGCCGACCGGCTCTTCGTGTTCTACGAGGGCCCCCCGACGGCGAACAACCGCCCCGGGATCCATCACGTACTGTCTCGCGTCTTCAAGGACCTCATCCCCCGCTTCAAGACCATGCAGGGGTACCGCGTGCCCCGGAAAGGCGGGTGGGATACGCACGGCCTCCCCGTGGAGCTGGAGATCGAAAAGGAGCTGGGGCTGAAGTCGAAGCCCGAAATCGAAGCCTACGGCATCGCCGCCTTCAACGAGCGGTGCAAGGAGAGCGTCAGCCGATACGTCGAAGATTGGACGAAGCTCTCCGAGCGGATCGGCTTCTGGGCCGACATGGAGAACCCGTACGTCACCTGGCACAACTCGTACATCGAGTCGTGCTGGTGGGTCTTCAAGCAGCTCTGGGACGCCGGGCTCATCTACCAGGACTACCGCACGACGCCCCACTGCCCGCGCTGCGGGACGAGCCTGAGCGACCACGAGGTAGCCCAGGGCTACGAGGAGAACGTCCCCGACCCGTCGGTCTTCGTGAAGTTCCGGGTGACGGACGAAGCCCTCTTCGAACGGGGCCACCCCCAAGACCGACCGATGGGGGACCGTCTCTTCCTCGTCGCCTGGACGACGACTCCCTGGACGCTACCCGGGAACGTGGCCCTGGCGGTGAGGCCGGATGCGCCGTACGGCGTCTACGAGGTGGGCGACGAACGGCTGGTGGTGGCCGAGGCGCTCGCCCAGCGGGTGCTGGGGCCGGACGCGCCTTCGCCCCTGATGGTCCTGCCCGGCCGGATGCTGGTGGGGCTGCGCTACGAGCCGCTCTACCGGCCGGAGGATGCCGGGGTGCCAGCCCGCCGATTCGATGCCGAGGGACGGCTGCAGCCGTTGCCCGACGGCACCGGGACCGACGGTCTCCGCCGCGTAATCGGGGCCGACTTCGTGTCGCTCGAAGACGGAACCGGCATCGTGCACGTGGCGACCGCCTTCGGGGCGGAGGACTTCGAAGCCGGCAAGCGCGAGGGGCTCCTCTTCGTCCAGCCGGTGGACACGCGCGGGATTATGGCGGCCGGCCTGCCGGGCGGAGGAAAGTTCGTGAAGGATGCCGACCGCGACGTGCTGGCCGACCTGAAGGCGCGGGGGCTGCTGCTGCGGAGCGAGACCATTCGCCACACGTACCCCTTCTGCTGGCGGTGTGGCACGCCGCTCCTGTACTACGCCAAGCCGAGCTGGTACATCCGCACGACGCGGCACAAGGACGCGCTCATCGCCAACAACGAGCGCATCAACTGGTACCCGGGACACGTGAAGCACGGCCGTTTCGGCAACTGGTTGGAGAACAACGTCGATTGGGCGGTGAGCCGAGAACGGTACTGGGGCACGCCGCTCCCCTTCTGGGTTTGTACCGTGTGCGGAGCCCAGACGTGCATCGGCTCCAGCGCGGAATTGGTGGCCCGGGCGGTGGAACCCGACAAGGCCGCTCGGCTCGATGACTTCCACCGGCCGTTCATCGACGAGATCCTGCTCCGCTGCGAGGCGTGCGGGGGCGAAATGCGGCGCGTGCCGGAGGTGGCCGACGCGTGGTTCGACAGCGGGGCCATGCCCTACGCCCAGTGGCACTACCCCTTCGAGCACCGGGAGGAGTTCCAGCGACACTTCCCGGCGGACTTCATCTGCGAAGCGATCGACCAGACCCGTGGCTGGTTCTACACCCTCCACGCCGAGGCCACGCTCCTCCACGCCGTGGGCGCAGTACCGGAGGGGATCGCCTTCCGGAACGTCATCGTCTTGGGGCACATCCTCGACGAGAAGGGCCAGAAGATGTCGAAGAGCCGGGGCAACGTCGTGGAGCCCTGGGACGTCATCGAGGCCCACGGGGCAGACGCTGTGCGGTGGTACATGTACACCGCCACCCCCGCGGGTTCGCCGCGGCGGTTCAGCGCGGCCCTGGTGGAGGAGTGCCTGCGGCGCTTCCTCCTGACGCTGTGGAACACCTACAGCTTCTTCGTTTCGTACGCGAACATCGACCGGGTCGACCCGCGCCAGCGGCCGGACGGCCCGCTCCCGGAGCTCGACCGCTGGCTTCTGAGCGAGCTGAACGCCCTCGTCGACCGCGTGACCCGCGAACTCGAGGGATACGACCCCACCGCCGCCGGGCGGGCCATCGAGGCGTTCGTCGACGACCTTTCCAACTGGTACGTCCGGCGGAGCCGCCGGCGCTTCTGGCGAGGCGTCCGCCCCGACGACCGGGAGAAACAGGCGGCGTACTTCACCCTCTACACCGCGTTGGTCACGCTGGCGAAGCTGCTCGCGCCCTTCACGCCATTCGTGGCCGAAGAGCTCTGGCAGAACCTGGTACGGACGCTCGACCCAGAGGCTCCAATCAGCGTCCACCTCGCTGCTTGGCCCCAGCCCGACCGTTCGCTCGTCGACGAGCGGCTGAACGCCGAGACGCAGCTCGTGAAGCGGATCTGCTCGCTCGGCCGGGCAGCCCGGGCCAAGGCGCGCCTGAAGGTGCGGCAGCCGGTCTTCGAAGTGGCGGTGAAACCGCGCTCGCCCGCCGAAGCGGAGGTGCTGCGGAAGCACGACCACCTCATCCTCGAGGAGCTGAACGCGAAGGCGCTTCGTATCCTCGAGGACGAACGGGAGGTCGTGCGGTACAGCGTGAAGCCGAACCTCCCGTCGCTCGGCAAAAAGTACGGGTCGGCGCTGCCGGCGATCCGCGAGGCACTGGCTGCCATGCCGGCGGAGGAGGTGGCTGACGCCGTCCGGCGGGGCCGCTCATTGGAGCTCGCCGGCTGCCTCGTGGAGCCGGAGGACATCATTCTGGAGCTCCACGAGGCCGACGGGTACGCCGCGGCGGCGGAAGGGGGATACACCGTCGCCATCACCACCACCATCACCCCCGAGTTGGCCGACGAAGGGTTGGCCCGTGAGCTCGTCCGCCGCATCCAAGACATGCGGAGAGAAGCTGGCTTCGAGCTCACCGACCGCATCACGACCTGGTACGTGGGCGGGGCCGACGTCGACCGGGTGATGCGCGAGCACGGCGCCTTCATCGCCGCCGAAACCCTTTCGACGGAGCTGCTCCGCGGAGAGCCGCCGCCCGATGCGTTCGTCGTGACGCACGACCTCGAGGGCGAGCAGGTGACGTTGGCGGTACGGCGGAACACGCCGGCGGCGTGACACCCCTCAGGGCCGCTCCAGGCCGTGGGCCTCGAGGAGGACGTCGTCGGCCAGGATGAACTCCGTCGGCCCATCCGCGGCGATGCGGCCGTCGTCGAGGATGACCGTCCGAGGGAACACCTCGGCCACGAGCCGCATGTCATGGGTGCTGGCGATCAGCGTCTCATCGAAGGTGCGCAGGAGGCCGATGAGCTCGCGGCGCCCACGCGGGTCGAGGCCAGCCGAGGGCTCGTCCAAGACGAGCACGCTCGGCTCCATCGAAAGGACCGTGGCCAGGGCGACGCGCTTCCGCTGCCCCAAGGAGAGGTGGAACGGCGCCCGGCGTTCGAAGCCGCTCATCCCGACCTTCGCGAGCGCGGCCTCGACACGGCGGTGTACCTCTTCGGGCGATAGGCCCATGTGGATGGGACCGAAGGCGACATCCTCGAAGACGGTCGGGCTGAAGAGCTGGTCGTCGGGGTCCTGGAAGACGAGCCCGACCTCCGCCCGGACGCGCTTCACTGTCGCGCGGGTCACTTCGATGCCGGCGACACGAACGCGCCCGTGGGACGGGAGATGGATGCCGTTGAGGTGGAGGAGGAACGTGCTCTTGCCGGCACCGTTCGGTCCGATGATCGCGACCTTTTCGCCGCGAGCGATGACGAGGTCGATCCCCTTCAGGGCCTCGTACCCGTTCGGATAGACGAAATGGAGGTGCTCGACCTCGATCCAGCGGGCCGGGTCGGGTGGCGCCACCGAGCGGGCATCGTCCGCTGCAGCGGGGTTCATACCGCAGGAATCCAAAGGTGGGCTGCAGCCTCGAAGGAGGCGAGGAGCGCCGCGGCGAGTGCGAGTGCGGCCCACTCCCGCCGGCGGAGCGCGCGGGAAGCGCGGGGGCGGACCGTCCCCTCGAAGCCGCGGGCGAGCATGGCCTGGTAGACGCGCTCGCTACGCTCGTAGGCGCGGATGAAGAGCGCACCGACGATTCGGCCGGCGACCACGGCGCGCCAGCGGAGGCTTCCACCGCTGCGGCCGCTGCGGCTCCCCGAGCGGGCGGCACGGGCGCGGAGCATGCGCGACGCCTCGTCGGAGAGGACAGCCAGGTAGCGGTACATGAAGGAGACGGTCGTCACGAAGATGGTCGGGAGCCGAAGCGCCCGCAGCGCGTCCACAAGGTCGTGGAACGGGGTGGTGTAGGCGAGGAGCAGCGCCGCCTGTACCGCGACCCAGCTCTTCGAAGCAATCGTGAGGAACGCGACGAGCCCCTCGACCGAAACGCGGAGGGTGAACACGGCGAGGGGCAGGGAGAACAGCTCTTCACCCGGGCGCGTGAACACCAGCGGCAGTGCGGCGAGTACGAACGGCAGGGCGAAGAAGGCGTTGCGGGTGGGGCGAAAGGGGCCGAGTTTCGCCGCACCGGAGGCGAGCGCGATCGCCGCCCAGGCGATCGCGATGGACGCGAACGCTCCCGCGGGAAGCAGGCTGACGGCGAGGATGAAGGCGACAGCCACGAGGAACTTCACCCGCGCATCGAGGGCATGGATGGGGCTCTCCCGCGGGAGGTAGCGGTCGAGCGCGAGACCGCTCATGCGGTGGAGGACGCCTCCTCACGCTGGAGTCGCGCGGCCCGCCGGGCAGCGACGATCCTCGCCGCGCCGAGCACCACCGCCAGGACGAGGAGCACCCCGAGCAGGCCGGAGACCACCGTCGACGCCGTCCCCCCGAGGCCGGGGACCGTGTAGTCGGGAAGGATTTCGTAAGGGTTCGCCTTCGCCACGGCGTCGAAGCCGTGGTCGATGGCCACCCGCTCGAGGCCGTCGGGGTCGGCCGAGGCGAACGGCGCCAGCACGACCACGACGAGGGCGGACGCGACGATACCGGCGGCAAGCCAGGCCGGGCCGGAACGGAGCGCGCCACGAAGCCCACCGGCGTGCCCCTCGCCGCCGGCGGCGATGGCACGCTCGCGCGACTGTAGCAGGTCGGGGCGGACCGAGGCGATGAAGGCGAGCGCGGCGACGGTGATCGCAGCCTCGCCGAGGCCGATGAGCGCGTGGACGCCCGCCATCGCGGGCAGCGCCACGTTCAGCGGGCTGGTGTCCGAGAGGGCGAGCTGGAAGGCGGTCACGACCGCCGCAGCCTCGACGGCGAACCAAGCCGCGACAGCAGCGGCGCCGAGCTGCCAGCGCCAGCCGCGCCCCAGACTTGCGATGGCCCGGTAGACGACGTACCCACCCAGCGTGCCGATGATCCCCATGTTGAAGATGTTGGCGCCCATCACGACCAGCCCGCCGTCCTGGAAGACGAGCGCCTGGACGGCGATGACGCTGGCCATCACGATGCTCCCCGCCCAGGGGCCGAGGAGGACGGCGGCGAGCACGCCCCCCAACAGGTGGCCTGATGTGCCGCCGGCCACCTGAAAATTCACCATCTGGGCAGCGAAGATGAACGCGGCCAGCACGCCGAGGGTCGGGACCGTCCGCTCCTCGAGGCTCCGGTTCGCCTCGCGGACGGAGATGGCGAGGACAGCCGCCGTGACGACCCAGAAGGCAACGGAGACGGGAACGGAGAAGAAGCCGTCGGGTGCGTGAAGGAGGAAGGGCGCAGGGAACATCGCAGCGCGGCTCCGGCTGAGTGTGCTAGGACTCCGGGGCCATTGTCGTTCCTGACGCAAACGCTTGCAACGACCAGCGATTGCTCGAAAGAAGGGCAACGTTCTCCTCGCAGCGGGCTGTGCGAAACTGGGAGCGGATGGAACGGCCAACGGCCCTCTTCTTCGATCTCGACGACACGCTGCTCGACGGGTTCGCCGCCATGCAGGCGGCCTGGGCCGTCGTCCTGGCGGAGGTGTGCCCGCCGCTCGGTTGCGAACCGGAGCGGCTGCGAGAGGCCATCCGCCGGGAAGCCACGGAGTTCTGGCGGGACGAGGGCGCGGTAGCCCACTGGCGCGTCCGCCTCGAGGAGGCGAGGGAGCGGGTCATTCGCCAGGCGTTGCTCGCGGAAGGTCTCGACCCGGGCTGGGCGCCGCGCATCTCCCGGCGTTACGGGGAGGAGCACCGAGCGCGGCTGCAGCCGTTCGCCGACACGTACGAGACGCTGGAACGGCTCCGCACCGAGGGGTTCCGCCTCGGGCTGCTCACGAACGGACCTGCGGCCCTCCAGCGCGACAAGGTGGAGCGCTTCGGGCTGGCGCGGTACTTCGACGTCATCGTCATCGAGGGGGAGTTCGGAGCCGGGAAACCATCACCCCTCGTCTTCGGACATGCATTACGGTCGGTGGGAGCCGAGCCGCACCGCGCCTGGATGGTCGGGGACAACCTCTACGCGGACATCGGCGGGGCGAAGGCCAGCGGGCTGACGGCAACCTGGATCCACCGCGGGCGACTGAAACTGCCGGAGGCGCCGCCCGCCCTGCCCGACCGGTCGATCGCTCACCTTTCGCCCGAGCTCTGGGAGGCGCTCGAACTAGCGTCGTCCCCGTGCCAGACCGGGTTGTAACAGGCGACCTCGTGACCGGGCCCGGCGTGCGCGAAGTGCGGCGGTGGCTCGGTCCGGCAGCGAGCGAGGGCCTTCCAGCAGCGGGGAACGAACGGACAGTGCGCCGCTCGCTCCGACAGTTCCGGCGGTGACCCGGGGATGGAAGGCAGCGGCCGGTCGGGGCGGTTCGCGCCGGGGAGCGTGCTGAGCAAAGCATAGGCGTAGGGGTGACGCGGGCGCTTCATGAGCGTATCCACCCGGCCTCGTTCCACGATGCGCCCCGCGTACATCACCGAGACCTCGTCGGCCATCTGGGCCACGACACCGAAATCGTGGGTGATGAGGAGCACGGCCATGCCGCGTTCGCGCCGCAGCCGCTCGATCTCCCGGAGAATCTGTGCCTGCACGGTGACATCGAGCGCGCTGGTGGGCTCGTCGGCGATGAGGATCTCGGGGTCGAGCGCCGTCGCGATGGCGATCATCACCCGCTGGCACATCCCGCCCGAAAGTTGGAAGGGGTAGGCCCGGGCGATGCGTTCCGGGTCGGGGAGGCCGACGTGTTCGAGGACATCGACGGCGCGGCGCCTCGCCTCCCGCCGCGACATCCGCAGGTGGGCCGTGAGGATCTCGGCGACCTGATCGCCGACGGTGAGGACAGGATTCAGGCCCGCCACGGGGTCCTGGAAGATGACCGCGATCCGCCGGCCCCGGATGCCCCTCAGCTCCGATTCGGGGAGAGTCAGCAGGTCCTGGCCGCGGTACTCCACCGTACCGCCGAGCACCTCGGCGGCATCGGGCAGAAGCCCTACGATGGCCAGGGCGAGGGTGGACTTTCCGCAGCCGGATTCGCCCACCACAGCGGTGATGCCCCCCGGCGCCAGTTCGAGGCTGACTTCGTCGAGGGCGTACGTTTCCCCGTCCTTCGAGCGATATCGAACGGAGAGGCCGCGGACGGCGAGGATAGGGGCGGCCATCGAAGGGCGGGACGCCTAGTCGGCCGGGCGGAGCGAGGAGATGAAACGGCCCTGAATTTCGACGTTCTCGGGGTCGGTGTAGATCGGCGCCATGTTCCGGTTGGCTGGCTGCAGGCGGACCCGGTTTCCCTCGCGATAGATGCGCTTCAGCGTCACCTCCTGGCGGTCCTTCAGCCAAACGGCGACGCGGTCCCCGTCCCGCACCGTGGTCACCGGCTCGAGGAACACGATGTCGCCGTCGTCGATGAGGTCCTCGATCATCGAGGTCCCTTTCACCCTCAGGGCGAAAACGTTCGTCTTGCCGCGGAGGAGCTCTTCGGTGACAGCGATCGTCTCCACCGCTTGCGTTTGCCAGGTGTCGGCGGTGGGCACAGGGATGGGCTGGCCGGCAGCGATCGTGCCGAGGATGGGCACCTCCACGATGCGCGGGCGGCGGCCGTTCGGGCCGAGCAGCTCGATGCCCCGCGAGATGTCCCGGTCGCGGCGGATGTACCCCTTCTCCTCCAACTTGCGGAGGTTGTAGTCGACGACGGACGTGCTGCTGATGCCGCAGGCTTCCTGGATTTCGCGGATCGAAGGCGGATAATCCCGCTCCTCGATGTAAGACCGGAGGAACTCGAGGATCTTCATCTGGCGGGGAGAGAGGTCTTGCATTGCAGGCCGGCCTTGCGAACGGATGTTCGCCGAAACTCTACCAGGGCCCCGCAATTATCGTCAACGCTGTTCCGAACATCCGGCTTCCGTGGCCGCTCGCTGGCCAGCGGGCGAGAATGGTGAGCGGGGGTCTCGACATGTCCGCTCACGAAGACCGCCGTGCCCTCGTCATCGCTGCCCACCCCGACGACGGGGATTTCGGCTGCGCGGGATACGTCATGCACCTTGTCGCCGCGGGGTGGAAGGTGGCGTTCCTCGTCTGCACGAACGGCGCGAAGGGAACCTCGGACCGGAGCATGGACCCGAAGCGACTGGCTGCCATCCGGCGGGAGGAGCAGCGCGAAGCCTGCCGCCGGATGGGAGTCGAGGACGTCTTCTTCCTCGACCACGAAGACGGCGAGCTGGTCTACGACCGCGCCTTCCTCGGGGAGCTCGTGCGAATGCTCCGGTGGTACCGGCCGCACACGGTTCTCACCCACGACCCGACGGACATCATCATCCGGGACAGCTTCATCAACCACGCCGACCACCGCATCACGGGGACGGCCGCGCTCGATGCGATCTACCCAGCGGCACGCGACCACCTGAATTTCCCGGAACACCTCGCGGAGGGGCTGGAAACCCACAAGGTGCGCGAGGTGCTCCTCTGGGGCA
>Ga0197143_1000534_pt1 | contig 40123 bp, 44 predicted proteins | sample GBS70_MetaG_FD_148603 | JGI IMG/M metagenome (GOLD analysis project Ga0197143, IMG submission 148603) | Sediment microbial communities from Great Boiling Springs, Gerlach, Nevada, United States - GBS 70_MetaG | ecosystem: Environmental > Aquatic > Thermal springs > Hot (42-90C) > Sediment... | reverse complement strand
CGTTGAGAAGCAAAGCATTTCGCAAGTCATCGGGCAAATCGTGAGGCACGATGCCGGTGATGCTGTGAGTGACTAACCAACCGCTTTCCATCAGAAGCCGCCACAAGTTTTTGCGGCTGAAAAAGCGCAGGTGGCTTTCGTCCAAAATGCCCGTCGGCTCGTAATCAAACTCGCCACGCAAAATCTTGCGGATGACTGAGGCGTGACCAACATGGGGAACGCTAAGCACCAAAGTGCAATCATGAACGGTGACTTCGTGCAACCGCTTCAACACTCGGTCAGGTGCGATGAGGTGCTCCAAAACTTCGCCGCAAATCACGCAATCAAAGTAGCCTTTGGGCAGTTGCTGCCAAACTGAATCTTCTTCAATGTCGCCGACAATGACTCGTTCGTAATGTTGGGCAGCGATGCGGGCAAGTTCGGGCGAAATTTCCACGCCCCAAACTTCGCAAGTTTGACGCTGCTTCAAAGTTCGCCCAGCACCACCCATGCAGCAGCCGATGTCCAAAATTCGCTTGGCAGTTTTGGGCACAAGTTCAAGCATGAAAAGGTTGCAAACGGGTTGGTGGGCATACTCGCGCTGATACTGAACCGTTTTGGCAGTGTAAAGTTCGTCTTTGACGCCCGAACCGAAGCCGCCCATCATCGGTCACTCACCTCCAGATTTCGCTTCAACTTGCTCCCAAAGCGACTGCAAATCTTTCCAGATGGTCTTTGCTTCTTGCAAAGGCTCAACGGCTTTACGCAGGTTGGCATGCAGAAGTCGCTCCCAGACGAATGTGTAAAGGCGATGCAAGTTGACGGCGATTTCGCCGCCTTTCTCCATGTCCAAACTGCTGATGAGTTCGGCGACGATGCGTTGAGCCTTCACGAGGGCATCGTTGGCTCGTTCAAAATCACGGGCAATCAATGCTGCTTCGGCGTCGTCCATGAGTTCACTGCCTCGCCGAAAGAGCAAACCGATAAGTTGAATGGGCGTCGCCGTCTCAACCATTTGCTGCAGGTAAGGGTTAGCGTTCATCTTTTCAGCCTCCTTTCATGTCGCCCTAAGAGTTATCGGCTAATGGGCGTGAAGGGCTTTAACCCGACGAAATGTCAATGGGAAAGCCATCAGCATATCGTCACCGTCCTCTTTTCACTGCCCTTTCCTAAAGTTCCTGCAGGCTTCATCCGATAGGAAAAGCGGACGAACGAAGGACAAAAACTTGTTCGTCCAAGACGCCATGCCACGAAGGAGGGATCGCTGATGGGTCTTCGCATCAACACCAATGTGTCGGCGTTCAATGTCCACCGCAACCTCGTCGCCACCGACTTTGAACTCAGTAAGGTTTTGGAGAAGATGGCGTCGGGGTTGCGCATCAATCGTGCCTCGGACGATGCGGCGGGGTTGGCGGTCTCTGAGAAACTCCGCACGCAAGTTCGGGGCTTACAGGTCGCCACTGACAACTCGCAACATGGCATCTCGCTGGTGCAGACGGCGGAAGGTGCGCTCAATGAAGTCCACAGCATCCTGCAGCGCCTGCGGGAGTTGGCAGTCCAAGCCGCTAACGACCACTTGACAGATTCCGACCGAGCACAAATCCAGAAAGAAGTGGACCAACTGCTGGCTCAAATTGACTACATCGGCAACACAACCCAGTTCAACACCAAGAAACTGCTCAGCGGTGCTTTCGCTTCTACTGCCTTAACTTTCCAAGTCGGCGCCAATGCGGGCGAAGTCGTCGCCATCACCATCGCTACCGTGAACGCAGCGGCGATGACCCTGAACGGTTTGAGCGTTTCCACTTTGGGCGCTGCCTCCAACGCTATCGTGTCCATTGACAACGCTATCAATTACATCACCGACTTACGCGCTCGCTTAGGCGCTTTCCAGAACCGCTTGGAGCGCATCGTCTCCAACAACAACATCGCGATGGAGAACCAAGCGGCAGCGGAAAGCCGCATCCGCGATGTGGACATGGCGCAGGCAGTGATTCAACTGGTGCGGCTGCAAATCTTGCAGCAGACGGGCGTCGCCGCTCTGGCACAAGCCAACGCCGTCCCTCAAACCGTCTTGCAATTGCTTGGTTAGCGCCCGAGCAGCCCGACGCCGTAGCCGCCCCGTCCGTCCCGGGTGGCGGTGCCCGCGCCGCCACCCGGTTCCCTTTCAAAGGAGGCAGGAAAGATGGCAACGACACCCCCCGTTCGCTTCACGGGACTAATTTCAGGCATTGACTTTGACCAAGTCATTGACGCCCTCTTGGAAATCCGTCGCCAACCTGTCTTGCAATTGCAACAACAAAAAGACCGCTTGCGCCTCCAAAGCGAGTTGTGGCGGGAAATCCAGCAAAAACTTTCCGACCTTCAAAGTGCCCTTAGCCCCTTCCTAACCAAAGGGCAAGCCCTTCCCCTCGTCGCTGCCTCTTCTGCTCCCGACCTGCTCCAAGCGACCGCCAGCCCTAACGCCGTCGCAGGCAGTTATCAAGTGACGGTCAAGCAACTGGCGACGGCGACCCGCGTCAGTTCGGGCTTTAACGGCTACACCCTTGGTGTCGGCGCTCCCGTTGACCCCAATGCCCCTTTACAAACCCTGCGGTCTGCCTTGGGCACGGTGACGGCTGGCACTTTTACCATCAACGGGGTGCAAATCACCGTTAACCCGACGACGGACACCCTTAACGCCGTCATCAGCCGCATCAACAGCAGCGGGACAGGTGTGACTGCCAGTTACGACGCCACCAACGATGTCCTCGTCCTCACATCTGCCAACCCCATCGCCCTCGGTTCACCCAACGACACGAGCAATTTTTTGCGGGTGACGGGGTTGCTCGGTTCGTCACAAAGTTTTGATGGCATCAATTATACCCGCCAGTCCACCGCTCACTTGGGACGATTGCGAGGCGATGTCGCCCTTCAAAACGACAACCTTCGGGTGGCGCTAACCGCTACGACGGGCAGTTTCACCATCAACGGCGTGACCATCAATTACGACGCCAGCGTGGACAGTTTGAACGCCATCATCCAGCGCATCAACCAAAATGTGCCTGATGTGCAGGCTTACTACGACCCGATTGCCGACAAAGTGGTGCTGGTTAGCAAAACGACGGGCTCTAACTCCATCGCTCGCGCCGATGTCAGCGGCAACTTGCTGGATGCCCTCGGACTTTTGGACAGCGGCGCCAACGCCAGCGCCCAAGTGAACCTGGGCAAAGACGCCATTATCAAAGTCGCGGGCTTCAACAATGACCAAGACATCGTGCGTGCGACCAACATCATCAGCGATGTCATCCCAGGCGTGACGCTCCAACTGGTTAGCGCCGACCCGACCAAGACAGTAACGGTCACCGTCGGTCAAGACAAAGCCGCATTGAAAAGCACCATCAAAACCTTCGTGGACAAATTCAACGCCGCCGTCTCGTTGATGTATCAGCGGCTGACGGAAAAGCCAGTGGACAACCCAAAGACCGACGCCGAGCGAAAGGTCGGGCTACTGCGGGGCGACAGCACCCTTGTCTTCGTTCGCTCCACGATGGTGCAGGAAGCCTCCAAGCCCGTCGGCAGCCTACCGTCGGACATGCAACTTTTGGCGCAAATCGGCATCACCCTCAACAACGACGGGACGCTTTCTCTGGATGAAACGAAGTTGCGATCCGCCTTAGATGCCGACGCGAGCAAGGTGGCACGGTTGTTTTTCAATGACGCCGACGGGAACGGTATCGTGGATGCAACGGAAGATGGCATCGCCGTTCGGTTAAAGCGGCGGTTGGATGATTGGCTTTCTTCCTCGCCGATGGCTTTTGGAGGCAACACGGTGCCTTCGGGCGTGGTGGCGCGCCAACCCGCCTTGCTGAACCTGCGGATGCAAGACCTTGACCGACGCATCAACGAACTCAACAAGCGCATTGAGCGGGAAGGTGAGCGGTTGCGCCGCCAATTCATCGCCGTAGAACAACAACTGTTGCTGCTCCGTCAACGCTTGGGCGCTCAAATCCCCAGCCCTAACGACCTCTCTCAACTCAAGCGGCTGGCATAAGGGAGGGCGAGCCTAAATTGTCGGCGAGTCGGGAGATGGGCAGGTCGGATAAATTGGGCTCACCGAAGGTTCGCCCTCCCAATAAAGAAGCGTCGGGTTATTCTTCCTTGTTGGAGTGGCTACCAGCCACGACCTCGCCTCGGTCGGCAGAAAAGTCAAAAGCCTGACGGCAGCGCCCTCCTGAAAGCGCGAGGTTGCCCCCAATGCCCCTCCAAAGGGTTCTCCGACCATCTCCGTCAACGGGCTCATCAAAATGGGCGAAAGTGGCGGAAAAATCCGCCAAAATCCCTATTGACGCCGAACCGCCCCCTCGTTATGATTTAAGCGAAACTAAGTCAAGGACGGTGACGGGGGCGATGGCGTCGGTTGGCATGGAGCGGGCTTTGGATGTTTTGACCGTGCGGGCGAAGGTGTTGGCGGGCAACCTCGCCAATGCCAGCACGCCTAATTTCCTGCGGCGGGATGTGCCCTTTCATGCCGTCATGCGAGCAATGCTATCGGAGTCAATGACGGGAGATGAGGGGCAAGGGGTGAGGATATTGCCCGTGCAAGTGGACTTCGCTTCGCCGTTGCGGGCGGATGGCAACAACACTTCGCCCGAGCGAGAGTTGGCAGCCCTAACGGAGACGGCGTTGCTTTACCGAACGACGCTGCAATTGCTGGCGAAGGACTTATCCCAACTGCGGGCGGCGATCACCGAAGGGCGACGGTCGTAAGCGCTTAGGGGGTGTCGCTGATGGCGGTCTTTCAGGGCTTGGAAGTTAGTGCCAGCGGGATGAGCGCTCATCGGTTATGGCAAGAGGTCGTGGCGGTCAACATCGCTAACGCCGAGACGACCCGCACACCCTCGGGGGAACCCTTCCGTCGCAAATTGGTCGTGTTGATGCAAGACGGCTTGGGCGTTAAGGTCGCTGCCATCACCGATGACCCGTCACCTTTCCGCCTCGTTTACGACCCATCCCATCCCGACGCCGACCCTAACGGCTATGTCCGCTTGCCCAATGTCCATCCCGTCTTGGAGATGGTGGATTTGATGGCAGCGACGCGAGGCTACGAACTGAACGCTCAGGCATTTTCGTTGCAGCGGCAAATGCTCCAACAAACTCTGGACTTGTTGCGGTGAAGGCGAAGGGGGCGAGGAAAATGCCCATAGAAGCCATCAAAGGGTTGGCGTTGGAGCAGCCGTCGGAAGCGGCAAGCCCGACCGAGCAAGTCGTTCAAGTCTTCGCCGAAAGTTTGCGGGGACTTTTGCAGGAAGTGGAAGCGAATGATGAGCGCCTGACAGAACTCAAGGGACGCTTGTTGGTGGGCGAACCAGTGGAATTGCACGAACTGTTGCTGGCAGCCGAGAAAGCGCACCTTTCTTTTCAGTTGCTCCTTTCTGTGCGCAATCGGCTTTTGGAAGCCTATCAGGAGTTGACGCGGATGCCGTTATAGCAGCGAGGCAATTAGCGGGTGGCGAGTAGCAGCAATGCTATCGCTCCTCGCTTGGGCGGTGATGGGGCTTGGAGCGGCTACGGCTCTGGTGGCAGAACCTTTCACCAGAACGAAAGCGAATAGCGGTGGCGGTGGGTGGCGCTGGGGTCATCGGGCTCATTTTGGCGATCTCCCTTTTGGGGCGTCAAGAGACATGGGTGACGCTTTACACCCATCTTTCGCCCGATGACTTGACCGCCGCCTCGGTAGAACTGTCAAGGGTAGGGGTGCCCTATCAAACCCGCAGCGAGGAGGGGGCATTGCTCGTGCCCAGCGAAAAAGTTGCCGTCGCCCGCATGGCGTTGGCGCAAGCGGGCTTGCCGAAAACGGGGGCGTTTCAAGTGAAGGGGTTTGAATTGCTGGATCAAGCCTCTTTAACGACTTCGGATTTTTTGCAGCGCACCAACTATTGGCGGGCGTTGCAGGGCGAGTTGGCTCGTTCCATCACCACCTTAGACCCCATCGCCAACGCTCGCGTCCACTTGAACATCCCTCAACCGACCGTCTTTGAGGAGCGGAAGAAAGAGCCCAGTGCCTCTGTCGTCGTTGCCCTCAAGCCAGGGCGTTCCCTTTCCAGAGAGCAAGCCCAAGCCATCGTCTTCCTCGTCTCCAAAGCCGTTGAGGGCTTAAATCCCGAAAACATCGTCGTCGTGGACACGCAGGGCAATTTGGTCTGGTCAAAAGGGACATCGGGAAACGAGTTGACTGGGGCAGGCGAATTTTTGAGCCTGCGTTGGCAGGCGGAGCAGCAAATGCAACACCGTTTGCAAGAGTTGCTGGATCGCACTTTGGGCGCGGGGAAAGCGTCGGTGCAAGTGAGCGTGGAGTTGGCGACCGATGCGAGAAAAACGGAAAGCGAACTTTACCTGCCTGCGGAAGGCGGCAATCAAGGCATCCCTGCCACCCATTCGGAGACGCAAGAGACATACCAAAGCCAAGGCGCTCCCGTGACAGCAGGTGCGGCGGGAGCGGCGACGAATTTGCAATTGACACCCCCTTTGCCCGTCACCTTGCTTGGCGGCAATTACACCAAATCGGAGCGTAAGACGGAATATCGGGTCTCCCGACGCGTGGAACGCATAGAGCAATTGCCTGGGGCAATTCGTCGGGTTTCCGTTGCTGTCTTGGTGCGGGGGGAATTGACGCCAGCGGAGCAAACGGCTTTGCGACAGGCTGTCGGGGCTGCGGTCGGGTTAGATGCAGCGCGGGGCGATACGGTTGTTGTCGTGCCAGTTCGGACAGAGCGTCCCGTTAGCACCCCTCGTCTGGGTCGGGGGCGCCCTCAACCGACGCCGAAAATTTTCTGGGGATGGTTGGCTGCCATTCCTGTCGGGCTGCTCCTTTCAGTCTCCCTCCTCGTGGCATGGCGTCGTCGGCGTCGGGGGATGCCTCCGACCCTTCCTTCCGAACCGACACCACCCGAAGCGCTCTCTCGTCCTGAAGTCCCTGAGACATCGCCCTTAGAGCAATTGCGTCAGGTCGCCCGCGAATCGCCTCAACGCATCGCTGAAGTCGTCCGATCGTGGTTGGCGGAAGATGGGGTTAGCCAGCGAACGAATGGGGGGCGATAGGGATGGAGATGACCACAGAACGGCAACGCTTGACAAGCGAGAGGCAGGGCACTGCCAGCCCCCTGGCACCAACTGGCAAGCAGTCGCAACCCCCGATGACGGGGCTACACAAGGCGGCAATTTTGCTCTCTTTGCTTTCGCCAGAGGAAGCGGCAGGTGTTTTGCGTCATTTGGAGGAAACCGAGGTGGAGAAATTGTTGGGCGAGATGGCGCGTTTGGGCGTCGTCAGCGATCAAACGGTCAACGAATTGCTTCAGGAAGGGTTGCGGCGCCTCACTAAGCCACAGCCCGTCGTCACGGGCGGATTGGCGAAGGTGCGCAGTTTGCTCCTACAAGCCTTTGGCGTCCATCAAGGGACAGCGCTTTGGTCAAGGTTGGAAGCCCTCCTTGCCGAACCCCCTGAATCGCGGGATGATGCCGAGTTGCTGGCGAAACTCAGTCAAGTGCCCCCGCAGCAAATCGTGGAGTTAGTCCGCAACGAGAACCCGCAAGCCATCGCTTTGTTGCTGAGCCTTCTGCCCGTTAGTCATGGGGCGGCGGTTTTGGGGGAACTGCCACCTGAATTGCGGGCGGAAGTCGCTTTCCGTTTGCTCATCACCGAATCACCGCCCGAAGAGGTATTGGAAACCCTTCGGGCATCTTTGAAGGAAGTCGTGGCGCCGACAGCAGGGCGGGGGACGGCACGCTTCAACGGTTTGCAGGTGCTCACCCAAATCCTCAGCAATGTGCCCAGAGAGGTTTACCAAGAAATCCTGAACGCTCTGGAGCAGCGGGATGCCGAGTTGGCAGAGCGCGTGCAACAAGCGATGTTCACCTTTGAGGACTTGATCAAGTTGGACGACCGTTCCTTGCAACGCATCTTGCGGGAGGTGGACATGCGGGAGTTGGCGGTTGCCCTCAAAGGCGCCAGCGAGGAACTCAAGGAGAAGATTTTCCGCAACATGTCCCAGCGCGCCGCCACCATCTTGCGGGAAGAGATGGACTACATGGGTCCCGTGCGGTTGCGGGAAGTGACGATGGCACAACGAAAAGTCGTGGACATCGTGCGCCGATTGGAAGAGGTGGGTGAAATCGCCGTCCCGCGCGGCGGTGAGGAGGTGTTGGTGTGATGCCCGTGCTCTCTCAACCCCTCTACCGCCCCCAACCCGTTCCCTGGGAGAAGAGGGAATGCCCGATGAGCGATGGCGCAATGACCAATGACCTAATGACCAATGACCGATGGATGGGAGGGCAAGACGGCGAAACGCCCTGCGATACCTATCCGACGAACCAGTCGCTAATCGCCAGTCGCCAGTCGCTCTCGGAATGGCGGCAGGAAGTTTATGAGGCGGGCTATCGTGATGGCTTCCTTGCGGGTCAGCAAGAAGGTTACCGAATGGGCGTAGCGGCGGCAGAGCAGCGACATGAGCGGGAACGCGAAGAATGGCGCCAAAAGATAGAGCACCTCGTCGCCACTTTGGGGGATGAGTTGCGAGGGGAGATCGCCAACTGGATGGGACGCATGGAAGAGTTGCTCACTGAGTTGGCGTTGGAGATCGCCCGCAAAATTGTGGAAGTGGAAATCTCCACCAACCCTGAAATTGTCCGCCATGCCATCAACAAATCCTTGCAAGAGTTGCGGACTGGGACGATCACCATCCGCCTTCATCCCGACGATTTCGCCCTCTTAGAGCCGTCCTTGCCCCTTTTGAATTTGCAAAGCGAAGGCTTGACAGTCCGTTTCGTTGCCGACGAGGGCGTGGAGAAAGGCGGCGTCATCGCCGAAAGCGATCAAGGGGTCGTGGATTTGCAGCCGTCCACCAAATTTGCCCTGTTAAAAGCCGAGGTGTTGTGAGATGGCGGGAAACGGCAGGCAGGTGGGCAATGGGCAAGTCGTCAGGTCAGCGGGCGGGCAGGGGCGATGGCAGCGAGTGCGTCAACGCCTCAGTGCGGGCGATTTCGGGGCTGTCTTTGGGCGATTGACCCAAGCGACAGGTTTAGTGTTGGAAAGCATCTGCCCATCCGCTTTCGTCGGCGAACTGGCGGTCATTGATTGCGAACCCGAACCGTTGTTGGCGGAAGTCGTCGGTTTCCGCGACGATGCGACTTTGTTGATGCCGCTGGGCGACTTGACCGGTTTGCGCGTGGGGGCAAGGGTGCGGTTGACCCATCGCAGCCTCCAAGTAACCGTCAGCGAGCACTTGGTCGGGCGAGTCTTGGACGGTTTAGGTCGCCCACTGGACGACAAGCCATTGCCCAGCGGTGAAGAGCGTCCCATTCACAACAACCCGCCATCACCTTTGCAACGCCCCCTCATCCAAGAGCCTTTGCCCGTTGGCGTCCGAGCCATTGATGGCTTGCTGACTTTGGGCAAAGGGCAACGGGTCGGCATCTTTGCTGGCAGCGGTGTCGGCAAATCTACGCTGTTGGGCATGTTGGCGCGTTTCGCCCAAGCCGATGTCACTGTCATCGCCCTTATCGGCGAGCGGGGTCGGGAAGTGCGAGAGTTTTTGGAACGGCAATTGGGCGACGAAGGGCTTCGCCGTTCCGTCGTCGTCGTCGCCACTTCCGACCAACCGCCCATCGTTCGCCTCAAAGGCGCCCTCGTGGCGATGACCATCGCTGAGTTCTTCCGCGACCGAGGCGCCGATGTCCTTTTCGTCATGGACAGCCTGACGCGATGGGCAATGGCGGGACGCGAAGTGGGATTAGCCATCGGCGAACCGCCTACCTCTCGTGGTTACACCCCGTCCGTCTTTGCGATGATGCCCCGCTTTTTGGAACGGGCGGGACGCAGCGCCAACGGCTCTATCACGGCGATGGTGACAGTGTTGGTGGAAGGCGACGATTTGAATGAGCCCATCGCCGACCATGCCCGTTCCATTTTGGATGGACACATCGTCCTTTCGCGTGCCTTTTGTGAGCGGGGGCATTTCCCGCCCATTGATGTCCTTGCGTCTCTTAGCCGCGTCATGCCCGAAATCGTTTCGCCGACGCATTGGCAAGCGGCGCAGACAGTTCGCGCCCTTTTAGCGACCTTGCGGGACAACGATGCCCTCATCCGTTTGGGGGCTTATCGGCAAGGAACTGACCCTGTTTTGGATGTCGCCCTTTCCCTTCGGGACGAACTGATGGCGTTTCTGCAACAGGGACGCGACGAAACCGCCCCCTTCCCTGAAACAGTGGCGTGGCTTTGCCGAATTATGGAACGGCAGCGAATAGCAGTTAGAACGGAGGCGATTTAGATGCGGCGCTTTCGTTTCCCGTTAGACGATGTGCTCAAAGTCAGGCGGGTGGAAGAGCGACAAGCGGAGCGACGACTTCGGCAAGCCCAAGAGCGGTTGCGCCAGCGGGAAGATGCTTTAGCCCGACTCATTACCCAGCAACAGGAGGCGATGAAGGGATTGCGACAATTGCTCGCCGACAACGCTTCCTGCGAGGACATCTTGTTGACTGTCCGCCGATTGGAAGCGTTGGAGCGACAACGAACCGCTGCGGAAGCCGAGGTGCGACTGGCTCAGCAGGAAGTGGACGAACAATTGCGCGCCTATCAGGAATGCCGAAGACGGCGGGAACTTCTGGAAGACCTGCGACAAAAAGCGTGGCGACAATGGCTCGCCGAATTTTTGCGGGAAGAGCAAAGCGATGCCGACGACCGCGCTTTGCGGGACTTCGCAGTTAAAAGTGCCGAGGGGTGAAATGACCAATGACCAATGTCCAGTGGGTTGCCGATGGGTTTGCAATCGGGAACGAAGCCGACAGCCTCCTACGGTCGGGTCGGCAGTTTTGGGATGTGGGTCGTCCAATTGCCGACGGTCAAGCCCTGTTCGCCGAAAGTTTCCTCGCTTTGTTGGGACGGCTGCAAACCCTGCAAAGCCAGTGGCTCGCTTTGCTCTTGGGGCAATTGCCGTCAGGCACTTCCGTCCCGCCTTTCTTTGCCCACTTCGCTTTGGCATTGACAAAAACGATGCCCTTTTCCGACCTGCCCACCTTGCCCCTTGCCGAATTGCCGACTTGCCAAACTGCCGACCCCCTCGTTTCCCCGTCTGCCAAACTACCGAACTGCCAACCTGCCGACCCTTCGCCCATCGTCCCTCAGCCTTCGTCTCTTGATATCCAGCGCCTCGTTATCCAGACGGCGCAACGGTATGGCGTTGACCCCACCCTTGCCCTCGCCGTTGCGAAAGCGGAGAGCGACTTCAATCCCCTCGCCCGTTCGCCGAAGGGGGCGATGGGCGTGATGCAATTGATGCCCGAGACGGCAAAAAGCCTCGGCGTCACCGACCCTTTCAACCCTGCCCAAAACATTGAGGGCGGCATCCGCTACCTTCGGCAACTTTTGGAACGCTTTAACGGACAAGTCACTCTTGCCGTCGCCGCTTACAACGCTGGTCCGACCGCTGTCGCCCGCTATGGTGGCGTCCCGCCTTACCCTGAGACCCAAACTTTCCTTCGGCGCGTCCTTGCCTACTGGCAAACTTTCCGAGAGCAACTTGGTCAGTGGGCAAGTGGGCAGGTAGGCAATGAGCAGATAAGCAGTAGGCGAATAGGCAAGTGGGCAGATGGGCAATGGTTAGATGGGCAAGTCGGCAATCGGGTGGGTGAGCGAACCTCATCACCCCCTCATCCCTCGTCCACCATCCCTCGCCCTGAAAGCGAAGTTCCCGAAGGAGGAAGCAAGCCAACCGTTGGGCGAACTCTCAAGGAAGCACCCAACGAAGCATCAACTTTTAAGGCGAATCCTCCATCCCTGCATCCGTCCCTCTTGTCCAAACCGTCCGAACCGTCTATCTCTCCATCCGCCGACCTGCCAACCCGCCAACCTGCTGAAACTTCGTCTTCCATTCTGCGCCCTTCGCCTCTTTCCGTTTCGCCTTTCGCTCCGACTTCGTCGCCTATCCATCGTCTCGTCGCTGAAGTGCCGACCGCTGATGGTGAAAAGGCAGCGCGGGTGCTCATCCAGATGACAGGGGGCAAGGGGCAAGGGACGGGTGAAGGAGGGGGCAATCGGACGATGCCCAGCGTTTCTGTCGTCGTGCAAGTGGCGGAGCGGGAGGTGATGAATTCATTGCAAGCGATTGCCCCAACGCTCCGCCAGCAACTATGGGAGCAAGGGATTGCGCTGGCGCAATTTGCCGTCTACGCCGACGACGCGAAAAGGGAACGGCGCGACCCCGCCGATTTCGCCGCTTCCTGGCAACGCCTGCCCAGCGTCGCGCCGTCCCCTTCCCCCCAAGCCCTTGACGAAGAAGGTGTCTGGGCATGAAACGGCAGCGATTAGCGAACAGCGACTGGCAATTGATGAAATGGCAACGATTGGCGATTAGCCGCTGGCGACGGCAAAAACGACCAGTCGCTAATCGTTAGTCGCCAGTCGCTTTTGTAAGGAGGGATGAGCGATGCCGATGAGCGTTGAGCCCTTAGGCAGCGGCAGGGCAACAGCGCTTCCCGCCGACCGCGCCGTTTTGTCGGCGCAGGACTTTTGGAAGTTGCTGCTGACGCAGTTGCAGATGCAAGACCCCTTCACCGTCGGCGACACGCAGGCGATGTTGCAGCAATTCGTTTCGTTGCAATCGGCGCAAACGGCGACGGAAGTTGCCGAAGGGTTGAAGCGGGTGCAAGCGTTGCTGATGTTAGGTCGGGAAATTCAAGCCCTCATAGACGGGCAATGGCAAACGGGCACGGTCGTCCGCGTCGCTTTCGGTAAAGACCAACCGAATTTGCTGGTGCAATTTGGTTCGGAAACGAAGGCAGTGCCTTTAAGCACTGTCTTGGCGATTGCCATCCCGCAAAGTGGAGGTGACGGACGATGGGCGTGATGCAAACGGCTCTTTCGGCGCTCAGCGCTGCCGATTTCATGTTGTCGGTCGCCGCCAACAACTTGGCGAACTTGAACACCTCAGGCTTCAAGTCGCAAAGCGTCAGTTTCGCCGACGCCTTCTATCAAACGCTGCGGGCATCTACAGCGCCCATTTCCAATGTGGGGGGAGCAAACCCGTTGCAAATCGGGACGGGCGTGTTCGTCAGCGCCATCGTGACACGGATGGCTCAAGGCACCTTCACCCCGACGGGCATGTCCAACGATTTGACGATTTTGGGCAACGGGTTTTTCGCCGTCCAAAAGGGCGACCAAGTGCGCTTCACCCGTGACGGTTCCTTCCGCTTGGATGCGCAAGGGCACATGGTGCATATCGGTTCGGGCAGTATCTTGCTCGGTTGGATCGCCGATTTAAATGGCACTATCAACACGCAAACGACTCCCGTGCCCGTCGTTTTGCCGACGGGAAACCTCTCGGCACAGGCGACCACCTTGACGCGCTTTGAAGGCAACTTGGACTCGCGGAAAAATGTCGGCGATTCTGTCAGCCTCAGTTTCACCGTCTTTGACAGCCTCGGCAACTCTCACATCGTCCAGTTAACCTTCACGAAAACGGGCGTGAACGCTTGGGACTGGCAGGCTCAATTGAACGGCAATCCCGTCGGCAACGGCACGGTGAACTTTGATGGGAACGGGCAAGTGGTCAGTGGGCAGACAGGCACGATCACCCTTACCCTGACCAACGGCGCGACATCTCCGCAAGCGATTAACTTGGACTTCGGGAGCATCCGCCAGTTAGCGTCGGAAACGACCGTCGGCGCCACCTTCCAAGATGGCTTCCCGCCGGGCGATTTGGAGAGTTTCTCCGTGGATGCGCGCGGCGTCATTATCGCCAGTTTCACCAACGGCGTCACCCGCCCTGTCGCCCAAATCGCCATTGCTATGTTCACCAACCCTGAAGGCTTAGAAAGGGTCGGCGACAACTTGTTCAATGTTTCGGGCAACTCGGGCGCAGCGCGCTACTTGCCCGCTGGCGTCGGTGGGGCAGGGCGCGTTCAAGGCGGCGGATTGGAGATGTCCAATGTGGACTTAGCCAGAGAACTCACCCAAGTCCTCATCGCCCAGCGCTCCTTCCAAGCCGCCGCCCGCACCATCCTCGCCGCTGACGAACTCATTCAGGAAGCCTTGAACTTGCGACGGTAAAAGGGTGACTGGCGATTAGCGACTGGCGACTGGGAAAACGACCAATCGCTATCCGCCAGTCGCCAGTCGCTGCCGTTGGGAAAGGACGGCGAAGGGCATGGTTTTAGTCCATCGCTTGGATGGGACGGCGTTTTACCTGAACGCCGAATTGGTGGAAACGGTGGAGGCGACACCAGACACGGTGATCGTCCTGAGCAACGGGCATCGCTACATCGTGCGCGAGCCCGCCGAAGAAGTGGTCGCCCGCATCCTCAGTTATCGTCGGTTGGTCAACAACCCGCTCCCGCCGACGAACTTGGAAGGGCAAGGAGGTAGGTGAAGTCGGATGGATTTGGCGACCGTCATCGGTTTGGTGTTGGGCATCGGTGCGTTGCTGGGCACGGCGATCTTGGAAGGCACTCACCTCAGTGCCCTCATCAACATCCCCGCCCTCGTTTTGATCGTGGGCGGCTCCATCGGGGCGACGCTCACTTCCTTTAGCCTCAGCGACTTCCTGCGCTTGCCCGCTTTTCTGCGCGATGCGCTTTTTGCTCCGTCCTTGCCCTTAGCGGAGCGAGTGCGCCAACTGGTGGACTTAGCCCAAAAAGCCCGTCGCGATGGCTTGTTGGCGTTAGAGGAAGATGCCCGCAACCTTGACGACCCCTTCCTGCAAAAAGGCTTGCAGTTGGTCGTGGACGGAACTGAACCCGAAGTCGTGCATGCCGTCTTGGAAAGCGAATTGGCGGCATGGGAAGAGCGGGAAAAAGTCGGCGAAGGTTTGTTCATGGGGTTGGGCGGTTATGCCCCGACGATGGGCATCATGGGCGCTGTCTTGGGCTTGATGCATGCGTTAGGGCAATCGGACGACCCCAAGAAGATGGCGCACGCCATCGCCGTCGCGTTCGTCGCAACCCTTTACGGCGTCGGCTTTGCGAACCTCATTTGCCTGCCTCTGGCGGGGAAACTCAAGGCGCGCTTGGCGGAACGACGCGTCCTTTACGAGTTGACGATGGCGGGCATCTTGGCGATTCAAGCGGGCGAAAACCCAAGACTGGTCGCTGAGAAGTTGTCTTCCTACTTGCCCCCCTCCGAGCGCTCAAAGATCACCGAACAACCTGTCGGCGCCGCCGCATGAACGCGGTGAAAAGTTCGGAAGGCAGGTGAGCAAGGGATGGCGACAATGGCGAAACGACGGCACGCTGAAGGCGAAGGGGGCGGCGGTCATGAGACCGCCGGCATGATGCGTTGGCTCATCACTTACGCCGACATGATCACCTTGCTGTTGGCGCTGTTCATCATGCTCTACGCCATCAGCACCTTGGACATCCAACGGTTCAAGGCGCTCATAGAGGAGTTTCAAGTCCTTTTTGGCGGTGGTTCACCGTTGATGTCAGGTGGGCAAGGCATATTGAAATTTGGCGCTCCTGAAAGCCGTCGCCCCCTTGTCGTCCCCTTGCTGCCTGGCAAAAAGCCTGAGATGCACGACGAAGAGGAAGCGGTGGAGCGTTACATAGAGCAACAGCACTTGGAAGGCAAAGTCTTGCTCCACCGAGAAGAGCGGGGATTAGTTATCAGCCTGCTGACGGACGGCATCTTTTTCGCCAAAGGGAGCGCCACGCTTTCCGACGAAGCCCAAAAAGTGCTCCGCCATTTAGCCCCCATCATCATCCGTTCGGGTCGGTTCGTCCGCGTGGAAGGGCACACCTGTGATTTGCCCATTCACACCCCTCGCTATCCCAGCAACTGGGAACTTTCCGTCGCCCGCGCCGTTGCGGTCGTCCGTTACCTTGTCGCTTGCGGCGTGCCCCCTGAGCGGCTATCGGCGATCGGTTACGGCGAGTTTTGCCCCTTAGTGCCCAACACCAACGAAGAGAACCGACGGCTCAATCGGCGGGTGGACATCGTGTTGCTTTCGCAATCGGCGCAGCGTGCCGAACCGACTTATCGCCTAATGGGTCGGGACGAGAGACGGGGGGGCGGGGGACGAGGGTTCTTCTTCTCCCTCAGGCGAAGGTGAGGTGCAATGACCATGACCAATGCCCAATGGCGATGGAAAGTGGTCGCTTGGACGGCGGTTTTCCTTGCGGCTGCCAAAGCCTTGTGGTTAGCGACCCGTTACCCGCAGGGTTCGGAGGAATTGACCCTTTCTGTGCAGCGAACCATTGAACGCCACCAGTTGAAGTATTTCGGCGACTTGACAAGCCGACAGTTTCATCGCCCTGATTGCCCAGCAGTCGCCACTATCCCGACCCGTTTCCGTGTCCTTTTCCTGTCACGCCGAGCGGCGTTGGAAATGGGTTTCTCTCCGTGTGCCCAATGCCTTCCATAGGAGGTGTCTGCGATGAAGCGAGAAGGTCGGTTGCCCATTTTGCTTGTCCTCGTCGCCGCCCTCGCTGCGGGCGCGGCGGCAGCGGGCATCAGCGCCCTGATGATGCGGCGGGTCGTTGCCGCTCCGCCCGAGAAGCAAAAGATGGAAGTCGTTCCCGTCACTTTTTTCTACTCCCTTGGCGAACAAACGGTCAACTTGCGCGAACCGGGTCGTTACTTGAGGGTCGGCATTGAACTGGAAGTGTTGGCGAAAGGTGGGGCGGGTGTAGAACACCACGCCCCCAAATCCAGCAAGGAAGGGGGCGAAGGCAAGGAAGGCGCAGAAGCCAACTTGCCCCCCTTGGCGTTGGCGACCAAAGCGGAACTGGACGAGAAACGGGCGAAGATTTTGGATGTCGTCATTGAAGAGTTGTCAGCGTCGTCGTTCAAAGACTTGCTGACACCGCAAGGGCGACGCCAGTTGCGGGGACGCCTTCGCTCCGCCATCAACCGCATCCTCAGCAGCGGCGAAGTCCAGCAGGTTTACTTCACGAGTTTCCTCGCCCAGTGACGGAGGTGGCAAAGATGCTTTCCGCCCTTAGCCCAGAAGAGTTGCAAGCGTTGCTGACGCAAGTGCCGAAAAAGTCATTTCAGCGACGCCGCCTCCATCGCGCCGTCGCCACCCGACCTTACTCGTTGCAAACCTCCCTCACCCTCACGCCCCGCCAGCGGGCAATGATGCGCCAATGGGCGGAGCAAGCGATGCATGCCCTTCGTTACGCCCTCATCTCCACCCTTCGCCTCTCCATAGAAGTGCGCCTGCAAAGTGACGGTTTGGTCGCTTTCTCCGAAATGGTCAAGGCTTGGCAGGGCAATGCTTTCGTCGCCTCTTTCGCCACCTTGGGCAACTTGGGCAGCGACCATAGCCTCGCTCTTACCCCAAACTTGGCGATGGTGGCATTGGATAGGATGCTGGGCGGACCAGGACTGCCGCCGTCCATTCAACGCCCCCTCAGCCGACTGGAAATCAACCTGCTGATGAAGTTCGCCGAATTGCTGGGGCGCGCTTTTGTCAGCGTCCTGAACCCAGAAACGACCGAGCCATCCCCTGCCCGCGTCGGCAACCTGACGACCACCCCCGAACAACTCAGTCTGCTTACTGACCAGCAAAGCGTTTACACCTTTTGCTACGAACTTCGGTTGGGCGCTGAAACTGGACAGGTCTGGTTTTGCTTGCGCCCTGACGCCTTGAAGGGATGGGAGCAGCCGACGGAGCACAAGCCACTGCCCTCTCCCGAGCGCCTCTATCAGCATCCCGTCGCTGCATTGCCTTTGACCTTGCGGGTGCGGTTGGGTCATGGGCGCATGACTTTGAACGAATTGCGCCGACTGCAAGTGGGCGATGTCATCCTCTTGGATGCCTTCAAAGGGACGCCCGCCCACCTTTGCTTCGGCGACCGAACCCTTTGTCTCGTCCGCTTGGGCGTTAAAGACGGTCAATGTGCCGTCCAAATCCTTTCACCGCAGCGAGGTGGAACGGAATGAGTGAGCAACGGCAGGAAGTTCGTCCCGTCGCTTTCCCGACCCTCAGCGACGAACCGAATGGTCACGATACCGCCATCCCTTGGGACTTGTTAGCCTCTTTGGAACTGCCCGTCCAAGTGGAGTTGGGGCGCGTGGAAGTCAGCCTGCAGGAACTTTTGGAACTCACCCCCGGCAGCGTCTTGGAATTGGACAAGGCTGTCGGTGAACCTGTGGACATCTATGTCGCTGGTCGCCTTATCGCCAAAGGCGAAGTCGTGGTCGTCCTCGGCGAACGCCTCGGCGTCCGCATCACCGAACTGATCAAACCGACTTGATTGGACACGACTTGCCAATTTGCCGACGGACGACCTGCCGATTTGGTGAAAGGACGGTGAGCGGTCATGACAGATTGGGCGTCGGTGCTTCGGGTGATCGTCAGTTGCGCCCTCGTTTGCGGGCTGGCTTGGGCGCTGGGTTGGTCGCTGCGCCGATGGCAACCCATTTACAGCAACCCCAAACGCCGCCTGCGGTTGCTGGAAGTGCTCCCGCTGGGCGGCGGTAAAAGCCTTGCCCTCGTCGCTTGCGACCATCGCCACTTCCTCCTCGCCCTCACGCCGCAAGGTGTTCAGTTGTTAACCGAAGTGACGGACGGAGCGACTGGCGAATGGCAATTGGCGACTGGCGCAAACGGTAAGTGGGACGCGGGACGAGGGACGTGGGACGGAACAGAGGAACGACGCTCCCGACCTGCCAATTTGCCGACCTCCCTACATCTTCCTGTCGTCTTCCTTCTGCTGCTCGTTTCCTTCTCCGTCGCTTTCGCTCAATCGCCGACGGCGAACTGGCAAAGCCAGTTGAGCCTGACACGGGAAGCCGTGCAAATTTTGCTGGTGCTCACCCTCATCGCCTTGGCGCCCTTTTTGCTTTCGGTCATGACTTGCTTCACCCGCATCGTTATCGTCCTAAGTTTGCTTCGGATGGCATTGGGCACACCCCAAACGCCGCCCAATCCCGTCGTCATCGGCATGGCACTTTTCTTGACGCTCTTCGTGATGGCGCCGACTTTGCAAGACGCTTACGCTAACGGTTTGCAACCTTACCTGCAAGGCAAACTGAGCACCGAGCAAGCCATCGCCGCTGGCTACCGACCCTTTCAGCGCTTCATGCTCCGTCAAGTGCGGGAACAGGACATCGCCCTATTCCTGCGCATCGCCCGCTTGCCTAACCCGAAAAGCCCTGAAGATGTCCCGCCCCACATCCTCATTCCCGCCTTCATCCTCAGCGAAGTGCGGACGGGTTTTGAGATCGGCTTTTTGCTTTCCGTGCCCTTCCTCGTCGTGGACATCGTTATCGCCAGCGTCCTAATGGGACTGGGCATGTTGATGGTGCCGCCCATGCTTATCTCGTTGCCGCTAAAGTTGCTGCTTTTTGTTTTGGCGGATGGTTGGCATTTGCTCCTGCGCGGTTTAGCCCTCAGCGTCCGTTGAATGACGAACGGCAGCGAATGGCGAATAGCCATCGGCGACTTGAAAAACGACCAGTCGCTATTCGCTGCCATGAAAAGAGGTGAAAAGCGATGACGGCGACGATGGCGGTTGATTTGATGCGACAAGCGATGATGGTCGGGTTGACTTTGGCGTTGCCACCGCTCTTGGCGGTGCTCCTCGTCGGTTTGGTCATCGGCATTTTGCAAGCGGCGACAGGCATTCAGGAATTCACCCTCACCTTCGTCCCGAAGGTGCTGACAGTGCTGGCGATTGCGTTGCTTTTGGGCGCACTCGGTTTGTCGCTGGCGACGGAGTTTATGGCGAAGATGCTCTCGCTCATCCCGCAAATTGCGGCAGGTGTCCGATGATGGCGGTGCCGACGGAAGTTTGGCTGACGGAATGGGTGCGATGGCTGACGGCAGCGGCGCGCTTTGGTGGGGCTTTGGCATTGATGCCTGCCTTGTCGGTGCCGCAAGTGCCAAGTGTTTGTCGTGCCGTCGTCGCCTTCGGTGCGGCGTTGGCGGGCTTACCTTTCGTCCCACCCGTGACAACCGATGCACCTGTCTTGTTGCTCGTTGTGCTCGTAAGAGAGGCGGTTATCGGCATGCTCATCGGGATGGTCTTTGCGTCCTTTGTTTGGTTGTGGGAATGGGTTGGCGAATTGGCAGATTGGCAAGTGGGTTTCGGCTTTGCGGCGTTGGCTGACCCGATCATGGGCACGAGGATCGCCATCATCGCCCGTATCGCCACGCTATTGGCAGGCGTCTTGTTCTTCCAACTCGGCGGACATCACTTGCTTTTGCGGGCTGTCGCCGAAAGTTACCGATGGCTGCCTGTCACCAGTGACTTTGCCTTGCGACCGCAATTGGGTGAAATGTGGTGGGCGATGTTGGGACGAGGCTTTTTCCTCGCTTTGCCGTTCATCGTCCCGACTTTGGGCGTTGTGTTGCTTTCCGATTTGGTGTTGGGCTTGATGGGACGGGCAGCGCCGCAATTGGGGGTGCTGCTTTGGGGCATGCCCGCCCGCATCCTCGCTTGCCTGTTCGTCACGGCGATAGCGCTGACGGCAATGCCCAACCTTGCGGAACGGCTCTTGGCGCACCTGACGACTTCTGTCCCAAGCCTTCTTATGACTTTGGCAGGTCGGTGATGGGCATGTTTTGGTCGGACAAGACGGAAGCGCCGACACCCAAACGACGGGAAGATGCCCGAAAGCGAGGCATCGTCCCTCGCAGCGCCGAACTGACAGGAACGATCGTCCTGCTGTGCGGGGCGATGGTGGCGGGTTGGCTGCTGCCGTCTTGGTATCGCAGTTTGGGCGACGCCTTTTCCGCATTGCTCGTGCACGACGATTGGATACCGCTTTGGCGAAAGTGTCTTTTGCCCGCCCTCGCTTTCGTCGTCGGGTTGATGGCAGTCTCTTTGCTCGTCGGTCTTTTGCAGACGCGCTTTTTGTTCACCTTCTACCCGTTGCGTTGGGATTGGCAAAAAGTCAACCCCGCAGCGGGTCTTCGGCGGATGCTGTCGGCGATGGCGATGTGGGATGCGATGCGGACTTTGCTGAAGGCTGCCCTCGTCGGTTACCTCGGCTTCCTGACCTTGAAGGCAGGGATAGACAACATCGTCGGCGCTTCCAACCTTTCGGTCACCCAAAGCGTGGTGGCGATTGGCAATTTAGCGTGGCAAGTGCTTTGGCGCTGCTTGTTGGCATTGCTTTTGCTGGCAGCCCTTGATTACGCCGTCCAATGGTGGCGGGTAGAACGCAGCCTTCGGATGACACGGCAGGAAGTCAAGGACGAACTCAAGCAGACAGAAGGCGACCCGAACATCAAGGCGCGACTTCGGCGCAAGTATCGCCAACTGGTGATGCATCGGCAAATCCAACGAGTTCGGGAAGCGACGGTCGTCGTCACCAACCCGACGCACCTTGCTGTCGCCCTGCGCTATCACCCGAAGGAGTTGCCCGCCCCGCAGGTCATCGCCAAAGGTTCTGACTGGCTGGCACAACGCATCGTCCAGGAAGCCCAAAGGCACGGCGTTCCCATCATGCCCAATGCTCCATTAGCGCAAGCGCTGATGAAAGTGCCCATCGGCGCCCTCATCCCGCCCGAACTGTATCAAGCCGCCGCCGAAGTCCTTGCCCATGTCTTCCGCATTACGGGTCGCGCCCAAGAAGTGTTGGGGCAAGCATGAAGACGGCGGCGAGTGGCGAATAGCGAGTAGCAAGTGGTTAAGCGACGAAGATGGAACGGCAGCGACTGGCGACTGGTAAGAAGGGCAGCGAGTAGCGAGTGGCGAACAGCGAATGGTAGGGGCAGGCCCTTGTGTCTGCCATAGGGCTATCAGCCACGACGGGAAAACGCCCAGCAAGGAGGCTTTGGTGATGGCATCGGCGCAGCGGTCGTTGCGACTTAAGCAAAGTGAACTTTGGACGGTGATGGCGGTCGGGCTGGTGTTGGTGATGCTGCTGGTGCCCCTTCCGCCGATGGTGCTGGACTTTGCGTTGTTGGTGCACTTTGTGGCGTCGCTGGCGCTCTTTTTCATCGTCCTGATGCTCAAGGAGCCGCTGGAGTTTTCGTCGTTCCCGTCGGTTTTGCTTTTTGCGGCGCTCTTTCGGACAGCCCTTTCCGTCGCCGTGATGCGGGCGATTTTGACGAGTGGGATAGCGGGACAACTGGTCGCTGCTGTCGGCGAGTGGGTGTTGGGTGGCAACTTCCTTGTCGGCGTCATGTTATTCCTGACACTTGTCATCGTGCAATTTGCTGTCGTGACGGGTGGCGCCAACCGCATCGCCGAGGTGGCTGCCCGCTTCACTTTGGATGCGTTGCCGGGCAAGCAGATGAGCATTGACGCCGATTTGTCGGCGGGTCTGATCAGCGAGGAAGAAGCCCGCAGGCGCCGACGGACTTTGGAACTGGAAGCCGACTTTTACGGGGCAATGGACGGTGCTGCCAAGTTTGTGCGGGGTGACGCCATCACGGCGTTGTTGGTCGCCGTCCTTTGTTTCGTCGGCGGATTGCTCGTCGGCGTTTGGCAGCGGGGCGAGAGTTGGGAGAACGCTTTACGCACTTATGCCCTATTGACCGTCGGGCAAGGTTTGCTCATTCAAATCCCTGCTTTGCTCGTTTCGGCGGCGGCAGGCTTCATCGTCACGCGAGCGACTTCGGAAGAAAGTCTCGGTGCGACCGTGGCGAAAGAGACAAAAGCGCAACCTGATGCGTTGCTCTTCGCCGCTGCCATCGCCATGCTTTTGGGCTTGTTGCCTGGTTTGCCCAAACTGCCTTTCTTCGTGACAGGCATTGCGTTGGGGGCGGGGGCATGGTGGCTGCAAACGCGTCGCTCAATCGCCCCGCCTCCGTCGCCGCCTACCCCGACCACACAACCGCAAGACTTTACGGCGTATGTGCGGGTTGACCCCGTAGAGTTGGAACTGGGTTTTGCCTTAGTGCCGATGGCGATGGAGCAGGAAGGCGGGAAGTTGCTCCCGCGCATCACCAACTTGCGGCGGAAGTTGGCAGAAGAGTTAGGGTTGCTCGTCCCGCCTATTCGGGTGCGGGACAACTTGTTGCTTCCACCCAATCGGTATGTCGTCAAGGTGCGAGGGGCGAAGGTGGCGGAAGGCGATTGTCATCCCCACAAACTTCTCGCCATCGGTTCGCCTAACTTGCCGCCATTGGACGGCATCGCCACACAAGACCCTGCCTTCGGGTTGCCTGCCTTCTGGATTGACGCTGACAAAAAGCGCAACGCTGAACGGCTCGGCTACACCGTCGTGGACGCCGAGACAGTCCTCATCACGCACCTTTCGGAACTTTTGAAGACGCATGCCCCCGACATCATGTCGCGTCAGGAAGTGCAGGCTTTGTTGGAGCAAGTGCGCCAGACCCATCCCGCTGTCGTGGAGGAAGTCACGCCCCAGTTACTCTCGCGGGGCGAAATTCACCAAGTCCTCTGCAACCTGCTTTCGGAAGGCGTCCCCATCCGCGACATGGTGGCGATTTTGGAGGCGCTGGCGGATGCCGCCCGCCTCAGCAAAGACCCCGATTTTTTGACCGAACGGGTTCGGCGCCGATTGGCGCGGGTGATTTGTCAACCCTTCCTAACCCCTGATGGAGCGCTGCCTGCTATCGTCCTTGACCCCGCTTTGGAACAGCGCCTTGCTGCGAGCCTTCAGGAGACCGACAGCGGACGGGTGCTCGTGCCCGACCCAACGCTTTGGCAGCAACTCTTGGAGCAATTGGCGCAAGCCGCCGAACGCATCGCCAAGGAAGGATGGCAACCCGTTTTGGTTTGCGGGATGGCTTTGCGGTTACCTCTGCGCCGCTTGCTCGCCCGCTTCCTTCCCCGCTTACCCGTCGTCAGTTACGAAGAAGTCAATGCCGCCAAAGTGGCGTTGCAAACGAAAGCCATTGTGGGAGGTGAGTTGGCGTGATCGTGCGGTGCTTTGAAGGGCATTCTATGCCCGAAGTGATGGAGCGGGTTCGTCAGGAATTGGGCGACGATGCGGTCATCTTGCACACGCAACAGCGGCGAAGTTGGTGGGCGTGGCTAAGGCGATTGCCGACAGTGCGTGTCTGGGCTGCCTTGTCCGCGACGGCAGGGAAAGAGCGATGGGCAACGGAAACAGCGACCCGCAACGGAGAGCCGTTCGTGGCTAATAGCCACTCTAACAGTCAACCTCTAACCGATGAGCCATCGCTTATCCTCAATCCTTCCCTGGCTCGGAGACGGAAGCGTTCGTCGGAGACCGACGACGGCGCCGCTCGCCCAAAGAGGCGGAAGCGGATGGCGACAACGCAAGCAGGACAATCAACCGATGCTAACCCATCGCCTGTTGCTCCCCTTCCGTCGCTGCCCCTAACGGAAGCAGCGGAGCGAATGGAACGGCAATTGCAATTGCTGACGGCTCTCTTGTGGCAACGGGAAGGCGCCCTCGCTAACATGGGAGCGTTGAGCGCCCTTTGGCAATGCGGTGTGGATTTGGAGACGCTCCAAGCCCTTGGCATGAATGCCGTTCCCCCCGATGGTGTTGACCTTCATCAGTGGCTTCATGATGTGCTACGAGCGTGCCTGAAAGCGACGGACGGCATTGCCCCGACGACAAAAGTCGCCGTGCTCGTCGGACCGACGGGGGTGGGGAAGACGACGACCGTCGCCAAAATCGCCGCCGATGAATGGATGCGCCGTCGCCGTCGCGTTGCCCTCGTGACGGTAGATGTCTTCCGCATCGGTGCTGTCCAGCAACTGGAAACTTACGCCCGTTTGATGGGCTTGCCCTTTTTCGTCGCCACGATGCCCGAAGAAGCGGAGCGATGTATCCGACAAGCCCAGAAGGTTTCCGACCTTATTCTGGTGGACACAATTGGGCGCAGCCCCAAACACGATGAGCAACTATCGGCGTTGTGGGATTTGGTGGCGGCAATGAACCCTGATGAAGTGCATTTAACTTTGCCTGCCAACGGCAATCCCGCCGATTTGAAATTGGCTGCCGAGCGCTTTTCCCTCTTTTGCCCGACCCACCTTATCATCACCAAACTGGACGAAGCGACGCAACCGGGCGTGATGGTCAACCTCAGCCATCGGCTTAACTTGCCCATCGCCTACCTGACTGTCGGTCAAAGCGTTCCCGACGATTTAGAAATCCCGACGGCTGACCGATTAGCCTCTTGGGTGCTTTCACCCTTGCGGTCGGGGCGCCCTTCGGCGGAGGTGACGGGCGATGCGTGATCAGGCGATGCGGTTGCGAGAACTTTTCGCCGCCCCTTCGGTGTCGCCGATGACGGCAACGAACGCCATCACCATCGCCAGCGGGAAAGGCGGCGTCGGCAAGACGACCCTTGCTGTTAACTTGGCGCTGGCGCTGGGCGATTTGGGTTATCGTGTCTTGCTTTGGGATGCCGATTTTTCTCTCGCCAACGCCAATGTCCTGCTGAACCTAACGCCTCAAAAGACCTTGCGGGAACTCATCGCAGGCACTGCCCCTTTGGACGAGGTGCTGCTTCCTGTTAGCGAGCATGTCTGGCTTTTGCCCGGCGCTTCGGGCATTATGGAACTGGCTCGTTTGGATGGTCATGTCTTCGCCACCCTACATGCCCGCTTGATGGCGATGGAGGGGCAATTCTCCGTCATCCTCGCCGATGCGGCGGCGGGCATCGGTCCCGATGTGCTGGCAATTTGTCAAGCGGCGCACGAATTGTTGCTCCTCACGACACCCGAACCGACAGCGCTGACCGACGCTTACGGCTTGCTCAAAGTCCTCGCCCATCAAGGCTTTGACCATCCCATCCGCATTATCGTGAACATGGTCAACAGCCCTGCCGAAGCGGAGGCAGGTGAACGGTTGCATTTCGCCGCCCGACGCTTTCTGGGTTTGAAGACGCAAGTGTTAGGCTTTGTGCCTTACAGCCTTTGGGTTTCGGAAGCGGTCAAGCAACAAATCCCTCTCTTGCGCCTCGCACCTTCTTGCCCGACGGCGAAAGCCATCCGCCAGTTCGCCCAACTCCTTGCCAGTTCCCTGCCAGCGGACGGACGCAAAGGCGGTCAATCGCCCTCGTTTTTGCAACGCCTCTGGCGCTTGCTGACTGGAACGCCGTCCCCTTGACAAAAGGAGGGATGCAATTTGGCGCATGCGGAATTGTTGCGACGGGGCACCCTCGTGACGCTGGAAACGGTCAGCGGTGACCGATTGCTTCGGCAAACCTTTGTCGTGGGAAAGGTGAGCGCCGACCGATTGGAACTTTGTGCCTTCGGTTTGCGCCTTGCAGGATCACTCCCCGCCCCAGGCAGCCGCGTTTTGTGTTTCATCGCAACGCCCGTCCGAGTTTATCAGTTTGAGAGCACGGTGCTTGCCAGCGATGAGAAGCCTGAGCCGACGGTAGCGCTGGAATTGCCGAAGGTCATCGTCCCCTTCCAACGCCGTCAATTTTGCCGCCTGCGGGTCTTGCACACCGTTATCCTCGCCGACCCTGAAGGGCAATGGCAGATAGAGGCGACGGGCGTGGATGTCGGCGCAGGTGGGGTCGGTGTCCGAATAAGGATGAGGGGCAAAGACCCACTCCCAACCTTGCCCACACACAGCCGTTTGAACCTGACGATTCACTTGCCACCTGCCGAAGCGGAATTCCCGCAGGGTTTGCAGGTGACGGCAGTGGGCGAGGTCGTCTGGAGGCGACGAGACGAGCAAGGTTGGCAGGTCGGCATCGCTTTCGTGGACATTGACCGAAAAGTGCAGGAACAACTGATCGGGTGGTGCTTCGCCTTCCAGCGCCGCTTGCTTCGGATGGGTTTGTTCTCAACGAAGCGAGGAGCCGACAGGGATTAGCCAATCCGTCGTGGTTGGTAGCCCTTCCGACAAATTCGCCCTTGGCGACTCGTTGTCACGAAAGTGAGGTGCGAAAGATGGCGCTGACACAACGGCAACTGGCGGAATGTTGGCGGGCTTACAAAACCTATCGGGACGAGCAAAGCCAAGAGCAATTGGTTCAGGCATATTTGCCCTTGGTCAAGCGCACCGTCGCCCGCATTAAGCCGATGCTGCCTCCATCGGTGGAAGAAGACGACCTGATCAGTTACGGCTTAATCGGTTTGCTGGAAGCGATGGAGCGCTTTGATGAAAATCGGGGCGTCCCTTTTGAGGCGTTCGCCTTGCAACGCATCAAAGGCGCCATCATAGACGGCTTGCGGACGATGGGTTGGCTGCCCCGTTCCAGTTACCAGAAAGCCAAGCAACTTCAGGACACGATAGAAACGCTGGAGCAGCGCCTCGGTCATGCCCCCAGCGAACAAGAGTTGGCGAGTGAGTTGCAAATGAGTGAGGACGAGTATGCCCAATTCGTTTTGGAGTCTGCCCCTGTCACCATCCTGCCGCTGGAAGAACTGATGCCCTTAGCGGAGTGGGCGAAAGACGCCGACTTCGCTGAAGAGCAACGCCGTCAGGAATTGGCGGACATCCTCGCTCACGCCATTGAGCAATTGCCCGAACGGGAACGCTTGGTCATCACCCTCTACTTTTACGAGCAACTGACGCTGAAGGAGATCGCCCAAATCATGAAGTTGACGGAAGGGCGAGTATGTCAACTCAAGGCGCAAGCGTTGGCTCGCTTGCGCGTGGCGCTCAAGCGCGCCGGGTGGTGACGATGACAGCAGATCAACGCATAGAACACATCCATGCCCCTGAAGCGCGATGGGAGCGTGCCGAACCCCTTCGGGAACGACGGGGAACGGGACGGGAACGATGGGCAACACCCCGCCGATCCCGTCCGCCCCAAACCCCATCGCCCACCGACGACCGTGAGGAAAGGGAAGGCAAGAGGCAACTGGATGCCTTGGCGTAAAGGAACTGTCAAGGAGGTGAAGGACGATGGCGATAGCGTTGGGCATCGCCCTGTTCGCCCTGATCGGGGCGACGATGCTTGCGCTTTTGGGTATCTGGCGCTGGCTGAGCAAACCGTCTATCAGTGACGAAACGATAGAAACCCTTTGGGGCATCGTCTTAGCGCTGAACGAGGCGACGCAACGCTTAGAAGCCGCCGCCAACCGATTGGAGCGCCTCCTAAGTCGCACCGACGGCAAACGCTTGATCTTTGTGGAACGAGAAAGTGGGAGGTGAGGGGCGATGGGCATCGGGCTTTATAACGCCGCCTCAGCGATGATGGTGCGGTTGAGCGAATTGGACACCATCGCCCACAACCTTGCTAACGCCAATTCGCCCGGCTTTCGGGCGATGCGCCTGAGTTTCCGCAACTTCGGTGAGACTTTGCTTTGGGCGATGAACGGGACGAACAATCGTCCCCCAGCCCGATTGCCTTTGGGTGTGACCGTTGACCAGCAACGATTAGATTTGCGCTTGGGCTCTCTGCGCCCGACGGGAAACCCTTTGGATGTCGCTTTAGACGGCGACGGTTGGTTCGTCGTCCAAACACCACAAGGCGTCCGCTACACCCGAAAAGGCAACTTCACTTTGTCAAGGGACGGCACGCTCGTGACAGCGGAAGGCTTTCCCGTTCTGGGCGATAACAATCAACCCATCCGCATCCCGTCAAGCGCTGCGGTTAGTTCCCTTCGCATTGCCGAGACGGGCGAGATTTTTGCTGGCTCGCAGCGACTTGGACGCTTTCGCATCGTCTCAGTGCAAAACCTTCAACCCGTCGGCGATGGCTATTACATCGGGACGAACCCGCAGCCAAGTAACACCCGAATCGCTCAAGGTATGTTGGAAGGCAGCAATGTGTCGGTCATCACCGAGTTGGTGCGGATGCTGAATGCCTTGCGCACTTACGAGATGGCATCCCGCACCTTCAGCGCCTTTGATGCCAGCAAACAAGCCTTGCTGGAGGCGACGAGGGCATGAAGGTGTTGGGCAAATCGGCAGTTCGGCAGGTCGGCAGATGTCCGTGTGGGTTGACTGCCACCGAACAATTGTTGCGGTGGTGCGAGCGGCATTCTCGCTCGGAAACCGTCACCTTTCAAAACACTGACCGAAGCGTCAGTCACTGTCCAAATTCTGGGCGTTTCAACGGTAAACCTTCACGGTGGCACGAAGGGAATCCCAGTCTGTGGGTAGTAGCCAATCCATGCGACGCTGAGCCAATGAAGGTCTGGTCGCTGATAACACTGCCGATAGAGCCGAATGTCTGCCGTCCAGAAAACCGCTCCTGTCCTTGCCGCCAAATCCAAGTAGAGGGCATCATACAGGCTGACACTCCACGCATCCGCCCATTGAACAAGTTCCGACCAATCAGTCGGAGGTTGAAGAATGAAGCAGTATCGCTGTGCGAATCGGAGAAGAAGACCCATCGCCCTTTGAGCCTCAGGCAATGTCAACCTTTTCGCGGCGACAAATCGCCTCAAAGCGTTGGCGATTTCCAGGTGCCAATGAAACGGCAAAAGGACACGGAAGTTGCCCGTTACATTGTCACGACGGAGTTTCCATGCCCTGCTCACCAATCGCGGGTCTTCATCGGTCTGCTTCACCCACAAAAGGCTGACCGATGCGTCAGCGATGAGCCAGTCCTTCACTCCTCATCACTCCAACCTCTCAGGGCATTTCGTTGCTGGATAAGCACTTCCAGCAAACTACCCTTTGCCTTGCTCATCATCTTGACAACCTTGCGCCATTCCCTTTCCAGCGCTTTGTCTTCCTCTCGCTGCATTTCCCTCCACTTTCTCCGAGTCTTTTCTGGGTCAAGCCAACCGATGACGGGGATTTCCTTTCCATCAACGACCATCGTGCCGACAATCTTCGGCTTGCTTTTGCGCTTTCGCTTTTCTGCCATCTATCGTCGCCTCCTTTTGTCGTCCCAATTTTGCCGTCAATCGCGCAAATCAATGGACGAAATACGCTACGGAGGTGAGCGATGATGATTCGTGCGCTGTGGACGGCGGCGGCGGGCATGAACGCCGAACAATTGACCGTTGATGTCATCGCCAACAACTTGGCGAATGTCAACACCGCCGGCTTCAAACGCAGCCGCGTGGACTTTCAAGACTTGCTGTATCAGACCGAGCGGGTGCCCGGCACGGCGTCGGCGCGCAACGCCCAAGTGCCTGCGGGCATTCAAGTCGGTTTGGGCTCGCGTCCTGGCGCCGTCTACAAGATTTTCTCGCAGGGCACTTTCCAGCAGACGGGCAACCCGTTGGATTTGGCGATTGAAGGCGATGGCTTCTTCCAAATCCAACTGCCTGACGGTCGCATCGCCTATACCCGCGACGGCTCTTTCAAACTGGACAACCAAGGGCGTTTGGTCACTTCCGACGGCTTCCCGCTGCAACCCGAAATCACTATCCCGCCCGACGCCTTGAGCATCAGCATCGGTCAAGACGGCACCGTCTCGGTCATGCTGCCAGGACAAACGCAGCCGCAAGAGGTCGGGCAAATTCAACTGGCTCGTTTTGTCAACCCTGCCGGCTTGCAATCCATCGGGCGCAACTTGTTCGTGGCGACTTTCGCTTCGGGCGAACCGCAAGTCGGCACACCAGGGTTGGAAGGCTTTGGCAGCATCGCCCAAGGCTTTCTGGAGATGAGCAATGTCAAGGTCGTGGAGGAGATGGTGGCGCTCATCACTGCCCTGCGTGCCTACGAGGTCAACTCCAAAGCCATCCAGACCGCCGACGAGATGTTGTCTATCGCCAATCAAGTGCGCCGTTAGCGAGGAGACTGGCGATTAGCGACTGGCGACTGGTGCATCGCCGCCGTCACGCGGAGGTGAAAGGAATGCGCTGGCAAGGGGCAACGGTGATAGTCGCTTTGATGACAATCCCGATGGCGGTCGGGCAGTCACCTTTGGTGCGCATCGTCTTGCGTGACAAAGTTGCCGTCGCCAACGCGACGGTGCGGTTGAGTGACATCGCAGAAGTGACGGCGTTGTCTGATGAGGGCGAGAAACTGCTCACCGCCTTGCGGGAATTGCCCATCGCCCCATCGCCGTTGCCCCGCTACCGACGCATCCTCACGGCTGGCGAAGTGGCGACGAAGTTGGCGCAAGCGGGATGGCGAGAAGGCGAATTTGTGTTGGATGGCGCAAAGCAAGTCATCGTCACCCGCACGGGACGAACGCTGACGGCGGTGGAGTTGGAAAGTTTGCTCCAAAAGGCGCTGAACATGCCCGTCAAACTGCTCTTGCCCCCACCGCCCCTTATCGTCCCCGACGGCGAGGTGAGCGTTCAAACCGAACCGCCTTCGTCACCCCGCTCGCTGCTTCCCATCACACTTTTTGTCAACGGTCAACCCATCGCCACCCTCAAAGCCCTTGCGCAAGTCGGCATCGGCAAACGATTTACCGTTGGCAATCAATCACCAATCGCAAATCGCCAGTCGCCACTCGCTGCCGTCCTCGTTCGGCGTCGTCAAACGGTTCGCCTGCAGGCGCAAGTTAACAGCGTCACTGTCACGGCGCAAGGGATGGCGTTGCAGGACGGGAAACTGGGTGACGAAGTGATGGTCGCCGTCCCTTGGAGCAAAACGCCGTTGAAAGGCGTCGTGACAGGCGAGAAGGAGGTGACGATTTCGGCATGGTGATGAACGGGACGAGGGACGCGGGACGAGGGACGACGATGAATGGGACGAGGGGCGTGGGACGAGGGGCGAGTGGTGCTATATCGGAGATGCGAGGCGACGAGAAGGCAGGGGCAGCGCTGCAAAAGGCGTGTCGTGATTTTGAGGCGTTTTTCGTCAGTTGCCTGTTGCGGCAGATGTGGCAGGCAGCGGAAGCCATCGGGGGCGAAAAGCCCTTCATCAGCCAGACCTATCGCGACTTGTTCACCTTTGAGGTGGCGCAAGGGTTGACGCCTTCCTTGCGCTTGGGCATCGCTGAGATGCTCTATCGGGCGCTCAGCGACGCCGAACAAATGGGCGGCAAAGCGGAAAACCTTTCGCCGTCCCCAACCATCGGAGGTGACCGATGATGCGTTGGCTGCTTGTATCAGCGCTCATGACAAGTGCGTGGGCTTGGGCGCAAACACCCACTGAAACGCCTAAATCTTCGTCGCCGTCCCAAACGGCATCGTCCCAAACCCCATCGCCACAACCCGCACCGTCATCGCCACCCATCGTCATCGCTCCCGTCCCTGTCGCCGCTGCTCCTGCGCCTTTCCATCCGCTGCTGTTTTTGTTCCGCGATGACAAAGCCTTTCGGGTCGGCGATTTGGTGACGGTGTTGGTGACGCAAACGGCGGTCGCTTCATCGGCATCCCAGACGGCGACGAGCAAGCAAATCCAAATCCAAACGCAGGCGGGCACAGGCTTGTTCAGTTTCATCCCCGATGCGGGTTTGCGCCATCAAGGCAGTTTCTCGTCGCAGGCGCAGGAACGCAAAAACTTGAGCGTCATCGCCACCATCGCTTGCCGCATCGTGGAAGTCAGCCCGACGGGTCTGTTGCGCATTGAGGGGTCGCAGGAGTTCACCATTGACAAGCGCAAGCAGACGGTCAAGTTGTCGGGTTGGGTGCGCCCATCGGACATCTCGCCCAACAACACCGTCCTTTCCACGCAGGTCGCCGACGCCCGCTTGGAGTTCAAGGGCGATTGGAAGACGCGACGGGGCAAGGGTTTCCTTGAACGCATCGTGGAAGGCTTCAACCGCATCTTGCGGGTTTTGTTCTAACGGCAGCGAGTAGCGAAGGGCGAGCGGTAGAGGCGAACGCAGTTCGCCCTAATTTCAGCGGCGATCACGGTTGATAGCCACTCCAACAAAGGCGCAAACGAGGAAGGAGGCGACGAAGATGCGATGGCAAATCGCTGCGGTGTTGGTGATGCTTCTGACGAACTTTGCTCAAGGTCAAACTCAGCCTTCGGAAGGTTCATCGTCTCAGGTCGTCGGCACACAGCCGACAAGTCAAAAAACACAAACTCCCCCGTCCCCCGTCCCGCGCCCTGCGTCCCCGATTGAAGTTCGGCTGAAAGACATTGCGACGGCGCATTGGGGCGTAGAAGTGCCGCTGGTCGGTTACGGGTTGGTCGTCGGCTTGGATGGGACGGGTGATTCGCGGCAAGTTGCCTTCACTGTCCAATCCATCGCCAACATGCTGCGGCGTTTTGGCATCAATGTTGACCCGACACGGTTGCAATTGCGGAATGTGGCGGCAGTGATGGTGACGGCAACTTTGCCCCCCTTCGCCAAAGTCGGTGATCGGTTGGATGTGCTCGTTTCCGCCATCGGCGACGCCCGCAGTTTGCATGGTGGCGTCTTGTTGCAGACGCCTTTGCAGGCTGCCGACGGCGAGGTTTACGCCGTTGCCCAAGGTCCGATTTCCATCGGCGGCTTCAATGTGCAGGCGGGTGGAGCAGCGGTGCAGAAAAACCACCCGACGACAGGGCGCATCGTCAACGGCGCCGCTGTTTTGCGTCCCTTGACTAACGGCAGCGTTTTCGTCAGCGAACTGGAGTTGCGTTTGATTGCCCCTGATGCCACCAACGCCGCCAAAATCGCTCAAGTGCTCAATGAACGCTTCGGCAAGCCCGTCGCTGAAGCCATCAGCCCCGCAGCGGTGCGCGTTCGCGTGCCCGATGAGTTTGCAGGAAAAGTGCCTGACTTCGTGGCGCAACTGGAGCAAACGCCCTTGCAACCTGACATGCGGGCGAAGGTCGTCATCAACGAGCGGACGGGCACGATTGTCATGGGGGGCAATGTCCGCATCTTGCCCGTCGTCGTCGCGCATGGCTCGTTGCGGGTGGAAATTCGCCCCGAAGTCACGATTGCCCAACCGCCTCCTTTTTCGCCGGGCGCCACCGTCGTCGTCCCGACGGCACAAATCAAGGCAGAAGAGCAAAAGGCGCAAGTGGCGGTGTTGCAATCGGGGGCAACGGTGCAAGATTTGGTGCAAGCGTTGCAAGCCTTGCGGATAACGCCCCGCGATTTGATCGCCATCTTGCAAGCCCTCAAACAATCGGGGGCATTGCTGGCGGATGTGGAGGTGCAATGAGGGCGAATTTATCGGCGCCGCCAAACGAGGTAGTCCAAAGCGACGGCGATGAGGATGACGACGCCGATGACGACCTTTTGCCAGAACGCCGAAACATCCAACAGCACCATCCCATTGCGCAACACGCCGATAAGCGTGGCGCCGATCGCCGTCCCCAACACCGACCCTTGTCCGCCCATGAGGCTGATGCCGCCGATGACAGAAGCGGCGATGGCGTCCAATTCGTAACCGAGGGCATCCGACGGGCGAACCGAACCCAACCGCGCCGTCGCTAACAATCCCGCCAAAGACGCCAGCAAGCCGCAGTAAGCGTAGGCGAACAATTTGACCCGCCAAACAGGAACGCCAGAGAGGTGCGCCGCCGCTTCGTTGCCCCCGACGGCGTAAAGGTAGCGACCGATGCGGGTGAACCGCAGCAACGCCCAAGTGATGAGAACGACCGCTGCGGCGACCCAAACGGGAACGGGCACATCCCAAAAATCCCCTTGACCCCAAAACTGGAAAGCGTTGGGCAAACCCGAAATCTGAAAGCCACCCGTCATCACTTCGGCTAATCCCCGTGCGATGCTCATCATCCCCAAAGTCGCCACGAACGGCGGGAGGCGCAACAAGGTCACGCCCAAGCCATTGACCAACCCGCACAAAAGCCCGACACCTAAGCCCGCCATCGTTGCCCGTTGCCATGACCAATCGGCGTTCACGCAAAGGTGCGCCATGACGACCGAAGAGAACGCCCAAACAGAGCCGATGCTCAAATCAATGCCAGCGGTGATGATGACGACGCTGACGCCCGCTGCCATGATGGCGTTGAAGGAAACTTGCCGAAGCAAGGTCAACAAGTTGTCACGGGTGAGGAACAAGTTCTCGCCCGCCTTCCAATGGGTTGCGACGCTCAAGGCGACACAGATGAGCACCAAGCCCATCAGCGAACTGAACTGTTGCGCCCATTGCTGCCACCGTCGCATCTCACTCCGCTCCTTTCGCTCGCCCCACTTCCTTCGTCCAACGCAACCGAAACACTTTGTCGTCTCCGACGGCGAAAACGACCGAGCCGTAACGGGAAAGGGCCGTTTTCCCGTTCGCCGCCGCCCGCTCAAAGTCGGTCTCCAAAGCGTAGCGGAGGCGATGGCGCTCAAAAAATCGGGCGGCTTCTTCGGGACGAAGTTGTCCCTGCCAGATTGTCGTTGCTTGCCCCAACTTCTCGGTGAAGCGGAGCGTCTCTGCCCAATGCCCGATGAACACCTTCCGACCCGTCAAGGGCGGCACATAGTTGCCCAGCATCGGATGACACAAAAGGGCGTCGTCTTTTTCGGCATGCCGCTCAATCCACGCCAGTAACCGCAAGTGCTGTTCGGCAAGGAAGTAAGGCGGTTGCAAGCGGCGTTCGGGGAGCAAGTTGTTGTGCACGAGCCAATAGCCGTTGAGGGCAAAGAAGGCGACTTGCGATGGGACGGTCAACAGCACGAGGGCGATCACTGCCCAGCGGTGCGCCAGCCAGCGGAAGCGTTGCGTCCATTCATCCCACGCCAATGCCGCCAAAAGGCAAAGGACGACATGCAAACCCTCAATCATCTTGCGCTGGAAACTGACGGGCAAATGGATGGCGACGAGCAACGCCGAAAACCAACAGAGGGGCATCAACCATCCCGTTTCGTTCGCCCGCAACCGACGGAGGGCAATGGGCAACCCGCAAAGGGCGAGGATGCCGACGATGCCGTAACTGCCTAACAGGATGAAAGGCGAAGGCGTCAAGGTAGGCGTCGCCGCTTTTTCGGAAAAAGCAGGGTCGCGGGAGAAAACGAGGGCTTGGGCGATCAAAACAAGCAGGCAGGGAAAAAGGGCTACCACGACAAGGAATGCGAGGCGAAATTCAAAACAGCGCCTTTGAACCAAGCGAACGGCGAACCAAAAGGCAACGGCGAGGAGCATGGGAATGGCGGCGTAAGTGTGGATGTTGGCGACCAATGCGCCACAGAGAGCGGCGGTAGCGATGGGCGCAGCGGCTTTGCCCTCACCTTTCGCAAGGCATTGAAGTTGTCTCAGAGTGACGATGACGAGGGCGGGTCCGAGGGCAGCCAACGGGGCGACGGTGAGGGAAAGGAAAGAGTTGGCTTCGGGCATCGTCAGTTCAGGGCTGACATCCACGAAGAAAAAAGGCGGTCGCTGCCCCGTTTGCCACCAGTAAAGGACGGGTAACCAACCCAAGCCCGACGAAAAAGCGACGAACATCGCAAAGGCGCTACGGGCACGAGGTTCGGGCAAAAGTTCGTCACCCCACCGAAAAGCCATGACGAGGAAAAAGAAGGCGACAAGCGTCCGAAAGAGTTGGTAGGCGAAATGCAGCGGGATGTGAGTGAAGCGGCAAAACCAACCGAGGGCGAAAGCGTAAAGGTGCACGAACAAGCCAGGGTGCGGCTCAGTCGTGTAAAGGTCATGGAAGCGCCAAGCGCCGTCCATCGCTTGCCGCGCCCACATCAGGTGAACATTTTGGTCGTCAGGGTTGTAGATGAGCCAAAGGTAACGCATGTTCGGCGGCGTGATTAGCCACCCGAACAAGTAGGGCAACCAAGTGATGGCGACCGTCAAGGCAATGAGCCCCAGTCGTGAACGCTCGGTCATGACAATCCCTGCAATGCATGCCATTTTAGTAAGTGGCGTCGGCAAGATGTCAAACCCAACGGAGGGATCGGTATGGTAGCGACCGACGCATTGGCTATCTTGCAACGGGTGCCGCTCTTTCGCCAGATGCCTTCCGTCTATTTGCGCCATATCGCTCGTGTCGCCATCCGCCGCTCTTTCTCAGCGGGCGAGTTGCTTTGCTCTAAAGGCGATGTGGGGACGACGATGTTCGTCTTGGTCAAGGGGCAAGCCGAAGTCGTCGGCATTGACGAAGAAGGGCGAGAGGTGTTGTTGGCGATCCTCAATGAGGGTGATGTCTTCGGGGAACTGTCCCTCATTGATGGGCAGGGGCGGTCGGCGGATGTTGTCGCCCTGAGCGATGGGGAACTGCTCATCATCCGTCGTTCCGATTTTTTGCCTTTAGCCGAACGGATGCCTCAGTTGATGTGGGAGTTGCTTTTGACAGTCACCAAGCGATTGCGGGAGACCGATGAACTTGTCCTTCGGATGGCTTGGCTCAACGCCCAACAACGGGTCGCTTGGGCGTTGTTGGAATACGCCAAAGAAGGCAAATTGCCCAAGTGGTTGACAGTGCACATGTTGGCGAAGCGGTGTGGCTTGGCGAGGGAAACCGCCAGCCGCATCATTAGCCAATGGCAACGCAGTGGCGTCTTGCGCCGCAGCAAAGAAGGATGGGAAATCGCCAAGCCTGAAATTTTGCGTGCCACCTTGAAAGAAGCCATTCCCATCGGTCAAGAGCATTCGGTGCTCTGAGAGGGGACGGCTTCTTTGACGGGAGTGACGACGCCACCCGAAACGATCATCTTCAGGGCATCTTCAGCGCTCATGTCTACAACCACCAACTCCTCTTCGGGCACTAAAAGCAAAGTGCCTGTCATCGGCATGGGGGCAAAAGGGATGAAGACATTGACCAACCGTCGTCCCACTGCGGCATTGATGACCTCCACATCCCGACCCGTCACAAAGCCGATGGCGTAACTGTTGGGATGGGGATAGCGCACCAAGACGACCGCCCCAAACTGCATGGCGCTGGGATTGACAAAAAACTCCACGATTTGCTTGGCAGGGGCGTAGATGGTTCGGACGAGGGGCAGTTGCAACAGCATCCGCTCACCATACGCCAACAAACGCCGCCCAATCACGGTAGAGGCGATGGCGCCGACAATCAGCACCAATGCCACGACCATCAAAAAACCCAGCAGCGAAGCCAGCCAACCCGAAACTTCCTTGCCGATTTGCGCCGCCAACATCCGCTCCACAGGCACACCGACAAACCGATGCGCCAGTTGGAGCAAATAACCGAGGACAAAAAGCGTCAGCACCAACGGCGCCAAGACCGCCAAGCCCGCCAGCAAATATCGCCGAAGGGAACCCCATCCCTTCGTTGACTTCCCTGACGCCTTCATCAGCATCTGCTGTCATCACTCCATTCGTCACGCCGTCACCCGAACGGGTTTACCCTTGCGCAACGACTCGGCTTCCTTCAGGCAAAGCAACAAAGCGTTTCGGGCGCTTTCGCCCGAAAGCAAGGTGGGCGGCTGATTCTTTCGGACGCAATCAACGGCGTATTGCAATTCAGCGACGAAGGCATCAATGGCTTTCAGACGAACTTCCCGTTGCTTGCCATCTTCCGTGAAGAGCAAAGGCGGTTTGCCAAAACGGGAGTTGAATTCCACCGTCGCCCTCTCAAAGAAAGCGTCATAGCCGTGCTCAAAAGTGAACTTAGGCATCGCCGCATCGCCGCCCATCGCCGTCACCGTGACATCGCTATCGGCAAAGCGATATTGTGTGACGAAGTATTCGGGCGTGTTGCGTTGCGGGTCAATCCAACCCGTCGTGAAAACGCTTTCGGGCAAGCCGAACAAGAAGATGACGAAATCAGCGTCGTGGATGTGCAGGTCAATGATCGGACCGCCACTCTTTTTCGGGTCGGCAAACCAGTTGTCCGCCGCCCAAGTCGGCTTGCTGATAACCCGCTTCAAATGCAGCCCTTTCAATCGCCCATATCGCCCGCTCTCCTGCATCTCCTTCAGCAGCCGAAATTCAGGGAAGAAGCGAAGCACTTGCCCGACCATCAGAAAGCGACCAACCTTTTGCGCCGTCTCCACCATCTTGTCGGCATCTTTAAGCGTCAAGGCGATGGGCTTTTCCACCAGCACATGTTTGCCCGCTTGCAACGCTTTCAGGGTCGCTTCAGCGTGCAAATGGGTTGGCAAGCAAATGTCCACCAGTTCAGCGTCGGGATCGTTCAAGATGGCGTCCAAGTTGTCATAGCGCCGAACGCCACTTAGGTCTTCCCATCCTCCCGTCTCCGTTGGCAGGTTGCCCCGAACGCTCCGCCAATCGCCTGCCAATTTCTTCGGGTCGCGGCTGAACACCGCCACGACTTTTGCGCCCTTGACTTTTTTGTAACTACGGTAATGCGTCACACCCATGAAACCCAACCCAACAACCGCAACTTTCACCGTCTTCGCTGCCATCTCAAATCACCTCCATCAAAGCGTTTGTGAGTGCATGTGTGCAAGCGTGTATGCGTGCAGGCGTTTTTATCTTCACAGCGTTTGCGTGCTCACGCTTAACATCTGCACCCCTGCACTCTTGCACTCTTACACGCTTGCACGCTCACTTTAAATTTGCCGCATCTCCCATCAAAAAGCGGCAAGATTATGAACGGTGAGTGATATGGCTGAGCGCGATTGGCTTGAGACAGAACGATATACGGTCGCAATTGGCGAACCTTTGAAACGGCTCCTTGATGTGCTTTGTGAAGCAGGACAAGTCCCTTTCCTTTGGGGAGCACCAGGAATTGGCAAGACATCGGTCGTTAGGGAATGGGCGAGCGAGAGAGGCTTGGAACTTGTGCCAGTCCACTTGCCCACTATGGAGCCTTTTGACTTGCGTGGCGTTCCCGTGCCTGACCATCAACGGCGCGTGACTGTTTGGCTGCCGCCAGAAACTTTTGCTCCGAAGGACAAATCAATCGTTCACTTTCTGGACGAACTAAACATGGCAGAACTACCGACTTTGAGGGCGGTCTTTCCGTTGATCCTTGAAGGTCGGTTGGGTGATGTGACTGTAGGTGGTTGGCGAATCGCTGCAGGTAACCCGCCGTCAGCGTCCACTCTGGCGAACGAACTTCCTGCACCGCTTGTCAACCGTTTTTGTCACTTGCTTTGCCGTGCCGACATCAACCATTGGTTTCGTTGGGCTCATCGCGTTGGCATTCACAATTCGGTTTTGACATACCTTGAGCGCAACCCTGACCACCTTTACGCTGAACCTCAACGCCTTGACCCAACTCAGCACCAAGTTTTGACGACGCCCAGAAGTTGGCACATGGTCTCGGACATCTTGCATGCTGCTGAGAAAAGACAGATGCCTGTGACAGCAATTGCGCCGCTGATAGTTGGTTGGCTTGGGCGAGCAATTGGAGTTCATTTTCTCGCCTCACTTCAAATCAGCGTCCCAACCATTGACCCTTGGCGAGCCCTTTACGAACCCGATGTGCCCCTGCCCGCCGACCCGCATTTGCTTTACGGGCTTGTCAAAGCCGTCGCTCAAATCGTTGACCCGATGAACGCCGAGGAGATGCAACGGTTGGAAGCCTTCGCCCAACGCCTAAGTGATGAGTTCCGCATCTTTTTGGCACAGGAATGTTCGGCACGGGGCGTCCACTTGCCAATGCTTGACGAACTCTTAGACAAATGGC
>Ga0197143_1000533_pt1 | contig 40137 bp, 36 predicted proteins | sample GBS70_MetaG_FD_148603 | JGI IMG/M metagenome (GOLD analysis project Ga0197143, IMG submission 148603) | Sediment microbial communities from Great Boiling Springs, Gerlach, Nevada, United States - GBS 70_MetaG | ecosystem: Environmental > Aquatic > Thermal springs > Hot (42-90C) > Sediment... | reverse complement strand
TACCGGCAAAGAGTTAAAATACTTCCTCAACTCATTTTTTATATTTACATTACGCCAGCCTAAATTTGGTGCAAAGTAGACTATGCCCTTTTCAAAATTTACCGGTGACGGCACCCCAATACCAATCCCTATTACCGGGATTTTATCTTTAGTTTTGTTTAATAAACATTCCACTAAATTAGATATGGAGTTTATAACATAAGTTTTGCCTTTATGAGCTTCTGTAGGAACGACTAGCTTTTCTATGACTTTACCTTTTTCTTGTACAATCCCACCAGCTATTTTGCTACCCCCTAAATCTATACCTATCGCGTAGCTCATAAAAAGATAAAACCAAGCCGTTTTTATACTTTTTCCAAAGTTACTTTGACATATCCTTCTGTATAATTTTTACCTTTTTTCTTTGCTATATAAAGTCTCTTATCGGCTATTTCTATTAACTCGCGTGCAGACTGCGCATCTTCAGGATATGTAGCAATACCACTGCTTATTGTAATACGCCCTTGTGGTTGTGTCTCTCTTGCTATAAAGGGATAATTTTCCACTTCTTTCCGTAACTTTTCAACCAGAGTCACAGCACCATCTTTATCTGTCGCAGATAGTATTAAAACAAATTCTTCACCGCCATATCGCGCTAAAATGTCTGTTTTCCTGATATGTGATTTTATAACATTCACTACTTCACGCAAGAGCGTATCACCTGCCAAGTGGCCGTTAGTGTCATTGTAGTGCTTGAAGTCGTCTATATCCATAATACACAGTGATAAAGGCTGGTTGTACCGTCCTGCTAACCCTAAATACTCGTGTATTTTCGTTTGAAAATACCTGTAATTATAAATATTTGTCAACCCATCAGTGATGGTTAGCTCTTGGATTTTTTCGTATAGCCGTGCATTCTCAATAGCTATTCCCGCGTAATTGACAATCATTCCTATCGTTTCCAATTTTTCCTTATCAAAGGGTCCTGGCAAAATTTTTGTATTTCCAATTATTACTATTCCGAGGTTGTGCCCGTGAACATGTATAGGTAGTAATATAAATTGTCTTAGTCTTAAAGTATTCAAAAAAAATTTTCTATTATCTATTTCCGCCTCTTGGTCTATGTTATAAATAACGTAAGGGGTAAGGCTGTGGAAGACTTTTTGTATAACCGTGGAGTCCGTAGAAAGAGTAAACCGTTCTATACCTTTATGGTGAAAGATGCTTTTTGTGGCGATACAGCGCAATCTCCCACTAATTTCGTCACCGTCTAAGAGGTATACGAAGGCTTCTTCAAAGCCGCTATGCCGTGTCAGGTTCTCTATGACCATTTTCATAAGTTCATTAAGTTTGACCGTACTTAGTAACAGTTGTGTTATGTTGTTGATACGCTGTAGTTTCCCTGTAGCGTTTAGTAATGCTTTCTCGCATCTTTTGTTCTCATTGGTAAGTGAAATTACAATTGATAAAAGTATAGACAACTCTACAATTTGTAAACTTATCACTACATATTTTCTTTCGCGAAAGATAATAGTAAGCACGGAAATGCATACAACTAAAGGGAATAAACATCTTATTGGATTTATGTTTTTGCCTTTTAGCATTTTTTCTCTGCAAGGTGAAGCTCGCCACGACAAAAAAAGTAGAAAAACACCGGAAGTAATTTTACTTTAGTACTGCGTAGCACCTTTTCGTCTGAGATGAATAAATAGAAATAAACAAGAACAGCATACGTAAATCTATAAATAAAACAGACTAAAAATCTTAGTTACAACTTCTTCACTTCACTCTCACCCAATAATGCTCTTTACTTTTCTTCTTAGTTCTTCCAGATCCACAGGTTTAACTATATAATCTGCTATTATTTTAGAGATCTCCGTGGACAGCCACACTTGGTATTCGTGCTGGAAACTATCGTAAGCGGTACACATTATAATAGGAATATTATAATTTTTCTGCGTAATTTTTTCCAATAGTTGTAATCCTGAAATATCTGGAAGTTTAATGTCCATAATTATTAAGCTTATAGTTGGTTCTTTATCTAAAATCTGTAAGCATTCCTTGCCAGTAGAAACGGTTTGAACTTCATACCCTGCATCTGTGAGCTCATCCTTCAGTACTTCTTTGAGTATGACCTCGTCTTCTACGATAAGGATTTTTTTCATCATTACTTTGCAAAATATAGACATTACAAATTTTAACAGAACAAAATCAACAAAATTTTCATTTTTTTGCATAAAAATATTTTTATATAATTTTATTTTACCTTTCTAAAGATTGCGTTTTTGATTATTCAAAGACAAAGATTGGATAGGAGGGCTGCGGTTATAAAAATGGTTGAGAAAAGAGATAATAAAAGTGATGCTCATGAGAGCAAAAAGGAGACAGAAGTTCCAGAAAGGGAAGTTGACACTTACGACGCCTCAAAGATACAAGTTTTGGAGGGTCTGGAGCCTGTTAGGAAGCGCCCTGCAATGTTTATCGGCTCTACCGGTATTGCGGGTTTGCATCATCTTGTGTATGAGGCAATTGATAATTCAATAGATGAGGTGCTTGCGGGATATTGCAAAAATATAGACGTAATAATTCACGAGGATAACGCTATAAGCGTAATTGATGATGGCCGTGGTATACCTGTAGACCCACACCCTAAATATAAAAACATGTCTGCCTTGGAAGTAGTTATGACGAAACTGCATGCAGGTGGCAAGTTTGACCACAAAATTTATAAAGTTTCCGGTGGGCTGCACGGTGTGGGCATATCCGTGACGAACGCGCTTTCGGAGTGGTTAGAGGTGGAAGTGCGCCGTGACGGGAAAATATATTTTCAACGTTATGAGCGAGGGAAAGCCGTTTGTCCGGTAAAAGTTATAGGTAAGACGGATGAGCGCGGTACGAAGGTTAAATTTAAGCCCGACCCTGAGATATTCAAGAATTTGAGATTTAGTTTTGAAATTTTATCTAACAGGCTACGCGAGTTAGCTTTTCTTAATCCTGGTGTTATGATAACTATTCTTGACGAGCGCGAAGACAAGAAACACACGTTCTACTACGAGGGTGGGTTAATATCATTTGTGAAGTTCATAAATATGAACAAAAACGTTCTACATCCCGAGCCTATATACTTTTCTCAAAAGAAAGACAACATAGTTGTGGAGGTGGCGCTACAGTATAATGATGGTTATAATGAGCAAGTATTTTCATTTGTTAATAATATAAACACGGTTGAAGGTGGGACGCATGTGGTTGGTTTTAGGTCAGCGTTGACACGTGTTGTGAATGATTATATAAAGAGGATGGATTTACTTAAAGGTAAGGATGTGAGCATTGAAGGCGAGGATACTCGGGAAGGGTTAGCTGCGGTGATAAGTGTAAAGGTGCCGGATCCGCAATTTGAGGGCCAGACGAAAACCAAACTTGGCAATTCCGAAGTTGAGGGGGTTGTGAGGTCTGCGGTTTTAGAGAATTTGTCAGCATATTTTGAAGAGCATCCAGATGTTGCAAATAGTATTGTTGCCAAGATAGTTACTGCTGCTGAGGCGCGCGAAGCAGCACGTAAGGCGCGTGAACTTACGCGTAGGAAAGGCCTGTTAGAGAACATAAACTTGCCTGGTAAGCTTGCAGACTGTAGTGAAAAGAATCCGGAGAAGTGCGAGCTATTCATAGTCGAAGGAGAATCTGCTGGAGGTAGTGCTAAGCAGGCAAGAGATCGCAGGTTTCAAGCAATACTGCCATTGAAGGGCAAAATTATAAATGTGGAGAAGGCCCGTCTTATCAAAGTATTGAGTAACGAGGAAATTAGGACTTTGATTACGGCGATAGGTACGGGTATCGGAGAAGAGGAATTTGATATAAGCAAGCAGAGATATAAGAAGATAATAATAATGACAGATGCTGATGTTGATGGTGCGCACATTCGCACGTTGTTGTTAACATTCTTTTATCGTCATATGTTGCCTTTGATAGAAAACGGGAGTATCTACATTGCGCGTCCTCCGTTATATAAAGTTAAGAAAGGCAAGAAGGAGATGTATATTAACACAGAGGAGGAGTTGGATGACTTTTTATTCAGTTCTCTAGAGGATAAAATTGCAATTTATGAAATTAAAGGGAACAAGCGTAAACGTGTTGTAGAGCCGCAGGATGTGGAGAAATTTATAGAGCTTCTACGTAGATTTGAAGGGTTATACAAGAAAATGCTAAAAAAAGGCATTACAGAGCAGGAGTATGCAAAGTTTAAAGCGGAGGGGCGCATGCCGCTTTACCGGATAGAGATAGGGGATAGGGTTGATTATGTATACAGCGAGAAGGAGTGGAGGGAGTATAAACTTGAGTTACAGAAGAGGAGCAAGGAGATGTTGGAGAAACAATATATAGAGCCTGAGATAAAAGAATTATTAGAGTTAAGTGAGATGGAGAAAATTGAGAAAAAATTGAAATCTTTCGGAGTGGAGATGTTTCCTTCTAGTGTTGACAAGATAGAAGATACGAAATATTTGATACAGCGGGCAGATGATGGCAGAGAAGAGATTGTTGTTGGGTTTATAAATATCATTCGCAAGTTACGAGAAATGGCCAGCGAAGGTGTTACTATACAGCGATATAAAGGGTTAGGTGAGATGGACCCGCAGCAGTTGTGGGAGACAACGATGGATCCTGCCAGACGTAACCTCTTACAGGTGAAAATTGAAGATGCAGTTTCTGCAGATGAAATTTTCACCACTTTAATGGGTGACAAGGTGGAGCCCCGGCGCCTCTTTATTCAGACGCACGCGCTTGAGGTGAAAAATTTGGATATTTGAGTTTACACTGCTATGAAGAGAATAACGGATAAATATTTTGGAAGTTCAAGATTTGGTGGGCAGTATGTTCCGGAAACGTTAGTTTACGCGTTGAATGAGTTGGAGGAGGCATTTTTATTCTTTCGCAGAGATAAGAAGTTTAATGCTGTTTTGGATGGGTATCTCAGGAGTTATGCAGGTCGTCCAACGCCGCTATATTATGCAGAAAATTTGAGCAAAGCGCTGAGTAAAAAAACAAAAATTTATCTTAAGCGCGAGGATTTATTGCACACCGGAGCACATAAAATAAATAACACTCTTGGGCAGGGGCTATTGGCAAAATTTATGGGCAAGAGGCGCGTTATTGCAGAGACTGGTGCTGGGCAGCACGGTATTGCGACAGCTACTGTATGTGCACTGCTGAGCCTGGAATGTGTGATATACATGGGAGAGGAGGACATGAAGCGGCAAAGGGTGAATGTTGAGCGTATGAAGATGCTAGAGGCAGAAGTTGTGCCTGTGAGGAGCGGCACACGTACTTTAAAAGATGCTATTAATGAAGCTTTAAGAGACTGGGTGACAAACGTGAAAACGACGTACTACTTATTAGGCTCTGCAGTTGGCCCTTATCCATACCCTTTGATAGTTCGCGAGTTCCAATCTGTTATTGGGAGAGAGGCAAAAAGGCAAATATTGGAGTTAGAGGGGCGCTTACCAGATTATCTTATTGCATGTGTTGGCGGTGGTTCTAATTCTATAGGACTATTTTATCCATTTTTTGACGATAGAGATGTTAGGTTTATTGGGGTTGAGGCTGGGGGTATAAAAAGGTATTTATCTGCTGCCTCGTTGACGTACGGCGAAGTGGGGATATTTCATGGTGCTAAAACGTATGTTCTGCAAGACAAATATGGACAGATACTTCCAACACATTCTATAGCGCCAGGGCTTGACTATCCTGCTGTGGGTCCTGAGCACGCGTATTACAAAGAAATAGGTCGTGCCAGGTACTATACTGTTTTGGATAAAGATGCTATCGCTGGCTTTTTTTTATTAGCCCGTACAGAGGGTATTTTACCGGCACTTGAGCCAGCTCACGCTATAGGCTTCTTAAAGAAATTCCTTCCCACCATTGATGATGGCAGTGTTATAATTGTTTGTCTATCTGGACGGGGTGATAAGGACTTGGATGTCGTTAATAAATACATAAAAATGGAGAAAAGCTAATATAATAATAGAATAGAGAGGAAAGGAGGAATAAATTTTTATGCCAGGAGCAGTTGTTATACTGCTTATAGCATTTGTAGTAATATTTATTAGCTCAGCGCTGAAAATTATACGTCCGTATGAGAAGGGACTAGTTGAGCGTCTAGGTAAGTATAACCGTACAGAGGAGCCGGGCTTAGTGTTCATTATACCTATGATAGAGATATTGCGGAGAGTAGATATGCGAGAGCAAGTTATTGACGTCCCGCCGCAGGATGTTATCACAAAGGATAACGTGTTAGTCACGGTAGATGCAGTAATATACTTTCAGGTAACAGATCCTGTACGTGTTGTGTATAACGTTTCAAATTTTTCGTTAGCCGCACTAAAGTTGGCACAAACTAATTTGCGAAATGTTATAGGTGATTTAGAGCTTGACCAGACTTTAACTTCTCGGGAACGTATAAACGAGCAGCTGCGGCGTGTACTTGACGAAGCAACTGACAAATGGGGTGTGAAGATCACTCGTGTAGAGATACAGAAGATAGACCCTCCTAAGGATATTACAGATGCGATGTCGAAGCAGATGAAGGCAGAACGTGAGAAGCGCGCCATGATATTGGAAGCGGAGGGCATCCGTCAGTCTGCTATACTTAAAGCAGATGGAGAGAAGCAAGCTGCAATACTCACTGCGGAAGGCAAAGCCGAGGCTATAAAGCGTGTTGCTGATGCGCAAAAGTACGAAATAGAGACTGTATATAATGCAATTCATAGTGGTAGACCTACGAATGACCTTATTGCAATTAAATACCTCGAGGCATTGACGAAAATTGCCGAAGGTAAAGCAACGAAAATCTTTTTACCTCTTGAGACAGCGGGTATATTGGGTAGCATAGCTGGTATATCGGAGCTCTTTAGGGAGATTAAGAAGGGTGAAGGAGCAGCTGAGAATGAGTAGATAGGATTTTGGAGTGTAACCACGATTGTTGTGGAAAATAAAGTAATTTCAATTTCTTCTCCAAAAAATCCTTTAGATACAATACTGATAACGCTAAATCTTGCGTCTGCTATACATAACAAAATAAGAGAGAACGTAGCAGTTGTAGATTTAAGCTTTTTCTTTTTTTACGAATTGAAGGAAATTTTTGGCGTAAGAGACTTGCCAGAGATATCCCCTCTTTTATCATTAGGCGCCCCCTTGAGCAAAAATTTGTTACGAGGTTTCCTTTACAGGCACTCTAGCGGGATAGATGTGATCTCTTCTCCGCCGGTGAGGAGAGACCTGTTTAGTATAGAATTTATATTGTCTTTGATAAATGAATTTCGTGCGCTTTACACTTATACGTTTTTGCCCGTTACTTTCTCTGTGGACGAAAAGTTCTATAACATAATTGGAAACACAAATCTACATATTTTGCTTTTACCTCTGGGGAAAGGTACAAAAAACTTGGCTGAAGAATTTTTTTTGTCGCTTGCAAGATTCCACTTGCCATCAAAATTGGGTTATATAATGGTAACCTGTAATGAGAGAGCAGAAGACAAGAATTTATTGTTGGAAATGAGAAATTCTTTTAGAGATAGATATCTTTCAGAGTTATGTTACGATAGTGCTGGCTACGACTACTTTATGGTGAATACTTATCCAGAAAGGAACTTTTCGCAACAGATAAACGAAATTGCCGAGAAACTCATAAATGATGATACGCTTTTTGTGTGGTCTGCAGTTAAGGTAGCCGCACCCGCTTCTGAAGAGAGTGGCAGGGGAGACAAAGATGTGGAGAAAATTAGCTTGAAGTCTGAATTGCAGAAGTATATTTTGGAAAATATAGAAAACATGGTATCCTATGGTGAAGAAGAGAAGATCCAATATATAAGAAGTATTATAGAGAAAATAGTTAGCGAGAAAAATCTTGAGTTGTCTCAGGAAGAGAAAAAAGAACTTATAAACGACCTTGTGAATGAAATCTTAGGTCTCGGTCCTATAGAACGTCTCCTGCGAGATCCAAGTATTACGGAAATCATGGTTAATGGCAAAGATGAGATATATATTGAGCGAGAAGGGAAAATTTATCTCACCGAGTATAAGTTTAATGCAGAGAAAGATCTTTATATTATAATAGACAAAATAGTCTCATCAGTTGGGCGTCGAATAGATGATTCATCACCGCTAGTTGATGCACGTCTTAAGGATGGCAGCAGAGTTAATATTGTGATTCCGCCAATATCGCTAAATGGTCCTATTATCACTATACGGAAGTTTAAAGAGAGCCACTTGACACCGCAAGATTTGATAAACTACAATTCCGCTAACAGCGAGGTGATAGAATTTATGAAATGGTGCATATTAGGCAGAAAAAATATAATTATTTCTGGCGGCACGGGTAGCGGTAAAACTACACTGCTAAATATATTAGCTACGTTTATCCCAGAAGATGAGCGTATTATTACAATTGAAGACTCTGCAGAACTCAAGCTACCGCATAAGCACTGGATACGTTTGGAGGCGCGCCCACCTAATATTGAAGGTAAAGGGGAAATTACAATACGGCAACTGCTAATAAATGCGTTACGTATGCGTCCGGATAGGATTATAATAGGAGAGTGTCGTGGAGGCGAAGCCCTGGATATGTTACAGGCGATGAACACAGGTCATGAAGGTTCACTTACTACACTACATGCGAATTCACCGCGAGACGTTCTTTCAAGGCTAGAAACACTGGTACTTATGAGTGGTATGGAGTTGCCAATAATTGCTATTCGTCAGCAAATAGCCAGCGCGATAGATTTGATAATACAAGTTGCGCGTTTACAGGACGGTACACGGAAAATTGTGGCAATAAATGAGGTTGTAGGGTTGGAAGGTAACACAATACTTATGGCTGAGATATTTAAGTTTATTCACAAAGGATGGAACAAAGATAATAAAATAGTTGGCGAATTTAAATTTACTGGTGTGGTACCTACTTTTATGGAAGAATTAAAGATTAAGTTGCCAGATGTTGTAAAATTTGATATTTTTAGGGGATGATTTGAGAGAGAAAAATTATTTAGTAAGAATAGATATTAGTAGAAATAATAAATACAAACAAATCAACAGGCCGCCTTCTTTACGAGATATTTTACTTCCGGATTTCACCATAAAAAATAGCATCCCAGAAGAAATGAGTAAGAGAGGCAGCTGGTAAAAGAAAAATGTATTGCTAACTTCTATAGTTGATAATATAGATACTATCCCAATAATAGCTAAAGTATTGTATATTACAGTTCCGATGACAATCCCTAAGGTTAAGCTGTATTCTTTCTTTATTGTAGCGATTGCCGAAGTTGTTAACTCGGGCAAAGCAGTCCCAAAAGCAAGCATAGTCATACCAATAAATTCTTTTCTTACGTTCAGCATAATTGCTATTTTTACGGCGGTCCTGACTAGTGTTTCTCCACCGACGATGATGATGATTAATCCGGTGACCAGCTGCAAGAAATAAAATATAGGTTTTTTCTTGTGAACTGCAATAAATTCAACTATTTCCTTTTCTAAGAGAGACGCTTCTTGTTTTTCTTTCTTAGCAGAATTGTAGCAATAACGTAGATAAGCTATTTCCAAAAGGACAAGCAAAATTCCATTAGTTATGCCTAATTTGCCATCACAGGAAAATAAAGAAAGAATAAGAAAAGAAAAAGTCATCCATTTCAGCTCTTTGGTTAATAATTTTACATTTTCTATCATAAGAGGCCGTATAAGTGCAGAAACACCAATTATCACGCATAAATCGTAAATATCCGCACCGATAACGTTTCCAAAAGATACTTCGCTTACTTTTTTTATTCCAGAAATTATCCCTACGACCATTTCAGGTAGCGATGTTCCCACTCCTACTACAGTTAATCCAATAGTTAATGTACTAACTCCAATGGACTTGCTAAATTTTGCAGCGCCCGTGACCAACAAATTCGCGCCTATATAAACCGTTATTACACCTAAAATAAAAAATATTACCTGTTCCACTTTTGTTGATTAACCGTAATGAAATTTAATTTTACATTTGTTGAAGGATATTATATAATATTTCTAACTTACTTAAAAATGAGAACAACGAAAATGTTACCATTTTTTTCAAAAATTGATGAAAATGCAATTTTACAAAAATGGGTCGTTCTAGTAATTGGGAAAAAGAGTTGTACATTGAACAAGAAGAAATAGTTAAGATTTTGCCACCGCTTGCAGGTATTCCAACAGGTATGGAAAACTACTATAATCCGTCGGATGATATTATATATCAGCCGGTGATACGTAGAAAAAATTTTCTTACTTCTGAGTGGTCACATTTGAATAAAGCGCGTGCAGAACGACCAATATCGCAGATGAGTTTAGAGGTAAAGGAAAAAGAATGTTTATTTTGCAGTGGTAAAGAGTCCTACACACCAAGGCATCTTAGAGGAGGAGATTATCTGCGCATTGTAAGTGACAAGGGTGTTTGGAGGTTGCGCGTTTTTCCCAACTTATATCCATGGCTGATAGAGCATATGAATATTGTAGAGACGCCATCACATAAGATAAGTTTTTCGCAGCTTGACGATGAGGAAGAATTAAATGCTTGGGAAGCTGCTGTGAGAATTAGTAAAGAGCTGGAGAGAAGAAAGGTTTACCCATTGTTATTTCGTAATCATGGCTGGGGTGCTTCTATACTGCATTATCATTGGCAAATTGGCGCTTTACCATATATACCCTCTAAAGTACGCGAAGAGCTCGTCACAGCGAAACGCTTCTATCGCAGATATAAAGTGAATATATTTGATGCTATAGTAATGGAAGAAAGTAGAAGAAAATTGCGGGTCATTTCTGAAGATGAGTACGTATTTACAGTAGCAGCGTATGCTCCGAGAGCTGCTCTCGAAGTGTGGTGCGTGTTGAAGGTTCCATTTTCAACTATGAGTGAGTTAGGAAGAGAACATATAGAAAGTTTAGCATTACAAGTAAATGCAGTGTTGAGAAAGATGTATGGAAGATGCAAAATAGATACTATGAACATAGTAGTCCACCAGTTGCCAAAAAAATTCAATAGATACTACCGGTTGCATGTGGAAATATTGCCCTTTAAACATTTAGCTGGTGCGGAGCGCGGCTTTAACGAATATGCAGTTGAAGTATTTCCTGAGAAAGCCGCTGAGATGTTGAGATAGCACAGAATGTATATGATAATTTTTTTGTTTCATATTTGGTAGATATTTGTAGTATTTTTGAAGTAAAATTTAAACAGAACTATTGTACAGCGCGCGATGGGAGGTGAAACTGACACCCGTGAAGGGTAAAACAAAAGGCATATGGTTCATTCTTATTTTATTGTTATATGTTTGTTCTTCTGTAGTTGATATATATGGGGAAGCGGTACCGTTCACGTTAGAGGATAGGGATAGGTTAATTAGAGTAGAGGTGAAGCTTGCGGAAATAGAGCAGAGGTTTGAACAGGTAGACAAGAGGTTTGAGCAAGTAGATAAGAGGTTTGAGCAGATAGACAAGAGATTTGAGCAGATGATGAATTTCATATGGATTTTAGCTGCAATATTTAGCGGGCTTACGATATCTACGATAGGTTTCGCGATCTGGGATAGGAGGACGATGATAAGACCATTTGAAGTTAAAGTGAGGGAGGTCGAGCGTATTAGAGAAGCGGATGCAGATAAGTTAGAGAGGCTGCTTCAGGTGCTGAGAGAGATGGCGAGAAAGAATGTAGAGCTGTCTGAAATATTGAAAAAGTTTAATTTGTTGTAGATGTAATGTGTTTCATGAAATTTGGCATAGAATGAAATAAATGAAATAGTTGACAGTACTAAAAAGGAAAGGGGGGATTAAAGATGGTTAAAAAACTTATATCCGCCAACAAACTAACATTCTTGCTAAGTTTTATATTTCTTCTTTATACATTTTCTTTTTGTGCAGGGCAGGGGAAACATATAGGTGAGCAGCAGATGTTAGATGTAGAGATTGTCTTTTCTGAATCGTTTGGTACAACGGTTACAAATTCGGAGGGTACGTATTACAAATTTTTCTGGGGGTACACCTTGTATGAAGATAAGGTTTATCCGCAGCAATATTGGGGCGAGTACCCGCTTTACTTCTTTGGTTTACCGGTTGGCGTGTCTGTTAAAATTACTAACAAAGGTCCACGGGAAAAGTGCAAAGTGAGGGTTAAGAGTGAGGCTTTCGTATTGAAAGTAGACGGCTCAAATGGTGTTTCTCTGATGGAGCCCAAAATTGCTGAAGTAGAAGTGAGAAAAGGCGAGACTAAGGTGATTGACGCTTCTTTTGTGTGCGAGTATGTGGAGGGAGCGGAGTCCGGTTTAGATCGTTTCATTGTTAAAGTTCTTCATATTAACGAGGGCATTGGTTCAGAAAGAAACAACTATGAGCCTGCGCTAATTATGCAAAAAGAAGGAGTTTTTTGTCCGCCTAAATACAAAAAATAGAACAGTTATAATTGTTTTACTGAAGAAAGGTTGAAAAACTTTATGAATCTGGTAGTTTTTTCTGGCAATTTAGCAAAGGATGCAAGGCTTATTGTCACATCTAGTGGGAAACAATGTTGTGTTACAACGCTAGCCATCAGGGAAGATTTACGTCCAGAGTCGAAGCCTACCACCTTTATTGATATAATCATTTGGGGGGAGCGCGCAGAAAAGTTGTTGCAGTATCTCACTAAAGGTAAAGCAATCTCTGTTATAGGCCGTTTGGAGATAAACAAAACGATAGGTAGAAATAATGTTACATACATAACGCCACGTGTTGTAGTGTCAAGCCTTGAGTTTATTGGTAAGAAAGGTCCTGAGGTGGTTTCTTCAGAGGAAGCAGCAAGTACTGAAGAGGTGCCACCGTTAGAGGTAGAGGAGAGTGAAACACCAATTACAGCGGAAGAAGAAATATCGCTTTCTAACTCAGATTTGGAAGAAAATGTTCCCTTTTAAAGGGGTTAATGAGTTGTGGTTATGAAGGAGAAAATTATAATTTTCGACACTACATTGCGTGATGGTGAGCAAGCTCCAGGAGCTACGCTAAATAAAAAAGAAAAATTTCTCATAGCAGAGAGCTTGAAGGATTTAGGTGTAGATGTTATAGAAGCTGGCTTTCCCGTATCTAGTCCTGATGATTTTGAAGCTGTGAAGTTCATTGCCAAAAACATTTCTTCGTCAAAGTTGGTTATTTGTGGCCTATCGCGCGCTATAAAAAAGGATATTGATGTATGCTGGGAAGCGATTAAATACTCTAAAAACCCAAGAATACACACTTTTATTGCCACCTCCGATGTACATATGAAATATAAGCTTAACAAAACTAGGGAAGAAGTTTTAGAGATGACAAAGGAGGCAGTGAGATATGCACGTAAATTTACGGATAACGTAGAATTTTCTGCAGAGGATGCAGTTCGCAGTGATCCAGAGTTTCTGTTTAAAGTTGTAGAGACAGCAATAAAAGCAGGTGCTACAACTATAAATATTCCAGACACTGTGGGCTACAGTGTGCCACAAGAGTTTGGCAACTTGATAAAGCGTATCCGAGAAAATGTTCCTAATATAGATAAAGCTACATTGAGCGCGCACTGCCATAACGATTTAGGGCTGGCAGTTGCGAATAGCCTAGCTGCAATACTTAATGGTGCAAGACAAGTAGAATGCACCATAAATGGCTTAGGAGAGCGTGCAGGAAATGCAGCTCTTGAGGAAATTGTGATGACCTTGAGGGTGAGAAAAGATGTCTTTAAAGATGTCTATACCACCATAGATACCACAAAGATTTATAAAACTTCTTACTTAGTTCGTAGCTTAACTGGGGTGATGGTGCAGCCTAATAAGGCTATTGTTGGCGATAACGCCTTTGCCCACGAAGCTGGTATACATCAAGATGGGATATTGAAACATAAATTGACGTATGAGATAATGACACCGGAGTCTGTTGGAGTACCCGAAAGTAGGCTTATTTTAGGTAAACACTCGGGTAAACACGCTTTTTGTAAACGTCTTTTGGAGTTGGGATATAAATTACCAAAGAAGGTTATTGATAAGTTATTCGTGAAATTCAAAGAATTAGCAGACAAGAAAAAATATATCTATGATGAGGATCTGATTTCGTTAATAGAAGAAGAGACACATGAAACCGGCTTGGAACTCTTCACATTGGACTATTTACACACGATTTCTGGCTCAAAAGGCGTCTTACCTACAGCTACTGTCAGGCTTAAAAAGGAAAAACAACTTTTCCAAAGGGCGGCTTCAGGAGATGGCCCTGTGGATGCTGTTTACAATGCCATTGACGAAATCACAGGTATCAAGCCGCGCCTGTTGGATTATACGGTACAGGCGATTTCTATGGGTAAAGATGCGGTTGGGGAAGCGAGTATAAAAGTAGAGTATCAAAACAATATATACATTGGCCGTGGGCGCTCCACAGATATTATAGAGGCAAGCACAAAAGCATACCTTGACGTTATAAATAAAATATATCTGTCTAGAAAGTTGAAAAGGACAAAAATTAAAGAAAAACTATAAATACAACAATCATGGGATACACTTTGACGGAGAAATTGCTATTAGCGCATACTTCAAAGAGGAGCATATTTCCTGGCGAGTTTATCTACGTTTCAGTGGATTTAGCACTTGCTAACGATATTACTGCTCCTATAGCTATCAAGGTGTTGAAGGAAAACAATATAGATGAGGTGTTTGATCCCGATAGAGTAGTATTGGTGCTTGACCATTTTACTCCTAACAAGGACATACAGTCTGCAGAGCAGTGCAAGTTTGTGGAGGCATTCGCTAAGGAGAAAAGGATAAAACATCTTTTTAGTCCTGCTGGCGGCAATATGGGTATAGAACACATTTTACTTCCGGAGAGGGGTTTAGTGCTGCCTGGGCAGTTGGTGATAGGTGCAGACTCGCATACTTGCACTTACGGTGCCTTGGCAGCATTTTCCACAGGTGTGGGATCAACGGATTTTGCATATGTCTTAGCAGAGGGTAAAATTTGGCTTCGTGTTCCAAAAACAATAAAAGTGATATTTTATGGGAAACGCAAGAAGTATGTTTTTGGCAAAGATTTGATTTTGTATTTTATAAGCAAAATTGGTGTTGATGGTGCTAATTACATGTCTTTGGAGTTTTATGATCGTGTTTCACCACCGTTATGTATGGAGGAGCGATTTACTATATGCAACATGGTTATAGAATGTGGTGGAAAAAATGGTTTATTTCCGTATGATAGGATAACAGAAGAGTTTGTAAAATTTCATAGTAGAAAGAAATATAAAGTATACCATCCTGACAGAGGTGCTAAATATGAGGATGTGATTGAAATAAATGTAGAGGGAATTTCGCCGCAAGTTGCACTGCCATCGTTGCCATCAAACAGTGTTGGTGTAGACAAACTGGAGAAAAAAATTTACATAAACCAAGTCGTTATAGGTAGCTGTACTAATGGCTGGTTGTATGATCTCAAAATAGCGGCTAAAATACTTGTAGGAAGGAGAATTCACCCTGACGTGAGGCTGATAGTTATTCCGGCGACACAGGAAATTTATAGACAAGCTCTAAAGGAAGGGATAATAGAAATATTTACAAATGCAGGAGCTATTATTTCACCTCCAACTTGTGGGCCATGTTTAGGTGGGCATATGGGCATACTTGCAGATGGGGAAAGATGTCTTGCTACAACTAACCGCAATTTTGTAGGACGAATGGGTAGTACAAACTCCGAGGTTTACTTGAGTTCTCCTGCTGTAGCCGCCGCAAGCGCTATAGCTGGATATATTATATCTCCGGAAGAGATAAAAAAATAATGAAAATCAGAGGCAGAGCATACAAAATTGAAAGAGATAATATAAATACTGATGAAATTATTCCTGCGAGATACTTAAATGTGAGTGAGCCTGAGATTTTGGGCAAGCATTGTATGGAAGGGATAGAAGGCAATTTTTCGAAGAAAGTGAGAAGGGGGGATATACTTGTTGTGGGTAAGAATTTTGGTTGTGGTTCAAGTCGCGAGCATGCCGTCATTGCAATAAAATCTTGTGGCGTGAAAGCCATTATAGGAGAGTCGTTTGCGCGGATATTCTTTCGGAATGCTATAAATACAGGTTTGCCGCTTGTTATTAGCGGAGGTTGGAGCAAAGAAATTTCTACAGGAGATACCTTGGAAATAGATTTTGAGAAAGGTGTTGTAAAAAATTTATCTACAGGGAAGAGATATACTGTTACGCCATTTCCTAAATTTATACAGGAAATAATAAAGAATGACGGGATAATGAAGTATCTAAAGAATGTTAAAAGAACGGAGACACTCCACACGCGTTAAATGTGAGATTGAGGCAGAGATTTATAGTAACATTGGCGAGAAGTATATTGGGAAGGGCGTGGTGAAAAATATAAGTGTAGGGGGTGTTGGGTTACTATTAGACGATAGCCTGTTGATTCATGGCGAGGGAGTGGTGTTAAAATTTGTATTAGAGAAAAAGAAAGAAGTTACTGTTAGTGGCGAGGTAGTTTATGTTAAGAATGAAGATGAGAAATTTTATTATGGAATAAGGCTTAAGGGGATAGATCTTCTAAGAAAGGAGCTACTTCGTAAGTATATAGTGGCGAAAACGAAAGAGATTAAATATACGTTATAATTTTCGAGGGGAATGAAAAAGGTAAAAGAAATTACGATAGCCACTGATGAGGAGCAACAAAGCCGTGGCAAAGAAACACGCATATGGTTAACGATATATTCCGATCTAATGACTAATTTGACGTTGTTTTTCCTAATATTATATGCATTTACGAGGCTTAGCGCCGTGCAGCAAAAAAAGCTATCGCAGGTATTTAAAGAAATGGGTGTAAGGAAAACCATACCTGTTGAGGAACCTAAAAAAGAAGAAGACGAGTTAGAGGAGAAGCTGGACAAATTTGCTAAAATAGAAACTACAGAGAAATATATAAAAATAGTAATGCCAACGCCAGTCCTTTTTGACCTGGGAAAGGCTGATATAAAGCCGGAGGCAAAAGCTGTACTCCACGAAATAGCAGAAATTATTCGTGATAAACCTAATGAAATAATAGTTGAAGGCCACACGGATAACTTGCCAATATACGGCGGAGAGTTTTTATCCAATTGGGAGCTTTCCGCAGCAAGAGCTTTTAATGTGATAGACTACTTCATTAAGGAAGAGAATATTTCTCCAGAGCGCCTTATAGCACTGGGATATGGCGAATATCGACCCGTTGCCCCCAATGATAGTGAAGAAAACCGTAGGCTTAACCGTAGAATAGAAATTAAAATTGTAAAAGAATAAAAATAGATGAAGATGAACAGGAAAGTAAAAAAAGAGTTGACGGACCCGTTAGAGGAGTTTAGATTCAGGGAGGAGCTTGAGGAGGAGAGTTCGCGCTGGACCTTGCCTTACGGCAACTTGATGACGGTATGCATGATATTTTTCTTCGTATTGTATGCTTTGACTTTCTGGACAAATAAAATTGATTATGAGAGAATGGTGGCAAGAATACAGACGAGCCTTTCCAAGTTTGACTTGAAGCATCTTAAGAAGTTGGAAGAAGAAGTAACGGAGATTGCCGCAACAAAAGAAATGCAAGATAGGATTGTAGAAGAGGGTATCGATAAATATGCTAAAATAGATATTACGGCGCATAAAATAAAAATTTCGTTAACTAATCCGGTATTATTTGACCTGGGTAGCGCGGAACTCAAAAATGAAGCAAAGGCCGTTTTAGATACTATATGTCCTCTTTTAGAATCTTTGCCGACAAATGAAGTTATAGTTGAGGGTCACACCTGTAATCTGCCGGTTTTCGGCGGCAAGTATAAATCCAACTGGGGGCTGTCTCTGGCACGCGCCATCGCCGTAATAGACTATTTCACTAAGGTGAAGAACTTCAATCCTGCGAGATTCTCTGCAGCAGGCTATGGCGAATACAAGCCCCTCTACCCTAACGACTGCGAGGAAAATAGAGCAAAAAATAGAAGAATTGAGATAGTTATATTACGCAAATAAGCTAAATTGAAAATTTATTTTTTTTCTATTTGATATTTTTGGGTAAAGAATAGTAAAATTTTTTGTTAACAACAAAATAATTTTAAGGAAAGGAGAAGAAAACTATGGGTAGGAGGAGAGGGCGGCAAAAAGTAGGGAAAGAGGAGCAGAAAAACGGCAAGAAACTACTCAAGATAGGGAAAATTGCTGAACTGGCGGGAATGCTGCCTTCTAGGGTTAGGTTTTATTCGCTGATAGGGCTTGTCCCGGAAGCTGGTTGGACGAAAGGCGGCTTCAGGTTGTACGATCCAGAGGAGGCCTTGGAGCGGCTAAAGATTATTGATGAGCTGATGCAGCAGAGATATAGCCTGGAAGAGATAAAGAAGATGATAGATAAGGTTTTGGAGGAGCGCAAGAATCTACGCGTGTTGGTTGTGGATGATGACAAAGACGTGGTGGATATGATAACCGCGGCTCTTTCTGAAAATAAACGTTTAAAGTTGGAAGCTGCGTATGATGGTTTTGAAGCAGGGCGTATAGTATCGGAATTTTTGCCACATCTTATGATTTTAGACTTGATTCTACCGGGAATAGATGGTTTTAAAATATGCAGTATGTTGAAAAATGAGCCCAAGTTTAAGGAGATAAAAATATTAGCAATTACAGGTTATGATACTCCGGAGCATAGAGAGAAGATAAAAGAAGCAGGTGTTGATGACTACCTTGTTAAGCCTTTTACAGCAGAAGACCTGAGGGAGCGTGTTTTTAAACTTCTGGGCCTCTCGCAGCAGTAAGTGAGGAAAGAATAAACCACAATCCCTCCCATAAGATCAAATTTTCTCCTATGATATATCTTATCGATGGTAATAATTATTTGTTTCGCGCGTATTATGCATTTAAATTGACCACAAAAGCTAATGAGGAAATACAGGCGATTTATGGATTTATCCGCACCATATTGAAATTTTTGCGCCAGAATCCAGAATTACTCATAGTATGTTTTGACAGCCCATCACCTACTTTTAGACATATAGAATATAAAGAGTATAAAACAAATAGGAAAAAGATAGAGCCTTCCTTACAGAGACAAATCTCCATAGCGAAGGAAATTATTAAATATATGGACATCCCGGTGATTGAGAAGCCGGGTTATGAAGCGGACGACCTTATTGCTACGTTGTCCAAAATATTTGTAAGAAGGAATAAAAAAGTTACTATAGTCTCTTCTGATAAGGATGTTTTGCAGTTAGTTAGTGACAATGTTTGTGTATACAATGATGCCAAAGATGTACTTTTTGACAGAGAGAAAATAAGAATGACTTATGGCGTAGAGCCACAAGACTTGGTTTATGTATTTGCTTTAATGGGAGACAGTGTGGACAATATTGTTGGTGTACCTGGTATAGGGGAGAAGAAGGCTATAAGGATAGTGCGCTCAGCTGGTAGAGTGAGTAGTGTTGAAGAGTTAATAGACAAGGTTGAGGAAAAGATTAAAAAAGAAATCGCACCTTTTATAGACACAATTAAAAAAAATGTAATGTTAATCAAACTTGTAGACAATGCAGATTTAGATATAGAAATAGATAGTCTTTCATGTTTTAAAAATATAATTCCTGAGAAGTTAATAGAAATACTGCAAAAGTATGAATTCTACAGTATCCTTTCGGATCCTCTATTTGATAACATTTTTAAGAGGACAAAAGTTATCCCTTTCATTGTGTCTAGAAGTGGTGATATGGAAGAGCTGATAGCAGAAGTTAGAAATACAGGCAGGCTGGCGATATATTTTGATTATGCAGATGTGGAGAGAAATAAAATTTTGGGTATAGGGCTATCTATTGGGGAAAAGACGTATTTCGTGAGGCTTTTATCTGCAGGGTTAAGCACGTCTTATGTGATAAATAAAATAAGAGAGCTTTTGGAATCCGATAGTGTAACAAAAATTTGTTATAACTGTAAAACACTATATGCTATATCAGAAAATTTCGCCATTCAGCTTAGAGGCGAGGTTATTGATATAATGTTGTTGGCGTATTTGTTAAGTCCTGGTAAGGGAAAATATAGTTTGGAAGACATAGTATTTTCTTATTTGCAGGAGAAATTGCCAAATGTTGGAGTTGCAGAGAAGGAAGCACTGGGTAGAATAATAACTTCCCAATATGACATTTTTGTTATTCCTAATGAGATAGAAAAAAGTTATATAGAAAAAATATCTTTTATAGCACATGCAATTTTTAGGGTTGGAGTGTTGCTTGAAAAGCTGGTGAAGGAAAAAAATTTGTATTCTCTGTATTGTAACTATGAAGTGCCATTTTCTTATGTATTATACTTGATGGAAGAGAGAGGTGTTATGTTGGATTTGGATTACCTGCAGCAGCTTAAGATAGAAATTTCTCTTGCCATTTCTGACGTGGAAAAGAAAATTTACGAAGCAGCAGGAATGGAATTTAATATTAATTCTCCAAAGCAGTTGTCATTTGTGTTGTTTGAAAAACTGCAGTTGCCAAAGTTGAAGAAGACGAAGAAGGGGAAGGCTTCTACAAATGAGGAGGTTTTGCAGGAGTTGAGTCTCTCTTACGATATTCCCAAATTGATACTTGAGTATCGTGAACTGCAGAAAATTCAATCTACTTACGTAATTCCATTATTGGAGTTAGCTGATAGTAACGACTTTCGTGTCCACACGACTTTTCACCAAACGGGTACAGCGACTGGACGGTTGTCCTCTACAAACCCAAATCTGCAGAATATCCCTGTAAGGACCGAGTTAGGGAAGAAGATACGGAGGGCATTCATTGCAAAAGAGGGTTGCAAGTTTATATCTTGCGACTATTCACAAATAGACTTACGTGTGCTTGCACATATCTCAAAGGATGAGGTGCTTATGGAGGCTTTCAAAAGCAATCAAGATATTCATAATGCTACAGCTTGCGAAATATTTGGCACAACGCCGGATGGAATCACTCCGGAAATGCGCCGTGTAGCGAAAATGATAAATTTTGGCATAATATATGGTATGACTGCAGAGGGCTTATCTGCTGAGTTGAAAATTTCCCGTGATCTCGCCCAAGAATACATAAATAGGTATTTTGACAAATATAAAGGTGTGAAGTGGTGGATTGAGTACATAAAACAGTATGCAAGGGAAAACGGCTTTGTGGAGACTATTCTTAAGAGAAGAAGATATATACCTGAAATAAATTCTAGCGATCCTTTGCTGAAAAGTTATGGTGAGCGGGTGGCTATAAACACTCCTGTTCAGGGCAGTGCAAGTGACATAATAAAAGTTGCAATGTTGAAAATACACAATTTTCTATATAAAAATTTTTCCACTTACATGGTAGTTCAAATACATGATGAGTTGCTGTTCGAGTCTCCTGAGGATGAGTTAAATACAGTGCTCCCAAATATAAAAAGTATTATGGAAACGGCTATAGAGTTGGAAGTGCCATTGGTTGTAAATGTAAAGGTTGGGAAAAACTGGGCGGAGTTGGAGGAAATAACAAGCTAATAGTAAGAATTCCAAAAGAGCATTGAAAATATTTTAGAATGCCAAACAAATTCATTTTAGGTGTGACAGGTAACATTTGCTCGGGGAAAACAACAGTAGTGAATATGTTTCGTGAGTTAGGCTGTAAAATTATAGATGCAGACGAAATAGCACATAAAGTTATAGAGAAGGAAGAGGTGAAAGAAAAAATTAGAAAAATATTTGGCGATAAGATTTTAGATTCTCGCGGCTTGATAGAACGCAAACGCTTGGGCAAAATAGTTTTTAACTCTCCTGAATTGCTACATAAGTTAGAGAAAATACTTCACCCGTTGATTATTAAAATTATAAAATTTAAGGCAAAGATGTATAAAAAAGGTATTATAATCTTATGTGCACCTCTATTATTTGAAGTTGGCTTGGAAGGAATTGTAGATAAGGTATTAGTTGTTACGGTTAGTGGAGAGGAGCAGCTGCGGCGACTGATGAAGCGCGACAATTTGACGTATCAGGAGGCTATGAACATAATAAATTTACAGATGCCAATAGATGAAAAAATTAAGAAAGCCGATTATGTTATAGATACAACGAACAAAAAAAAGCACGTAGTAAAGGATGAAGTGAAAGAACTGTACAGCAGGATTAAGGAATTGATGAAAAGACGAAGTATTTGCAAGAAAAACTAATTACTATGGGTATCAAAGAAATTGTAGATAGAATATTAGAAGAGGGTGAAAGGGTATCTCAAGAGATCATAATTAATGCTGAAGAAGAAAAAAGGAGGAGACTGGCTGAATTAGAAAGAGAAGGGGAAAGAATTTTTTCAGAGTTGTTCTCTGAGGGTAAAGAAAAAGTAGATTTTGAGATACAGCAAAATATTATTGCAGAAAAGACCAAATTAAGGGTTAAAATATTGGAAGAGAAAAATAAGATTTTATCTGAGATATATGAAAAATTTGAAGCTGAGATATGTAATTTGTCCGAACGAGAATACAAAGAGTTGATGAAAAAATTAATTCTTAAATATTGTGTTGGAGGGGAAGAGATTGTCATAGGGGGGCTTGATAAAGATATATTAAATATGGGATTTATTGAGGAAATAAATAAGGAACTTAGGAGCAAAGGTAAGAAGGAAATTGCATATAATGGGGTAGACGTTGTTGAGGGCATGCGAGGTGTAGTGATAAGAGAAGGCTGTGTAGAAAAAAATTTTTTGCTGCCGTCGGTATTTAGGTATATAAGAGAAACTACAATAGAAGAAATAAACAAAATTTTATTTTCTGAATTGAACGATGAGATTGATAAATTTTTCCTGTGATACAAGATATACATATGCCGTTGCTCGCATACATGTTTTAGAAAATTTTCTTCTACCCAATAAGACCTTTCTGGAGTTATTGGAGAGCCCATCAATAGATGATTTCTTTTTAATTCTGGAGAAAGCAAAATATCTGAAAGCAGAGAAACAAAACATACATGAAATTGCTGTTGACAGTTTGTTGTCATACCATTTAGATGAAGTGTTATTATTCATTTATAATCTTGCCATTGACAAAGAATTGATAGATATTTTCTACTATCGGAACGATTTAGAAAACTTGCATGCGTTGCGCATTGAAGAAAACTTAGAAGATGAATTTTTTCTTAAGGGCAAATTTACACGGGAAGTACTTGCTAACGTGATTAAAAACAAAAGACTTAGCCTTTTTCCATCATATCTTAGGGCTATTGTGAATAAAATGTTAACATTGCCTGATTATGATTATTTTTTTGACTTGCTGGAAGTGTATAAAGAATTGGCTTTAAAGCACAGAAATGAGTTTTTGCATTATGTATTTGTTGAAGAAGGCAAGATTGCAAAAGATAAAGTTATGATAAAGAACAAAATTACTTCCAACGATAAAACTATTCCCGAGATGTTGTTCCGAGAAGAGTATAAAAAAAACTTCAACCAAGTATTATCCTTTTATGAAAAATATTGCAGTTTCGCCATAATTGATAAAATAGGTGATGATATTTTAACCTCAATATATAAAAATACAAAATTTACTTTTTTTGGCATAGAACCTTTAATTGCATATTATTGGGCAAAGCGCATTGAAATAACAAATTTACGTCTAATATACTTATCAAAGATATCAAACATACCAATAGATTTCACCTCTCAGTTGCTACGCAATAGTTTTCTAAGTTAAAAAAAGATCATTTTTTTCTCACTCGCAGAATATTTTTTAATTTTTCTGTAAAAACATTTTTTTATATGAAAAAAATTTTATAAAATTTCTCTTTAATAATTTTTTTTAAGTTATTATAATTTTTAGCTCATTTGATAATTTTATCTGAATTAAAGTTCTAAAAAATGAAATCTTTAGGTCGCCACTTGTTGGTAGAATTTTATGGTTGTGACTCACAATTATTAAACAATGAAAAAAAATTGAAATTCCTATTAGAGACTGCGGCAGACAGGTGCAAGGCGACACGTATAAAAACTCTTTTTCATAAGTTTAACCCGCAGGGTATTTCGGGAATAGTGATTATTGCGGAGAGTCACATTTCTATACACACTTGGCCGGAGTATAATGTTGCATCTGTAGACATTTACACTTGTGGAGAGGTGATAAATCCGTGGGATGCATTTAAGTATCTGGAGAAGGAGTTGAAGAGCAAAAATGCTACTGTGATTGAAATGCGAAGAGGAATCTTAAATTTGCCAGAAGAACAGGTGAAACATAAAGTAGAGTAAGGTTTATCTAAACATCTATGGGGAAGAAAAAGAATTACTGGATAACGGAATATTTTACGCCGTATGAGCGGCATAGTCATTGTATAAAAACCACATATGTTAGCAAAAGGACAAAATTTCAGAATCTTGAGCTTGTGGAGAGTTATGAATTTGGCAAGTGTCTTATTCTTGACAGAGAGATGCAATCTGCTGAACTTGACGAATTTATATATCATGAGGCGTTGGTTCATCCTGCATTATTGCTGCATCCAGCGCCCAAAAAAGTTCTCATATTAGGTGGTGGAGAGGGTGCGACTGCACGCGAAATATTGAAACATCGCTCCGTTGGGCAAATTGTTATGGTAGATATAGACGAGGAGGTTATAAAATTTGCCAAAAAATATTTATATAAATGGCACAGAGGGGCGTTTGATAACAAGAAAGTGAAGTTAGTGATATCAGATGCTAAAAAATATGTTGAAGAGACGGATGAGGAATTTGACATTATAATTTCTGACTTATCTTCTCCCATAGAAGGTAGCCCGTCTTGCTTGTTATACACTAAGGAATTTTACGAAATACTGAGAACAAGATTAATTTATCCAGATGGCATTTTCGTGCTACAAGCTGGCTCAGCAGGGCTCCTACAAATACAACTACATCTTCGTCTTTATGCTACACTTAAGCAAGTTTTTCCTATAGTAAGGCCATATTATGAGTATGTGCCGTCTTTTGACACTCCTTGGGCATTTATATTATGTAGTTTTAATAAAGATCCGTTAGAGAAGTCAGCAGAGGCGATTAATTCCGAGATAAAAGAGCGGATAAAGGGTAAGTTGTTATTTTACGATGGTGTGACGCACCAAAGATTGTTTAATTTGCCGAAATATATACGAGAGATGTTGAACAAAGAAAAACATATTATAACCCAACGTAATATGTGTTATTTTTATAAATGAAAATTCTTATAGATGAAAAAACTATTACAGAAAAGGACCCCTCTGTTTGATACTCTCTACAATCATGCCAGACGAAAAGTTATATCGTTCCACACCCCAGGACATAAAAATGGTAGAGGGATAGATCCGCGCCTTAAACGTGTAACTGGGAAAAATGTTTATTATTTTGATGTGACGGTTTTTCCGGAAGTTGACTCTCTACATGCGCCTACTGCTGCGATCAAGGAGGCACAAAGAATATTTGCAGACGCATATGGCGTAAAGAGTGCCTTTTTCCTCGTGAATGGTTCTACAGTAGGCAACCAGATAATGCTTACAGCTGCATGTAAGCCTGGCGACTCTGTTATACTTTCGCGTATATGTCACAAGTCTGTCCTTAGTGGAATAATACTTTCTGGTGTATGGCCTATATGGATACAACCAACTATATATAAGAAATTCGACATATTACTTGAAGCTTCTCCGGGGCAGGTTAAGGAAGCTGTTAACAAATTTCCAGAGGCGAAGGCGGTATTCATCACAAGTCCCACGTATAATGGGATAACCACGGACCTGGTGAAAATATCTGAAATAGTTCACAGCAAAAACAAGATTTTACTTGTTGACGAAGCTCATGGGCCGCATCTGAAATTTCATGCTGACTTTCCCATTTCTGCAGTTGAGGCAGGTGCAGATCTATGTGTCCAAAGTATACATAAAATTTTATCTGCTTTCAGTCAAGGCTCAGTCTTGTATTACAATTCGGAGCTAGTGGATTTGGCGAAGTTAAAGAAGATAGTTTCGTTATTTCAAACGACGAGTCCTAATTATTTAATACTTGCGTCGTTAGACCTCGCAAGAGCACAGGTTGTTAGAGAAGGTGCAAAGATATTTTCTCGTATTATAGAATGTGTAGAGGAAGCGAAAGAAAAAATAAACAAATTGCAACATTTTAAAGTGTTGACTCGTGAAGAAGTGAAAGAGTTGGGATATGATTTGGATGTGACCAAAATTACTATAAACGTTGTTGATACAGGATATACTGGATACGACATAAGCGAGATGCTTAATAAGGAATACAATATACAGGTGGACTGTTCGGATATGTTCAATATAGTAGCTATAGTTGGTATTGGCACAACTAGGCAGGATTTAATGCAACTTGTGAAAGCTCTAGAAAGCATAGACAGGAAATCTCATTCAAAGAAAATATCTAATTTACCGGAGCTGCCGAACTTGTCAACGGAGATGGTAATGAACCCGCGAGATGTTGTCTTATCTAGTAAAGTTAAACGTATACCGTTAAAGAAAGCCGCAGGACATATAAGTGTTGAAGCAATAACACCATATCCTCCCGGAATACCAATTTTGATACCTGGCGAGCGCATTACAGAGGAGATTCGTGATTATCTTTTGGAGTTGTCGCAATATAATGTGAAGTTGACGGGACATGAGAGCGATAGCTTGAAAACAATACAAGTAGTAAGCTTATAAATGTAAAAACAACCTCAGACGGAGAGATAGTGAGAGATGGTAAGAAAAAGTAAAGGATTTGATAGGCGGTTGTTGGAAGAAATTAAAGAGAAGCTGTTGGAGGAAAAAAAGGAGATTGAAAGATGGATAGATGAGAGCAAAGAAACACTTCAAATAAACATAGATGTTGGTGATGAGGCAGATATGGCTACCATAGATACTACACAAGAATCTCATCTTCAAGCTGTAGATACGAAAAGAGGACGGTTAAGGGAAATTATACATGCGTTAGAAAAAATAGAAAATGGTACTTATGGGTATTGTGAAAGTTGCAATTGCAAGCTACCCATCAGTAGAATAAAAGCTTTACCTGTGGCAAGATATTGTATAAAATGTCAACAGATAATGGAGAGAAGTCGTTAGCTTCTTTCATACTATCCCGCGGTAGTTCAGCCTTTGATTTAGACTTAGGAGTATTCTTTTCTAACAATAGCATATTGAAATTATTTATGCCGTCTTACGAAGTCAGGCCACAGCAGCTACAAATGGCAAAGGCAATAAAAGATGCAATAGAGAATTTTCGGCAGATAGTAGTTGAGGCTGGGACTGGTGTTGGCAAAAGTTTGTCCTATCTTATACCTTCTATATTATGGGCAATGGAAGGGCAAAGAAGAGTTGTTATTTCCACGTGTACAAAGGCTTTGCAGGAGCAGTTGATTGAGAAGGATATCCCATTTCTTGAGAAGGTATTTTCAGCGCTTAATATAAGGTTTACGTATAGTTTATGTGTTGGCAGCGAGAATTATATATGTCTTAGGCGTTTAATGAGGACAGTGCAGGAAGGTCTTTGGGAGAGTGATAGTGAAATGCTGGAAATCAAAACAGTCCTTTCTTGGATAGAGACCACTCACGAGGGCTTAATACTTAAGTTCCCCTTTGGTCTTTCTTTGGGAGTGTTGGATAAAATATGTCGTGAGCCTGATCTATGTTTGGGTAAAAATTGTGAACATGTTCATGAGTGCTTCTACAGGAAGGCAATGAGTAAGGTTATGAATTCTCAGCTGATAGTGGTCAATCATCACTTGTTTTTTATCAATATTGCCTCTCAGGGTAAAATATTGCCAAATTTTGATGGCGTGATATTTGATGAAGCACACAGTATTAATGAGGTTGCAACTACCTTTTTTGGTCAAGAAATAGCAAATACACAAATCAAGTGGTTACTTAATAGTATATACAACCCTTCTACTAACAAAGGCATTCTTTCGAAAATAGAAAAAGGAGTTCCAGAGAGATGGGTAAAGAAGATAAAGAAGAAGCTTGCAGAGGTGAGTGACAACTCAAATATTTTCTTTTCGCAATTTTTACCTTTGTTTGAAAAAGATTCGGAGCCCAAACGCATAAGAGATAAAAGCCTTTACACTGATACTATAACGGGTCACCTTATGGAGTTATCGGAGTGGTTGAAGGAAAACATTGATACTATAGAGTCCCAAGAAGATAGGATTGAGCTTAAAGCGTATAGCGAGAGAGTGCAAAATTTGGCGGTTAATATAAATATTTTTATAGACCAAAAGTTTGAAAACTACGTATACTGGGTAGAGTATGAACCTGAGAAGAGATACAAACGTATAATATTAAAATCTGCTCCCATAGATATTTCGCAAATATTGCGAGAGAAGTTCTTCATGTTATACTCTCCTGTAGTGCTTACTTCGGCAACACTGACTGTAGACAAAAAATTTTCATACTTCACGACACAGTGTGGTATAGATGACCATATAGAATTGCTTTTAGATTCTCCGTTTGATTACAGTAATCGCGTGATTTTATATATTCCCTTTTCTATGCCAGATCCTGTATTTGAGAGTGCAAAGTTTGAGGAACAATCTATAGAGGAGATATGTAGAATTTTGAAAATAACTCAAGGGAATACATTTGTGTTGTTTACTAGCTATCTCATGTTGAACAATACCTACCAGAGGCTATGCGCAGAGTTGCCAAATTTGGTATTTTTTAAGCAAGGTGATATGCCAAGGTATGTTATGCTTGAGAAGTTTAAATCTACAGATAATGCGGTTCTTTTAGGGACAACTACTTTTTGGCAAGGTGTGGATGTTCCTGGGGAGGATCTTATTTGTGTGATAATTGCGCGTCTGCCGTTTGATGTCCCGTGTGAGCCGATAGTGGAGGCACGGATTGAATATTTAAAATCTCAGGGCAAGGATGCATTTAAGGAATATAGCCTGCCGGAGGCGATTTTAATGTTTCGGCAAGGTTTTGGTCGCCTTATGCGCCGCAAGGAAGACTGGGGGATTATAAGTGTTCTTGACCCGAGGTTACGTACGCGTAAGTATGGGGAGAAGTTTTTAAATTCTATCCCTAAGGTAAGAATTGTTTCTGAGCTTGGAGAGGTTGAGAAATTTTATTATACTTTTAAGAAGAAAAGTAGTGGTGCATGATGAGACAGTTTTTTAATGTAAGCGTATTATATCTTTTATTTTCATTAATCTTAGGATGTCATTTCGCGTATTTTCTTCAAGTTTGAAGGTAATGAATTTTATAGTTTCTGCGATTTCCGGTATAAAAATATACTCCAAAGCATTTACACGGCGCCGTGTCCGCTCTATCTCGCGCGATAGCAAAAATAATATTTTCTGGCGAAATGCCATTGATAAAAGTAGCGAGAAGGCTTCTTTCAATAAAGAGATCAGCACACTATAGTCACTTATAGTGAAGTCTATATTTGTTATCTTTACAGCCTCCTGGTAGAAAATCTCCTTGACGCTACGCCAAGGTATGCCAAAGTGGTATTTAGTTTCAACAACAATTTGGGGTTGAATAGTGTAAAAGGAAACAAGCCTATTGAAAAAAGCTATATGGGTTGTGGCGCGCAGTGATGTGGAAGTGTTGTAGATTTTAGGTAAGATCTCGTGGAGTTTATTTCCTACATTTTGTGTTTCGTCTAAAAGGCCGAAGAAGAACCGTATAAGCTGTTCTTGCTTGTCTTTGAGTAGCTGATGTCCGCGCTGCGCTATTATCAGGCGACGTCTCAGCCGTAAAAGTTCCATCCGTGTGGCATTTACTTGCAGTACCATAGCTTTTTTTATCTGGATGGTAAATATTTTTCTATTTCTTCTGGTTTTACACGTTTAAGTTCGCTTTTAGGAATTAAAGTTAGTAACTCCCAGCCAAGATTTAAACTTTTCTCTATATCTCTATTTTCAGATTCATCTTGTTGCACAAATTTTTCCTCATACTTGTCTGCAAAATCAACAAACATTCTGTCTATTTCCGACAGTGCTGCCTCGCCTAGAACTATTGCTAATTCTTTCATTTCGCGTCCCCGGGCGTATGCTGCAAAAAGCTGATTACTGAGGTTAGCGTGGTCTTCACGTGTTTTATCTTCCCCTATACCTTTTTGTTTTAATCGCGACAGCGACGGTAGGACGTCTATTGGTGGGTAAATACCTTTCCTGTGGAGCTCTCGCGATAGTATAATTTGTCCTTCTGTAATATAACCTGTTAGGTCCGGTATAGGATGTGTTTTATCGTCTTCTGGCATTGTGAGTATTGGTATAAGGGTTATGGAGCCTTTTTTATTTTTTATTCTACCTGCGCGCTCGTATATGGTAGCTAAATCTGTATACATATATCCGGGATAACCACGTCTTCCCGGTACTTCTTTTCTCGCCGCGGATATTTCGCGTAGCGCATCGCAATAATTTGTCATATCTGTAAGGATAACTAGTACGTGCATGTCCTTTTCAAAAGCTAAATATTCGGCGCAAGTCAGTGCCACACGCGGCGTGGCGATACGTTCTATTGCAGGGTCATTAGCAAGGTTTATGAACAAAACGCTACGTTCTATGGCACCGGTACGTTTGAAATCTGTAATAAAATAATTTGCTTCCTCAAATGTTATGCCCATGGCGGCAAAAATTACGGCAAATTTTTCTTCCTTGCCCAGAACTTTTGCCTGGCGTGCTATTTGTGCTGCGAGGACATTATGTGGCAGCCCCGAGCCACTCATTATAGGCAACTTTTGTCCTCTAACGAGTGTGTTCATTACATCTATTGCTGAGATGCCTGTTTGTATGAACTCTGACGGGAAATCGCGTGCGTAAGGATTTAATGGATTTCCATTTATGTCTATTTTTTTCTCTGGCAAGATTTGCGGGCCGCCGTCGATAACTCTGCCAAGGCCGTCGAAAGTTCTGCCCAAAACTTCTAAAGAGACACCAAATTCAATAGGTTTACCGAGGAACCGCACTTTGCTGCTTCTTACATCAAGGCCGATGCTGCCTTCAAATAGCTGCAATAATACCTTATCCTGGTTGACTTCCAAAACTCTTCCGCGGCGTACCTCTTTATTTTGGAGTTCAATTTCGGCAATTTCCCCATACTTTACGTTACTAGTTCCCTCTACTAATAACAGAGGCCCTGAGATGTTCCTTACTGACCTGTATTCTTTGTACATTTTTGCAACAAATCTTTTAACAGATATTAGAGCATGCAATGCAAATGGATATAATATCTACAAAATTGTTTTTTCAAAAATCAAATCAAATTTAATTTCAGTGTTATTTTATTTTAGAATTGAATTTTTTTATGAATTTGTGTTTTACAACAGTGTTTATATATGGTAAAATATAGAGTCAAATTATTATAGTATTATAGAAGTTTTTTTGGCAGCAATAATAAAATAATCTTGTTTTGGAATTGAGATGTGGGTGTTGTCGAAGTTTAGGTATTTATGTATGTCTATCATCTTAGGTAGTATCGTATTGTTGTTTTGCAGTTGCAGAATAACTCCTACAAATATTCGTAAGCCCGCGGTTGCAGGACAATTTTATCCTTCAGACCCTAATCAGCTGAATACTATGCTTAACTTTTTCCTTTCCAACGTTCCGCCAATAGAGGCAAAATTGTTTGAAAAAATGGAGCTTTTTGCAATAGTGGTACCTCATGCAGGATACATATTTTCTGGGCAGGTGGCCGCGTATGGATTTAAACTGTTGGAAGGGCAAAGATACGATACGGTAATAATTTTGGGCTTATCCCATCGGGGAATGTTGAGAGACACAGCTGCTATATGGCCCGATGGACATTTCCTCACACCCTTAGGTAAAATACCGATAGATGAGAATGTTGCGAAAGAATTGATGAAGGCCACCACACTTATACAGAAAAACTATAGTGCGCACTTATACGAGCATTCTATAGAAGTTGAGGTGCCCTTTATACAGAAAGTTATGCCTGCCAGCTCCATAGTTCCAATATTGTTAGGCAATCCGGAGCTTAATATATGCAGACAAGTAGGAGAGAGTATAGCTAGTGTTATAATTAAGAATCAGCATAAGAAGAAAAAAATATTGATTGTATGTTCAACGGACATGTCACACTATCCTAACTATAAGGATGCCGTTTCTGTAGACAATGAGATGCTAAAGGTATTGACGCAACTTAACCCTGAGATGTTAAGATTTAAAAGTGAAAAGATACTGCTTAGTGGAAAAATACCTAACCTGGGTTGCACATTTTGTTCTGAGGGTGCATTGTATACTACGTTATATGCATGTAAGAAGCTTGGGTGTGACAAAGTAGAAGTTTTGAAATATGCGAATTCAGGCGATACACCTTATGGCGAAAAAGATAGAGTTGTAGGGTATTGCGCAGTTGGAATATTTAAGTCAAAAGATATAGAAAGAAAGGGTGAAACAGCTATGAAAGAGAAAAGTGTAGCGGCAGAGGGGGAAAGGTTTTATTTGCCGGAGGAGATACAGAAAGAGTTACTGCGTCTTGCGCGTGAGAGTATTTCCACTGCGCTGGAGAAAAGGGAAATTTCGTATGAGCCTAAACATGAAGAACTTACTAAAAGCGCTGCAGTTTTTGTAACCTTGCGCAAAAGGGGACAATTACGTGGATGTATTGGTACTACAGTTCCGCAAGAACCTCTATATAAAGCAGTTATTCATATGGCGAAGGAGGCAGCCTTCAATGATCCGCGCTTTCCGCCAGTTGAGAAGTCTGAGCTTAAAGATATTGAGATTGAAATTTCTGTGCTATCGCCATTGAGGCTTGTAAATTCAGCCGATGAGATCATACCTAAAGTGCATGGTGTGTATGTGCGGCAAGGCTTCAGAGGGGGACTTTATTTACCGCAAGTATGGGAAGAAACAGGGTGGACAAAGGAAGAATTTTTGAACTCTTTATGTGCGCACAAAGCCGGCTTGCCGGAAAACGCCTGGAAAAGTAAAAATACGCAGATATACGTTTTCACAGTATTTTCGTTTGAAGAGAAAAAATAAAATTTTTAACTCTCCGAGTTTTTTTATATATTAAGCAGGCAAAATATGTTTTCTTTCTTCTTTACATAAATAGACGCAAAAAAGAAAAGGAATTCTTTCAGCTATGATGGACAGGATTATTAAAATTAAACTAGGGATAATAGTTGCAATTATGGGCATCTGTATATATCTAGTTATTCCTACAATACAAATGTATATCGCAGAGAGCAAGACAGGCGGTGAACTCAATAAATATGGTGAGAAAAGATTTCTCAGGTCAAAGCATGTGCTAAATTTAGGTTTAGACTTGCGCGGTGGCACTCATCTTGTCTATGAGCTTGATGAGACAAAATTATCTGCTGGAGAAAAAGTTAGTGATGCTGTGGAGCGCGCAATAGAAATTATACGGAACCGTGTTGACCAGTTAGGTGTTCGTGAACCGTTGATACTCAAACAAGGAGAGAAATGGGTAACTGTGCAGTTACCTGGTATTAGGGAGCCCGAAGTTGCAAAGGAAGTTATTGGTAGGACGGCTTTGTTAGAATTTAGACTTGTGGAGCCCACAGGAGCCATACAAAAGATAGAGGAAAAGATTCGCGAGTTAGGCATTTCCTGGGAAGATATTTACGTTCCTGCTTCTGGCGACCTGCAGGCTGCTAAACAGATTAAGCCAGAACTATTGTCTCTTTTTCCTACTGGATATGTACTCTTTCCGGGGAAAGAGGGTTACTTCCTTTTGAAGGATACTCCGGAGATTACAGGCGCTTACCTCATAAACGCTCAAGTTCAGATTAGTAGAGAAAATAATCTTCCTTATGTTGGGCTTGAATTTAACCGCGAGGGCGCGAAGATTTTTGACCGTGTGACGTCATCCAATATCAATCGTAACTTGGCAATAGTGTTGGACAATGTTGTGCAGTCGGCGCCAGTTATACGAACACGTATACCGGGTGGTAAAGCAATTATAGAGAGTGACTATTTCACGCTAGAGGATGCAAAAAAGTTAGCAATAGTTTTACGTGCAGGCGCGCTGCCCGCACCACTAAATCTTATTGAGGAACGCAGTGTAGGACCCTCATTGGGTGAAGATTCTATACGTTTAGGTTCGCGAGCAACGCTTATAGCTGCTGCTATGATTCTTCTGTTTATTGTAGTATACTATAAATTCTCTGGCATTATTGCAGATGTAGCCCTTCTGCTTAATGTGTTAATAATAGTAGCCTTAATGTGTTACTTTGGTTTTACTTTGACTTTGCCCGGTATTGCTGGTATAGCGTTAACTATAGGGATGGCAGTTGATGCTAATGTGCTGATATTTGAGCGCATAAAGGAAGAGTTGAGGCAGGGCAAAACTTTACGTATTGCGGTGGATTTGGGGTATCAGCGCGCTACAAGAACAATTTTAGATTCTAACTTAACAACGCTTATTGCGGCACTTTTCCTCTTCCAATTTGGTACAGGTCCTATAAAAGGCTTTGCAGTGACGTTGACTATAGGGTTATTGGCCAACCTCTTTACAGCAATATTTGTCACACGGACCATACAAGAAGTGTGGATAATGAAGAAAGGGAAGATAAGTATATAATTTTCTATGAATTTTAGAGAGGCAAATTTGAAAGTTTTCAGCCGGGAAAAAATACCTTTTGTTCTATTTCAGCCGAGAATTGAGCCGTGGTACTGGTGGCATACAAATTTTTCTACTTTGCCTGAAAGATATAAAAACATGTCTTTATTGGAACTATTTGACGAGTTGAACGTTTCTATGAGATATGTTCACTATTATACAGGACAGCCTAATCCAATAGATGTCAAATATGCAGAAGAAGTAAAAATAGTAGAAAGAGAAGAAGCAAGTGATGAAAAAGTAATTATTATTGAAACACCGTATGGTCCCCTTACGAGATATATTGGGAAAACTTCTGAGGGGCTCTGGAGAACTATAAAGCATCCTGTTGAGAAAAAAGAGGATTTCAAAAAACTTATTTGGTTATACAGAAATACCATTTTTTCCTTCTCTCGGGAAAATTTTATGAAAGGTAGCGAATTTATGTCCTTCAGAGGATATCCACAATTTTTTGTTCCCAGGAGCCCCTATCAGTGTTTATGTTTAGAATGGATGAGTTTAGAAAATCTTATTTATGCTTTAGTTGACTATCCTGAGCTTGTAGAAGATGTTATGAAAGCCATAGATGAGAGTTATGACCGCTTGTATGAAGAAATAATTTCCTGTAAAGAGGTGAAAATAGTGAACTTTGGCGAGAATATAGACGAGTTCTTGTTATCCGAGAGATATTTTGAAAAATATCTTATACCATTTTATGAGAAGCGAGTGGGACAGCTCAAAAAGAATGGGATTTATACTTATATTCACATGGACGGACATGTTAGAAATTTACTCAAATACCTCAAATATTTACCTTTTGATGGAATTGAGGCGTTAACTCCTCAGCCGCAAGGCGATGTCTCAATTGGAGAGATAAAGGAGCACATTGGGGATAAAATTTTACTTGACGGCATACCTGCGGTAATATTTTTGCCTACATTTTCGGAGAAGGAATTTATGGAGTGTGTGGAGAAAATAGTAAGATTATTTTCTCCAAATCTTATATTAGGTATTTCTGACGAATTGCCGCAGGATGCACCAGAAGAGTCTATAGAGCGTGTGAAAGTAGTTTCAGAATATTGTTGCAATTTTTATAAATAAATGATAAAATCGGTCATCTTTGACGTTGACAACACACTGCTAGATTTTATGAAGATGAAGCGCGTTGCTATAGATGCTGCTGTAGATGCCATGATAGATGCTGGGCTTAAGATACCAAAAGAAAAAATGATAGAGAAAATATACCAGGTATATTGGCGAGAAGGAATAGAGGATCAGCACGTATTTGACAAGGTGCTTTTAGAAGAATTTGGATATATAGATTACAAGATACTAGCTGCTGGCATTTTAGGGTATCGTCGTGCAAAAGAAGGTGCTTTAGCACTTTATCCTCATGTTCAGTTAACCCTTATGACGTTGTTGCGTTGGGGAATAAAGATGGGTGTGGTATCAGATGCACCGAGGTTGCCCGTGTGGTTACGGATATGTGCATTTGGGTTGCATCATTTTTTTGACTGTGTGATAACTTATGATGACAGTAAAGAGAGAAAGCCGTCTCCTAAGCCCTTCCTTATGGCTTTGGATAGGTTAAATACGAGGCCGGAGGAGGCTTTGATGGTTGGTGACTGGGCAGAGCGCGATATCAAAGGTGCGAAAATGCTGAACATGAGGACAGTATTTGCACGGTATGGAGATGAATTTGGCACCAAAGATTCAGGTGCAGATTACGAAATAGATGATATAATAGAGCTTATAGATATAATAAAGCTGGAAAATGAGGGACAAGGTTACCTTTTTCCAAAATGAATTTTTTCTTTTGAAAAAAGTTGACACAAAAGATTAAAATATGTTAAAATTTTGCTTCCTCATTTTTTCTCAACAAAAAATTTTGTCTTTCTTCACTACTTTTCGTCATACGGAAAAATAATCCAGATAAATCAAAAAAACAAGTTAAGTTTAAGTAAGTTTCAGAAAGGAGGGATTAAAGCCGTATGAAAATTAAGCCATTAGGAGACCGCGTACTTGTAGAGCCTATAGAGAAAGAAGAAAAGAAAGGCGGGATAATTATACCTGACACGGCGAAAGAAAAGCCACAAGAGGGCAAAGTTATTGCTATTGGTCCTGGAAGACGTACAGAGGATGGCAAGGTGCTACCAATGAATGTGAAAGTGGGTGACAAAGTGCTCTATGGGAAATATTCTGGTACTGAGGTGAAGATTGATGATAAGAATTATTTGATTTTACATGAGGATGATATATTAGGTATAATAGAAGAGTAGATTAAAGCAACGTATATAAATTTTACCTAAGCAGTACTTTCTCTATCGGGAAAGGAGGTGTAAGTAGATATGGCCAAACAACTGAAATACAATGATGAGGCTAGAAAAAGCATAAAAGCAGGTGTTGACAAGCTAGCTAACGCTGTAAAAGTCACGTTAGGTCCTCGGGGAAGATATGTGGTGTTGGATAAAAAATTTGGTTCTCCGACGGTGACTAATGATGGTGTCACTATTGCAAAAGAAATAGAGCTAGAGGATCCTTATGAGAATCTCGGTGCGGAGCTTGTGAAAGAGGTTGCTTCTAAGACTAACGATGTAGCAGGGGATGGCACAACGACTGCAACACTGCTTGCACAGATAATTGTTGCAGAGGGTTTAAAGAACATTACTGCAGGGGCTAATCCTGTACATATAAAGCGAGGCATAGATAAGGCTATACAGCATGTAGTGAAAGAGCTCAAAAACATGTCAAAACCTATAAAAATGGACAAAGCTGAGATAGTACAAGTTGCCTCCATTGCTGCGAATGATAGGAGCATAGGTGAGTTGATTGCAGATGCGATATACAAAGTTGGGAAAGATGGTGTGATAACTGTTGAAGAGGGCAAGTCTGCGGAGACAACTGTTGAAGTTGTTGAAGGTATGCAGTTTGATCGCGGATATTTGTCTCCATATTTCATTACAGATCCTGAGCGTATGGAAGCTGTTCTTGAGGATCCGTACATAATTATAACAGACAAAAAGGTTAGCTCTATGTCTGACCTTTTGCCTCTGTTGGAGAAAATTGCGCAGACTGGGAAGGCGTTTTTACTTATAGGTGATGACGTTGAAGGTGAGGCATTAGCTACCCTTGTGCTTAATAAATTGCGTGGTACGTTGAAGTGTGCAGCTGTGAAAGCGCCGGGTTTTGGCGACAGAAGGAAGGAGATGTTGCAGGATATAGCCATTTTAACAGGTGGGCAAGTCATTTCAGATGAGCTAGGAGTGAAGTTAGATAAAGCGACACTTGATATGTTAGGGCAATGTACACGTGTTACTGTAGATAAAGAGAATACAACAATAGTTGGTGGTAAAGGTGATAAGAGAGAAATAGAGAAACGCATAGCACAAATCAGAAAGCAAATAGAGGAGACCACGTCCGATTATGATAAGGAGAAGCTACAGGAGCGTTTAGCAAAGCTTGTTGGTGGTGTAGCAGTGATACGTGCTGGTGCTTCAACGGAGACTGAAATGAAAGCTAAAAAGTACAAAATAGAGGATGCTATGCATGCTACACGGGCTGCTCTTGAGGAAGGCATTATACCTGGTGGTGGGGTAGCGTTATTACGTGCACAGGCAGCTTTGGAGAAACTTAAAGGTGAAGATGTTGACGAGCAGACTGGCATAAATATAGTCAAACGCGCTTTAGAAGAGCCTTTACGGCAGATTGCAGAGAATGCTGGTATAGAGGGTTCTGTTGCTGTGAGTAAAATCAGAGCGAGTAGTGACATCAATTTTGGCTTTAATGCCGAGACTGGTGAGTTTTGCGATTTAGTTAAAGCTGGTATTGTTGACCCGACGAAAGTTACACGTACAGCTCTGGAAAATGCTGCATCAATCGCAGGTTTATTATTAACAACCGAAGTTCTCGTTACTGATATCCCGGAAAAAGAAAAGACACCTTCGCCTGGTGGTGGAGTGCCGCCTGAGTATTAATCTTTGTTGAGCACCATTTTGCACTATTATTTTTGAAGAGAGGCCATCTAGGAAAGAAAAAAGGAATGCGGGTGGCCTCTCTTTTTATTTTTTAGTATAAGGGAAAGTTTTGTTTGCTAGGAGAATTAAACCATGGAAAAAGAAACAAAAAATAAACTCCTATTCTTTATACTAGCTGGAACTTATTTTCTCGCCCTTATCATTGGTATAGGCATAATACTAATAAGAACAGATAGTAGCAAATTTGTTATACGCAAAGAAGATAAATTGAAAATGAAAGTTTCACCTATAACGAAAGTAGCGGAGAAAATTGTTGTAGTTGAGATTGAGGGTGTTATACGATTTGGCAGGTATGGTTTTAGTGGTACTGATGCTATGAGTATAGTGCGCCGTCTTGATGAATACAGTGGACGTCACGATGTGAAAGCCGTAGTTTTACGTATAAATTCACCAGGTGGCACTGTTGGTGCAGTACAGGAGATTTACAGAGAAGTAATGAAGTTGAGAGAACAGGGGAAGTATTTTGTTGCTTCTTTAGGTGATGTAGCGACATCTGGGGGATATTATATTGCTTCTGCTGCTAATAAGATCGTAGCGAACCCTGGAACTATTACAGGCTCTATTGGAGTATTGTATGAATTTGGCAGTGCAGAGGAGCTATTTAAAAAGCTTGGTATAAGGTTTAATATTGTGAAAAGCGGAAAACATAAAGACATAGGTTCTTTTGCACGTACACCTGATAAAGAAGAGCTGCAGATCTTGCAAGGTGTGGTTGACGAAACGTATAACCAGTTTATTTCTGATGTGAGTAAGGGCAGGAATATACCTAAGGAAGAACTATTGCAGTATAGCGATGGTCGTATATTTACAGGAACGCAGGCACTCGCGCTAAAACTAGTGGATATGTTGGGCAACTTTAATGATGCGATAAGGCTTGCTGAAGAAGAGGGTGGATTTAAAACAAAGCCTAAGGTTATTTATGGAAGAGATATTTTTGAGCAACTCATGATGTCTTTTATTTTGCGAGAGCAAAAGATGATAAATTTCACCTCTTTTTTTCCAATTTTTTTCCTGCCGCAGTATATGTTGTGGAATAAAAATTTTATTCAATGGTAATTTTCGAGCATTGAAGAAACGAAAGTAGGTGTATAGAAATTTTTTGCTTTTGTTCCACTAAAACTAAAAAACTTTCCAAATAAATTCAGGAGGTTAGTTTTTCCCAGCGTCTCTCATAAAAAAATTGAAAACAGCTACTAGTACTTTTTATAATAACTTTAACCGAACCGGGTGCACTGCTTAAATACTTTTGAGGAGACTACACTTTTTTAAAAAAATAAAAAAGGGTTTTTAATGGGAAGGAGGGAGGTATAAAAGAGATGAGGAAGAAGGGCGCTATGTGTAGTATTATACTTGGTTGGGTGTGTTTGGTTTATGTAGCAGAGATAGTTTTTAGTGTGGAGGTGCCTGGTAGTATAAATTTTCAAGGGCGTTTGACGGACAGCAAAGGGGTTCCCATAAATGCGAATTTAACGTTTACTTTTAGGGCATACGATGCTGAGGTAGGTGGTGAGAAGTTGTGGGAGGAGAGGCATGAGGTTGTAGAGGTTAGGGGTGGGTTGTTCAATGTTGAGTTAGGCGGGGTGGAGCCGCTGCCGAGAGAGCTTTTTAGT
>Ga0197143_1000532_pt1 | contig 40189 bp, 33 predicted proteins | sample GBS70_MetaG_FD_148603 | JGI IMG/M metagenome (GOLD analysis project Ga0197143, IMG submission 148603) | Sediment microbial communities from Great Boiling Springs, Gerlach, Nevada, United States - GBS 70_MetaG | ecosystem: Environmental > Aquatic > Thermal springs > Hot (42-90C) > Sediment... | reverse complement strand
TGTATGCCTTTCTGTATGGACGGTCATTTGTCAATGCATCATAAACATCCACTACCGCAAATATCCTTGCTGGAAGTGGAATTTCCTTTTCCCTTAATCCTCTCGGATAGCCTGAACCATCCCATTTTTCGTGATGATAAAGTGGAATTTCAAGAGCGGGCAAAATAAAATCAATTCTGGAGAGCATCTGGTATCCCAACACCGGATGCTTTTTCATAATTTCCCATTCCTCCTCTGTCAGAGCCCCCGGTTTTTGAAGGATGCTATCAGGAATCCCGAGTTTTCCAATGTCGTGAAGAAGAGCACCCCATCTCACATACTTCAGTTTTTCTCCTTTTATTCCCATTTTTTCTGCAATCCTGACAGTTAATTCGGTAACCCTTCGTGAATGCCCTTCTGTCTCTTTGTCTCTTAAGTCAAGTGCTGCAGAAATTGCCTCAATGGTCTGGTCATAGGCAAGAAAAAGTTCTACATTTTTGTTTTCAACTTCTGAGAATCCCCTCACACTCTCTATACCAATAGAAAACTGCCCGGCAAGAGTTTCAAAATAATCGAACCACTCTTTATTATGATTGAAGGGTTCCCTTTTAAAAAGTTCAAGAAGACCGAGGAGCTTTCCCTTCGAAATCAATGGAAAAACTGCATAAAAATTTAAGCCCATTGTTCCCATTACAATCTTTCTTACAGGTTCGTCCATTTCCTCTTTTGTAATTACATAGACATTCCTTTCCCTTGCTGCCCTCCCGGGGATAAACTTGCCAAGTTTTATCCTCACATTTTTGACTTCTTCAGGGAGTCCGTATGTGGAGAAGGGATAAAGTTCAAGAACATTATCATCAAAAAATAATACACTTATTCCCTCTATACTCATGTTTGAAAAGAGATTGTAGATTAACACATCCGATATAACTTTCATTTCCATGCTTGAGAGGATTGCTATATCAATACTCCTCAAGGTTTCCATCCACTTCAATCTTCTGGTTGCTTTTTCAATAAGAAAAGTTTTTTCAAGCATTGCAGCAACTAAATCTGTGAAGGATTGTAATATCTCGCAAGTGTCCAGAGTAAAAAATCCTTTTTTTCTACTGTAAAGGTTAATTGTTCCAAACACCTCATTGGAAACAATGAGTGGAAATGCTGCAGAACACCTGAAACCATATTTTTCTCCAAAGGGCTTCCATGCCTTCCATTCTTCCATTTCTATATCTTCCACAACATGAAATTTTGAGAATCTTATCGCCTTTCCAGTAGGACCATTACCGAGTTCCGAGTCATCCCATCTTACCTTGATTTCTCCTGGATATGGATGTTGAGATGGATAAACAGAATAAACACTTACGGAGCCGTCCGGTTCTTTTTTCCCTACCCAGGCAAGTGCCAAATCAAATTCCATTACGAAAATTTTTAAAACCATCTCTAACACTTCCTGGCTATTTTCTGTAAACCTGCTTTTCCTTATCGTATTTACAAGATTACCCCATGCCTTCGTGACGTCTATCATTTTCTCCATAATATTTTCTATCATATCAAATAGAACATTGTCAAGAGGTGGATGCTTTGTTGAATAATTAACTTTACATGTGGATGTTATGGGATATGGGCTTTCAAATTGAACAGTTTTTCTATATTTTTATCCTTTTTTATTCACATACAGAGGGAAAATAAAAAAGCATTGGGTTCTGTTGCAGGCGTTTAGCCTGAAAGAAGCCTTACTTACCGTTAAGGAGAAAATAAGTGATTGGTAGCGCGGTATATTGGTAAGAATGAAGGGGAATAAATTTAACTTTCTAAAAACCCTAAAAAACTCTCTGTAGAGTTAATTATTCAACAAAGCAAGAGGTAAATGTACAACTCACACATCATCATTACCAGGGGAAGAGGACCGGAGATTTTGGGTTAAATGGGATAAAACTGGATGAAGAAGTTGCCTTTTTTGGTTATAGAGAGTTTCTTGAGTCACTGGGGATAATTAGTTTTTACAAACATAAAGAAAGCTCATTTCGGAAGAGATATGAACGGAAACGCGCCTTATGAAAAATTGAAATCCCTCCTCCCCAACATGAAAGAAGACATAGCCATCTTCCCTTAAGTGGTAATGATGTAGATGGATAAAATCCCTTTTCATTAAAATTGGATTTTTTGGAAAGCACCAAAATTGACTATTGTCTTGAATTTTGTGTATAGGAGAAAAAGAGAGGCGGAAAGGTACTTCATCACATTACTTTCATTAAATAATAAAAAACATAAAAAAGGGAAAGGAGGATGGAACTTCTTGAGATATTTTTTCCAGTAAGAAGAGGGTTAAATAGATAAAGAACTTCACATATTCCTCCCGCTATCACACATCCGGAAAGGGCGTAAAGGATAATATCGTCAGGAAGATTCAAATCTGCATATTTCTTCACCACAAAAATCAATGGTCCGAGAATCAGGGATATGAAAAAAAGAAGATGGGGCACAAAAAACTTTTTTCTTTCTAATTCTTCAACCTTTATTTCCTTTCCGCATTTTTCACAATAATTGTCCTTAAGAGGGGTGTTACAATAAAAGCAGGTTTTTCCTGTTACTCTCTCAGGAAAGGTTGTATTTTTCCAGTTGGCACCTGAAATATCAGCCTCTTTCATAGAACATTCCTCAAAATTTGAGTTAACAAAATTGGCGTAAAGAAAAGAAACAGCCCTCATATCACATTTTAAGAAATGGGAGTTCAGAATCTCCCCCCTGTCAAAGTTTGAACCCCTGAAAAAAATTTTTTCAAACTTTGAACCCCTTATCCGGCTTTCTTCAAAAATTGCCTTTTCCATCGAGCAGTCATGAAAAGTAGAGTTATAAACCTCTGCTCTTTTGAAATTTCCCTCTCTTATTCCACAGAGAGTGAATCTGGAATTTTCGATCAGGCATTTAAAAAAATTTGAAGAGAGGAGTTCCGAACCAATAAAGGAGACATTTCGTATGGATGTGCCAGAAAAATCTCCATTTACAAAGTTGGCAAAGGAAAAATCTACACCTTCAAACTTTAGTCCTTTTAAAGGGGTGTTCTTAAAAAAGGTATTACAAAAAGAGGAAAAAGAAAGTTCCGACGATGAAAAGTTCACATCAACAAGTGAAGAATCTGAGAAGTCAGAGGATGTAAGGTCTGAATTTTCAAACTTTATCCCTGTAAGCTTTGAGGAGTGAAAACTGTTTGATGGAGCAATAGTGTCTTTGAAAACACTCCTTTCTATACTGGAATTTCCAAATGAACATTCTCTTATTTCACACCCCTGGAATTCCGAATCCGTGACAGAAGAATGCGAAAAGTTGCATTCTTCAAACGATGAATCTTTTATCCTGCATCCGGAAAAGGTGGATGAAAGGAAATGGGAACGCAATACTCTTACCTTTTCCATCTCGGTTTCAAAAAATTTTGAGCCTGAAAGGTCACAAGACTCAATGTTTCCATCTCTTATTACAGCGGATGAAAAATCGGCATTTCTTATATCGCAGGAGACAATCTTTACATTTTTCAACACACACCTTGAAAAATTTGCCCCTTTGAGGACAATGCCATCGAACACAAGTTCGGAAAGGTCGAGTCCGGAAAGATTCGCTCCCTCAAGTGAAGCCTTCCTTCTAACTGCCTGTATAACCTCTTCCCTTGTCACTTCCTCAAAGGTTTTTAAGAATCCTGGATGCACAGAGCTTTGCAAACGCATATATGGGAAGCATTATGTGAGAACTGGAGGTGGTAGGAAATATACTTGAGTCGCAGGCATAAAGGTTATTCACTCCTTTTATTCTGAAGCTGGAATCTACAACCCCGTCCTTCATTGACATCCTCAGGGTGCCCTGGGGATGTGCCGAAATGGATTTTATCAGACCTGGTTTGAGTTCAAGGTTATCAATTTTGTTTATTTCTTCTTTGCTTTTTACACTTATTATTTCCTCAAAAGGAAGGAGCACCTCCTTAGCTCCTGCTTCAAGAAAGATTTTTGTTGCCTCTTTTAACCCCTTTTTTATCCTGTTTTTCAGTTCGTCCTTCATTTCATAGTAAATGATGGGCTGATTTGTATTCCACTTCTTCAGGTATCCTGAAGGTTTGTCAGGGAAAAGGACAAGAACTGCTGCAATTTTATGGAAGTTTTTCATGAAAGCCTGGGCTTTTCTTCCGATTTCGGGTAAAAACCCTGACCCCATAGCGGGTCCAACCATTATGGATTCAATTCTGAAACCGCTATATCCATCCCTCTCGCTCACCTCCTCAAACTGATTACAGTAGACAGCCTGAGGAATTCCTCTGTAAGAAATTAATTCTTCATCAAAGAGAGCCATTACGGGAAGCTGGGGCTGAAGGGACAGAAACTTTCCTAGGTTTTCAGGAAATTTATGATTTGAATGAAAAAGGATGTTGGGAGAATGAATTGCGCCGGCACAGAGGACAAATACATCAGCAAAAACCTCAAACCTTCCTATTCCCCTTGATGTAGAAAAATCTATAAATATGCCTTCTGCTTTTACTGCTTTTTCGTTTTTAAAAACGAGGTTTCTAACAAAAGCCGAAGAGTAAAACTCCGCTCCGTATTGAATAGATTCCGGAATAAGGGTGATAAGTGCAGATTGTTTTGCATTGTAGGAACATCCGATCATGCAGTAGCCACAATCCACACATCCTTCACGGTTATGTTCGAAGGTGTCACAGGAATATCCCAGTTTTCTTGCTGTTTCAAAAAGAATGGAGTTATTTCTGTTGAGCCGTGCAGGTTCTATTTTATTTACTCTTATATCCTTTTTTGCAGCTTCACACGCCTGTTTTACCTCCCACCACTCTACCCCTTCAAATCCGAAGTCCTTTTGCCACATTTTGAACACTTCTTCGTGCGTCATAACACAATCTGCTGCATTTATGACGCTACCTCCGCCAATGCACCTTCCTTCAAGGACATCTATGGAGTAGTCATGAGTAGGTTGCATCGCGTTCATCCTGTAAAGTCTCGGGATGAGGTAATCTTCCTTCTGATTTAACTCTGAGGGCGGAACATAGGGACCCTCTTCCATCACAACCACTTTAACCCCTTTTCGAGCGAGTTCCTTTGCAACCATTGCTCCGGCACATCCCGAACCGATTACACAGACTTTCGCCTTTATTACCTTTGTTTCCCCTTTTTTATAATCTTTTTCTGTCCATATCATCTTTTTTCCTCCTTTAATAGGGGTCCCTCGTATCCTATATATTTCCACACTTCAGGAGAAGAATAGTACATAAAATTTATTATTGATTTCATTCCGAGATAAATGCCTTTTAAAGGAGTGAACCTTGATTCCCTCAGAGCCACAAATATCTTTTCTGCTTCCTCGTCCGGGAGAGCGGAAAACCTTTTAAATTTGAACTTGAAATAGGGAAGGTAGTCAAGGACCTTCAGAGCGGTTCTCATCATTTCTTTTACGAAGAAAATCTGTGAAGAAATGAAATTTTCTATTTTTTGTGGTAATCCTATTTTTTCCGGATCCACGGGAATTTCCTCACCTGGAGGAACTACTATTCTCACCAGTTTTTTGATTACTGCAATTCTTCTCGCACTCGCTGGAACCCTCGGTCTTTGGGTGGGAAACCCCAGAATGACACCAACCGCTCCAGTCTTTTTTATAAATTCTCTTCTCTTCATCTCTTCATGATCCTCCCTAATTCAATAGTTTCTTTTAATCCCCTTTCTTTTAAAGAATAAAAAATCAAACTCCTTTTCGTCATCTTGAAAAACCTTTTACCATATTTTCTCAGGGTTTTCCAGTTTATTTCAACCCCCAGTCCGGGCTTTTCTGGAACCTTTACCTTTCCCCTTTTTTGAAGGAATGGAGTTTCCAGGATGGCGTCTCTTACCTCGGGTGTCCAGGAAGGAGGGTGATAGGGGTATTCAAGAAGAAAATGGTCCCTGCTTTTTGATGCAGCAAAAATGTGAAGGTTAATAGCAAACCCTATTCCGTTTGTCCATGTGTGAGGAGTAAAGATGTTTCCCTTTTCCTCACATTCCTTCATTATTTTAAAGCACTGGCTGATACCTCCACAGAACGTGGCATCCGGTTGATATATGTGATAACAATCCTTCTCCATCATTATCTTGAATTCCGGGTACCCCCCTGAGTTCAGTTCTCCTCCTGCAATTTTGACCTTTGAGTACCTTTTCAGTTGAGATTGGGCATCGTAATCATCCATTGGAAGTGGTTCCTCAAGCCATTCCACTCCCGCATCATAACAAAAATCGGAAAACCTCTTTGCCCTATCTAAGTCCCATAAAGGCGCATCTTTGATGACTGTAACTCTCCATCCCTGATTTGCATCCACGCCTATTTTCATTTCGCCTTTTAAAGCCTGTGAAACTGCTTTTACCTGTGCTTTATCGATCTCTTCGTCAAAATCATGGACCCTCAACTTTATTCCCTCAAAACCTTCCTCCATGGCTAAAAAAGATTTTTCAACAGCCTCTTCGGGTCCCATAACTTCGCCAAAAGAAGCATATACCTTAACCTCTCCCCCTCTTCCTCCAAGGAGTGCCCATATCGGTTTCCCTTTCTCTTTACCGAGTATATCCCAGAAAGCCGGTTCTATCCAGTAATTCCTCCATCCAAGATAACTCATCTCTCTTAACCTCTGCTGGATGAGTGTTATGTCTCCCGGGTTGGTTCCTATAAGATAGGGTCCGAGAAGATGTCCCAGTCCTTCCCTCTCCCTTCCCATTGCAGCACCACTGCTAAAACCCTCTATTCCATCATCGGTTATTATCCTTAAAAGAGTAAATCTGTTGTGAAGCTGAGGATATCCCGGGATCCATGCGGGTTTAAAAATCTTTTTTAAGGGAACCGAGACATGATAAAGTTCAACTCTTTCAACTTTCATAGACTTTTACCTGGCATATTCCACTGCTCGGAATTCTCTTATCACCACTACCTTTATCTGTCCGGGATATTTTATTTCTTCTTCTATTTTTTTGACTATTTCCCGTGCAAGAAATGCAGCCTCTTCGTCTTTAACTTTGTCAGCATTCACAAAGATTCTCAACTCCCTTCCTGCCTGAATAGCGTATGCCTTCTCAACCCCGGAAAAAGTGCTTGCTATTTCTTCCAGCTGGTTTACCCTTTTTATGTACGCCTCATACATTTCCTTTCTCACACCGGGTCTCGCTGCTGAGAGGGCATCGGCAGCCTGAATTATCACTCCGTAGATATTTGCGGGTTGATCATCGTGATGGGTTCTAACGGCTTCGATCAGGTCTTCCGATTCCCCTACTCTCTTCAGCAATTCAGCACCTATCTCGGCGTGCGTGCCTTCTACCTCATGGTCGACCGCTTTTCCTATGTCATGAAGGAGTCCAGCCTTCTTCGCGAACTTTTGATCCAGTTTCAACTCAGCAGCAATTATGCCTGCTATGTGGGCTACCTCTATTGAGTGGTGGTACACATTTTGAGAATAACTCATTCTAAATTTCAGTTTTCCAATTTCCTTTATGAGTTCGGGATGAAGGTTGGGTATTCCTACATCCATAATTGCTTCCTCTCCGTACTTTTTTATCCTCGCTTCCAGTTCTTCTTTGCTTTTATTTACCACTTCCTCTATTCTTGCAGGATGAATTCTGCCATCTTCTATAAGTTTCGTCATTGCAATCCTTGCGAGTTCCCTCCTTATGGAATTCTGAGACGATAGGACGACAGCAAGAGGCGTATCATCTATTATTACATCAACTCCTGTAAGAGCCTCAAAGGTTCTTATGTTTCTTCCCTCCCTCCCTATTATTCTCCCTTTCATCTCATCGTTTGGAAGAGGAATTACCGATACAGTAAGTTCTCCCACATACTCACCTGCATATCTCTGAATGGCTGTGGCAATTATTTCCTTTGCCTTTTGTTCGCTTTCCTCCTTTGCTTTTTCTGTCTCCTCCATTATCATTTTTCCTATTTCTACTTTGAGTTCTTCCTTTGTTTTATCGAGTATTATCTTCCTTGCTTCCGCCTCTGAAAGTCTGGCTATTTGATAGAGTTTCTCTGTGATTTCCTTCTCTTTCTTTAAAAGAGCCTCTTTCAGGTTCGCTATTTCTCTTTTTTCCTCTTCAAGTTTTTTTGAAAGATTTTTCAACTCCCTTTCTTTCTCTTCCACATACTCTCCCCTTTTATCAATGTGGTGTTCCCTTTGCCTTAATTTCTTTTCCAGTTCCAGAACTTCCCTCTGCTTTTCTGCAATTTCCTTTTCAGCCGCCTGTTTGAGTTTATAAACCTCTTCTTTTGCTTTCAGTTCGGCTTCTTTCTGTATGTTCTGAGCTTTCTTCCTGGCATCTTCGATTATTTCCTTTGCCTTTTCCTCCGCAGAACCTATTTGTTTTTCGCCAATTTTTTTACGTATATAATATCCTGCAAGCATTCCCACCACTAAACAAATTACCGCTATGTAAACTACCTTCATGACCATACCTCCTTTGCTTCAAAAACTCCCCTTTCTGTTATTATGAAATTTATTTTTACATCCCAGGGATCTCGAAGAATGAAATCAAAAAACTGAAAATGGTAACAAACCCCCACCATCATCTTTTTCTTCCCGTAAAAGGTTCTGTCCACATATCCCTTCCCCCTCCCTATTCTCACCCCGTTTTTTGAAAAGGCCACTCCAGGAAAAACGAAAACTTCTATATTCTCAATCTCTTCTTTATTACTACTCCTTGGTTCTTTTATATGGTAGGTCCCCTCTATAAGGTCGGTTTCAAGATTTGATACTGGAATATAGGAAAGCACCTTCCCTTCGACCTTCGGAAAAAATAGTTCCCATCCGATTCTCCTTGCCCACCTCCAGAGTTCCCACAGGTCCACCTCCCACGATTGAGGAGAATAAACTCCTATCTTCTTGAAATTTTTTTCCTCTAAGAAACTTTTTAAAAATGCCTCTATTCTTTTGCTTTTAACCTCAAAAGAGGTGTAACTTTTTATTGAGTTGAGCAATCTCAACATCTTTTCTCTAATTTCCTTTTTCTCTTCCATTTTCACCCTGTGGGGAAGATGTTTTAGGATATGAAACTTCTACGGTTCGGGTTTGTGTTTGCTCTTCCTGAATCTTCTTTTATCTTTAATTCTTTTATTATTCCATATCCTAAACATCTTCGCCCTTTATGTCTTTTAATGCCTCATGTAATAATTTTATTACATTCTTTATCCTGTTGTCAACTTCTGACTCAACTTCTTCCTTTTCCCTTTTGAGTTTGAAAAGTTCCTCACATAAAACAAGCGAGGTCATTACCGATATTTCTACAGTGGAAACAATCCCTGTTTTTTCAGAAAGGGTTTTGTAAAGTTCTTCCACCTTCCTCACCACCTCTTCTATTTCCTCATCACTGAGGTCCGTTCGGAATGAAAAGTTCCTTCCGAGCAGAGTAACTGTTTTGAGTCTGAGCTCCACCTTTTATTCCTTCATTTCTTCTAGTTCTTTTACAAGCTCATCGATCATCTTTATGGCTCTGTAAATGCCGCTTTCGTATCGTTCGTTTTGTCTTTTTACCCTTAAAATTTCTTTTTTGAAGGCTATATTTTCTTCCTTTGTCTCTTTAATAATTTTTACCAATTCTTTAATTAAGTTTTCTAACTCTATTAAATTATTATAAACTTTCATAGACAAAATTTACTAAACTCTTTCAAAATTGTCAAGTCAATTCTGCAGAAACACATATACATCGTTACCAGGGGGAGGGGGTTGGAGATCTGAGTTAAATGAGGTAAAATTGGATGAAGAAAGGGCATTTTTAGTTATAGAAAGTGCCTTAAGGTCAATGGGGATAATTATTATAAAGATGGATTTATCTCTACAATTATAAAGAGGGCACACTTTGGAAGATATATGAACGGAAATAGGCCTTACGAAAAATTGAAATCCCTTCTCCCGAACATAAAAGAAGACATGGCCATCTTCCCGCCTTTCATACTTGATAAAATAATTCCGATTTATCAACACATCCCTTTCGCCAAAAAAGATAAAAAAATAAAAATGGGGAAACACTTACAACCCGGTCATGATCTATATGTACAGTACAATTCTGCTTTGTTGAGACCTCTGAAAAAGTGGGGCTATTTTTTGAGAGTTTTTTGGAGGGATTTTTGATTTTTTGACACTTAAGATTTGATTTTTGTTCAGGAGGATAGTTAAGGAGATAAAAGAAAACTTTTTCCTGCCCGGCGTAGTATATCATCTTTACATAAAATGTGGTAAGAGGGGGTTTGCAGGCATATATTGAGGAAACACTTCATAGACCTGAAAATTATGGCAAATTGAGCATAAAAGAGGGGAAAAATGGAGAAGAAAATAGGGAAATGGGAGAAAAAATCCAGAAGAAAAACCAGAAATAAACCCATAACAAAACCCCTTAAAATTAAACCCGAGGTTTTTCAGAGAGCACTTTGTTGAATAATTGACCTTACAGAGAGTTTTTGGGGGGTTTAGAAAGGGAGTTAATATAATTTTTATGAGATGTAAAAAGGAGGGTAAAATGATGATAAGAAGGAGAAAAAAGTCCTGCCCAAAAGGAGGAACAGGACAAAATACCTGTGAAGGAGGTCAAGGCAAAAATCAACCAATGCCTCCGAAAACCTCCATAAAGAACTTGAGAAAATAAGAATAAACTCAGGCGGATACTTCTGAAAAAAATACTCTTCGCAAAATGGGCTATCTCTATCAAAAATCTCCATTCCAGAAAATGGCTTCGCCCAGAACCCTTTTTCAAAGCCCACTTGTAAAGCTTCCACCTCCTCTTCCAGCATACCTTCCGGTTCTATGAAATAAATATAAAACTTACACAAAATCATTGAAAAGTGCCTGGTGTATTCTCGCCATGAGGGAGTATTTTATTTACTTCCCCCCTTCCCTTTCCCTTTCATACACAAAATTCAGGATACTACCTTAATTTCTCTCCCCAATTCTTTTAAAAATTTTTTCGTTTTTGTTATATGTGGTAAGGAAAGTATTTTCAGGAGATGTTTCTGCATTATATTTCTATCTTTATCCCCGGTTCTTTTTAAGCGCTTTCCTGGACCTGTTTTTTAGCCTGTTTACCTTCATCTTCTACTTTCTTTTCCATTAAAATTTTCGGGTAGAAATTTTAATTGAGACAATGCGAAGACTTGATAAATAAAGAAAAATCAGATATAAATAAAGAGGCGGGGCGTGGCGCAGCCTGGTTAGCGCACTCGCTTGGGGTGCGAGTGGTCGGCCGTTCAAATCGGCTCGCCCCGATTTTTTGATTTTTTAATAATGGAAGACAAACTCAAAAAATGCTTTGAAGAGTGGTTAAAAAAATTCAACGAGTCCCCTCAATTAGACAGGATTTTCAAAAACCTTTCAGATATTGAAATAAAGCCAATTTATACACCTCTTGATGTGCAGGAACTGGATTACATGAGGGACCTTGGATTCCCTGGAGAATATCCGTTTACCCGTGGAATTTATACCACAATGTATCGGGGAAGGTGGTGGACAATGAGACAGTTTTCCGGATTTGGAACAGCAGAAGATACAAACAAAAGGTATCACTTCCTCCTCAGCCAGGGACAAACAGGACTTTCAGTTGCATTTGATATGCCAACTATAATGGGATACGACTCAGACCATCCAAGGGCAAGGGGAGAAGTGGGAATATGCGGAGTGGCAGTTGATACATTGAAAGACATGGAAATCCTCTTCAACGGAATTCCTCTTGAAAAGATTACAACTTCAATGACAATAAATGCACCCGCTGCAATTCTGTTTGCAATGTATGTGGCAGTCGCTGAGAAGCAAGGAGCCGATATAAGAAAAATAAGCGGGACCATTCAAAATGACATCCTCAAAGAATACATTGCCCAGAAATCCTGGATATTCCCTCCAGAACCCTCTATGAGGATAATAGTCAACATATTTGAGTATGCTTCTAAATATGTCCCCAAATGGCATCCTATTAGCATAAGCGGTTATCATATAAGGGAAGCGGGCTCAACCGCAGTTCAGGAATTAGCCTTTACCCTTGCTGATGGAATCGAATATGTAAGAGCAGGAATAAAAGCAGGACTTGATGTGGATGAATTCGCACCCAGGCTTTCCTTTTTCTTTAACTGTCACAACGATTTCTTTGAGGAAATTGCAAAATTCAGAGCCGCAAGAAGAATGTGGGCAAAAATAATGAAGGAAAAATTCAAAGCAAAAAATCCACTTTCCTGGATTTTGAGATTCCATACACAAACAGCCGGATGCACACTCGTGGCTCAGCAACCCATGAACAATATAATAAGGGTTACACTTCAAGCCCTGGCAGCAATTTTAGGGGGGACTCAATCCCTTCATACAAATTCCATGGACGAAACCCTTGCGCTTCCAACTGAATTCGCTGTTATGATTGCTTTAAGAACCCAGCAGATAATCGCAGAGGAATCTGGGGTAACTAATACAATAGACCCACTTGGAGGAAGTTATTATGTGGAATATCTTACAAACAAGATGGAAGAAGAAGCATGGAACTATATAAATAAAATTGAAGAAATGGGGGGAATGATAAAAGCAATAGAAGCTGGATATCCCCAAAGGGAGATAGCAGAAGCAGCCTATAAATACCAGAAAGAAGTGGAAGAAGGAAAAAGGGTAATAGTGGGAGTGAACAAATATCAGATAGAAGAAAAAATTGAAATTCCTATACTGAAAATTCCTCCTGAAGTTGAGGAAAAACAGATAAAAAGGCTGCAGGAGGTAAAAAGAGAAAGAAATAATGAGGAAGTCCGAAGGATTCTTGACGACCTCAAAAGGGCTGCTGAAGGGGATGAAAACCTTATGCCTTATATCTTCAAGGCAGTAAAAGCTTATGCTACAGAAGGGGAAATAATAGCCGCCCTCAAGGAGGTCTTTGGAGAATACAAAGACCCCGGAATCATATAAGCACTGAATGAAAATCCTCCTCGTTAATCCCTGGATACACGATTTTGCTGCTTTTGATTTGTGGAGCGTTCCAATGGGTTTGTTAATTATAAGTTCTTTTCTTAAAGCCAATGGGGTTGAAACTCAACTCATTGACCTTACAGATGTATTCTTTGAGGAAAACTTTTTAAATGAAAATCTCACAAAAAATCCAAAAAGAAAGATGGGGAAAGGGCATTATGAAAAAACGGAAATTGAGAAGCCCGAATTCTTAAAATGGTTTAAAAGGAGGTTTAAAAGATATGGGGTTCAAAAGGAAAAGGCCATAAGGGCACTTGAAATTGTGAAAAGAGAGTTCAAACCTGACTTCATAATGGTATCCATAAAAATGAGCTACTGGTATACAGGAGGAATTGAAACGATCGAAACAATAAAGGAAGTTCTTCCAGAAACTCCAGTAATTACGGGTGGGACATATGTAACCCTTCTTCCGGAACACGCTAAGAAGAATTTGAAGGCTGACTTTTTTATTATCGGTGAGATCGAGAAAAACATAAAAATTCTTTCTAAAATAACAGGAAAAGAGATGACAAATCCGCCTTCATATATCCCGGACCTCTCTCTTTATAAGAAGAGGGATTTTGTGCCCGTAATAACATCAAAAGGATGTCCCTTCAGGTGTTCCTACTGTGCCTCTCCCTTCCTCTTCGAGTTTCAGGAGTTTGACATTGAAAACACCTTTGAATACATGCTCTCCGGTTCTGAAAAATTCGAAACAAACGATATTGCCTTTTACGACGATGCCTTTCTGTTTAACAGAGAAAGGGCTAAAAAATTTTTAAAAATGATTGTGGAATCAAAAAAGGACCTCAATCTTCACTTTCCAAATGCCTTGCATGGAAGGTTTATAGACGAAGAAATGGCTTTTCTCCTGAAATCTGCGGGAGCAAAAAGCATTTTCATAGGACTTGAATCAGCAGAAGAGGACTTTCAAAAAGAAAGTGGTGGAAAAATTTACAACAGGGAATTTGAAAAATCTATAAAAAATCTCCACAAAGCAGGGTTTAAACCCTCTGAGATAGGAGTTTATGTTATGGCCGGACTCCCATTTCAGACCGCTGAAAGTGTAAAGAAAACAATTGATTACGTTTACGATAACGGGGCTTATCCAAAAATAGTTGAATACTCCCCCATCCCCGGAACCTCTCTCTGGGAAGAAGCAGTAAAGGCAAGTCCATTCCCTCTTGAAGAAGAACCTTTGTTTCACAATAATACACTCCTTCCCTGTAGATGGTCAGGATTCAGTGAAGAAGACCTTCTTTTTCTCAAAAACTACGTCAGGGAGAAGAAATCTCTTATCAACCCTTGAAAGGCTTTTTAAAATAACATTTCTTATTCCCGGATATTCCCTTTCCAGGGACAAAAGCAATTCTTTTATCCTTTCCCTTTTCATATCCCTCTTTCCATGTATCGGGCATCCACAACATATAACGGGCAGGTTTTGAACCTTCGCATACATGGCAAGTTCTTCTTCTTTTAAATAAACAAGAGGTCTTATAACCGTGACCTTTCCATTCTCAGCGAGAAACTTCGGAGACATGGCTTTCAATCTTCCAGCAAAGAAAAGGTTTAGGAAAAATGTGACAAGAAAGTCGTCCATGTGATGACCGAGGGCGAGTTTATTGCATCCGTGTTTTATGGCAAGGGTGTATAAAATTCCTCTCCTCAACCTCGAACAAAGTGCACAACACATCTCTCCATCCTCTGTCTTTGAAGAAACAATCGAGTATATGTCAAACCTTTCCATTATGTATTCAGTGTATCCCTCAGAGAGAAAAAATTTTTCAACGATATCGCTTCTATATCCTGGAAATCCCTGGTCAAGATTGACCGGAATTATTTTGAACTTAACAGGTGCTTTCTTCCTGAGAATCGTGAGCACACGGAGCATTGAAAGGGAATCCTTTCCTCCGGAGACGGCGGTAAGAATTACATCACCTTCCTCAATGAGGTTAAAATCCCTTATAGCCCTTCCCGTCCTTTTTCTCACTAAGTTTGAAATGTTTGAAATCATCGGAAATTCAGGGTGTTGTTTTTTACAGGAAGGCACGCTCATCCTTAAAAACCTCTTAACACAGAATTTTTAATCTGTCAAAAACACTCTCCCTTTTCATCGCAAGAAGACTTTTCTATCCTCGGTTGTTAGTAAGTTTCAAAAAATTACCTTCTTCTTTTCTCCTTTTCTCTCCCCGGTGCTTCAATCCTTCGTGGAGGTTCTTCCCTTCTGGGGGGTGTAATTATCCTTGGAGGTTCATCCCTTCTCGGCGGAGATATAACTCTTGAACCACCTGTCCTCTTTGTATGAACCCTTATCACAACATCGGGCACAATTTCCACCTTTATCCATGGTCCATTTCTACTCTCTCCTCTGTACCACCTGCCCTTCCTGTAATAATACCACTGGTTTCCATGCCTGTATATGTAAGCATTTCCCACATAATAAACCCTGGTCTCCCTGTCCTCAACAAGACCGGGTGAATAGACTATTTTTCTTTTTTTATGAACAATCCTCACAGGTTCGGGCACAAAAATTACACCAACAGGAAACCATGGACCCGTGAACGAAGGGGCCCTGTACCATACACCATCAACATACATGTACCAGAAAGGACCAAAGCGGTAAACTCCCCCGTCTGGCCAGTAGTAAACATTTGTCCCTGCAAAAATGATAAGTGTCGGCTCGCTCTCAAGAGAAGGAGGCGGTGGAAACCTCATGGTATGAACATCAAGGACATCAGATGGAACATCAGAGGGAGGAATTTCGCGCCACGGACCCTCATAGGACCCACTTTTATACCACTCTCCGTCCTTGAAAAGGAACCACAGCCCACCATAGTAATAAAGAGTCTCGTCCTCCACATAGTAAACGGAGGTATCAGGATACTGCTGAATTTCCGGTTTTGATTGAAATTTCAATTCTACTTCCCATTCCGCCCGCGCAGTTGAACCCAACAAAATTACCATTCCCAGTAACCATACCTTCTTCATCTTTATCCTCCTTTCTTTGTAATATATTTTATCATTCCATCCGTAGTACTTGCAAATGCTTCAAAGTCAATGGTAAAAAATAGACAGAGTAATAAGGAAAGAAAAATCATCTGAAAATAATAGAGCAAGTTTTTATAACAGCGGGCAAAACCTCCTTCCGGGAGGAAGAGGGGAAATTCCTGTAAAACTTCAAAAAAACAGATAAAAAATGGAATAGAATAGGATGAAAAAATTCGATAAAAACTTGAATTAATTTTGAGGTTTTTTATAATATACTTATGGGAAAGAAAAAAATCAACGGCGAAATAATGGTCTATGGAAAGTATGGTTTGGTGATTCCGGATGGGGAAGAAGTAAGGGAACTTGACGGAACTCAGGTTAAATTCTTTAAATTCGTAAAAGCAAAAGAAAAAACTGTGATATACATTCCAGCCTACAGTTTTGAACACTCTCAAATAAGAAAACCTGTAAGCAAGAAAGTAGCAAATGAAATGTTGAAAATAATGTTTAAGAAGAAAAGGGTTATGAAACAGGACGGGAAAAAGTGGATTAAAAGATATAAAGAACTTACAGAAAGGGTAAAGAATGCTGACCCCTTACAACTTGCAGAAATTTTTGCAGAACTGGTGGCGTATAACAGAGTGAAACCCCTTTCCTTCGGTGAAAGAAGCATATTTGATTCAATTAAAGATATACTGTGCGAAGAAATTGCCTATGTGCTCAATAAAAAGGAAGAAGAACTTCGACTCCAGTTGGAAAAACTTCTGGAAGTTTAATTACATACATCAGTGGAGAAAATAAAGAAAAGGAGTTTTTTAAGCGATCTGAAAGAAGATGATATAGTGGAGGACTACTTCTTTGTAAAGAGCAAATTTGAATCAAGAGGAAAAACAGGAAAGCCATACATATCTTTAGTTGTGTCTGACAGTTCAGGCGAAATGGACGCGAGGATCTGGGATAATGTAGAAATGCTGGGAATGAATTTTGAAGAAGGAAATTTCGTAAAATTAAAAGGCGAAGTAAGACTCCATCAGGGAAAACTTCAGATAGCAGTCTCAAATATAGAAAGGGTCGGAGTGCCACTCCCTTTTATTGAATTAAAGGATTTCTTCCCTGTGAGCAAGAGAAATCCAGAAGAAATGGCGAAAGAATTCTTTAAATTAATTGAAGGAATAACCGAGGATTACCTCAAAAAACTTTTGAATTCCATTTTCCGAACCCCTTCCATCTGGCAGAAATTTTCATATTATCCTGCTGCAAAAAGTATTCATCATGCTTATATACACGGATTGCTTGAACACACAGTCTCGGTGGGAAACCTCGTTAAGTTCCTTTCCCATTCTTATCCTAAAATTGACAGGAACCTCGCACTCACAGGAGCCCTTCTTCACGACATAGGAAAGATATACGAACTTGATATAACGAACCCCAATGTTTATACTTTAAAGGGAAAACTTCTCGGACATCTCATTCAGGGAGTTATTCTCATTGAAAAAAAAGCAACCGAACTGCGAGATTTTCCCCCGAAGAAACTCCTCTTTTTAGAACATATTATACTCAGTCATCACGGCAGCAAGGAAGCAGGTTCACCCGTAGAACCCCAGACCATAGAAGCACTGCTCGTCCATCTTGCAGATTATGTTGATTCAAGTTTGAACAACGTTTACGAAATAATAGATGAAGGAATGGAAACGGGCATTCAATGGAGTTACAGCAAGTTCTACTCAAGGTCCTTTTATTCTGAAGGAGAAGACAAAAAAGAACCTCCTGTTTCAAACATCCCGCTAGAAGCACTGGAAGAATTGAAAAAACTGAAAGAAAAACTGGAAGGTAAAGGATGAAAAAGTTTTTTAATCCTTCTTCAATATGCGTGGTGGGCGCGAGTGCTACGCCGGGAAAAGTGGGATACATTTTAATGAAAAACCTCCTTTACGGACAGGTGTACAGGGGATATGAATATAGATTTGAAGGAAAAATCTATCCTGTAAATCGAAAAGGAGAAACCATATTTGGAATAAAAGCTTTCAAATCCATAAAAGACCTTCCAGAAATTCCCGATATAGCAGTGATTGCCATTCCTGCTGAAGGAGTAATAGAAGTGGTAAAAGAGGGTCTATCAAAAGGAATTGACCGGTTTGTCATCATCTCGGCGGGATTTTCAGAGAGCGGGGAAGAAGGAAAAAGAAGGGAAGAAGCCCTTCACGAACTAATAAAGGGGAAAGCAAGAGTAATCGGACCCAACTGCCTGGGCATAATGAGTTCACCGTGTAAGATGAATCTTTCGTTTACCAAATTCTCCCCTCCTCCAGGAAAGATAGCTTTCATATCTCAGAGCGGTGCAATAGGTTCTTCTGTGGTTGACTATGCAAGGGAAGAACTTTTTGGAATAGCCTATTTTGCAAGTCTTGGAAATAAGATGGACGTGGAAGATACTGAACTCCTGAAGTTCTTTTCGGAAGAAGAAGTTGTAGGCTGTATATCCATCTATATGGAATCTGCAAAAGACGGAAGGAAATTTTTTGAAACTCTAAAAGAGGTGACAAAGAAAACACCCGTAGTAATACTGAAAGCAGGAGTAAGTGAAATTGGAGCTCGAGCAGCCAGATCCCACACAGGAGCAATTGCCGGAAATGACTTCGGCTACGAGGCTGCCATAAAACAGGCTGGAGCTTTGAGGGCAAGAACGATGCTTGAATTTTTTGATTTTTCGAGAGCCCTCGCCTATCAGCCTCCATTGTTTGGAGAAGTAGCAATATTAACCAATGCAGGAGGACCCGGAATAATTGCAGCAGATATGGCTTACAGACTTGGATTACCCTTATCTTCCCTTTCTCCTGATACAATATCTAAAATTTCCACTGTATGCCCTCCCACATGGAGCAGGGGAAATCCTGTAGACATAATAGGAGATGCTGACCCTGAAAGATTCAAAAATGTATTTGAAATCCTTATGGCTGCTCCCGAGGTAGGAGGGATAATCTTTATAGTTAGCAGACAGGGGTTAACCAGACTGGAAGAAATTTCTGAAAATCTCATAATTTCCATAGAAAAATTCAAAAATTCGAAGCCTGTGATAGCCTGTTTTGTGGGTATAATAGGTCAGGAAGATGTGTTTTTAAATAATCACGGAATTCCTGCAATGGAAGTTCCGGAAAGGGCAGTAAGAGCAATGTATGCCCTTTACAGGAGAGGAAAATTTTTAAAGAAAATAATAAAATCTTGAAGCTTCCTGAATCTGTGATCAGAAAAATAGAATCAATAAAAAATGATAAAGAAAGGGGAGCAAGCGAACTGGTCCTTATGGCAATTGAGAGTTTTAAAGAGTTCATCCTGGCATACGAAGAGGTTGAAAGGGAAAAAATAGAAGAACTTGCTAAAATAATTTCCCGTTGTCGACCTTCAATGTTTCCGCTGTCAAATCACGCTAAAAGGCTGGAAAGGCTTCTTTACAATGTTGATAGATCCAGTGCTTTAAAAATTGTTGCCAGTTACATTGAGGAACTCAAAAAAAGGAATGATAGAATAATGAAAAATGCAGAGTTCCTCAATGGTTCATCAATAATAACATGCAGTTACAGTTCTATAGTGGAGGAGTTTTTAAAAAAATTTATCGATTCTCTTGAAAAGGTTGTGGTGTGTGAATCCAGGGTCGGGAACATTTCATACGGGAGAAAATATCTGGAGAGAATCCCATCTCCAAAAATGGTGTTGATTCCCGATGGAGAAATTGAAAATCTCAAGGATATCGATTGCGGAATAATAGGAGCCGATGGCGTAACACTTGATGGCAACATTATAAATGGCAAACCATCGCTTGCGATGTGCTCCAGATTGAAAAGCCTTGGAAAGCCCGTATGGGTTATGACGGGACTGGACAAATGTGGAGAAAGCATAAAAACTGTTGAGGAGGAATTTGACATCATTTCTGTTGCTCTGATAAAAGGATTTATAACCGAGGAGGGAGTTCTCGAGTTTGAAGGGTTCTGCTCAGCAGCCCGTTCCTTATATCTCTAAAACAGAAGGGGGCAAGCGGATTTACTTTTCACTTAAAAAGTGATATAGTGATGGTATGGGAATAAAATGTTATAACACTCTATCCGGAAAAAAAGAAGAATTTGAACCTATTCAGCCCGGAAAAGTAGGAATTTATGTATGCGGGGTAACAGTCTATGACCTCTGCCACATAGGGCATGCAAGGTCTCAGATAGCATTTGATGTTATTGTAAGGTATTTGAAATACAGAGGATACGAAGTGAAATATGTGAGAAACTTTACAGATATAGATGACAAAATCATTAAAAGAGCAAGGGAAGAAAACCTTGACTGGAAAGAAGTCGCCGAAAAATATATAAGGGAATTTTACAATGATTTTGATAAACTTTTCATGATAAAACCAGATGTAGAGCCAAGGGTTACAGAACACATAGAGGATATTATAAATGTGGTCAAAATACTAATTGATAAAGGATATGCCTATGTGGTTGACGGAGATGTGTATTTTTCGGTAAAGAAATTTAAGGATTATGGCAAACTTTCAAAAAGGTCAACCGAAGAAATGCTCGCAGGAGCAAGGGTGGAACCGGATGAAAAAAAGGAAGACCCCCTTGATTTCGCCCTGTGGAAAAGAAGCAAGGATGGAGAACCGGGATGGGAAAGCCCCTGGGGAAGGGGAAGACCGGGATGGCACATAGAATGCACTGTGATGAGCACAAAATATCTCGGTAAGACCTTTGATATCCATGGCGGTGGAATGGACCTCATATTTCCCCATCACGAAAACGAAATTGCACAGGCTGAATGCGCATTTGGACAAAAGTATGTAAAATACTGGATACACAACGGATTTGTAAACATCAACAAGGAGAAGATGTCAAAATCTACTGGACTCTTCTTCACAATAAGGGATGTTCTGAAAAAGACAGACCCTGAGGTTTTAAGGTTCTTCCTCCTTTCCAAACATTACAGAAGCCCTCTTGACTTTTCCGAAGAAGGATTGAAAGAATCGTGGAGGGCTTTGTTAAAATTCTACGGCACCCTCCTTCAGATAAAGGAAAAACTGAAAGACGTTTACGCAACCGTACCATGTACCGACGATTATGTAAAATCCTTCATAGAGAGATTTGTAAACGCTATGGACGACGATTTTAACACAGCAAAGGCAATAGGAATTGTGTTTGATACTTTATCACACATTTCCTCAATAAATGAAAAGGAAAAACTTGGTCCCTGTTATGTAGAATTTGTAAAAGCAATCAAAGAAGTCTCCGAGGTGTTAGGGGTTTTCATGAGTGAACCTGAGGACTTCTTCAAAAGGACAAATACCATTATGGCGAATCTAAAAAATCTGGATATAAAGGAAATTGAGGCATTAATACATCAGCGAGCCGAATTTAGAAAAATGAAAAACTTTGAAAAGGCAGATGAAATAAGAGGAAAATTAAAGGAAATGGGAATAGTTCTGGAAGATACTCCTTCAGGAACGAGATGGAGATTTGAAATATGAAGTTGTTTTTAGCCCTTTTTATCTTTTTAACCGAACCACAGGAAATTGAAAAAAATCCCGATTTTCTCAACGGAAAGCCTGTAATTCTCTCAATTGACAAAAACCAAATGGAAGGCGGAGTGATGGCTGCAATTCTAATCGATTCGCCTGTTGAAAGGGTCTTTGAGGTCCTCACAGATGTTTCTAAATTTCACCTTTTCATGCCATCGGTTGAGAGGGTAGAAATAATAGAAGAAAGAGAACACCTCCAGATTGTGAAATTTCATGTGAAAAAGGCTTTCATCTCTTTTTCATACGCTTTAAAACGGGAAATAGACAGGGAAAATTTTGAAATAAAGTGGATAAACTATGATGACACTTTTCAACTCATAAGAGGGTTCTGGAGATTAAAACCTTTTGGAGAAAAAACAATGGCTCTATATTATACCTATCTCAAACCCGGATTCATAATTCCCCAGGTAATAGTGGACTACCTCGAAGAAAAAAGTCTTCCCGACATGCTCATCGCTGTCAAAAACAGAATTGAAAAAGGATACGAGAAAAAGAAAAAAAAGGAGAGAAAAACCTACGAATTCTGATGACACATAGCTTCTTATTATCCATTTCTCTCCTCTCGCTGGTAACAGGAATTTTTTACTTAATAAGAGGAAAAAAACTCTTCCTCAGAATTTTTTTCCCGCTGGTCTGCTTCTTATTCTCTCTCCTTTCAGGGATCACTGGAATTTCTGTCACAGGATATAAAAGTGTTTCAAGAGAAGAAACAATTGCCACGGTGCATGCAGAAAAAGAAGGAGAGCTTGGATTATTGTATGTAAAATTTCCTGAAGAGGAAGGAGAAAACATATATATTTTTAAGGGAGAAAAGTGGATGGTTTCTGTGAACCTTTTAAGGTGGAAAAGATGGTTGAATTTCACAGGTCTTAAACCTCTATATAAAGTGAAGGAAATAGGAGGCTACCCTTTTCCCGACTCCCCTGTTTCAAGATGGATCTGGTCCCATCTTCTGGAAAAGGGCTATCTTCATCCTTTTCTTGACGTCCTTTCAGGAAAACCTCTCTATTCAGAAGAGTTTGGAAAAGAGGTCATTCTGAAAATAACCGAGTCAGGATTTATCCTCTCTACAAGATGAAAAATCCGCACAAAAAGAAGGTCCATTTTGACCAGGCTCTCCACAAAATGAAAGTCCTCTTAAGAAACTTTGGTCTTAACACTGTGTGCGAAGAGGCAAGATGTCCCAACATAACTGAATGCTTCTCAAAAAATCACCTAACCTTCATGATCCTCGGGGATGTATGCACAAGGAACTGCAGGTTCTGTGATGTAAATTCTGGAACGCCATCACCCCCGGATGAAGAAGAACCAAACAGAATTGCAAAGTTTGTAAAAGAAATAGAAAGCAAAAAAGTAATTATCACCTCTGTAACGAGGGATGACCTCAATGATGGCGGAGCTTCACATTTCTATAAAACAGTAAGGGCCATAAAGGAAATGGACGAAAAAATAAAGGTGGAGGTATTGACGCCCGATTTTAAAGGAAACCCTCATTCTCTTTCTCTCATAATTTCTTCAGGTGCTGATGTTTTGTCCCACAACATGGAAACTGTTAAGAGACTTTATCCTGTGCTCCGACCCTGTGCAGATTATAAAAGGTCCCTGGATGTCATAAAGTTTTACAAGCAAAACTCATCAGCCATGGTAAAATCGGGGCTCATGGTTGGGCTTGGGGAGACCGAGGAAGAAGTTTATGAGGTTCTAAAAGATCTGAAACACTGTGGATGCGATATGGTGGTGATAGGTCAGTATTTTCAGCCATCTTCAAAAGCAGTAAAAGTGATGGAGTATCTTCCCCACGAAGCCTTCCTCAGATATGAAGAGTTTGGAAAAAAACTGGGTATGGAAGTAAGAGCAGGAAAATATTACAGAAGCTCTTATGTTGAAAAAACTTTGGAATCTTAATAAAATGAAAAAGCAATGCATTAAAAAACCATGGAAGACTTCGAAAGAATAAAAAGATTACCCCCTTATGTCTTTTCCCTTATAAATGAGATGAAACATAAAGCACGGATTATGGGCGAAGACATAATTGACCTGGGAATGGGAAATCCTGACCTTCCCACTCCAGAAGTTGTAGTGAATAAGTTAATAGAAGCTGCCAGAAATCCAAAGAATCACAGATATTCAGCATCAAAAGGAATATACAAACTCAGACTTGCGCTGGCGAACTGGTATAAAAGAAGGTTCAATGTGGAATTAGATCCGGAAACGGAAATTGTAGTTACCATAGGTTCAAAGGAAGGGTTCTCCCATCTTATGCTTGCAATTGTGGGACAGGGAGACGCGGTCCTTGTTCCCACACCTACTTATCCGATTCACTGGTATGCCCCTATTATTGCAGGAGGTTATGTAAGGGGCGTCCCTCTTCTTCACGGAGATTTCTTTGAAAATATAGTGGCTGCATACAACGAAATCCTCCCCCCTCCCCGTGTTCTCGTGCTTTCTTTTCCCCATAATCCCACCACCATGACTGTTGAACTGGATTTTTTCAGAAAGATAGTTTATTTTGCAAAGGAAAAAGGAATTATCGTGATCCACGACTTTGCTTATGCAGACCTTGTCTATGACGGATATAAAGCACCAAGTTTCTTACAAGTAGAAGGAGCAAAAGACGTTGGAGTAGAGCTCTTTACAATGTCAAAAAGTTACAACATGCCTGGCTGGAGAGTGGGTTTTGCAGCGGGAAATAGCGTCATTATAAGTTCTCTTGCGAAGCTGAAAAGCTACCTTGATTACGGAATGTTCCAGCCCATTCAGATTGCCTCCATAGTGGCATTAAATGAACTTGATGAATGGGTAAAAAGCAATGTTGAAGTATATAGAAGAAGAAGGGATGTGCTATGCGAGGGCTTAAAAAATATCGGATGGGAGGTTGAAAAACCAAAAGGGTCCATGTTCGTGTGGGCTAAAATCCCTGAACCATTTAACTCGATGGGCTCTCTCAATTTTTCAAAGTTTCTTCTCGAAAAAGCAAAAGTGGCTGTTTCACCAGGAATTGGATTTGGCGAAGGTGGAGAAGGATATGTGAGGTTCGCACTTGTGGAAAATGAGCAAAGAATTAAACAGGCTCTCAGAGGAATAAGGAGGGCTTTCTATGGGATGTGGAAAGATGCCCTGGCCCGGGGTTATAAGAGCCTATAGAGAATTCTTACCAATTCAAAAGGAAGAATGCATAGTTACCCTCCTCGAAGGTAATACTCCCCTCATACCTTCCAGGGCAATCAGAGAAGTTATACCCAAAAAAATTCAACTCTACTATAAAGCAGAAGGTTTCAACCCAACTGCCTCTTTTAAAGACAGGGGGATGACAGTCGCTGTTTCAAAAGCCCTTGAAGAGGGTGCCAGGGCAATAATATGTGCTTCTACAGGAAATACCTCAGCCTCTGCTTCAGCGTATGCTGCAAGAGCGGGACTTACCGCCTATGTATTGGTCCCAAAGGGAAAAATCGCTTATGGAAAACTTTCTCAAACAATTGCCCATGGGGCAAAAATCGTGCAGATAGACGGAAATTTTGACGATGCCCTTGAAATAGTAAAAGAAGTAGCTCAAAAATATCCCATCACCATTGTAAATTCCATCAATCCTTACAGACTTGAAGGGCAAAAAACTGCTTCCTTCGAAATATGCGATGTGCTGGGGGATGCTCCCACCTATCATTTTCTTCCGGTGGGAAATGCAGGGAATATTTTTGCTTATTGGAAAGGTTATAAAGAATACTATGAAGCAAACAAATGTAAAAGGTTACCGAGAATGATGGGCTATCAGGCAGAAGGGGCGGCTCCAATTGTGAAGGGACATCCCATAAAACATCCAAAAACTATTGCATCCGCTATAAGGATAGGTAACCCTGCAAACTGGGAAAAAGCGCTCAGAGCAAAAGAGGAGTCCAACGGAGTAATTGATATGGTCTCTGATGAAGAAATCCTGTTTGCATATAATTTCATAGGTTCAAAAGAAGGTATATTCTGTGAACCAGCATCTGCAGCATCTCTTGCAGGAGTGTTTAAGTATGAAAGAGAAAAGGGATTTGAAGATGGTGACATCCTTGTCTGCACCCTCACAGGACACGGATTAAAAGACCCCGAAGTTCCTTTAAAACTCATGGGCGAACCTATAACCACACCTCCCGAATTTTCAAAGGTCGTAAAGGCTCTTGGATTTAAATGAAATTCATAGTTCTTCATTGCGACGGAGTTGCAGACGAAAAGGTTGAAGAACTGGGTTACAGAACTCCACTCGAGGTTGCTAAGACTCCAAACATAGACTTTCTCGCAGAAAGAAGCGAACTTGGATTATACGAACCAATTCCCAAAGGGCTCCATCCTGGAAGCGATGTGGGAACTTTATCACTTTTAGGTTATGACCCCACAAAGTATTATACGGGAAGGGCGCCTCTGGAAGCAGCAAGTCTGGGAATTGAATTACACGAAAAGGATGTGGCTTTCAGATGTAATCTTGTGAGTGTAAGGGAGAATGGAGGGGACTTTATAATGGAAGATTACAGCGGAGGACATCTTACAGCCGAGGAAGGGAAAATCTTGATGGAAGTTATTCAAAGGGAACTCGGAAATTCGATAATGACTTTTTATCCTGGTGTGGGCTATCGGAACATCCTTGTCTGGAAAGAGGGTCCTCTGGAGGCAAAAATTCCACCGCCCCACGACATAATGGGGAAAAAGGTAAACGAATTCATTGAAGGATATAAGGTGATAAAAAAGATGTTTAAAAGGTCCTATGAAATCCTGTCTAATCACCCTTTAAATGTGAAAAGGGCATCAGAAGGCAAAAGACCGGCGAATGCGATCTGGCTGTGGGGACAGGGAAAAACTCCCAAGATTCCCACTTTAAAAGAAATATACAACATTGATTCTGCGGTAATCTCTGCGGTAGACCTTGTCCGGGGAATCGGAAAGCTGGCAGGGATGAAAATAATAAATGTCCCGGGTGCCACCGGATATATGGATACAAATTTCAAAGGAAAAGTTGAAGCATGTGTGGCTGCTTTAAAAGAAGTTGACCTCGTGGTCCTCCACGTTGAAGGAATAGATGAGGTCTCTCATACAGGAGATGCTCAAAAAAAAGTGGAAGCAATAGAAATCTACGACTTTGAGGTGGTAGGAAGACTGCTGGAGAACTTAAAGGGATTTAAGAATTTTAAAATACTACTTACCTCTGACCACAGAACTCCTGTGCGAATAAAAACACATTCTCACGGACCAGTTCCTTATCTCATTTTTTCTTCGGATTCAAACAAAAAAACAGGTTTAAGATGGACCGAAAGTGATTGTGCAAAGGGAAATTATCTTCCCCTTGGCTATGAACTTTTTAAAAGGTTCATAAAAGAGAAATAACATTCATCCCTTTCTCTGTTTTCTTCCCTCCACGATGGCTGTGCGGTCTTACCTTTCCCCTTCCAGATGGCGGAGGGGGTGGGATTCGAACCCACGGTCCGCCTCATCAGCGGACAGCCGATTTCGAGTCGGCCCCGTTACGACCACTTCGGTACCCCTCCATTCTTTTTATATTATAGCACGAACAAGTTCATTATGGAAGAAACGCCTGTAGGAATTGATCTTCTGGTTGTTTTTTCCATAAATGGTCCTGTTGGTAAGAAGCACTACACCTATTCCCCTTTTTATGTCAATCCATATAGATGTTCCGGTAAAGCCCAAATGCCCGATTGTAAAGTCTGAAAAATATCTTCCCGCTGTGCTCTTTACACCCTCAGGATAATCCCAGCCGAGAAGGACCTTCTTCTCATCCTTTTCTTTTACAAAAATCTCAAGTTTCGAAAGAGGAAATACTTGCGATTTACCGTTAAATCCCCTCAACATCTCCTGACAAAAATAACAAACCCCCTCAACCGTCGAAAAACACCCTGCATGTCCCGCTATCCCCCCGAGAGCATAAGCATTTTCATCGTGAACTTCTCCCCTTATTCTTCTTTTTCTCCACGAACAATAGCCTGTGGGAACAAACTTTTTCTTATCAACCTCTGCATGGAGGGGTATGAAAAAGATCTTTCGGGCAAACTCCGGAAAAAAGAAACCGAAAGCATCTGAAAGCGACAATCCTGTAAGAGTCTCAATTAAAAAACCAAGCCACATAAATCCTATATCGCTGTAAAGCCTGCTCCCTCTTTTGTGAAGAGGCACGGTCATCATTATCCTTTCCCTTATTCTTTTCACATCTGGATTTTCCGGGTCAGTATCTTTATAAAAAGGCTTCCATGATGGCAAACCCGAAGTATGTGAAAGGAGTTCACTTATCTTTATGTCCTTTGCAGGTCCCGGGACAGGGAGGTAATTTCCGATTTCATCGTCAATTGAAATTTTTTCGTTTAGAAGACGGAGGATAAGAGGAAATGTAACCAGCACCTTGGTAAGAGAGGCAAGGTCAAAAAAGCAATCCCTGTTCCTTTCACCCACAATTACGGTTTCCTCAAAGCATATTCCCACTGCACCTCTTGTAAAAACCTTCTCATCTCTTCCCCTTTGAATGAGTTCGTCTATCTTCTCTTCAACCTTCAATGCCTTTTGCAAGAAGTGAAAATGGAACAAAAATTCTCCTCCCTTCTATTTCCACCTCAGCAACTTCTTTTTTCTCATTGTAACTGAGAACAGTGCCTCTCTTCTTGAGAAAGGGGATATACACTACATCTCCTTTTGAAGGCGGAGCTGATAAAGGGGTATGTTTTTCTTCGTATTCCTCGGAAATTTTTTCTACCTTTTGTATATAAGATCTGAGCTTTTCAACCGAGGTCTCCTTCTTTGCTGCTTCGAGGAGATTTTTCAGAATCTCCTTCGTCCTCCTTGCCTCCTCCCTCAAATTCGCCCTTATCTTCTTTAATTCCGATTCCACCTTTCTTTCTACTTCTAATTCCCTCATCTCAAGCTTTTTTTCCCTCTCAACAAGGACGAATTTCATTTTCTCAACCTCTGAAAGTTCCCTCTCGAGTTTTTCATAAAGTAATTGGAGTTCAGCCGATTTCCCCGCCCTTTTCTTAGCCTTTTCTATAACCGTGCGAGGAAATTCCAGCCTTTCTGCAAGATGGAAAGAGGCACTTATTCCGATTATTCCCCTTTTTCCGATATAGGTCGGAGTAAAAGTTACAGGGTCCCATCCCATTCCATAATTAAAGGTATCTTCCCTCTCCTCTCCCCATGCCATAACTTCAGGAGAATGGGTTGTGAGGAGAACATAATTTCCCCTTTCTATCAGTTCTTCCGCATAGGATATCAAAAGTGCAGATGCCTCAGCGGGATTTGTTCCTGAAAATGCCTCGTCAAGTATTATGAGGGATGGCTCCTCACTTTGTTCGTATATCTCCTTTAAATTTTTTATATGCCCCGAAAAGGTTGATAATCCAAAGTAAAGATTTTGAGGGTCCCCTGTTTCCACAAAAATCCCTTTGAATCTACCAATCCGTGAATATTCCGCAGGAACTGGAACCCCTGAATAAGCGAGAGCCACTGCAATTCCTACAGATTTAGCAAGCACTGTCTTTCCACCTGCATTGGGTCCTGATAAGACCATGCACCTTGCAGGATAAATCTCAACATCGTTGGGAACAACGTTCATCCCCTGCATTATAAGAAGGGGATGCCTCAATCCAATCAACTTTATCCCCTCCCCTTTCATTTCGGGAATACTCCCATTTACAGCCCCCATAAACCTCGCCTTCGCCACGGTTTCTTCAAGAAGGTCTGAAAACTCAATCATTTTTTTCAGGTCGAGCGCAGCCTCCCCGACAAGTGCTGATAGTTCTGCAAAAAATCTATTCTGGATTTCCTCTATTTTTTCCTCACAGGTTCTTATTTCGTTATTGATGGGAACAAGTTCCACAGGTTCAATGAAGTATGTCTCACCTGTTGAGGACCTGCCGTGAATTATCCCATCTACCCATCCCTTTTCTTCCACCTTTATTGGAAAAACGAACCTTTCGTTTCTTAAGGTGATGTAATCATCCTGAAAGAATCTCGGATTTTCCTCCATCATTCTTTTGTGAACCTTTTCGACCATCTCCTTAAGGTATATGACCCTCTTTCTCAGCTTCATAAGCTCTTCATCCACGGTATCATAGATATTCCCCGCAGGATCCACACACCTGTAAACCTCTCTCATAATTTCCAGTGGAATTTCTATTTCTCTTACCAGTTCAAAGAAATTTTTCATAACTTCTTTTTTTGAACGAATATAATCCTTTATGGACAGAAAACCCCTTATAAAAGCGGCAATTGAAAGGAGTTCTCTCCCCTTCAGAATTCCTCCTTTGTGAGCCCTTTCTACCAGTTCCTCAATATCTTCCATTCCTCCTGCCGGGATTTCATCGAGGTTTAGCCCTTTTATGTCATGAAGGTATTTGAACTTTTCCTCAGGAGAATTGCCATCAGGTCTCATCTTTTTCAGTTTTTCCCTTACCCTTTCAGAATTTGCAAAAGAAGCGAGGTATTCACACACCCTCTCCCACTCAAGAGATTGGGGATTATAAAACTTGAATACCGACCCTTTCACCCTCTTTCAGTAACCAAGTTCTTTTTTTATTATAATCACAGTGATATCGGAATTTGAAGGAGAGCGGTGCATTATATGGGTGACCCTGCAGATCCTCGTCGGAAGGTTGCAGTTCACACACTCCCCTTTTTTCACACAGGGATTTTCCGTATTCAAACTTTTGTTCCTCATGGGAGCCGATATCTTTTTAATTCTCTCAATTGCCCTTTCAACATCCTTCACAATTTTGTTTTTCCCTATCACTATGAATATTCTTTTGGGTCCAAAAGTCATTGCGTTTATTCTGTTTCCCACCCCTTCCCTGTTCACTATCTCTCCTTTTTCCGTAACAGCATTTGAAGAAGTAAGAAACACATCGCACAAAAGTTGTCTTTTTCTCATCTCAAGAATCTCTTCAGGAGAAAGTCCATTCTCCCAGTGGTCAAAAACCGTGTTGCCCCTCTCTTTGAGTGCTTGAACTATATTTATCTCCCTCAATGTCTTTGACCCTCCAACCCCCACCTCTTCTTCTTTTGAGATGGCTTTTAAAAGATACTCTTTGGCATCCTCTTCGGAATCGAAAATCTTAACCTTGAAGCCATTTTTTATAAGATTTTTTTCAGCCCTTTTTATTGAATTAGACATACTTGAGCATCTCATCAAGTGCCTTCTTCGCTTTATAAAGAATATCATCGGGCACAGTAATTTCATACCTTTCATAAAGTAGTGCTTCGTAAAGGTCTTCAATCCTTGTTATTTTCATGTTCACACATATCTTTGGGGGTCCCGCCACTATAAACTCTTTATCAGGATTTTCCTTCTTCATCCTGTAGGTAATTCCTTCCTCTGTGGCAATTATAAACTTTTTATTTGGGCTTGACCTCACAAAATTTATCATTCCATTTGTGCTTAACACCTCATCTGCAAGGTCAATCACATCTGGAGGGCATTCGGGGTGAACAAGCACAAGGGCATCGGGATGAGCCTTTTTTGCTTCCAAGATGTGTTCTGGCTTGAACCTGGCATGGACGTAACAGAAGCCGTTCCAGGGAATGATCTCTTTGTCGGTAAATCTCTGAACATAAAAGGCAAGGTTTTTATCGGGTACAAATATAATTTTTTTAGCATCTATTCCCTTCACTACTTTTACTGCATTTGAGGATGTGCAGATGACATCGCTTTCAGCCTTAACATCAGCGTCAGTGTTTATATAGGCAACAACCTTTGCATCAGGATGCTTCTCTTTTAACTTTCTCAATTCCTCAGGAGTTATAAGTTCGGACATAAAACATCCTGCCTCAATTCTTGGAAGAAGGACCTTTTTGTGAGGCGAAAGAATTTTTGCGCTCTCGGCCATGAAGTGGACGCCGCAAAAAACTATAAGGTTTTCAGGACGGGTAGCTGCCTGTTTTGACAGGTCAAGAGAATCCCCAATTATATCAGCAACATCCTGAATCTCAGGAAGCTGGTAGTTGTGACAGAGGATGAGAGCTCCCTTTTTCTCTTTTAACTCCAGAACCTTCTTTTGAATCTCTTTTTTGTCCATCATCCTTATTTTATGTCAATTTTTCTATAAAGCAAATTTTCATCCCTGTAAGCACAACAAAATTTCCTCCTCTGTGTTCCTAAAAAGGGGCACACACTTATTGTCCACACCCTGATATTTTCCAAACAGAAAAATGAGAGGATTCGGACATGGACTTGAAATTTGTTAAAAATGGTTTTATTATTGATTTGAGTGTGATGAACACGAATTATATAAAGAAGGTTTATTCCTTTTATTCTCCATTTTACAACTATGTGTTCGGATGGATACTTGCCCCGAGGATAAAATATGCCCTTTCTTTTACGAATACAAAAAATAAAAAAGTTCTTGAAATAGGGATAGGAACAGGGCTTTCCTTAAAGTATTATGATGAATGTGATATATTTGGCATTGATATATCCTATGAAATGCTTAAAAAGGCTCAAAAACTCAACGGAAAATGCTCAAAAAATCTAACACTCTTTCAGATGGATGCCTGCAATCTGGGATTCAAAGACTCATCTTTTGATTTCGTCATGTGTGCATTTGTTTTGAGCACAATTCCTGATCTTGAAAAGGCTTTAAAAGAGATATGGCGGATAACCAAACCGGATGGCGAAATTGTGGTCGTGAATCACTTCGTGAGTAAAAATCCAGTAATAAAATACATAGAAAAAGGGCTTGACCCCATAACGAAATTTGTGGGCTGGAGAACCGACTTTTCAGAGGACAAAATCCTCGCCCCCGATCTGTTTGAACTTATAGATTGCAAAAAAAAGAACTGGTATTCTCCGTGGAAGGTTCTATACCTGAAACCAAAAAAGTAAAGTCTGCCATCATATTTGTTGATGGTTCCTCAAGGGGGAATCCGGGACCTTCTTCGGGTGCCTACTTAATAATGGATAAAAATGGAAAGGAAATAGAACGAAAAGGATTTAAACTCGGGGAAGGAAGCAATAATAGAGCGGAGTATCTTGCACTTATAAAAGCACTGGAAAGAGCAAGTGAACTGGGAATCGAAGACGTGGAGGTCAGAAGTGATTCAGAACTTCTTGTGAATCAAATCAATTCTCTCTACAAAGTAAAATCAAAAAACCTGATTGAATTGTACAAAAAAGTAAAAGATGAAATCAAAAAATTTAAAAATTTTAAAATAATCCACATCCCGAGGGAGCAAAATTTTCTGGTTGATAAACTGGCGAAAAAGGCGCTAAAATAATCTCCTCGTGAGACCAAAGGAGTCAGGAAACCAACCAAATAGATTTTCTTCCTTTACTGGAGGGGTTCCAGCTAATCTGATTCCTTTCCTCTGCTGGGAAGGGTTGATCTCTCCCGCATAATGAAACCGAAAGGGAAGAAACAGAAGAAAATGTCAAATTGGTTGCCTCCTTCTTTTTTAGAAAAGAATGCTGGTAAGTGTCAAACTGTATGTCACAAAAAGTCAAAAATGCTCTCTGAAAAACCTCTGGTTTAATTTAAGGTGTTTTGTTTTGAATTTATTTCTGGTTTTTCTTTCTGGATTTTTTCTCCCATTCCCCTATTTCCTTCTCCCCTTCTTTAATCTCTATATTTATGGTGCATTTGTCATAATCCCAACCTTCCAAAGTGGTCTTGGCTTATAAGAAGGAGAAAATATCAAAATTCATTCAAGATTCAAGACATGAGCCTTTTCTCTTGTCCTAATTCAAATCACCACGGTGGATATGGGTCTCCTGTGTAAAGTCCTGTATTTTTTATATCGTGTTTGAATTTTGGCCAGGAAAGGAGGTGTGGTGGAGGGACAGGGGAATTCGTTGAGATGACATAGATTTTATTATCATAGGAGCCAAAAACAACATCAAGTTTTCCATCATTATTTATATCAGCGATGGATGGAGAAGCATCCACATCACCCCCTGTTTCATATACCCATAAAAGTGAACCATCCTCTCCATTCAAAGCATATAGATTGTGGTGAAAAGAAGCAATCACAACCTCAAGCTTTCCATCATTATCTATATCTCCAATGGAAGGAGAACCCCTTGGTCCCTCTCTGAACCACAACAATGAACCATCCTCTCCGTTTAATGCATAGGTAAAAGATTTCATGTTATTGTCCATTAAGCCTATTACGACCTCCAATTTTCCATCATTATCTATATCACCAATGGCAGGGGTGGAGACTATTTCTCCCCCAGTGTCATACAACCATAAAAGTGAGCCATCCTCACCGTTGAGCGCATAGAGGTGATGGTCTTGTGAACCAATTACAACCTCAAGCTTACCATCATTGTCTATATCAGCAATGGATGGAGAGGAACCTACATTCCTTCCGCCTTCAAAAAATAACCATAGAAGTGAGCCATCTTCTCCGTGAAGGGCATAAATTATTCCATGGTATGTGCCAAAAACAACATCAAGTTTTCCATCATTATTTATATCTGCTATGGATGGGGAGCACTTTATATCTCCTGCTGTTGTAAATACCCATAGGGGGGAACCATCTTCTCCATTCAGGGCCCAGACACTATTCTCGTGTGAGCCCACAACAACCTCAAGCTTCCCATCATTATCTATATCTCCCACAGATGGGGATGAATATATTGAATCCCATTGTCCCGATGTAAATGACCATTGGAGTGAGCCATCTTCTCCATTTATAACATATACCTTAAGTCCTCCCACAATCACCTCTAACTTTCCATCGTTATCTACATCGGCAATGGACGGAGAGGTGGTTACAGCACTATCTGTTTTGTAAGCCCATAAGAGCGAACCATCCTCCCCATTCAGGGCATAGAGATTACCATCTCCTGACCCCATTACAACCTCAAGCTTACCATCATTCTCTATATCAGCGATTGATGGTGAAGAAGACACAAAGTGTCCTGTTGTATATGACCACAAAAGAGGCATGATTAAAATTCTCCAGGTATATGAGGCCGGGCTTTTATCCTTATTTCCGGCAGAATCAATCGCACGAACATTGAACGTATGTGAACCCTCAGAAAGTCCGGTATATAACTTTGGAGATGAACAATATTCCCATTGGCCATCATCCAGCTGACATTCATAGGTGCAAGGTTCCTCATCGCAGGTAAATTCAAATTCTGCAGATAAAGAGCCGCTCGGATTCAATGGTTGAGATGTAATTGTGGTTTCAGGTGGTGTCAAGTCAATTTTCCATCTCCAGGTTGCAGGAGTTGGATCCACATTTCCTGCAGAATCTATTGCCCAAACATAGAATATATAGCTTCCCTCAGAAAGTTCATCGTAGGTCTTAGGAGATGAGCAGAAGTCAGAATGAACGGGGTATAACTGGCATTGAAATATGCAATTACTTTCATTACAGCTAAATTCAAATGTGGCAGATGTTGAATTCGTAACATTTTGTGGATATGAAGTAAGTGTCGTCTCAGGAGGAATAATATCTTTTTCTTCTTTTGCACATCCAAAAGAAATGAGAACGAAAAATAAAAAGAGCTTCTTTACCATGGTGGGTACGGGTTTCCGGTGTAAAGTCCTGTCCTTTTTACATCGTGCCTTTCCATTGGCCAGGGAAGGAGATCCGGGGGAGGAAGGGGAGCGTTTAGGGAAAAAGCATAAAGTGTAGGAAACTTCTTATTAAGATAGTACTCAGAATAAGAAATCATATCAATTATTCCATCTCCGTTTATATCCGTAAGAGATGGCATATCTAAACAACAGGGGATTATTTCATCCCGGTAAGTATCCCAGAGCAAAGAACCGTCTCCTCCGGATAGGGCATAGATAAAGTTTAGAAGGCTAACAAGGACTTCAAGTTTACCATCTCCGTTTATATCCCCAATGAGTGTGCCAATTATACTATCTATCATCCTCTCAGAAACCCATAAGAGGGAGCCATCTTCTCCATTTATGGCATATACTCGTTTATCCCCACCTATCGTAACAACCTCAACCCTTCCATCTCCATCTATATCACCAAGGGATAGAAATCCTATGTCCCCTCCGTCTTTGTAAACCCATAGAATTGACCCGTCTTCACCATTCAGTGCATAGGTAGTATCACCAGAATCTATGATAACCTCGGGTCTTCCGTCACCATTTATATCACCGAGCACCTGATATGACCAATCCGGCAGAGATAAGGTCCACAATAGAGAACCATTTTCTCCATTTATGACAAAGATTTCACTTTCTTCTTCTTCAAGATATAAACAATCAGCAACAACCTCAAGTTTTCCATCACCATTTATATCACCAATACTTACGGTATACCACCAGCAAACAACACTAATATCATAAGACCACAGCAAAGAGCCGTCTTCTCCATTCAGTGCATAGAGTCCGTAAAAATCCCCTGCAACAACCTCCAGTTTGCCATCTTTATCCAGTTCTCCTATAGAATGAGAAAATATCACCCAATCTTCACTATCATAAACCCATAACAAAGAACCATCTTCTCCATTCAGTGCATAGATTTTGTCACCACTTATAACAACTTCAAGCCTTCCATCTCCATCTATATCAGCGAGTAATGGAGAGAGAATAGGATAAGAGAATGGTATTGGATAGGACCACAAAAGTGAGCCATCCTCACCATTTATAGCATGAACGACATTATAAGGGGCTACTACAACCTCAAGTTTTCCATCTCCATCTATGTCACCAAATGCCGGGCTTGGTGCATACCCTTCTCCTACTCTTTCTGGCATCTTTTCTATCTGAGAAAAGGTCCAGAGAAGAGAACCCGGAAAGGGAGGTTCAATACGCCATTCGTAAGATGCAGGAGAATAGTCTTTATTTCCTGCTTCATCTATTGCCATTACATCAAATCTATGATTTCCACCCTTCAAAAAATAGGTCTTGGGAGATGAGCATCTCTCCCATTCCTCATTATCTATCTTACACTCAAATGCGCACTCATCTTCGCTGCATGAAAATCTGAATGTTGTAGAAGTCATCTCCGTTGGATTTGAGGGGAATTCTGTAATCTCCGTCTCCGGAGGGAATATGTCATTTTGAAGAACAATGTATAGGCTTTTTTTACCCATTTTGTCCTCCACAAGGAGATATACCTCAGCATAGAGATTATCACCTATACTTAAAGGAGAAAAACCACCTTCCTTATCAGCTACTGTTGAGGTTATTTGAATACTCAGTGTTATATCGGCAAATAAAAGCACTTTGCAATTACTACTTACAGCGCCTGAAAGACCAATAATTCTATCTTCATTTCCTGGCGGGTTCTGCTCAACAATTATCCTTTCAACATCAGGAAGAGGGGGTTCATCCTTAAATATACATTCTCTTTTTGCTCCCCCGCAACCAATAATTAATATAAAAAGAATCGGATGAAAGCTTCTTTTAATACTCATCAAATTCTCCATTACAATCACGATCCTTGCTGGGTCCACATGGTCCAACAGGTGATTTATCGTCTTCTCCCCACTTTCCCATATACCTATGAACAGTTTCATCGTATGGAAATGAAGAAGGGTCAATGCTTATAAGGAAAGGAAAGATGTTGACCGTGGAGCCATCCGGAAATTTTGCAGGGTAATTGTCAACACGTTCTACACCCCCAAGGGAAGAACAAGCCTCTCGGGGTACCTCTGGATATCCGTCCCAGAAACCATGGACATCATCTCCCACCCATATTCTTGGATGCTCTGGCACCTTATTTGGCTCATAAATATAACAGTAATCTATAGGAAGTTCTATGTTATCTATTGTACACCTATTATTCTCATTCCACTCCCCAGTCCCTCTGGTAAATGAAATATCGGACCACCTCTCACAGCCTTCAGTGTCAGAAGGAGTACCTCCGTGGCGATGATAGTGTAACTTCCATATTTTCCCAAGATCCTCCGGATAGGTGTGACTATATACCCCTGCCTTTGCATTTGTATACACACATCCCCACTCCCAATCAGCATAATGGTCATTCACTCCTACCAGTCCTTCTGTATCATTGTAATCAAAAAACAGGAAATACTGGATGTGAAAGGTATTTTCATTCGGTTTTCTTACGCGATAATATACATGCCCTGATGTTCTCATTATTCTTATCTTATTATCAGTATTATTAATTTCGCAATTCTCACCACTTCCAATGGTTGAATAAATAGCCTCATAAGGTGGGCTATAAGTTTCATTTCCACATTTAATTTTGCCACTTTGATCTACATTACACCCTTCACCTCCTATATACTCAGCACAATTATAATACAATCTTGGGTGTCGAGGAAAATACCTCTCGCCGCTTTCCTGATCAAAATTAAAAAAGGGATTATGATTATTTGCAAGGAGAGTCTCTGCACAATCGTTTATGTGGTCACCATCGCTATCAGCGCACTGAGTTGTAACTTCTGCAAACGGGATTACAAGATGAACTGTTCTATTGCTTCCAAAAACGGATACTGTCCCAATCTTTGTGCCAGTTGCTAAGTATGGATAGGTAGTTGCTTCAAGGTAAACATGATATGATTTATTAGGACTTACCTCTACAGAATAAGTTCCAAGCTCGTTAGTTGTAGCATAGTATGTTACCCCCGGGACATAATTGATACAATGCTGATGACATATATAAGTTGCCAATAACTTTACCCACCAGAAGAAAACAATTTTTATTATCTTGCCTATAATAGTCCTGGGCTGCCACAAATTCCACAATGCCTCCCAGAATTCCACTCCAGTGATATCTACACACTCCGGAATATCCCATTCTAAGCATTGTGCTTCCGCTTCAAATTTAATAGTGACATCCTTCAGCTTCTCACCATCTTGATTTAAAACATACCCACTAACAACCGGATCTGGGTCATCAGGATTTCCTTCTTTTTCTATGCTTTCACCCTCACTTCCTTTATGTTCCTGTGTTTTTACTGTTGGGGGATTACACCTTTCCATCAGAGTAGAGGTTGCAACATTTATCTGCATTGATAAGCTTGATAACACATTTTCCCTGTAAGTCATATCTGAAACACTGGAATAAGAGGAATCCTCAAGAATTTCTTTTACCTCTTCTTCTGCCTCTGATATTGCCCCATACATATCATCTATCTTTTCATCTATCTCTGACAACTTCTCTTCTACCTCATTGAGTTTATCCAGAGCATCTTCATTTGAAACAATTTTCATTATATGGTAAAGTTCATCACGAAGAGATAAAACAAATGATTTCAATCTATTAATTTCATTTCTGTAATTAGATGGGTTAAGGCTTATATATCCGTTTTCTGATATGTAAGAGTAACCCACCAAAACCCTCTCTTTAAAATCAATTGCCTCTCCTCTAAACTTCTCTATTAAATTTAGAATGCTGGGTTCTGAAACATGCCTCTTTGCCTCATCAAGTTTTTTTAATATCTCATCAACCTTCCCTGCTATTCCGACACAATTCCTGCAGTCTTTTCCTTTGCATCCCTTTGGACAGTCTTCATTTATTGAAAGTTTTCTTTTTAATTTTTCCTCAAGCTTCAAAACTTCTTTTTCTATCTTTTCTTTATAAAAACCTATAAAGGAAATCTCCGATGAATAATCGTTTTTGACCTCTGTAAGGGAAGTGGCAAATGAACAATCAGCAAGTGCACCACCAAGCCTTATCGCCTCTGATAAAATTGTGTAATCCGTTGTTGATGAAATCACGCTAATCAATAAGTCACTTCTGGATACCTCATCGGTTACAGATGTTGAAAATGTCAAAGCCTCAGTCTTTACAAAAGCAGGAACGCTTTCATCAAATATAAGAGATACTGCGTAAGGATATACATCCCATAATGGAATAAGTGCCATTGGTTCAACATTTCTTATCACAGTCTGAAAACCTGCCTTAGCCGCGTATATCCTCCTCCAATCCTCAAGCTCTGGATTCAATGCAATATCAACAAGTTCATCAATTTTCTGATAAAATTCATCCGCTGTTGTGAAGTCAATTGCAATGCTCATCGCAGGGAGGATGTCGGGTGTATAATCTCCAGCCTTTAACTCATTTATGAGATAATCCCAGTATCCTCCAAGGGCTGAAAGAACCTTCAGAACATATCCCCTTAGTTCAGGATAATTTTTGAGTGAAAGAATACAATCGCCAAGAGCTTCCCTTATATTTTCTGATATTTCTATTTTCTTCCTGTGTAATAGAACCTCATATAAACTCTGAAGGACTTCAGCCTTCATATCCAGTGTGTAATTTCCAGATAAGATGTTTATAAAGCCATCAAATGGAACTGCGTATGTCCCAACCATGCTCAATATTCTCTTCGCATTCCATCTCGTATAAGGATATGGATGAAAAAAGGCAAGGTCAAAGAAAAGTTCTCCAAGCCATCTTGATTTTGAACCGGTTGAGTGCCTCTTTAAGATGTAGAAAAGCCCTATCCTGGTTTCGTCAGAAAGAACACCAGTTATAATGGATTTTGCATACTCATTCTCCTCTCTCACAAGACAAAACATCGCCTTTTCTTTTATGTATTCATCTTCTTCCTGAAATAATGCCTCATTTAATAGAGAAACAAATTCAAAAGAATTCAAATATGAAATCCTTTCTTCATTCAGATATTGAGGAAATTCAAAAAGGTATGCACCTGCAAAAACCCTTTCCCTTAATGTCCTTGATGGGTCTTTTAATACATCATAAAGAAAACCATTATAAAAAATCATATTCTCAACGAGACAATCCCTGTTTACTAACTCTTCAATCGCATCCTTTGATGAAACAACCCT